>Ga0315277_10002092_pt1 | contig 28119 bp, 17 predicted proteins | sample YL17G05_15_MG_FD_203695 | JGI IMG/M metagenome (GOLD analysis project Ga0315277, IMG submission 203695) | Sediment microbial communities from Yellowstone Lake, YNP, Wyoming, USA - YL17G05_15 | ecosystem: Environmental > Aquatic > Freshwater > Lake > Sediment | place: USA: Wyoming | collected... | reverse complement strand
GGCCATCCATGACCGTACCTCCAAGAGAATCCTTTCTCGGAGATATCGTCCAACTCCACGCCTGAAGGCGAGAAAATCCTCTGTAACAATGCTACAGTCTCGCTTTTTGTCGGTAATGCGGACCAGGCCATGCTCCAGGTTCACCTGGTAGACCGTGCCGCTGTAGTCCCGCACGAGTTTGCCATTGTAGCGGTCCTGCATCAGGCGGTCCTGCGTCGGGGCGGGCTGGCTGCCGACGACCACTCCATTTGCATCCAGGCCATAGAGCCGATTACCCAGGAACTCATAAGTTTTGTCGGGTAGCCTGTATCCCTTGGCGGCCACGAGGAATTCGCCCGGGATTTCCTGTGCAGACGCAAGATGTTGTGTCTCTGCGGCAGCGATCGAGAGCCATCGCGCTGATGCTCGCGGCGGCGAGGCCGAGGCATAGGATACGTACGCGGCAGATTCCAGGCCGCCGTCCAGCATCTTCTCCGGACAGAGGTTCTTTCCGAACCAGTCCCGCGCCAAGGCATCGTGGACCGTCACATATCCATCGGCGAAGAACAGGTCCAGACAACCGATCTCCGCATCAATCCGCCGGCCGCACGCGCTCATGGCGGCCAGAAAATCGATTTCATCGACGGCGTCGGAGGCGCCGGCCACATCGCCACAGGTGGAGCTGTAGCATTGGATCACCGGGTCCCAATCGTTGATCCATACGCAGGTGCCCGCCGGCCCAACCAGTTCCAGCTCGATCCGCGTGCCCCGGACGAAGTTCAGGTTTTTGACGGAGACCACCTTGTTGAAGACGCCCCAACGGCCGCTTCCCGCCGAGCCGAGCCGGTCGGCCGGAGGCTGCAACAGCCGGGCCACCTCCAGGTAATGCTCGCGGCGAATCGGGTCATCCCGGCCGGGCATCTCGGGGATATCCGACAGATAGATCATCAGCGCCGCCCCACCCGCCGGATCGGTGAACAGGTACTCGAACTTGATCTGGATCAACCGCTCATTCGACTTGGCGAAGAGGCCCTTGGCCCGGGCATAAACAACCTGTCCGAAGGTCTTGGAACTCGGATCGCGGTCTGTCAGATTGCGCATTTCCATCAGGCCGCAGGGGTCCGGCTCACTGTTTATCACTCGCTGGACATGAATCCGCTGCGGCTTGTCGGGATCGGTGACATTATTGTGCTGAACTCGCGTGGCGAACTCGTTGTCGTCATCAAAGGCAATGTTGTTCAGCGAGAAGCCCAGCAGCGGAACGCTCTCGATCACCGCGCAGGGATCGATGGTCAGGCTCTCATAGCAGATCTTATTGAAGGCGGTATTGAGGACCGAGCCCTCGCCCAGGTGCAGATTGCGTACGTACAGGACCTCATCTTGCCCGCCCTCATCGTACGGCGGCTGGAAGTCGAAGCGGTTGGTCAGGTTGACCCTGGCCCCAGCGTCCAGGGACAGCTCTTCAATCGTCCAGGAGGCCAGACTGAATTCCGGTATCGGCTGCACGTGGTACAGGAAAGGATTGTTCAGATCAGCGACGGCCCATGGCGTCAAGTCCGGCCGGCCTCGCAGCTCGAACAGGCCGCCCCGCGTGTGGCCGACCCCTTCAGTGATCCTCACAGAGATGTCATTGTCCTCGATCAGGCCGGCAAAGACGGACGGGTCCAGGTCCATGTACCGGTCGCCATCGGCGTGAATCTCGTTGCCCGCGATCTTGACGGAATCCTCGATGAAGAACTGGCCGTAGGGAGCGCCCGCCTCGGCATCGATCACACTGTTGGAGATGTTGACATCGCCCTCAAAGCTGACCCGCCGGACCAGGATTCGAGCGTAGCTGATCTGGGCCGTATCTCTCGCCCGCAGCAGGCCGCTGCCCTCGATCCGCCCGCCCGCCTGATCGCCTTCGCCCAGGTCGATGATCGCGCGGTCCTCAAAGACCAGTTCGGACTCACGGCCGACCTGAATCGTCGCGGGCCCGCGGATATCGCAGCGAACCTGAGAGTCGCTCATGTTGAGAGTGACGTCTTTCGACTGGGCCAGCAACTGGCCTTCGCCCTCCAGGACGCTTCTTTCGACTGTCCAAGTATCGTCTGCGATCTCGTTGCTCTTCAAGATCAGGAAGGTGCTGTCCCGACAATAGAGCCCTTCGGGCGTATTGTGCTGTGTGGTGCAGCCGTCCAGGGTAGGGGTGGAGAGAGAACCGTGGATGCCGCCACCCTGCTTTGTGGCGACGTTGCCGCTGAATGCACACGCGGTGAAAGTCGCAAAGGACCGTTCACAGTACACCCCGCCACCGATGCCGGCCGAGTTGCTCCGGATCATGCATTGGCGTATACATGGAGAACCGGAGATGATGTACAGCCCTGCGCCCCGATCGTATCCGCTGCTGGCGGAATTTGCGTTGCCGCCACGGATGGTAAAGCCGTCCAGGATGGCGCTGGAGTTCGTATAGCTGGCAGTGACCACGTGATAGCTGTTTTCGCCATCGTTTGAGTACGTGCGCCCGAAACGGTCCCGCATGTCATTGTCGCTGAGATCCCCGCTGAGGATGGTGACATTGCGACCTAGGTCGCGTTCCTCACGTGTGGTTTCGGAGCCGGCAAAGCCGCCGTAGACAGCCACGCCATTGACCAGACGGAAGGCAGTCTTCCTGTCACCCACCGATGCAGGTTTATAAGTGCCGGCCGCCACCCAGACCTCACGCACCTTTCCACCGGCCGTGAAGCTCGTTTGCAGGGCCCGTTGCAGATTGGTGAACGCATCCTGCCATTGTGTCCCTGTGCCTGTGCCCTCCGCGGCACTGTCCACATACAGAACCGGCGGGATGGGAGAGCTGGCGTACTCATAGGCGCCCATGTCCACGGTCGCCGGCATGTTTGTCGCGCCGCTTGCCGCTCGCCCCGGCCATCGGCGGGTATTCAGGTCCGCATCGACACCGGTTGCCATTTGCACCCATGAGGAACTGAAAGACATGTAGGGCTCATCGCTGCCCGTGTCGATGCATAGCGAATCTTCGCGAAGTCTGAGATTGTCATCGTCGGTGCCGGCGACGCCATCCGGGCCAAGCGGACTCAGGAACAGCGGATCGGCATCGATATTGTTGTCCTCCCAGACGACCTTTCCATCCTCTGTGATGTTCACTGCCTCGCGTCCGCCCTTGATGTCGTTATGGGAGGCGACCAATGAGCTTGCGGCAACTTCCGGCCCCGTGGGAGCATGGTTGCCCCAAACGATACAGTTGACGAGGATCAGGTTGCCAAACGCGGTTGCCCCGCCCAATTCTCTGGCTCGGTTGCCGGTGAAAGTACAATTGGCAATCGTGAGATTACCCGAGACCGCACCCCCCCAACCAGCGCTATTGCCGGCAAATACACAATTGACCAGTTTCGCGCCGCTTCCGCGTAGAGCGCCACCATTCCAGTCTACCGCGTTGCTAAGGAAGGTGCAGTTGACGACCTGGGCGCCGGGACAGTAAACGGCGCCGCCGCCATCGCTGGCGGCATTGGCCTTGAACAGGCAATTCATTATGGTGGGTTTTCCGGGCTCGGCATATATCCCGCCGCCAAAGAAATCCTTCAGGTAGAAGTGTCTAGTAGCGTTGCCCCCGGTCACGGTGAAGCCATCGAGCACGGCCGTGGCATCCGTCCCGGTGGCGATCACCACGTGGCAGCAGTTGTCCGACCGCGAGGGGTCGGATAGCAATGCCTCCGGACTCAGGTCTGTACGGTCGTCGCCATTGAGGTCGCCGCTGAGGATCGTCTCGTGGCGCCGCACATCGCGTGCGTCCGGGTCTGGTGCTCCCCAACCGGCATAGCCACCTTTCAGAGCCACGCCCTTGACTAGTTGAAACGAAGCAGTCCGATTGCCTGACGGCGGGGCCGGTTTGTACAGTCCCTGTGCCACATGGATTTCGGTAACCCCGTCGCCTTCCGCGGCTGCTTGCAGGGCCGCCCGCAGGTCCGTCAATGCATCCCGCCAGCTCATGCCGGTGTTAGCACCCGGCGCATCGCCGTCCACATAGAGGATGCCCACGGGTTGCGCATCCAGCTCGCTGACCAGGATGCTGACGGGAGGAAGCCCTTTGGCGCTGATCAGCACGCTTGCCGATCCGTTCACGCAGTCCGCGTCCCGGGCAGCAGATACAATGACAGTCTGTGGCTGCGAGTAATCGTCAGCATGGAAAATCAGCCGTGCGCCGGACGCGACTGTGATATCCGCGTCGCCCGAATCCACCGCGACCGTAACCTCAAGAGTCTCACCCGGACTCGTGGCCAGCACTACGGTGAACTGGGCTGTGCCGCCCTCATGCACCTGAACAGATTGGGGGCTTACCAGAAAACCTTGATTGGCGCCTTCATACGCACCCATGTCGACGGTCTGGTTCACAATCCGTGGATTTCCCGCCAGGTCTCTTTTCGCCTCGGGCGGCAATCCGGAATTCTGGCCCGTATCGATGCACGGAGAGCCTGCCAGAAGCCGCAGGTCGTCGTCCTCCGTGCCGGGCACATTGTCAAGTCCATCAGCATTCACGAAGAGCGGGTCACGTCCGTGGTTGCCTCCCTCTGAGCCGCCGGTCCAGCCCTGGATGGAGCAGGAATACAGGTTGGGTTCTACTGTAGCCGATAGCTGCGCGATCATCCCTGTGCTCGTTTGGCCTCGATTACCCCAGAGAATGCAGTTTGTCAGCGTGAGAACGCCGTCCCCGCCGCTGATCCCGCCGGTCCCGCTGAACTCGGCAACATTCTGGCTGAGCGTACAATTGATGAGTGTAGGAGAACTCATCGATACGTTGCACATCGCACCGCCGCCGCGACGTGCTGAGTTCCCTGTGAACAGGCAGTTCACGAATGTGGGGTTGCAACGGACGTGATTGTCGATTGCCCCCCCATCGCCGCTTGACATATTGCCGATGAACCTGCAATTGGCAATGATGGGGTTGACGTCACTGTAGTTGAACATCGCTCCGCCCACGTACGCCCGATTATGAACGAAGGTGCAACCAACAAGTTTCAGTTGGCCCGAGTGGTTATCTATTGCTCCGCCGTCAATCCCGTAGTTCTCGACGAACTCACAGTCCTGTAAGGTCAGACTGCTTGCGGGTTCACAAAATAGACCGCCGGCCAGACCTTCCTCTGCGTGACCATTTCGAATCACGAAGCCGTCCAGGATGCACCGCACATCGTCGGTCGCAAGAACCACCGTACGGCTGTTGTCCAGACGGCTGGGATGCTGGGGAATCTCCTGGAGCGAGATACCAGGGACGTCGTTGCCCAGCAGGTCGCCGCTCAAGATCGTTGGATACAAGTTCCAATCGCGTTCATCGGGATTGGACGCCCGAAGCCCGGCATATCCGCCCTGGAGGGTCACGCCATCCTTGAGGCAGAAACTGATTTCCCTGGTCCCCGGTGTGATTCCCATCCCCTGATCCGGTTTGTACGTGCCCTGCGCCACGTGGATTTCGTCACCGCTTACGACCGCCGCCAAGGCATCCTGCAGGCACTGGTAGGCATTGGCCCAGGAAGCGCCGGTGTTGGCGCCCCTTGCGTCGTCATCGACGTAGATGATCTTGGCGATGGCGGAGGGAGCGAGGAAAAGGGATAATGTAAGTCCCAAGAGCCATCGGACTGAGTTTTTGTGGGTACCCATGGGTGGTACCTCCATCCTCTCTTCTTATGTCCTGGTCCTGTCTATGTCCCGGCGGACAGGGCCTCGACAATCTGGCTCTGTGCGTCGAGCGTGAGATCATCCAGCTCTTTGAAGGGCTGGACTCTGTAGTCGCTGTCCAGGTAGATGCCTTTATGGATTTCTATAAACGCGACATGGCAGTCGAAGAAGGCCAGGTTGTAGCGGCCTTGGACGCCATGCCAGGCGCGGTCGGGCGTGGGGAGCCACGGCTCCCACTGCTTCACCCAGTTGTTGTCCCCGACGAGGAGTAGCCGGGTCGGATCGCAGATGGCATCCGCCTTGAGATTCTCCAGGCGCTCGTTGATCGCACGGTGCAGTCCTCCTGTCGGCTCCGGCAGCGTCGTGCGCAACCAGCCGACGCCGATCAGCATGAGATTCGTCTCATAGCTGTTGCCGAAGTAGCGGTAGGCGGACGGGCCGTAATCCGGGTCGCCTTTGTCCGCCGGACAGCGAAACAGCTCCGTGCCAATCCGCGAGTTCGGCTCGGTCGGCAAGCCGACGTACTTGTTCAGCGGGCGAAAGACGACCCCGCCGACCAGGCCTTTGCCGCCGCCGAAGTAATGATTCGCCATTTCCCCCTGGTAGAATTGCTGGTCACTGTCGACAAGATAGGCCTGCCAGGCTGTGGCAATCTGCTTCAACTGGCTTGCACAGCGTGCCCGGTAGGCGATAACGCGGACCTTGTGCAATACCGGCAAAGTCACCGCCAGCAAGATGGAGATAATGGCCATCACGACCAGCAGCTCGATCAGTGTGAAACCGGCGGGCCGGCGAAAGCGAACAGGATTTGAACGCCTGCGTTTCACAGTTTTTGCCCCTCATTTGCGGTGGGAGCACTGGTGCTCCCCGCGCCGGCGGTCAACTCGTGCAATCGGCTTTTGACCCACACGGCAAGCCACGGGTCCTGCTGTTCCAGGTCTCGATAGGCCAGGCAGGCTCGATAACCTGTCACGGCCTCGGTCCTGCTGCCATCCTTGAGATTGTGCTCGGCGATAATGAATTGCATGAAGCAGGGCTCGGTGGCCTGAAGTTTCTGTCTGAACTCCATGACTTTCTCACCCAGCGGCCGTTTGTCTGTGAGGAACTGGACCGCCGCGGCTTCGCGGCTCCCGCGAGCGAAGGACCTGGCAAACAGTCCAGCCGGCTGCCGGTCGTCTTTGTGCCATGAATTGAGGAAGTCCGCCAGGATGGCGAACCGGGCGTAACCAGTGAACTGAGCCGCTTGTCCGACGGACAACTCCTGCTGCTCGATGAGGTCCCGCTTGCTCTGTCGCAGCCACAGGCCCAACTGCAAAGAAAACCCCAGGAATCCTGCCACGATCACGACGAGCAGCGCCGCCACGGCGCTTGTGTACTTGTGCCTGGCGATGATCTTGCGGAGGAGGTAGAGCGAGCTGGCGGACCGGGCGAGGACCGGCATGCCCTCCAACCGACGTTCGATGTCGGCTTTGAGCTCGGCGACGGACTGATAGCGCCGATCGGGCTCTTTGTCCAAGGCCTTGAGAATGACAGCCTCGACATCACGGTCCAGACGGCGGACGATCTTCGAGGGCCGAACCGGGTCGCGCTCGCGGATGTTCTGGAGAGTTTGCAGCACGGATGAATCAACATCGTACGGGAAGCTGCCCGTGACGAGCCTGTAGAAGACGACGCCAAGGGAATAGACATCCGAGCGGGTATCCACGCGCTCGCGTTGGCCGGCCGCCTGCTCCGGGGACATGTAGGCCGGTGTGCCGGTCACCTCGCCATCCAGGGACAGGGTGTCGGCCCCCTCCTCCCTCGCGATCGCCGCCGCCAGGCCGAAGTCCACGACGTGAGGCCGACCGTCCTTTGTCACCAGGATATTGGAGGGCTTGAGGTCGCGGTGGATCACGCCGTTCTGGTGGGCGTGCTGAATGGCGTCACAAACCGCCTGCATCAACTCGAGAACCTGCCGCAACGGAAGGTTGTGCTCCTTGACATAAGCGTCCAGCCATACGCCGTCGATCAGCTCCATCGCATAATAGTAAAGTCCCTGGTGGATGCCACTGTCGTAGATCCGGGCGATGCCGGGGTGATTCAGGCGGGCGGCCAGCTCCACTTCCCGCTCGAACCGCAACAAGGCCGCTCGCGAACGCAGCAGGTCCACCCGCGGCACCTTCAGCGCCACTTCGCGGCGAGTGCTCAGTTGCCGGGCCTTCCAGACCCGCCCCTGCCCGGCCGCCGCAAGCTCGCCGAGAATCTCGTATCCCTTGATCTGCGGCGGAGGGACGCTGACGTTCACCGCCTGCTCGGACGTGAGAGTGCTCGCCGCCGGCAGGTCACTGGGTTGGGGAACTTGACTGGGATTCATCTGCACCTCGCTTATCCCGGCAGATACCGCCGGCCCGCAAGAACAAGGCCGCCAGCTCAGGAGCGATCCATTTCTTCGCCGCGAACGTCGTGAAGGACCGGTCCAATGCATCGTAGGAGTATTGCGTGATCTTGCGGTCGTGGTGAACCAGGGCGCTGGCCAGTGCCGCATAGTAGATCGTCGTGGCCAGCGCCGCCTCCATCTTCGAGTCGAGGCTGAAGGACATCTTCTTGCTGCAATCCTTGATCGCCTGGAGCAGGCCCAGGTCGGATTGGGGACTCAGCAGGACCTCCAGCAGCGACCGGCCGGCCAGGGATTGCACATCGCAACCCAACCGGCCCATCATCATGACCAGCGCGTCGAACAGCAGCGAGCCCCTGGGCAGCACACAGGACAACTGCTCGCGCAACAGGCCGGCCATCCCCTCGTCGTTGCCGCCGACGGGGTCCGGGTCGTCCACCCCAATGGAGAAGACGTCTGCCAACTGGTCCAGCCTCAGTCCATGAATCGATTCATTTTCCATCTGCACCTCGAAGCTTTGACAAGCCAACCGCGTGACCACGGGCAGACTGCGGCTACAGTCTCATCCGTGCGCCTGACACCGGTACATACGCGAGTTATTCTCGATATTGCCGCCGGCGGGCCAGGAAACGCGACAATTCCTGAATCTCTTCCCTGACGTCGGCGTCATGGGCCACAGACTGGCGCAGATGCCGTTTCAACGCAGACTGGAACCGCCGCTTGACGGCAAAAATCATGTTCGAGACTTTTGTCGCCTCCTTGATGCCGTACCTGGCACACAACTGGGCCAGCGGCGGCGGCTCGCGGTCCTCAAGGATGGGACGCAGGACCCTTTCATAAAACAGGTCCCAGTGGACGGCCATCCCCTGACGCAGGCATTCCGCTTTGACATCCGCCAGCATCCTGTCGAGCAGTTGCGAAACCCACGCGTAGTTGAATGCGTCCTCGCCATCCAGAGGGCCGATCTCTGCCGGCAGCTCGTGGAGCCGTTCATCTTCCAGAGGGACGAGTTTCTCCGGGGGGATTCGCTTGCGGGCGGTCTGTTTTCGATTCACACTGATCAGAAAGCGGTCCAGCGCCCTCAGCAGGAGCGTGCGGAACCGACCTTTCGCCCGGTCGGCCAACTGAATCAGGTCGCGGCCGAGGACGACCTCCTGAAAGAAGTCCTGGGTGAGGTCTTTGGCCTCCTCATTGCCGAATCCCCGGTGACGCAGGTAGCAGTACACGGGCTTCCAGTACGCCTTGAGCAGTTCACCAATGAGGGCTTGCGCATGGGAAGGCTGACCGGCGCGCACCTGCTCGATGGCCGTCCAGTGCGTCGTCTGAAAACCCCGTTGATCTCCGCCAATACTCGTGTATTCCCGCCGGTTCATCTGCCTTGGGCTCCGGTGTCAGGAAACGAACTTGCCGTCGGCTGCCTGCCGTCTCATTTGTGAGAAATGAACCTCGGATCTCTTAACGTCTCCTGCCGGCATTTTACAGGATTTCAGCCTCTGCTGCAATACGGCAAATTTTCCGCGTATGGAGGGGTAAGGAGAACAAGGGAACGGCTGCCCAGAGACATGATCGACTGGCCCAGTCGTGAAACAGGGTTTCAGATTCTCATTTCATCTGAATTGTGTGGGTAGGAGCAGACTTCGACGTGGGGAGAAGCCTCTTGCCCGGGAGTGGCAAAGTTGCGGCATCTTTTATGAAGGGAGAACAAACATGAAACGCGCGCATTGGATGTACTGTTGTCTGGCAATTGCCGTCATTGCGACCTCCGCTCAAGGAGCGACGTTCTTTGTGAACGCCGACACCGGCGATGACTCGAACGCAGGCACGTCGGCGGCCAAGCCGTTCTATAGAATTCAGACAGCGATCGATGCGGCCGCCCTGCGGCCCGGGCCGGACATGATTCAGATTGCCAATGGCGAGTATCGAGAGAACCTCGCCATCAGCGACACGGACGAGCTGACGCTCTTGGGCGGTACCGGCGTCGTCGTGATCGCCGCCAATGCCTCGAAGGACGTGATCAAGATCTCCCGGGGCGATGTCTCCCTTGCCGAGATGGCCGTCACCGGCGGAAATAAAGGCATTGCGCCCACCGGATCGGCGGGAGAACCGGTTTCCCTGAGCCTGCGGGACGTGGTTGTGATGGATAACTCCGGCGACGGGGTGAAGGCCACGAGTGTCGGCAATGTCGACGCTTCTCAATGCGCGTTCGTGGACAACGGCGGGACCGGCCTCAAGGTGCAGACGGCCGACAGCGTTACGGTCTCCCACTGCAGCTTCGAGGGCAACACCGGCCGAGGCTTGCGGTCCGAGGATGTCAAAAGCACGACGGTTTCCCACTGCCAAGTCCTTAACAACAACGATGATGGCATCAAGGTGGTAACCGCTGTATTGAATCGGACCAAGGCGAGCTTCTCCATCAGTGACACGACCATCTCCGCCAGCGCCGATGACGGCATCGATCTGGAGGCGGTCGGCGACATTCGTGTGACGAACGTGACGGTCCAGAACACCATTGGAGACGATGGAATGTCGATCGATGACGGCGCGTCGGTTGTCGTTATCGACAGCACGTTCATGAACAGCAACGCCGATGGACTCGACATGGACGACACGGAATCCATCCGCCTGGTGAACGTCACATCGACGGGCAACAACGGCAGCGGATTCCAGATCAAGGCGGAGGAGCACTACAACATCGAGTCCGTCAACATCGTCGGCAGCGAGTTCTCGGATAATGGTCTGGACGGCATCTGGATCGTGGAGGAAGGCACGGTCGTCGAGCGGGTCAGCCTGACCTCCGTCACGGCCAATGACAATGGCGAAAGCGGCTGGGACATCGTTGTGACCGGCCCGGTGAAGCTGAGCGCCGTGACCTCCGAAGGCAACGGGCAGCCGAACACGCCCTGATCGCACGAAGACGAATGAAGGTGATCGAATCGGGACAGCCGCCTCCTTCCGGCCCCGCGAGGCTGTGAGCAGGCGGCTGTCCCTTTATCGTCGACATGCGGCATTTCTTGAACGCATTATTCCTCCCTCGTTGAGTATCATCCGTCCGGGCCGATTGAAAAAATCGGTATTTCCTGAAATTCTTTACCCGCGTTAGAATCCTTATCGATAGGAAAACGTCTCGATAGCAGCTTATGCGGTGATCGGCCAAAGCGGGGATATGGACGAACGAGCGGCGGTGCAGGCGAGTCAACGCGGGGACCGGGCGGCCTTCGGCTGCCTGATCGATCTGTACTATAGGGATCTGTACCGCTTTGCCTACTGGAGCACCGGCAGTCACGGCGACGCCGATGACGTCTGCCAGGAGACGTTCCTCACGGCGCTGGGCAGGATTCGCAGCCTGCGGCAGGACGCGTGTTTCAAGGCGTGGCTCTATAAGATCGCCCTGAACCTGGTGCGGAAGCGAAGCCGGACAGCCAAACCCGTCGGCAGTGGGCAGCCCGAGATGGCGGACTTGGCCGTACAGGATGTCCCGGATGAAGATGACGCTGGCGTTGTGGAGGTGTTGAAGAGCCGCGAGAGGGCCGTCGTCGTACACCACGAGCTCGGGAAGCTGCCGGAGCCCCTGAAAATGGCGGCCGCATTGGTTCTGATGGACGGCGTGCCCCAGAAGCAGGCGGCGGGCATCCTCGGATGCTCCGAGGCCACCCTGTCGCGGCGATTGGAGATGGCGAGGGACATACTCCGGGTGAGACTTCGTCACTTGTTGGATTAGAGGATAAGAATATGAGCGACAAGCGGCAGGATGAGATCATTGACGCCCTTTTGCGGCAAACCCACGATATGGTCGAGCCCGCGGATTCCTGGCAGGCTCTGCGCAGACGGATCGACGATAGGCTCCGCCCCGTTGCGGCGGCTCATGACGTCATTTTCTGGCGGCGCATCGCCCTCGCGGCGGCGGCGTGCTTCCTCCTGACGGCGGCGCTGCTGTCCTACCTGATGTTGAAGAATACGGGGGCAGGCCGCTCGCAGTCGGTCCTGGCAAGCGCCGCCCCCCCACTGCTCAACGATGCACAGGTCGAAAGACTCACACAGGCCTTCTCCCAGGTGCGCAGCATCTTCAATGGGCAGTCGCCGTGGCTGATGATCGATTCCTTCGGCAATAGCCAGCTCGGCCTGGCACAGGCCGGTCGCGCCGCCGCGGGGATGCAAAGCCTGATCATCGTGCGATTGACGCTGGGCGATCCGCAATCCGACGCGGAACAGCCGTATGCCGACGTCGTCGCATTTCCGCTGCAACGAATCGACGTACAGGTCCGCACGGCGGGGGGCTCGGCTATCGAGGTGTCGCTCGTGCCCACGCCCCAGGAGGACGGACGCATCTCCCTGAACCTTGTGGCACAGGGCGATGGCGGCCAGCGCACGGGCGCCACCGTGAGCGTGGGCGGGTCTGCCGTCAAATCCATCGCGCGTATCCGCGCGGGTGCAGGCTGGGTCCATCTCGGCGCAATGGCCAGGCTGGTACACATCTCTGAACGGGGTTGAGCCATGAAGCGGTGCGTTATTGCGGGCGTTTTCTCGATCCTGGCGCATCTGGGCGCGATGCCGGCCGTAGCGGCCGAAGGCCCATTGCTGGCGGTAGCAATCGATCCGGACTCGCTCTATACGCCGGGCAAAATGCGATTGACCTTCGAACTGACGCCGGCAGGTCGGCTGGCGGGGCCATATCACCTGCGCGTCACGATCTACGTGGCACAGAACGCTGTCCGCGACCAGACACTCACCATAGCAAAGGGGCAAACGGCCTCGTACGAGTTGTCGTTCCCGCGCATGCACGAGACCACGCAGGCTCGGTATCGTGTGGAGCTGTCCCGCGCAGGCGAGTTTCTTGAAGCGAGCGAAGGACCCATCGGGCTCTGGCCGCCGCGCGACTTGCCGCCGGTGGCACAGCATCGTGCCAAAGTCTGGGTACTTGACACTTCCGGCGCGCTTCAGTCCCTGCTGCCTGAGTTTGGCGTCACGGCGGCCGACGCCGGCTTTCAGGCGATCCGCGATTTCGGGCATCCCGATGTCATCTTCGTCGGCGAGTATCTCGATGGCACGAGCATGCAGATCCTCACCGAGAGAATCGCAGCCGCGCCGGGGCGGCTTGTGGTGGTCCTTCTCAGGCAAAGACAGTTTCACAAGGACATCGATGTTGTGATTGACAAGAAGCCGGACCCGTGCTCGCCTGCTGTCCCCGAGCCGAACAGCGTCCTGCTGAGAAGTCTCTCCGGCCGCGATGTGATGCGGCTGCTGAACGACGCGAACGCCGTGGAGATTCGGAGGTACCCGGATCGATCGATAGACTCCCACCTGACGGCCCCCGGCGATGCACAGAATGTGCGCTCCTATCTGTGCACTGTGAAGGAGGCCAACCGCGTCATTCTGTTCTGTCAGCTTTCGACTGTGGCTCGCCAAGACCCGCGTCAGATGATGCTCCTGCATAATATCGTTCAATTTGCCTGTGACCAGGTCGGCCCTGCCGATCCGAATGAGCCGGCCCGTAGTGAAAGGGGAAAACCATGACACATTTGCGCAATCTGGAAGTGACGCTTATCCTGCTGGCGGCGCCGGCCTTGTGGGCAGGCGATCCGAACACCGCGCCAACTGCCGGCACGGACCCAAACCGCCCCGCCGGTCCGGCGAGAGTTGTTGAAAGCATTCCGGTGGCAATTTTCGATTTCGAGTCGAAGGCCCCGGGCAATCCCGAGCTTGGGCAGCAGCTCGGCGACATTCTGACGGCCAGGCTCAGCGTGTACGACCGATTCACGCTGGTCGAGCGCAAGAGGCTCCAGGACGTGCTGACCGAGACGCAGTTGAACCTGTCGGGCGCCATCGAGGACGGCCGGGCCGTCAAGGTCGGCAGGCTCGTCGGCGCCCGCATCCTGGTCTTCGGGCGGGCCTTCGCCGTCGATCGCGACCTGTACATCGTCGGCAAGATCGTCGGTACGGAGACCAGCCAGGTCAAGGGAGTCATCGCCAGGGGCAGGCTCGAAAGCGATCTGTCGGCGACAATCGACCAGTTCGTCGAAAAGCTGGTCGCAGGACTGGACCAATGGGGTCCACAACTGCTTCCCAGGGCGGAGAAACTGGAAAGCAAAATCGACAAGCTTCGCGCGGCCCTCAAGGGTCGGGACCTGCCGACGGTGGCCGTGATCATGTCGGAGGAGCACGCGCGCAGAAGGCTTGCCGATCCCGCGGCCGCCATCGAGATCAAGAAGGTGCTCAAGGACGTGGGCTTCGAGGTAATCGAAGGGGACAAGCAGACGCTTGAGAAATGGATGAAGAACATCACGCTGGCCGGCAGCGACATCGTCATCACGGGCGAAGGCATCAGCGAATTCGGCGCCCAGCTTGGCGGCCTGACCAGTTGCGTCGCGCGGCTGGAGGCGCAGGCCGTCTGGCGCGACTCCGCAAAGATCATCGCCGCCGAGCGTACGACCCGCCGGGCCGTGGACCTGTCCGAGGCCATCGCCGCCAAGACCGCCCTGCAATCCGCCGGCCACGAGCTCGCCCTCGCCCTGATCGCCAAGATCGCCGAAGCGACAACCCCGCCCGCGGAGTCGAAACAATGATGCAGTGAAAGGCACGATAGTGGATTCTCCTGAGCGGAGAGAAGGCAGTATGTTGAAGTGCGGCGTCATCGGAGCGGTCTTACTCGCAGCGTTATGCGGGCCGGCCCGGAGCCAGGAGCAGGTCAATTGTGCCGTCATTGCCAGTCCGGATACAGGCCCGGATCTCTCCGCCCTGGTCTCCCTCCTTGAGGTCGCCCTGTCACAGGATCAGCGAGTTCGACTGATCGAACGAGGCAAAATCGATGAAGTACTGAAGGAGCGGCAGTTGACGGCGGCGGGGCTGGCGGAGCGGGACAGCATCATCAAAGCCGGCCGGCTGCTGCGGGCGGATGCGATGATCTTCCTCACGGCCGAAGGAGCGACGCAGCGAGATTCCGCTGGAGCCCGAGAAGAAGGCCCCATAGATCGATCGCTTCCTGAGCAACCCGTGCCGGAAATCGAACCGCCTGCACCTGCGGTCGGCAATTCCCAGGGCCCGGCCGGACAGCTTATCCGCATTCGGGTGGTCGAGACTGCCCACGGACTGCGCCTGTGGGAAGGATACGAGCAGTTGGCGCAGGGCGATGCCGAGGCAGCCTCGACAAGAATCGCCGGGACATTGCTCAACATGTTGCAGAAGGCTGCCGCTCCGCGCGGAGCGGTGGTCCCTATCGGAATCGTGGATATCCACCGCGTGCAGTTGTCCGAGAAGTACGAGCCTCTGGCACGGGTGCTGCCGGGCCTGCTCTCTGCGCGACTGGGCAAAGAGCCGCGCATCATCATGCTGGAGCGGGAGAGCCTGGGGACTTTGCTCCAAGAGAAACAGCTCACGGAAGGGCCGGATGCCACCTTCTGGAACTCGGCCGTGCTCATCGATGGATACCTCCAGCCGGGTGTGGGCAAGGGGATCGAGATGAGTCTGCGCCTCCGCAGGGCCACCGGCGAGGAACTGTCCTCTTTACGAGTGCCTGTCGATCCGAACGAGCTGTCCGACGCCGTGGACGAGGTCGTGACGCACGCTCTCAAGGCCGTGTCAGAGGGACCGCTGCCCGCCCGCTGGGACCCGGCGCAAGAGGCCGACGAGTTCTACAGGCAAGGCATGCTGTTGCTTATGCACGGCCGGCGTGTGGCCGCGCGGACGTGCCTTGAGGCCGCCCACGCCCTGCAACCGGCTAATGTCAAGTACACGGGAGGCCTGTTCAGCACCTCACTGCCGCTGCGCGGGACATCGAATCAGCCCGGGAAACCTGCCGATGCCTCGGCATGTACGGAATTGGAATTGGCCGAATTGGCGTCGCTGCTGACCCGTCAGATACGCGACGGATACGAGAGCGGCGTGCTGCCGGCACGAGACAAGCAGGTCGAGTACGGCCCGGGCGCATTGCGGAGCTACTTCGAGCGCTCGATTTCGGTCGCCACAGAGGAGGTCCGGCTGATCAATCGCCGCAATCGTCGAATCTGGTTCGAGACCGCCGAGAAGGCTCTGACAGACAAGACAACGCAGGCCGACGACCCTGTGATGGGCGCGACAGGCCGGGTGCAACTGGCCTGGGCATCCTCGGATGACCCGGAGGAGGTGATGGCCGCCCTGAGGGAGCGGCTCAACAAGGCAATTTTCCCACCGGAGATGGGAGGCGCATTCCCATCCAACGACTCCAGGTGCATGTGCTGTGATCAGCAATTATACACGTATTCACGTTGGCAAATCGATCATCTTGATGAGAGCAATCTATGCGGTTCTGCAGAACGCTTCAGGACCCTGTGGAACGCCTACGTGAAAGAACTGGCGGAGTCCCGCGATCCGATCGTCAAGTTTTTCGCCTGTGTAGTGCAGACACTCGAACTCGGCTACGTTCGGAAAGACGAGAACCGAGAGTTGACGGCCGCCTATTGCCGCCGAGCCGTAGACATCCTCTTGAACGAGTTACACAGTCCGAACGAGCCTCTCAGCGACTCGATGAAGGAGCTGATTCGTAGAATCGTGACGGATTGCCTGTCGGCGTCGCTGAACCTGGATGCGATGGAAGCAGTGACCCTCTGGGAGAGGATCTACTCGCCCCTGATAGAAGCCGGCGACGCACGTGCCTTGGCCGTATGGGAGCCAAGCCGGCAATCAGGCATATATGGCAGACCGGAGGCTGCTCGGCGGTACCGCGACCTGCTCACCCGAATTGATGAAGTCTACGCGAAAAACGATCGCGATCCGCAGATCAAGAGGGCTCGCACAGCACTGAGGGACGCCCTCCACGGAACGGAGTTGGTTGGCGGCCGTCCTGACCCATCACCGGATGCACAGGGACTCCGTGTGACCATGCTGCTGCGAAGAACGGACTGGCCTCAAGAGAATAATGCGCTCGGGACTGTCCCCTATTTCAGCACGGAGACGTACGGCGTGCCGACAGTGATCCACGGGGATACGCTTTGGGTCGGCTTTTTCTTCCTCCGCAGCAGCGCGCCCACACGTTTCTCGACCGCACTGGTTGGCCTCGATCTGTCACGCAGGAAAGTGCACGCCATTTGGTGGGTCGCTCTTCGCGATCCGTATCCTTTGGGCGGGTTTGTCGTGCGTTCCGACAGGAGCTATCTGGCTGTTCCACAACTGGGGATCATCACGCTGCCCGGCAGCGACGTGAGCCGGCGCGAATTCGTGAAGCAGCCAAGCCTCCTGACCGATGCCAACGGCTTGCCATCAGTCTGCGTCACAAGCATTGCGGACGCTGGCGACCACCTTTGGGTCGGCTACGGCGGCTGGCGGCGCGACGGAGCCGAGAGGGAGTCCGGTCTGGGCTTGTACGACCCCGTGAGCGAGACCTGGGAGCGGATCTTCTGCAGCGCAGAACGAGGTGAGCCACCCTTCTGCGCCGGTCGCCTCTACTCCCTGAACAGTCTCACACCTGCGGCGGATAAGCTCTTCTTCTTTGTCAGTGAGACCTTTCGCCCGCCGGAGAAGACGTGCGCCGACGGTCTCTGGAAGATGAATGTGGTTACGAGGGCCCTGACATATTTTGGGTACGGCGGGAAATCGAGTCGAGGTCATGTCGCCAGAGATGGGATGAAATGCCTGTTTACAGGCGAGTCTTCCCTGGTCGAGTTCAATCTGGAGACAGAAAAGAGCCGATTGATTTGCGGCGGAATGTGGTGGGTAAACCAGCACTCGGAGTTGCCTATCAAAAGGATGGAATCTGACCACGCGGGCGGAGTCGAGGAGAGTCTGAACCGGAAGTTCACCTACGGCCTTTCGGCCCTCGGCCACGTCGATCTGTCTGGAGCGGCCGTCCATAAGAACCGGGTTTGGACCAGGCTCGGGAAGAGCCAGCTCGTGATCATTTCGATGTCCGGAGCCGAAGGAGACGTGATTACGCTGGACAACAATCTCCTTGAGGGCGGCGAGGTCGTCAGGTTCGTGAGCACGCCGTACGGATTGGTCGGCATCGGCAATGGCGTAGCAGGGCTGATCGAGACAGATGACTCGTGGTTTACACAGTCGGAACGGAAACAATAATTGCACGCCAGAGGCCTTATGCAGGTACGAATTGCAGCTCTATGCATCGCGCTGATCTCTCTCGGCACAGGTGTATCCTGGGGACAGGAAGTGCCAACTGTCGCTGTCCTAGCCGAGACCGAGGCGGATTCCGGGCTTTCGGCCCTGGTGTCGATGCTGGAGGTCAGGCTCTCGCAGGACAGGTCGATTCGGCTGCTGGAGCGGACACAGATCGAAAAGGTGCTTGCGGAGCAGCAGTTGTCTGCGGCGGGGCTCACCGAGCGGAATAACATTATCAAAGTGGGACAACTGCTGCGGGCGGAGGCAATTGTGCTGCTGACGGCCGAACAGGGATTGGAGGAGCAGGCGAAGAGCCAGTTGATCCGTGTGCGGGTGGCGGAGACCGCACACGGGCTGCGCCTGTGGGAAGGCTATGAAGCACTGGAGGCCTCGCAGGTGGAGGCAGCCGCGGAGCGGATTGCAGAGAAGGTCCGTGCCGCTGTGGACAAGATCGCTCAGCGCGGTGGCTCCATGATTCCAGTAGGCATTGTCGATATTCACCGCGTGCAACTGCCTGAGGAGTATGAGCCTCTGGCACGGGTGCTGCCGGGCCTGCTCTCCGTGCGATTGGGCAAAGAGCCGCGCATCATCATGCTGGAGCGCGAGAGCCTGGGGACTCTGCTTCGGGAGAAGCAACTCACCGATGGCGAGGAATCCGCCTTCTGGAACTCGGCCATTTTGATTGATGGTGTTCTCGGTCCCGGAGAAGAGAAGAAGATCGAGCTGAATCTGCGACTTCGCCGGGCCACAGAGAGTGACGGGTCTGCGGTGCGCGTTGAGATGGACGCAAACGCCGTGTCGGCGACCATGGACCGTGTCGCGGCGGGAGTCGTCGAGATGATCCTGCATGCGTCTTCTCATAGCTGGGACTCTGCGGCCGAGGCGGCGGAGTTCCACAGACAGGGACAACTGCTGGCCGCACACGGCAGACGCAGGACAGCGACAGCGATGCTCGACGCGGCCCATGCCTTGCAACCTCAGACTATCGAGTACACGGCTTCGCTCTTCAAGAATGAATTAACTGTGTATCGTGGCGGGGGTCTCGGCGAATCGAGTCAGCCGGAGGCACCCTCGTACTCACCGCTGGAGTTGGCCGAGCTGGCCACTGTCTTGATCCGGCAGATCGGTCAAGCCTACGATGCCGGAGTCCTGACATCGCGAGATTTGCAGAATTATGCCTGGGTTCTCGGGGCCGGTAGCCCCTCCAATTACTTCAACAGCCTTGCCTCCACGGCCACCGAGCAAGCCAAGCTCCTCAACCGCCGGAATCGGCGACTTTGGGTGGAGATGCTCGACCGGGCGCTGCGGGACGAAGCGAAGCGGGGGAGCGATCCTTACGCGACGACGCTGGTGCGAGTCAACTTGGCGTGGCTCTGGTCGGATGACCCGCAAGAACGTACGGCGTATCTGAGGAAGACGATCAATGAGGCGATCCTTCCGCCGAGGCTGGGAGGGATCATCGAATCAGTCGATGTCCGATGTTTCCTGTGCGATCAAGTCCTCTTCCAGCGCGGGTCCACGATCCGGCTCGCGGCCCCGACGAGTTTGTTTCCTGTCGACGCGGCTGAGGGCTTCGGCCCGCTCTGGAACGAGTATGTCACCGAACTGACGAAGGTAGATGATCCTCTCGTAAGGCTCTACGCACTGATGACGCAGGTGTACATTATCGGATTCTCGAACGACAAGTCTGCGACGGTGGGCGATCTGTCGAGCAAGGCAATGGATGCCTTGCAGGAGACAATGCGGGATTTCGGCGCCAGCATCAGGGATACCCAGAAAAGGCCTGTCTATAAGGAAATGGGATCGTGTTTGGCAATCCTGTCGTTCCGCAACCCGAACAGAGCCATGGACCTTCTGGAGAAAGCCCTGAAGCCACTGCTCGAGGCAAAGGATGCACACAATCTGGCCCTATGGCTTCCCTGCAAGTGTCTCAGATCGGACCCACGATCCCTGCGGCTGCTTGAGCGTATGGCCGAGGTCCTCCAGGCCGATCGCAGCGATCCCGAAGTCGCTAAGGTGTACGCCTATGTCGAGGATCGCGTAAGGCGAGCACGCCCGTTGGTCGGTCCGTTACGACAGAGATCTAAAGACCCGGGCTCGTCCGCATCTGCACAGGCCTCAAGGCAGGAACCATCTGCACGGATACGGCCGGTGGAAGAGATGCTTACTCTGCGTAGGCGGACTCGCGCGGAGATCAGGGGTAATCTGCTTCTGATTGCCCGACTCTCTGATCAGGTGCCATCTCGCTATAACCCACAGGGCATGATCGATGTAGCCGCCATTGACCTGGAGAACTTCCGGCTCATTTCGTTGCAGAGCACCCAGCTCGCCGGCAGTCAGATTCCGGGTATCGGCTTCGTCAACAGTACGGCGTATGTTGCGGTGACGGAGGTCGGTATCCTCCAAGTGGGTGCGATCATGAAGGAGGGACGCAGATTCGCAGGTGACTACAGGGTCCTCACTGAAGCCCATGGTTTGCCATCCACCTTGATCACGGGGCTGACCGACGACGGTGCGAGGCTGTGGGTGGCTTATGGGGGTCCGGCCAGCGAAAGCGGATTGGGGACATACGACCCTGCAACAGGCCGGTGGCAGGCAGTCCTGTGCAGCACGCTGGAGGGCCCCCCGCCGTTCAACGCCGGTTTGCCCTACTGGATAAGAAGCCTGACGCACATCGCGCCCAATCGATTGTTCTTCCACATGCGCATCGCGCCTACCGCGTATCCGGCTCAAGCAATGGAACACCGTGATGACGGTCTCTGGAGCATCAATACGGCCACGCATGAACTGACCCATCTCGATCTCGACTGGGGCGATGAGATCGTCCCTTGGGGCGAGAGACTGTTGCGCAGAAGTCCGGGCTGTCTTGTCGAGTTCAATCCTGCGACGAGACAAGCGATGTCCCTGCTCGGGCGGGCTCCATGGCTCGCCCCTTTGTGGGGTGGGATGGCCAGAACGATCACAGCCGTGACGTACAGGGAAACCCCTTTCATTTCCAGTGAGGCATCGCAGAAATTCGCATTCGGGTGGGCAGAGTCGGGCAGTATCGACCTGTCGAGTGCCACTGTCCACAACGACACCGTGTGGGCACAGTTGGGCAAGACGCAACTCATCGCCATCCCTCGCGGGGCCACGGAAGACCGGATCGTGGTACGCGACAACGACTTGCTTGACGGCGAGTTAGTGCTGGGGTTCCTGAGCACGCCTCACGGCCTGATCGCAATCGGTGAAAACGCGGTCGGTCTGATCGGAGGCGATGACATGAAAGTCGTCAAGTTGATAAGCACCGCCCGAGTTCGACCCCCACCCAAGCGGCGCTAGTAAGATCCGGAGAATCGTGATCATTCCGCTGGCGTGGTGGTCATGGGGGATACTGTCCGCAGGCGGGATCGTGATGATCCGCTCTTCTGGACGCATGTCACAGCACACAGGAACTTCCCTCAATTCAGAACAACAAGAAAAATCGCCGACCTACTTGGCGGCGTGCCGGACTCATGGTATCCTGACGGCCGGTTAGTGGCATGGAATCACGATGGTTCGGTCGCGGAGAAATGAAGATGGAAGTCGTGCAGTTCGAGCCCATGTCGGTCGGCAGGATCATTGACAGGACCTTCACGATTTACCGAAACAACTTTCTGCGATTCGTCACGATCGTGGCCATCATTCAGGTGCCCATCGCGCTTCTGTCGCTGGTTTCCAGCTCGTTCCTGTGGGCCGGCGTCCCTGCGCACCGGCAAGTTGCGCCCGAGTCTTCAGATGACACGGCAACGGACTTCGAGACGCGGAGCGAGACCCGCCCCCGCGCTGTGCGCGAAGACTTTGCAGCTCCGGGACTGGCCATCGTCGGCTGCCTCGGCACGGTGTTCTCAAGCCTGCTGATGATGGTGGGCGCCATGCTGTGCCAGGCCGCTCTGACCAAGAGCGTGTCGGAGACCTACCTGGGCCGGGAGATCTCCGTGGGGCAGGCGTACAGGGCGATCCTTCCAAGATTCCTGTCGCTGCTCGGGGCCTCGCTCCTCGTCGGACTCGCTGTCTGGTTTGGCTTCCTGCTGCTCATCGTGCCCGGCGTGATCTTCGCGCTGTGGCTGTTTCTGACAACCCCGAGCATCGTGGTGGAGAATCAGAGAGCAATTCAGGGCATGTCCCGAAGCAAGGCCCTGGTTTCGGGCAATCTGGGCAAGGTATTCGCAGTCGCCTTCGTGGCAGGGCTCATCGGCTTTGCCATTAATATGCCGACAAGTTACCTGGGGGTTTTGATCGCAACACTGCTTGGCCGCGACAATCCTTTGCTGGGTACAGCGGTGAGCCGGTTCATCGGCGTGATTGGCCAGATCCTGGCGACCCCTATCGGGGCAGCGGCATCCATTCTGCTGTACTACGATCTGCGGATTCGCAAGGAGGGCTTTGACTTGCAGATGCTCGCGCAGAGCGCGGGCTCCGATCAGGGGTGAGCCAGTGCCGTCCATCTCCATCAGCTCCGATACGCACTTTCGCACCTGTGCCGCGATGCTCCTGATTGCGGTCGATGTTGCAGCCACTGCCGGTCTCTGTTCGGCGGCGCCTGCGTCCCAGCCTTTGCCGGACTACGCGAGGGCAGACGCACAAACGATCAAGGCGCACACGCAGGAGATCGTCTCCAGCCCTCGATTCGCCCAGCGCATCACACTGCGGCAGTGGCTGCTTGAGAAGTTGAGTCGCTGGGGCCGGCCCAGAGTGCATCTGCCGGAGCCAGTGACATCGTTCTTCTCCACGGCCATCACTGTATGGTGCCTGCTCACGCTTTTGGCGATTCTGGTCCATCTCGCGTGGACGATTTGGCTTCTCGCTCGCCCGTCGAGAACTCGGACCGGCGGCTCCGGCCGGGGCTCTGGCCCCCGGGAAGTCACCTGCCCGGAGGAACTCTGGCAACAGTCGCAGCGATTGGCGCAAAGCGGCGAGTTCCGGGTCGCCGTCGGCGTTCTGCTCGTGGCGGTCCTGCGACAGCTCGAGGCCATGAAGGTCCTGAGCTTTCACAAGAGCAAAACCAACGGTGAATACGTCCGCGAGTACCCGGGCCATCTTGGCGGACGCCGTGAGTTCGTCCAGTTCGTCGCGACGTTCGAGCGGAACATTTACGGCGGTCTTGAAATCCACGGGCAAACCTATGACGCAATGAACTCCCTGGCGAAGCGAATCATCGGCGATGTCTCTCAAAACGCATAAATCCGAATACATGATCCTGTCTAGTCTGGCCCTGGCCACCGCGCTGGTGGTGTCCTGGGTTGTCTGGCAGGGGCGGGTGGAGGAGACGGGCACGGAGCGATTCGGCGCGAGAACGACCCACTCGGCGAATGTGAACGGCCTGCTCGCCTGCTACATGCTCTTCGAGCGGCTGGAAATCCCGGTGGAACGAGCGCACACGATGCTTCTGGCGAACCGGCTTGACGATGCAGGCGTCGTCTTTCTGATCGACCCGATGGTCCCGGTCAGTGCACCCGAGGCCGCAGACCTTCGCGCCTGGGTGGCACGCGGCGGCGTGCTGATCACGGCGAAGATGATCGAGGAACTGGTACTGCATGTGCAGGACGATGGTAAACGAAAACTGCCTGCGCGGCCCCAGTCGCCCAAAGGCCCCGGGAGCAGTGCTCCGAGCCGCGACTCGTTGCAGATCGAGAATGCGAGCCTGCAACCGCTGGGACGCGACGTCTTCAAGACCTATTTTAAGACGGATAAGGCGTTTACGAGGGATCATCGTGACCCGAACGGGCCAACGGATGCTCATGTCCCGCTATTCACCGATGAGCAGGGGATACGGATTGCCGAACACTCCATCGGCCGTGGCCGCATCATCTTCCTGTCGGACAGCTCTTTCCTCGCCAATGGCAACATCGGACGGGGCGACGACAGCGTGCTCGCCGCCAACCTCGTGTCGTACGCACAAGCCGCATCGAACGGAGGAAAAGTGCTGTTCGACGAATACCATTTCGGGTATCGGGGCTACAACCAGGGGCTGGGGATTCTGGCCGGGCTGCTCTTCACCACCAGTCCCGGCTGGACGGTCCTTACCCTGACAGCCGGCGGGCTTCTGTTTCTCCTCTACAAGGGCCGGCAATTCGGCCCGAGGCACGCTTTGGGAAAGCAGCGGCGGCGATCAAAGATGGAGCATGTGTATGCCGTAGGGGCGACGTATCGATCCGCCGGGGCGCACCACCTGGCGCTGCGCCTGATCTACGCCTGGTTCCGCCAGCGTGTGATGGAGCAGACAGGCCTGGCTGCCGGCGCGCCCAACCGGGTGGTGGCCGAGGCACTGACCCGTCGCCCCGGTGCGGACGCGAAGAAATATCAATACGTACTTGATGAATGTGACAGACTTCTGTCGCGGACGAAGGTAACGCAACGGCAGTTTACCTCCGCCATCGAGCAGCTTACGCGGATAGAGAAGGAGACTCTGAATGGATCTGGCGACGGCAAACGATCTGGCCGGTAGGATCACACGGGAACTGAGCAAGGTTCTCGTGGGACAGGATGCGGTGATCGAAGACGTGGTGGCGGCGCTGCTGGCCGGCGGGCATGCCCTGCTGGAGGGAGTCCCGGGGACGGGCAAGACACTGCTGGGGCGGGCGCTGGCCCATGTGACGGGGACCTCGTTCAAGCGAATCCAGTTCACGCCGGACCTGATGCCCTCGGACATCATCGGTGTCAATGTTTTCGATATGGCCAGCCGGCAGTTCGATTTCCGGCCCGGCCCGGTCTTCGCCGACATCGTGCTGGCCGATGAGATCAATCGCGCCCCGGCCAAAACGCAGGCCGCCCTGCTCGAAGCGATGCAGGAACGCCAGGCCACCATCGACGGCAAGCCCTATCGGCTCTCGCCCGTGTTCGCCGTCTTCGCTACGCAGAATCCGGTGGAGTTCGAGGGGACGTACCCGCTGCCGGAGGCGCAGGTCGATCGGTTCATGCTCAAGATCGTGATCGACTACCCGGATGAAGCATCCGAGACACGGATTCTCGACAAGATTGAATCGGGCTTCGACCCGGCCGATCTGGTAAGCGGCAATATCGAGCAGGTGCTCAACGCCGACACGCTCGTCGAGCTTCGTGAGGCGACCAGAACGATTCACATGGAGGAAATGGTGCGCAGTTATGTCACCCGGGTCATTCGGGCGACGCGCAGCCGGCCACGGATCACCCTGGGCGCCAGCCCCCGGGCGGGCGTCATGCTCATGCTCGCCGCCAAGGCCAAGGCCCTGCTGGCAGGGCGGGATTTCGTCAGCCCGGATGATGTCAAGGCGATGGTCCCTGCCGTGCTTCGACACCGCATCCTGCTCATTCCCGAAGCCGAGGTCGAAGGTCTCAGTCCGGACGATTGTCTCAAGGAAATCCTGTCGAGCACGCAAGTGCCGAGGTAGATGATGCTCCCTTCCCCACGATTGATCATCCTGGTGATGGCGGCGGCGCCTTTGTTCCTGGCCGGCACGATGTATGAAGGTGCCATGGCGATAGGCGTGCTGTATCTGATCGTTCTGGCCTGCTGCATCTGCCTGGACGCCCTGCTGCTTCCCCGCCGCAGACACATCGCGGTCAAAAGGCATATTGCTGAGCGCATCTCCGTCGGGTATCCCACCGCCATGAGGTTTACGGTGGAGAATCACACGAGAAGGTCCGTCCGGATTCAACTGGTGCAGGACAGCCCGCCGGAGATCGATGTCCAGCCGCCGCAATGCGAAGCGACGCTGCGCCCGGGACAAACAGCCGAGCTCGAATGCCGCTTGACGGCACATCAGCGCGGGACGCACAGGCCCGGACGCGTCTTCGTGCGGGTTCTCCCCGGCACGGGGCTGTTGTACCGCCAGTTCAGCCTCGATTTGCCGGACGAGATCCAGGTGTTCCCCAACCTGATGAGCGTGCAGCGCAGCGAGTTGCTGGCTCGCCGCGGGGCGAGCTACGAGCAGGGTCTCGCCAGGCTTCGCCATATTGGCCAGGGCTACGAATTCGAGAGTCTCCGCCGGTACGTTCGCGGCGACGAGATAAACCGGGTGGAATGGAAGGTCACTGCCCGGCGGGCCGACCTGATCGTGAAGAACTTCCAGCCGGAGAGGCAGCAGAGCATCATCGTGGCCATCGACGTCGGCCGCGCGACGGCCGGCGAGTTCGAGGGCCTCAGCAGGGTCGATTACCTGGTCAACGCCACGCTCATGCTCGCCTGCATCGCCCTGCGGCAGCGGGACCACTTCAGCCTCGTCGCCTTTAGCGACAGGATCGAGAGCTACCTGCCGCCAGTGAGCGGAGTGAAGAACATCGAGCGAGTGGCCAAGGCCCTGTTCCAGTTGCAGCCCCGGCTGGTCGAGTCCGACTACGGCGCCGCGTGCCGATTCCTCGGACTGAAGAATCGCAAGCGCAGCCTGCTGTGCATGATGACCGACGTGATCGACCGCCAGGCCAGCGACGTGTTCATTGCGTACATGGCCCGTTTTGCGCGATACCATCTGCCGCTGGCCGTGACTCTTGCCGATCCGCAGGTGCAGCAAGCCGCGCATCAGCCGCTGGAAATGTGCGCGGACCCGTACGCCAAGGCAGTGGCGCTGGATATCCTCGCCGCTCGCGGGGAGGCGTTGATCGCCATGAGGAGGAAAGGGGTCTCGGTGCTCGACGTGCCGCCGAAACGGTTGACCCCCGAGCTGATCAACCGCTACACGATGATCAAGGCGACCCGGCGTCTATGACGAGATGCCGGCGCGCCGAATGCCGGCCGGCGCGTCTGCCCCCGGCTGCCGACCAGCCATAAGCAGATGGGCGATTACCGCCGCCGCCAGGGCCACGCCCAGCACGATCTTCGCCGCACCGGGCAGGTAGGAAGGCGTGACGAAGCCTTCGATGAATCCGGCGATGATGAACATCGGGATGGTGCCGAGCATGAGCAGGACGGCGTCGCGAGCGCCGAGCCGGAGCGAGGCGGACCGTGTCATCCGGCCGGGCACGACCAGCGAGTAACCCAGCCGCAAGCCGGCTGCCGATGATACGAGAATCGCAAAAATCTCCAAAGTCCCGTGCGGCGCGATGAACGCCCACAGCGGAAAGCTCAAATCATGATTCGTGAAATGCGCCGCAAAGCCGCCCAGCATCATCGCGTTCAGCAACAGGACGTAGCACGTGCCGATCCCCGCCGTGATGCCGAACGCGAAGACCGTGATGGCGACGGAGATGTTGTTCACCATGATGCCTGTGGCCATCGGCGGGTGCGGCAGTTGCCGGAACCGCTCGCTGATATCCTCGCTCGTCACGCCCCCGGGGGTTACATCGAGTCCGTGAGGCACGAAGATGTACGCGTTTGAGGGGACCAGCCGTGTCGCCACATACGTGCCCAGCATGCCGACCATGAAGATAGCCGTCGCGAGAGTCATATAAGGCCACATTCGACGAAACAGTCTCGGATACCCCTGCCGGAAGAACCGCCAGATCGCGGGAAAGCTCCGGGTCGAGCAGCGCCGGTAAAGCAGGCCGTGCGCCGCGATCGCAAGCTGGTTGATGCGGTTTTGTGTCACAGGGTCCACCTGGTACATCCTGGCCCTGGCCACATCAACCGCTACGGCGGGGTACAGGCGGGTCAGCTCGTGCAGTTCCGCCTGAGAGAGGCTTCGCAGCCCCCGCTTCGCGGCCTGGGAGACAAGCGATTCAAGCCGATTCCACACGGCTCGCCGGCTTTCGAGGAAACGGGCGGGCGTCATGGGCTTGCCTCCGGAGGCTTGTCGCTCGGAGCATTCGGGCGAATGGCCCCGGAATGGCTCATCAACTCGTCCAGGTGTTCTTCAAGTGTGGCCAGGGAGCTGTGCGGCGGGACCGTCCCCGTGCGTTCCAGGATCGGCCGCAGTAGTTTCGGCAGCAGTTGCGCTCTTGCCTCCAGCGTGAGCTGGTCGCGCCGGAGCCAGTAACTGTGCAGCAGGCGATACTCGTGCGGCGTCAGGTGCGTCTCCTGCAGGACGGCGGCCGTCACAGGCGCGTCGTCGAGCACCTTCTGCTTCTTGTCCTGCCTGGCGGAGTAATCC
>Ga0315277_10002091_pt1 | contig 28121 bp, 23 predicted proteins | sample YL17G05_15_MG_FD_203695 | JGI IMG/M metagenome (GOLD analysis project Ga0315277, IMG submission 203695) | Sediment microbial communities from Yellowstone Lake, YNP, Wyoming, USA - YL17G05_15 | ecosystem: Environmental > Aquatic > Freshwater > Lake > Sediment | place: USA: Wyoming | collected... | reverse complement strand
TGAAAAACTCTATCTGACCATTCTGATGATCCTCTTCCTCTTCGGGTGCGCGGCTCAACCACACATCCGGAAACCTCCTGTGACGGAACCACCTCCCGGGGTCCCCCAAGTCCATCCGGAGCCCATCGTGGAAAGAGACCCTTTCCAGGAGTTTCCAGAAAAATTTCGCCTGAAAGCCCTCGAATTGGAAAAGAACGGGGAATTCTCTAAGGCCCTTTTCTATTGGAAGGTAGTTTATAGCTTTGAGCCTCATGACCGGGCGGCATCAGAAAAAATGAGGTCCCTGGAGAATCATATGCAGAGGGAGGCCGAGAAACATTTCTCAAAAGGGTTGGAGCGCTTTCACAATAATTCGATTCAGGAGGCGCGGAGGGAGTTTCGCCTCTGTCTGGCCTATCAACCCAAACATGTTCAAGCCCTGGATTATCTGAAATATAAATTGTATGAACCGGATTCCCTCACCTATGAAACCAGGGAGGGGGATACCTTAAAAAAGATTTCCCAGGAGATCTATAAGGATGCTGAGAAGGACTTTTTAATCGCATACTTCAATGACCTCGAGAGCAGGGATCCGTTGAAATCGGGATTGACACTAAAGCTCCCTATGATTACATCCATATGGATGTCCAAACCAGCCTATTCTGAAGAGAGGCTTAATAAATCCAACCCTTTACCAAAGCCCCGGAAGCCCGAAGTGCAATTACAAGAGCAAGCCGAGGTCCATTACGCAAAAGGAATTAAATATTTCCTTTCTGAAGAGCTGGAGAAGGCAATTGAACAATGGGAGGAGACGTTACGAATAAACCCAAACCATCCAAACGCAAAGAGAGACCTCCAAAGAGCTCGCAACTTGCTGAAGAATTTGAGGAAGCTACCCTAAGGACTTTCCTCCCACTTGACCCAGCCCAACAAAAGAATTTAAAAAATATTTCTCCAAAAGCCAGACATCCCAATTTTTTCACACCTTCTTCTGGGGGATTACGACTCACATAAATTCATCATTGATACCCAAGCCTGTTTTTTCTATATTTTTTTCAAATCAATAAGAAATGAAGGAGAGGCCTGATGAACAAAATAGAGGAGGATACCATGGAAACCGCGCATCTTGAAAAGCGTTTTGGGGTTCTGGCTGTGGAAAAAGGATTTGTCACTGCAGATCATGTCATTGAGGCATTGAGAATTCAGGTGATCGAGGATATGCAAAAAGGGAAACACAGACTGATTGGTCGAATATTTTTGGAACAGGGATTGATGACCATCTCGCAGATAGACGAAGTGCTTGCATTCATAGGAAAACGCCTGCCTTTATTCAAAGAGCATTGAAAGCCCCCCCCTATCACCTATCTTGCCTCCGAAAACTTCTTCATTCAACCAGGCCATTCCTTGAGGAATTTTATCCGCTCATTCTCACCAGCTCAATTCAAATTCCACTTTTTCTTGGGAAGGTAATATCTGGCGGGAAGGCTCGATGATGATCCTGACCAGTGTGGGGCTTTTGGGTTTGGGTTTTTTCGCAGAAACTTCAAACCCTATGGGATGGATGCCACCGGATCTCTCCCAGAATAGAGAGAAGGCCCTTTTCAGTCTTTCCTCGAGAAGGGAAGGTTCAAGATCTTTTTCAAAATGATCCTTACACCAGAAGAGGAACTGCGTGACTCTCGAAAGGAAGAGCTGGTAGCTCAGGGAACTGCCCCCTGCGGTCGTCTCTCTGGGAATGAAGGCAGTATCTTTGTTCAGGGGTGAAACCAGAGGCAGGATGCCCCCCCGGATGAACTGATCGATTCTCTCCTCGCTGAAATTCGTCTCCGTAGGAATCCCTCGATCGCCCTCGATCATATGAAGGGCAAGATTGCTCAATCGGATGCTCTGCCATTCCGTAAATCTTGTGGGCCAACCGGTTTTAAGAAGACCTTGAAGGATGAGGCTTCCGGCGGCCCAGACCGGAGAAATCCAGAGGTAATCCGATTCGTTGAAATGAACGGATCTGGGTCTATTATCCGGACCGTATGGATAACGGATTAAGAATCGATTGCAGGTGACGGCCATCCATTTTGAAGATGGGAGCTCTTTTAGTCGGCGCCATTTGGCAAAGGCTGGTTCATCAAAAAAGTGCGGCAGGAAAGGGAGTCTCCCGAGTTCCTCCCATTGATCGAGATAGAGAAACTTCGGAGTGATCCAGCAGAGCGTGGGAACCAGCAAGGTCTCCGAAAAGAGTGCCACCTTTTCAAGGAGTTCGAGGCATCTCGGAGAGTTGTCGAAAGGAAGATCGAGGAGGACCAGGGAGGGAAGTTCATCGATGAGAGAGACGGTCAGATGATTCAGCGCTTCTTCAAGTGCATCGAAGGAAACAGGAACGATTTCGAAAATAATGTTTTTGTCGGTTCCTGCCTGTTTCATAAGAAATTGAAGCCCCTGCCACACTGATTCGAGATTTCTAAAATCAGGGTCTGAAAAGAGGTATCTTAGGATCTGTCGGAGGACAAGGTCTATCTGGGCGGCAAAGGGCTGGCTCTCGGGAGGTGAGATCTGGCCTTCTCCCGGAATGGCGACCATCTTTAAAATGTGATCCACAGGGCTTGAAACTCCTTCACTCGGCCTTGTGGGTTCAAATCTAATCTCCACGGGAAGGTCCGGCCATTCTTTAAGATGGCGATAGGTTTCCTCCTCGGAAAGGCCTCGGGTCTTCGCTTCTTCAATAAATTTTCTGGCCTCTAAAAGATTCTTCAGGGATGGATGGTTCTCGATGAGGGAATCGGGATGGAAGTCTTTAAATCTTTTTAAGTCGAGGGATAGGTGATCCCATCGGCAGAGATTCTGTGGGAGAGAGATGGAGACCGAGAGATTTAGTTTCTCCATTACCTGATCCAAAGAGGTCGGATCGATTCGTATCGGGTCCTGATGAGGAGGGGCTTTCTCCTGGGGGGTAAAAGGTCCTAATGCTAACACCTTAAAAGGTACAGAAGGGATTTGCATGATGTTCTCCTATTTGGGAGGGGGTTTATCTATTAGGATCCAAATATCTTTTTGAATTTGGAAGAAATTCCTTTCGGGCTTTTCTTTTCAGCTGTCTCTCCCATCTTTCTGGAAGATTCTATGGGTTTCTCTTCCGGAGCCTCCTCGATCTCGCCCAGACGGCCTTCTCCAAAAAACCGAAAGAGAGGTCCCTGAGGGCTTAAGGCCAGTTCGTCGTTGGGCTTCAGGGAGGCTTGAAATCCGACGGGCTGTCGATTGATCCGGACCAGTTTCTGACCGGTCAGGTCCTTGACCCAGTATTGATCCTGGCCGAAGAAGATCTGTGCATGCTGGTCAGAGAGGGCCGGATGATCCATAGGATACTCGCACTTGGGGCTCTTTCCAATGGTGATGGGGAGTTGCTTAAAGGATCGGATCGTAGGACCATATTGGATGATGAGGGGCGCCTTCGCCGGTTGAACCGAGACTTCGGGAGTCTCCGCCCTTGCAGATGAAACCTGTTGGGGTTTTTCCTCCAGGGGACGTTTCGGTGGCAGAGGTGGCTCTGTTTGAGACGGCTCCATGTGAATCTTCCTTTCGTGTTCCCGAGGAGGTTTCGCCGGAGGGGCTTCCTTTTCCTCTAAACCTTCTTCCATCTGCGTGAGAAAGCTGACATGGGGTCCTCCTTCTCCAAACATCAATACATCCCCGTCTTTGAGAAAAACTTCCTTCACCTTTTTTCCGTTCACAAAGGTGCCATTGGCACTCCGGTCAATCAGTTTGAATTGATTTCCTTCTCTGATAATTTCAGCATGCTGACGGGAGATATGGGTGAGGTCCGAAGAGAATCGGAGGTGGCAGGAGGGGTGCCGGCCGATGGAGATCGACGACCCATAAAAGCCCGACTCTTTCCCACTGAGGGGCACAGGGCCTTTGATATGAAAAAGTTGAACACCGATCACAGGAGGCTGTTTCATAGGTTCGCCTTAATTATACTTGATCGGCTTTTGAGGTCAAGAAAAATTATAGTTTCAAATCCCATGAGATTTTTGTATATTATCAGTATGCCCAACCTCAACTCTTTTGGCAAGTCGGATATCGGGCTTAAACGCTTGAATAATGAGGATGCCTACGCCATCCAATCGAAGAAGGGTCTCTTTGCCCTGGCCGATGGCATGGGTGGGGAGGCCGCAGGAGAAGTGGCCAGCCGGATCTTTATCGATACCGCTCTGGAGGTTTTTTCCCATGGAGAAAGCCTTTCGGAGCAGGAGGTCCTCGAAGGGGTCCAGGAGGCCTTCCGGCTCTCCAACGAGAGGATCCTCAACCATGTCGACCAGAATCCCCAACACCACGGCATGGGGTGCACGGCAGAGCTGATCGCTTTTTACAATCAAAATTTCGTCCTCGGCCATGTGGGCGATAGCCGCACCTACCTGCTCAGGCAGAAACAGTTGAGGCAACTGACCCGGGATCACTCCCTGATCCAGAATCAGATCGATCAGGGTCTGATCACTCCAGAAAAAGCCAGAGGCCATTCTTTAAAGAATGTGATTCTCAGGGCAGTCGGTATAGAGGAGACACTGGCCGTGGATCTCATCAGAGGGAAAAGCTATCCGGGCGATCTCTTCCTCCTCTGTTCGGATGGCTTAACCGATTTGGTTGATGAGGCTTCGATTCAGGAAGTCCTTTCCATTCCTCTCTCTCTCGCTCAAAAAGTGGAGGGGCTGATCGAAGGGGCCAAGTCACGGGGAGGTTTTGACAATATCACCGTGATTTTGTGTGAAGTGATTTCATAGAGAGGCCGTATGGGGAACCTTAGAGATTACGAAATTTTTAAAGATTACTCAGATGAATTGTTGACCGAGTTATCGAAGGTCATCATTGAAAAAGAGTTCGAAGAAAATGAGATCATCTTTCGGGAAGGGGATGAAGGGGACTCGGTCTATATCGTCACGGAGGGTGAGATCGCCATCAAGAGATCTCTGGATAAACCCGGCGATGAAGAGAAAACCATCGCCATGATAGAGAAAGGGAACTTCTTCGGCGAGATGGCCCTCTTCGATAATCAATCTCGTTCCGGGTCAGCCTATGCCGCAAAGCGATCCAGAGTCCTCATCCTGAAAAAGGAGGATTTCCTCAATCTCCAGAAGAAAGACCCGAATACAGCCATGACCACGCTCATCACCATCAATCGGGTGATGTCGGAGAGACTGCGAAAGACGAGCAAGAGCTTCCTCTCCAGTTTCGAATTCGGAAATGTCCTGTCCGCCATCAGGGGATTCATTAAAGGTGCGAGAGGAGCTGAAGAAAAGGCTGATAATAGTGGGAGCGGGTTTGGCCGTTACCAGATCACCGGGGAATTGGGGAGAGGTTCGATGGGAGTGGTTTACCAGGCCTACGATCCTCAGATCGGAAGGCCGGTCGCCTTAAAAGTCCTGCGTCAGGATCGGGTCAGCAGTGAGGCTTTTGTCCTCAGATTCCTCACAGAGGGAAAGGCCATCGGTCGGCTCTCCCACCCCAATATCGTCAGCATTTATGATATTGGACAGGGCCAGGGAACGATCTATCTCGCCATGGAATTCATCGAAGGGGAGACCTTAAATCAGGTCATGGAGAAGAAAAGATTGGGCCTGAAAGAGATCGTGTCTCTGGGGATCCAGGCGGCTGAGACCCTTGACTATGCCCACCAGAAGGGAATCGTCCACAGAGATGTCAAACCCGGCAACATCATCCTCCAGGCCAATGGTCAGATCAAGATCACGGACTTTGGTATCGCCCATCTTGAAGACCCATCCATGCCCCAGCAGACACAGGCCGGAGAGATCCTCGGCACGCCAGCCTATATGTCCCCCGAACAGGTATTGAGTCAACCGGTCGATGGCCGCTCCGATCTCTTCTCGCTGGGGATCATCCTTTATGAATTGACCACCGGAACCAGGCCTTTTAAAGGTGATAACATGGCTTCCATCTTTAATGCGGTTATTCTGTTTCATCCTATGGAACCTTCCAGCATCAATCCAGCCATTTCCCAGAGCTTTTCTCAGATCATCATGAAATGTCTCAATAAGAGACCGGAAGGGCGTTTCGATCGGGGCAGAAATCTCGCCGAGGCTCTAAAAAATATGCTTCTCGAATTGGACCCTGCCGCAGTGATCCCTCCGGTCGTCAAAAAGAGACCCCGGTATGAGCTCTTCATCCCGGCAGGAATAGCCATTCTTCTTTTGGGAATACTCTTCTACCACTTCATCCTCCCGAAGGAGAAATCTCAGACCGTCGTCCCGAAGACGGAGCCCGTCCAGAAAATAGAAGAAAAAACGGAGAGAGTAATTCTTCCTTTACTCAAGGTGGAAAGCGCACCAGCCGGGGCACAGGTTTTTGTGAACGGCATGCTGAAAGGAAATGCTCCAGTAACTCTGGAACTCCCCGCTGGGAAGCATCATATCGGGTTGACTTTATCAGGATACCAAAATTGGGAAACCGAGATTCAATTAAAAGAAGAAGGTGAAACTCCACTTCGTGTTCAACTGAAACCCATGGTTAAAAAAGGGACCAAAGATGCTCGCCCGATATGGTGAATGAGGAGAGAGAGGAGGAGAGATGAACCGGACAGGGATTGTAAAAGATGATCGGTACCTGGAGCATGTGATGGATGTCGGCCATCCGGAGAGTCCGGAACGTTTAAGGGTCATCTATAAGATGCTCGAAGAACCGGAGATGAAAGGCTTCTTCGAAGAGGTGAAATCTCGTCCGGCCACTTGGGAGGAGCTGGAATTGATCCATGCTCCTGCTTACATCGACCAGGTGGCGCAAACCGCAGGAAAGCCTTACTGCCGGCTCGATATGGATACCTCCACCTGTGCTAAATCGTATGATACCGCCCTTCTCGCGGCCGGGGGCCTGTTGGAGTTGATCAGGGCTGTGATGGAAGGAAGGCTGAATAATGGATTTGCCCTGGTGAGGCCTCCGGGTCATCATGCCGAAAGAGACCGGGCCATGGGATTCTGCCTCTTCAACAATGTGGCGATCGGCGCACAATATGCGATCAAGAACTTCTCGCTGAAAAGAATCCTGATCGTCGACTGGGATGTCCATCACGGAAACGGAACTCAGAACTCATTTTATGAAGACCCGCGGGTCCTCTACTTCTCCACCCATCGTTACGGTTTCTTCTATCCCGGGACAGGGTCGGCCAACGAGTTGGGAAAGGGAAAGGGGTTGGGCTTTACGGTAAATGTTCCCCTTTCGACCGGAGCGGGCGATGCGGAATATGGAAATATCTTTGAGAAGTTCTTTAAACCCATCGCTCTCGAATATCGACCCCAGCTGGTTCTGGTCTCTGCCGGGTTCGATACCCATTACGATGATCCTCTGGGCGGGATGGAAGTCACGGAGAAAGGGTTTGCAAGGATGACTCAGGTCCTGATGGAGATCGCTGAGGCAACCGCTCAGGGAAAACTGGTCATCACACTGGAGGGGGGCTATGATGTCTCCGGACAGGGACGGTCAGTAAAAACCGTATTAAAGGAGCTTGCTCAGGTCTCCCCCCTCGACAAAAAAGACCTACTAGAAAAAGAGAAGAACGATTATTCCCGAATCGGAGGGCTCATCCTTCAATTGAAAGAGATTCAAAAGCAATATTGGAAGACCTTTTAAGAGAGCTTAAAAAACTACTTTACGCTCTCTTGATTACACAGATTTCAAAACAGGATTACAAAGATATTAGATATTTTTCTATGCATTTCATGTCGGTGTAATCGTTCTTTAATCGATGTAATCAGAGATTTCTGTCCTTTTCCAGAAATCTTCTTAAATCTTCCCCGATGTATTCACCATCTCTTTCAGCTCTTTACCGACCTTGAAGAAGGGAAGTTTCTTGGGAGGAACATCGACGATATTTCCTGTCTTGGGGTTTCGGCCCTTGTAACCCCCGTAATTCCTGACCATAAAACTGCCGAATCCTCTGATTTCGATCCGTTCCCCCTTCTGCAGGCTCTCCTTCATTCCATCGAAGAGCGTGTCAACGATCACCTTGGCCACTTTCTGTGTCACATTCGTCTGCTCTGAAACTTTGTTGATGAGTTCGGCTTTGTTCATAGATCTCCCTCCTTAGGTTAAATGGTCCCGGATATATTGCACCGCATTCCTGAAAAAGGCAATCCCCATTCCTTGTTTAAATCACCAAGAACCAATTTCCAAATTCCAACATCCAAACGACCTTTGGTTATTGGTAAATTGGAATTTATTTGGAGCTTGGAACTTGGTTATTGGAATTTTGTTGTGTTGCGTACCTCTTCCAACAAATCCTCAAACCTCTTTTCAAACCCCACCTTGTTCTTATTTGCGGACCCTGCCAGAACGATCTCTCCATGAGGGCCTTTGGGTATTCTTATCCAGACTCTCTGATGGGAGAAGAAGAAGGAGACGATGAAGCCGATTATCATCAGGCTACATCCAACCCAGACAACCCAGACCCCGGGGTCTTTCGTCACCTGAAGGCCTGTATACTCCTTTTTGCTGATCTCTTCAAGAGTGAGAAAAAAATCATCGTCCCTCTGCGGGTCGAATTTTTGAACATTTTTCAACAACCAGAGGGCCCTGGGGGGCTTATTGGGCTTGAGAACGGCAACTTGAACCCCTTCCCCAAAGTTATGGACCTGAGGGGCATATTTCAGGATTCTAAGGAGGGCTTCGGAATGAGGGATTGGAATCGTCTCTCCTTCGAGGCCTTTCAAAACCGTCTTCTCTTTTTTATTCTTCCATTGAATCCCGAGGGTGACATCCGGGATCGCTCCATAACTCGATTGATAAAACGCTAACCCTTTATAGTGGAGAGGATGATTGACTTCAATCGTCTTTTTTAAAACCTCTTTTCCATTCTCAAGAATTGTGAGGTCGCTCATATACTCCTTCACAAGTTTTTCCGGCCTCTGAAGATCGTAAAAGGTCACTCTGAAATCGTCACATCGGATCGAAAAACCGATCGGTTTTGCCACTTCCTCATCCTTCATTCTCAGGGCGATATGATCCACTGTCTCGCCTTCCAAAATATTGACAAATCCCCTGAAGCCAAAGTGAGAACCCAAGATCCCTCCGATGAGGATGATGAGAATGCTTAAATGGGTGATGTAAACTCCCAGCCTGGAGAACCTTCCCTTTTCGGAATAGAAGGTGATGAACGATTCCCCCTCGATCCGTTGCGGGTTTTTAAATCCTCTCTTTAGAAATGATCGAATCTCATCCTCTTTCGTCCCGGCCGAATTGGGGAGGCTGATTCGCTCCACATACTGAAGGGTCTTGAGCATTGAGTCTCCCAACTCTTTTGTCCCGGATTCACGGGAGATCTGTCTCCAGGTCCCTGGAAACCGGTGGATAGAACAGGCGATCAAATTGACCACCAGAAGCAGGAGGATGGCGCTGAACCACCATGAGTGATACATGTCGAAGAGGTTAAAGAACTCCAGGATATTATAGAGTTGAATTCCGTATCTATGAATATATTCCGCGCTTGGCGCATTCTGTTTGATCAGTGTGCCGATAATGGAGAGGATGGCGATCAGAATGAGAAGAAAGATCGTGAGTTTGAGGGAACGGAAAAAATCGAAGACGATATCGAAAATCCCTTTTTCTTTATGGTCCATTGTGACCCCGGAAGTTCATCTATTTCTTTAAAAACGAATTCATGCGGGCCCGCCCGCCGGAGGTAGGATTACCGAAGGCGGGCAAGTATTTGAAATATCTAACATATACGGTTGCTTGCTGTCAAGCAAGTCTATTTTCATGTTGCAATTCAGACACTGGACTTCAGACGTTAGACATCAGACTTCTCTAATATATGAACATAATTCTATATTTCACTCTTTTGAGATTTTTTCGTATATACCAAGAGTGCCAGTCCCACTACTCCTGCCGCAGGTGCCAGTCCTTTATCTTTGTGTCATCTCTGACTATTTCTACTCTTCAGTCTAATGTCTGAGGTCTATAGTCTTACTGTCTGAATCACAGATTTTCATATTTAAATGAAGGGGAAAAAAAAGGGCAGTCCTTTTTTAGAACTACCCCTTTTTACCTGCAACACTTTTCAGCCTATTTTTTTGCTTTCACATGACACTGCGTGCATCCTGCTGGACCGGCAGGTTTGTTGGCTTTCTTTGCCTCTTCATGGCATCCTTTGCAATCCTTATGATAAGCATCCTTTGCTGTAATGTCTTTTCCAGCTTTTGAAGCCTCTTTTGTAGCCTTGTGGCAGTCTTTGCAAAGTTTGCCGGTGGTCTCGCCCTTCTTCCAGGTGTGGTGGCATTTCAAACAATCGATCTTCAGTGTTTCCGCATGCTTTTTGTGCGTGAATGTCACTTTTCCATACGCAGGATTGTATTCGACCACATCCTTTGCGAAGACGCCGCTGACCATGAGCAGGGAAAGAATAAACCCGGCCAGTACCCCAATGCTGATTAAGCCTTTCTTCATTCCAATTTCACCCCCTTTCTTTTCAATTTATTAGACGCCGAAAGTCTAACAGATATTCATCTTTTGTCAAGAAAAAAGTGGTGAAAAAATTGGTTGCTTGTGAAAATGTTTCTTATCTCTGAAACCTTTGCGGTTCAAATAAGCGTCCTCATGGAAACAAAGAGAAACATCTTGATTTTCTTCCCGGTATTGATATACCATTTGTTCGGACACAGGCTTGTGGGGTTCTGTGCGAAGGGAAACGTCAGGCTGACGAAGCCAACACTTCATCTCACTGAGCAGAATGTATGCCAAACACCACTTACAAAGACATTAGAGATACCTTAAATCAGCTCTATTTAGACAATGACCGCCCGATTTTTCTCAATTTTCTAAAAGGCAATCTTTATAGACGCACCTTTCCGGACAACACTCTCACCACCCACTAACGAAATGCTCAAAGACCAAAACTACTGGTTACACAAACTCGCAACGTTGCGGATTGACCGTGCGCGAGGGAATCCGGCACCCCACAAACCACTTCTCCTGTTAGTTATCATGGAGATGGCAGAGAAGGGTGAAATCGTGAGCTGCGAAGTTGCTCTCTCTCCTGATCTTGCTTTCAGGTTCAGCGTCTTCTGGTCTATTGTTGCCCAGCGCCGCAGGCAGTCACCTGAAGTGCGATTACCGTTCCATCACCTTGGGTCATCCGGAATGTGGCAACCATTGACGGCAGAGGGCAAACTTTCCCCAGATAAAAAATTGACTTCAATGATCAGATTTGATCCAAGCTTCTATGACTGCCTTGTCGATCAGAAATTTAGAGAGCGGGCACGAAGAGTACTGATTGAAACGGAGCCGTATTTCCGCCCTGAAGAAAGGGCGGCCCTATACAGCATGCTTAAGATCAAACCAGCTAAGTTCGAAATCCATGATAACGAAGAATTATACAGGGTGAGCGTTCAAACGGGACGCGATGCTCGCTTTCGCATCGAGGTGGTCGTTCTCGCCTACAAACACACCTGTGGTCTTACGGGTTACAGGATGACCACTCTTGAGATGGAGAGCATCGTGGATGCGGCGCATATTCAAGGGTTCCGTGACTCACGCAACAATGACCCCCGCAATGGAATAGCACTCTCGAAGAACGCCCACTGGCAGTTTGATCGGGGCCTTTGGTCGGTGAACGATGATTACCGGGTTCTCGTCAACAGAGAAAAGTTCATCGAAGACGGAGTACCTGGACAACGCCTCGTAGATTTCGAGGGGCGCAGGATTTTCTTGCCCAGCGATCCAAAATATTGGCCAGAGCACACCTACCTCGATTGGCACCGTAAGCGGCACGGTTTCCAAGCCGATAGTTAATTAAGGGGATACCCACCCCTGCTTTTCCAACTTATTGTTCTTTAATGCTTGAATCCCAAGAATCAGACTTACTTCTCCTGAATTTTCACAACGTATGGTCCTAATTCCAAGAATTGAAGCACAAGAGACCTGCGTTGTCGCATTGTAATCGAGGTAAATTACAATAGGATCACAATTATTATGGGAATGGTAAATAAATGCCGACTATTTCCTTATGGCATTAGTGAATTCGCTGGTGATAGGCCGCTGAAGCTTCTTTTCCGGACCCTGGAACATAAGGCCCCCAAAGCAGGGCTACGTTTTTTCGTCCAATTGAGCCTTCAACTGCGCCTTTGTTGGCAGGTACAACTGATATTTCCGGGCGAACACCCGGCTGTGTTCCGGCAGGGTAATTTCTACAAGTGAATCGTTTTTGCGCTTACAGAGGATGATTCCTACCGTCTTGCTTTCCTCCGTTGTTTTAACGTGCCTGTCGTAATAATTCACGTACATCTGCATCTGTCCAAGGTCCTGATGTGTCAGTTCACCGATTTTCAGATCAATCAGGACATAGCAACGAAGAATGCGGTTATAAAAAACCAGGTCCACCCGGAAATGTTTGTCATCAAAGGTAAACCTTTTTTGCCTGGCTTCAAACAGGAATCCTTTGCCGAGTTCGAGGAGAAAATGTTCGATCCGGTTGATAATGGCTGTTTCCAGATCGGTTTCGGAATAGGCGACTTCCTCTTTGAGTCCCAGAAATTCCAGGACATAGGGATCCTTCATCAAGTCTTCGGGTTTTTCTACAATCTGCCCTTGCTTACCGAGATCGCAGACCTTCTTTTTGTCTCGACTCAAGGCGAGCCGCTCATAAAGCGACGAGTTGAACTGTCGGCGTAGCTCACGAAGCGACCAGTTCTGGCTGGCAGATTCGATCTCATAGAACCGGCGTTCGTTCTCTTCCTCGATACTCATCAGGAAAACATAGTGTGACCAGCTCAGTGGGAAGACGGGAGAAATCCGAGACGCTGTCTCGGATTTTCTATCTACGGGAGATTGCCCAGAGACTGTCTGGGCTTTTGCAGGGAGGCCAGATTGTGCAAACGCTGTCTGCACAATTTCAATGGAAGAGTCAGAGATACCTTCACTGGATTTAGCAGACACTGTCTGCGAAATTTGTTTTTTAAAAATACGCGACGGTGTCGCAGATTTTGCCGCCGACGAAGATTGTGCAGACACTGTCTGCACAATTCGTTTTTCCTCCCCATATACCAGATAGAATTTGCGCATTAGATTCAGGTTGCGAAATGAGTAACCTTCACCGAATTCCGAGGTCAGGCGTTGTGCTAACCGGCGCATTGTTTGCTCTGCATACCCCGCGCGGGCCTTGCCTTTTTGTTCATGCTCCACGATCCTGCGACCGATCTCGAAGTTCGTCCAGACCAGCGCGGCGTTCACACCCCGGGCAACTGTCCGGCGGGTTTCCAGAATCAGGTCCCGAACATCCGACCACAGCACCGTATCTATGGTCATGACGCCAGTTTTTCGCTTTTTCTTCATGCTTCTGTTTACCATAAAAAACCTAATGCTTCAGCGATTTGAAAATCCCTCTCGACCGCGGGAACAGTTATTTCTGTTTCAGAAGAATTACGTTGGCTTTGCCGGAATCTGCGTTTCTGGGTGACTCCGCCTTCCGCAGAAAATTCGGGGATACGTTCCAATGTTGTCCATCATCGGTGATGACGGTAACCGTTTTCTTATTATAGCGGGTTAACATTCCGACCACGGGTGGACGACCCCCGGGCTCGAAAATCACGCGATCGCCAATCTTGAACTCCAACATTCGCCCATGCGCCCGCATCTGGGTTAGGAAGCGAAGTCGCTCCACGATTCTATGATTGAGGTCGATAAGTTCCGCCTCGGTAAGTTCGTCAATGTCGATCTTCATGTTACCACCTCCCCGATTCGGATCATCCTCCATCAAGATCCTATCCGGATCAATTTCAATTAAAACATAAGGAACCTGATCCCAAATCCTCCCTCACCCCTCTTTCCCAAAGGGGGAAATCCGTGCCCAATGGATAGACTTACGCTGTTACAGAATTTCGACTTCCTCTAAGATGCGTTCTTTTGTTTCAAGCGGGGTATGATTCTTTTTGGCCTTTTCTACGATCTCCTTGCCCATTAAGGCGGCTCCGAGGGCTCCGGTGATCAGAGGGTCTTCAGGCACAAGAACTTTATGACCCAATTGTTCTGAAAGGGCTTGAAGCAACCCTCTATTTTTAGCACCCCCACCAGTCACAATGACAGAATCTTCCACCCTTAACCGGTTGACCATTCTGCATATCCTGTCCGCCAGCGATTGATGGACTCCTGCGAGGAGGTCGGAGAGGGGAACACCCTCTGCGAGACTGGCAGCCACCTCCTGTTGGGCATAGATGGTACAGATGTTGCTGATCGTTGCAGGATGGCTGCTTTGCAGGGAGAGATCCCCAACGGTATCCAGAGATACCCCGAGCGTATCAGCGATCATCTCTATAAATCGACCGCTTCCAGCCGCGCACTTATCATTCATCACAAAATCGATGATCTTACCCGTCGCATCGATCTTTATCCCCTTGACATCCTGACCGCCGATATCGATGATCGTCCTGGCCTGGGGGAAGAGACGTACGATCCCCTTTGCATGGCAGGTGATCTCCGTGAACTGTTTGTCGGCAAAAGGGACGTTAATTCTTCCGTAGCCTGTAGCGACAATGAAGGTGATTTCCTGAATAGAAAGGGCGGCTCGTTTCAGGGCCTCTTCCATCACTCTGTTGGCCAACCGGCGCTGCTCCGGACCCGTGGGACCGATGATAGAGGCGATGATTCCTTTGTTCAGGATCACCGCCTTCGTCATCGTTGAACCGATATCAATGCCGGCATAATAGGAGGTCAAGGGCGCCTCGTATGGAGTGGAATATAAAAGCTGTTGGTCAATGGGTAAGGGTGCCCGTTTTTTCAGTCAGTTAGTCTTGTAGTCAGATAGTCTTATAGTCAATTAGCTTTTTTGTCCTAAACTATACGACTATACGACCATAAGACTATAAGACCAATGATACATCAAAAGGGCTTCGTCACCATAACCTAAAAACCTCTTTCTACCTAAGGAAACTGCCATGAATCATTAAGTTGCCCTGTTCATTCGAATCGATCCCAGGGTTTCGATGAAGGCGTCAATTTTGTTTCTCGTATCGACCTCTGAATAGGAGGTGATGTCGATGATATCGCTTTCCAGAACCAGAGATGGAAGTTCTCTGTAACCCCGCTCTTTCTTTCCGTCTTTACCCATGACATAGACAGGAATGGGTTTATAAATTTTTGACAGTTGATGCAACTGCCAGATGAGACCCACATGCCAGGTCCGGCATGAAAATGCCTCGTGCATGACTACTCCGTCAATCTTATACTCTTCGATCCAGTTGATCAATCGTTCTACATCAGGCTCGGATCCTGGCCTCTTCTTCGCCCTGTCATACCAGAAGGTCCAATAACCAAGCCACCTCCATGCCAGGTGCTCGATCGGATCCTTTGTTTCGGGAATATCCATCTCATTGAGAGGAGCAACCATTCGGTAGGTGGTCTCTACGGGAAAGGATGCTCCCCTGCCATTGAAGTAATTGAAATCGTTCAGGGCATACCAGGCGGGCAACCCGCCTCCCCACATCAACCTGTACTTCTCGTTTTCAACCTCCCCTTCTCCTTTGGCGATTTTCTCCTCCAATTCCTTCTTAAGGTCCACAAAGAAATCATAAGCTTTCTGGGTTGCCATCATAAAGTTGATGGGCACCATGGTATTCATGGCGTCTCCTGTCCCCATGGGGCAGGGCACGGCCCGCCGGAGTTTATAGGTCTCGTCAATCAAATTCCAGGTCCGATCGCTCAGATCCACCAGCTCCCTCAGCCGATCATAATCCATCTTCTTTTTCGTCTGCTCTTCGAGGAAGGTCACCAGCCCGCGCAACTGTTTGACGATATATTGATGGTAATAGCCCATGACCTCCCTGTGGTCACAATTCTCCTGGAAAAGGGGATAGGGAAGATCAATATTATAGATGGGGACATCCGGCATAAATTGCTGGGAGGCCTGATACCACTTGGATCTCGGATCACAGAGGATCTGACCGCTTGAGATCATGAAATCAGGCCTGACCTGCCCGCCCCAGGGAGCTTCCGGAGGCATCTGTCCCAGTTCTTCTCTCCACTGATCAAAACCGATCCCGCAAAGGGCATACGTGCATAATGAACGGGAGAGACCGAGCGATTCAGCTCTTTGAAGAAACCTCTCCGCATCCCTCTTCGCGCCGCAGATGCCGGCAAAGTTCTCCGTCCATACCGGGATCACATCGAGAGCCCTGAAGATCTCCTCGTGATGGCAGACGATGAAGGTATAGGCCACCTTCTGTTTTCCCTCAGCCTTTGCTTGCAGGGTCCCGGTGATAAACTCCTTCACCATGGGGCCGACGGAAGCAGCCGCCTTTGTGGCTGTCATCCTCTTCTTCGGTTTCGCCTCTTTCTGCTCCTCAGCCATGATTGAAACCTCCTAATTTATGAATTCCTATTGGCCGATCATCTCCAGAAAGGCCTGGACCCTTGTTCTGAGTTGGCCTATTGTTCCCGCAGAATAGATGTCCTCCAAATGGAGAAGGGGAACATTGAGGGATTGATAGTAGGCCTTTCGCGCAGGAACCTCAAAGCCGAAAGGATCACAATACTTGTAGACATAGAGAATCGCTCCATCCACCTTGAACTCTCTCGCATAGGTTCCGACATCGCCAAACCGGTTTGCAATATCTCCCTCAAAAGTGCCCGCCCTGTTCGCCCTGTAGGTTTTGGGGCAATTGATCTTATCCAGATAACGATGGGCCAGTGCATGGATGGGATCTCCGCCCACGTCCGTCTTCGGAAAATGATCCCTGGCTCCATTACAGATCGTATCGGCCACCACATTGCCTCCAAGTTCTTCCACAAGCTTGATCAATTCGATATTGTCCAGACAGGCGCCATCAATGAAAATCCTTGGCCCTTTCTTGAGGGGAGATTTCCCTCTTCCCTTCACCTCTGTTAGAATCTGATCGAACAGGCCATTCGATTCTTCGATGGGCAGGCTCGATCCGGCAGTGAGGGCCATCGTCAATTCGGTTCCGGAGATGAGGGGCGGGTCAGCCTTTCTCAATTCATAGAGGGCCCTCACCTTATCCCTGTTTTCATTATGGACCCGTATGGCTCGCCTCAGATGCTCTTCGGTGATTGCTTTTCCGGTAAACTTTTCCAGACTCTTTCTGAAGGTGTCTAACTCTGCATCGAAGAACTCAAAGGACGATTCATCACAGACGTTCGGGATGTTGACAAAGTGGAAATAGGAGAAAGGCAGTCCATAACTCCAGGCGCTGAAGCTTCGCACCATGCTGTCGCAGCCATGAGGGATCACCAGGCCAGAGAGAAAGTCGTATCTCCCTTTTACCGAGAGGTCGAAGATACTGCGATAGTATGGACATACGATCGTCTCAAGGAGCGTATCCCCTTTGGTAATAGGCTCATGGACACTTCCTCTCACCCGAAAAGGGATGCACCCGGAGGCAGTAATGATTTCAAGGGAAACAAGGGAACAGACATAGCCAATGAACTGTTTTCCTTCACCTTTCAGTTCCTTCGCCCTGAGCCCGTAATTGTTATAATAATTTTTTACTGTATCGAAAACGTTGCTCTCTTTATCAATCATAAAGTTTCTCCTTACTCGAATGTCATCCTGAACTTGTTGATTCACATTTGTTCATCACTTCGTGCCAGGATCTATGGGTTATCTAAAATGAGGGATGCTGAAATAAATTCAGCATGACACTCAGCATTGACTTCAAGTGGAATATACCTGATTCAGTTTCTGGTTTCAATTTTATCTCTTTAAACTCTCCCGGGCGATGAGCGCGGCCCCCAGGGCCGCGGTCATATTGGGATTGGGTGGAACAAGAATATCGTGCCCTCTGATCTCCTCTAAGGCTTGAACAAGGCCTGCATTCCTTGCTCCGCCTCCTACCATGGCTACATCCTGCTCTACACCTATTCTCTCGGCCAGGCTGTTGATCTGAGCCGCAAGGGCTCTATGCAGACCTGCCAGAAGGTCTTCTTTTGTGACTTCTTGTGAGAGTCGGGAGATCGCCTCCGTTTCCGCGAAAACGGCGCATCCGGTGTTAAACTCGACTCTCTTTTTTGATTTTAAAGATAACTCACCAATCTCATCCACCTTGACCTGAAGAACCTTGGCAATAACCTGAAGAATCCTGCCGCTTCCTCCCGCGCACTTACCGCTCAATATAAAGCTGTGCACACTTCCATTCCCATCCGTGCGGAGGACCTTTGTATAGAGGTCCCCAATATCAATGACGGTCCTCACCGTGGGAAGCAGAGAAGAGATACCCTTCGCAAGGCAGACGATATCCGATTTGATTTCATCTGCGAAGATGACCAGTTTGGACCCATATCCTGTGGCGACCGTCCTTGAGATATTATCTGCTGACCTCCCGGCCTGAGAAAGTAACTCCTCTTTCATCTTCTCAGCTGTCAGCTTGAAATCTCCTCCGGAGGCGCACTCACAAGACCCAAGAGGGCCCTGATCACCGAGGGCAACCCCTTTGGATTGGGCCGAACCAATATCGATCCCTAATACGAAAGACATACTCCCCCTTCAAACATAACGAATAACGGTGAATTCATCGAATGATTTGCCAAATTCGGTGTCTTTCGCGCCATTCATATATATAAATAACACAAATTACAACTCCCCCCAAACGAATAAAAAAGGCGAACTGGCTTTTTCGTTGCCCGTTCACCTTCCACCTTCAACTTTCCACCCCCTACTTTCTACCTTCTATTTAATCTTAAACGCTTCTTTCATTCCGATATACTTCTTTCTCAGTTTCGGCTTCTCGATCTTTCCTGTGGGATTGCGGGGAACTTCGCCAAAGAATATCTTGCGGGGCCGCTTATATTTCGGAAACACCTCACAAAATCTCAAGACCTCCTCCTCGGTGAGGGTTTTGCCCGGGACAACTTCCACAATCACGCCAACGACCTCTCCCAGACGCTCATCCGGTAAACCGATGGCAGCCACATCCTTGACGCCCGGCAGGGTGTGGAGGAAGTCCTCCACCTCCACGGGAAAGACATTTTCACCTCCGCAGATGATGAGGTCCTTCTTGCGATCGACCAGATAGATAAAATCATCCTCATCCACTCTTCCCATATCACCGGTGTAGAGCCATCCATTCCTGAGCGCCTTCGCGGTGGCTTCGGGGTTTTTATAATATTCCCTCATCACGCCATCCCCGCGGAGGACTAATTCTCCCACATCTCCCTTCTTCACATCATTCCCTTCTTCGTCCACGATACGGGTTTCCCAGTTGAATCCGGGAAGACCGATGGCTCCGACCTTATGTTGATTCTCAATCCCGAGGTGGACGCAGCCAGGGCCGGTCGATTCGCTCAGACCATAGGTGGTATCATAGGCCATATCGGGAAAATACTCCTTCCAGTGTTTGACGAGTGAGGGAGGAACAGGCTGGGCGCCAATATGCATAAGCCTCCACTGTTTGAGATCATAATCCTTTAATTTAATCTCTCCACTATCCAGTTTTAGAAGGATGTCCTGGGCCCATGGGACAAGCAGCCAAACGATCGTACCCTTTTCTTTGCTGACCGCTTCAAGAACCCATTCGGGTGAAATCCCCTTTAAGATGACCGCTTGTCCTCCCACAATGAAACTTCCGAACCAGTGCATCTTCGCTCCGGTATGATAAAGAGGGGGGATCAGAATAAAATTGTCTTTCCTGGTCTGATAATGATGGGCATTCTCTGTGATGCAGGCACAGATCATATTCTTGTGGGTCAAGAGAATGGGTTTCGGTTGGCCTGTTGTGCCGGAGGTGAAGTAGAGACCGCAGGGATCATCGTGGTTGATGTGAACATTTGAAGGAGTGGAGGGAGCCTTCTCAAGAAGCCGTTCAAAGGGTTCCGCATAGCTCGGCAACTCCTTGCCGACAAAGATATAGTTTTTCATCGTGGGGAGTTCGTCCTTGATTCCGGTCACCCGTTCACTGAACTCCTCACTGAAGACCATACATTGGGGCTCTGCCACTTCGCAACAGTACTTAATATCACTCCCTGAAAAACGGAAATTAAGAGGTACGGCCCATGCCCCCGTGCGGATGATGCCGAAATAGGCGATGAGCCATTCCAGAGAATTCATCATGAGGTGGACGACCTTATCGCCCTTCTTGATCCCCTTCTTCATCAGGGCATTGGCAAAACGGTTGGCCTGTTCATCGAACTGTTTCCAGGTAATCTCTCTTCTTTTCCCTTCCGCAGGAACTCTCTCAATGAGAGCCACATCATTGGGATACAACCTCGCATTTCTGGCTAAGATCTCCCCAATGTGGATGTCTAAATTCCCCATAAGAACCTCCTACGGTAAGATTGGAATAATGGAATAGCGGAATAATGGATTGATGGGTTAATTTCCTTGAGAGTGTTTCATTCGGAAGCCGTTCCGGTCAAAGTTTGAGGAGAAACATTTTTTCCTCTAACCTCGAGTCCCGTTTTACCGGGACGTTCCTTTAGCCTCCATCCATGCTATAGCCAGCGTTTACGCCGTTTGTAGGCCTTGACGTCTTTATACGACTTGAGCGCACCTGAAGATGCTGTGCCCAGATAGAACTCCTTCACATCCGGATTTTCCCTTAGATTAATAGCAGCCTCTTCCATCACAATTTTTCCATTCTCCATGACATACCCATAGTGGGCGATCAGGAGTGCCATATTGGCATTCTGTTCAACCAACATGATGGTGGTCTTCTGTTCTTCATTGATCCTTTTGATGATCTCAAAAATCTCCCTCACCAGAAAAGGAGCGAGACCCAATGAGGGTTCGTCCAACAGCAATAATTGGGGGTGGGCCATCAGCGCGCGCCCCATGACGAGCATCTGCAATTCTCCACCGCTGCAAAATCCTGCCAGTCTGTGCTTCCGGGCCACCAGAGGTTGAAAGTAATGATAGACCAGTTCAAGATCCTTCTTATAGGGTTTGCCCCACCGGGTGGCTGTTCCCACCCGGAGATTTTCTTCAACGGTCAATAATTTAAACGGCTGGCGTCCCTCCATCACCTGAATGATTCCGAGGCGAGTTATGGTTTCCGGGGATGAATTGTGAATACCCTTGCCCTCATATTCAATGGAGCCTTCTGTCACCTTACCGTTCTCCGGTTTGAGTAATCCAGAGATCGCCTTTAAGGTGGTTGTTTTCCCTGCGCCGTTACTACCCAGTAATGAAACGATTTGTCCTTTTCTAATAACCAGGGAAACCCCTTTTAGCACTTGGATGACATCCGAATAAACGACACTGATATTATTGACTTGAAGTAAAAGATTGTCTTCCATAACTCCCTCGAAATCCCCCTTCTCCCCCATTGCTAAAGGGGAGACGGGGAGGATTCTAATAAGAAAATGGCCAGAGCCTAAAGCCTGACCGGATGATGCGCCACACCTCTGCCAGTCCTTTGGGCTCAAAAATAATGAAGAGCACAATGGCCAATCCAAAGATGAACTCACGAAGAGGTGCAATCTGGAGAGCAATTTTGCTGAGTGAACCGATATTCATAAAGTATTGCGTTGCTCCACTTAATACTTCATTTAAAACTGTGATGAAAATAGCACCAAACACGGCCCCAGGGATACTCCCCAGGCCTCCGATGATGATCATGGCAATATATTCGACAGAAAGCATTAATGTATAGGGTTCGGGTGTAATACTGCCAATATAGAAAGCCGCCAATCCTCCGGCAAACCCAGCATAGAAAGAACTGATCGCAAAAGAGAGGAGTTTATATTTAAAAATGGGAATGCCCATACCTTCCGCAGCACGGTCATTATCACGGATGGCGATAAATGCACGGCCATAACGTGTTCGAATCAGATTGACCGCCATCCAGGTCATGATAACGAAACAGATGAATATCACATAGAAGAAGGCGTGATCGGTCTTTAGATTGAGTCCGAAGAGGGTCGCCTTGGGGAGAAAGATCCCTTCCGCTCCTTTGGTAAGACTCACCCAAGTCACGAGGAGATATTGAATGATAAACTGACCTGCCAGCGTGGCAATTGTGAGATAGAGATGCTTGAGACGAATCGAGGGGATTCCAAAAACCATACCGACTAAGGCGGTAATCACTCCAGCACAAAAAACGGAAAGCCAGAAAGGAAACCCTAAAGCGGTTGCAAGAATAGCGGCAGAATAAGCCCCTACTCCGAAAAAAGCCCCATGGCCAAGGGAAATCTGACCCGTAAATCCAATGAGAATATTGAGCCCGATGGCAGCAATCGCCGCAATTCCTATGTGGTTGACCACGTACAAGACATAATTACTGCTGATTGAGGGGATAATGGCAAAAAGGAGGAAAAGCCCGATCCACATCCATAGCCTTCCAAAATCTGTTGAGAAGATGGTGAGTTCTTCTTCGTACTGTTCATTAAATTTTCCGCAAGGATGTAATTTCAGCTTTCCCATTCTGCCTCCGGTTTTATCTCTTGTCAGTCTTTCGTGTCTGTGTTCTCCCTATCTCCTTATCTCCCTATCACCCTATTTGGTATCATCAGACACGCTCGATCTCTACCAGGCCGAAGAGCCCGTAGGGTTTCAGCAACAGGATCAATACGAGGATAATATAAGGAACAATTTCCCTCAGTGAGGTGGAAATATAGCCTCCTGTAAAAGTCTCAAGCAATCCGATGATGAGCCCCCCGATGATGGCTCCACCAATACTTTCCAGCCCTCCGAGAATCACAACCGGAAACACCTTGAGGCCCACATGGCTGAGGTTGTGGACACTGATTCCGTTGATAATACCCAGGATAATTCCGCTCATTCCACAAACCAGGGCGGCAATCGCCCACGATAGGGCAAAGACCCTTCTCACATGAACTCCCAAGGAAAGAGCAGCAGACTGGTTATCCGCCACGGACCTCATATAAATTCCCTGAGAGGAATATTTGAAGAACAATCCAAAGATGACAAGGAAGATTAAGCCGATCATAAAAGTAGCCACATAGACCGGCGGAATATTAATGTTCCCCATCTGGATTGTAAGATTTTTGGGTAGGAAATCTGGATAGTTATGCAAATTTCCGCCGAAAATGAAGAGCATGATTCCCTTGAACATGGCGGCTAATCCAACCGTCAGCATAATGACCTCGATAAGGGCCTCCCCAATCAGAGGACGTAAAAAGAGGCGTTCGATGATAAACCCGAGGGCGAAACTTCCTATGATCGTTATCAAAAAGGCAAGCCAGATGGGGAGTTTAGCCCATGCCGCCAAGACCAGAAAGATAAAGGCTCCGATAGCCAGCAATTCACCATGCGCGAAATTAAGGACGCTCGACGACTTAAAAATCATAACAAAGCCTAAGGCCGCGAGTGCATACAAAAATCCAATAGATAATCCCTGAAAAAAAAGTTGAAGAAAAAATTCCATAAAAAAACCCTCCCTCTGTAAAAACCAAAATTTTCAAACACCAAGCACCAATCATCAAATAATTTCCAATACCCAATATCCAAAGTTAATTTTTAAAAAATCATTGTTGGGTGATTGGAATTTGGTCATCGGTTATTATTTGGATCTTGGAATTTGGTTATTGGAATTTTTCGTTTCGGTCCTCCTATTCCACTGTCAATATTTTCACCTTCGTGGTGATGGTTCCCACCTGTCCATCACGATAGCGAACCTTGCCTGTGACCTCGAGATCTTTTTGTCCACTATACATGGCCTCAATTAAATTATTGTACTGTTCATAAACGAATTTCCTTCGCACCTTCCCTGTTCTTGTCAGTTCTTCGTCATCCGCATCGAGAAGTTTATATAACAGAATGATCTTGTGAAGCCTCATTGGCTTAGGCAATTGTGTATTCACCAGTCGAACTTCACCAAGAATGAGCTCTTCAACTTGGGGTTGTTGAGAAAGATCCGTGTACGTGGTGTAAGGAATCATCCGAGCCTCAGCCCAATTGCCCACATTTCCAAAGTCTATGTTGATAAAGCCCGTGATATAGTCACGGCCTTCGCCCCAGACGACTGCTTCTTTGATGTAAGGACTGAATTTTAGCCTCGTTTCAATAAAGTCTGAGGAAATGGCTTCACCTCCCTTCGTACGCATGATCTCTTCTTTCCGGCCGATGATGAGGAGATGTCCATCATCATCGATATAGCCTGCATCACCCGTATGAAGCCAGCCGTCAATAAGAGCCTTCTTCGTGGCCTCTTCGTCCTGGTAATAACCGACAAAACAGGAGGGGGTTTTGACCAGCACTTCCTGGTCTTCGGCAATCTTAACCTCTGTCCGTGGCAGGGGTTTCCCAACGGACTCAGGTTTAACCTCACGATCCGGCTGAACCTGAAATACTCCTCCCCCTTCGGTAAGGCCGTAGGCATGCTTGAGATTCAATCCCTTTGCGCGGAAGAATCGTATGACATCGGGGCTGATGGGGTGCCCACCTGTAATCGCCGCGCGAATTTGTGAGCAGCCTACTCGATCCAAGAGGGGGCGATAGACGATTCTTGCAAATATTTTATGAAGGACTTGTAAGGTGGTCGGGACGGGTTCCTTTTTAGACTCATGGTCAACTAAAGCCCCTCCAATCTTTTCACCCAAGGTAAAAAGTTTACGCTTTACCCAACCTGCATCGGCGATCTTCACTCTAATTTTTGAGGCGAGGTCTTCCCAGAACCTTGAAGACGTGATGACGACGACCGGTCCAATTTCCCGAAAATCTTCCGTTATGGTTTCTAACGTTTCGGGGAAATTCATGGTCATCCCTGTGAGTGGTGATACGCCTACTCCCCACATCTGGTCTACGATCCAGGCAGTTGGGGTGATGGATATCCAATTGTCTCCTGGACCAATCGGAGCGGTTTCAACCCATTTCCTTGCGATTTCGGTGAAACTTTGATGGGAAATCATCGCTAACTTCGGGATGCCGGTTGTTCCGGAGGTCATGATCATTAAAGCGACTTCATCCGGTTTTCCTTTCCACAATTCTTCTTCAAAAAGATTGGGCTGTTCTTGGTCTAACTTCGAACCAAGATCTAAGAGCTCCTTGAAACTCATCAGCCAGGGATGATTGGCATAAGTTCTCATGCCTGTTTGATCAACATAAATGACCTTCCGAACATAAGAAAGTTGTTCCTTCATCTCAAGGAGTTTATCGACCTGCTCTTGGTCTTGAGCGACTACATAGGTGGCTTGAATGCGATTCAGCATTGTCGTTAGCTCTTTTGCAATGGAGGAGGTAAACAGATTGACCGTGATGGCCCCAATGGCCTGAGCTCCTATTTCAGAAAAAAGCCACTCTGGGTGATTGTCGGTGATGATGCCAATGTTCTCACCCCGTTTGAGACCAAGAGCCTTTAACCCCAAAGCCACATTTTTCGTATAACGAAAGTAATCCAGCCAATTATAGGAGAGCCAAATGCCATACATTTTTTCACGTATGGCGATTTTATTCGAGCCCAACTCTTTGGCCTGCTTATATAAGATCTGAGGAAGGGTAAAATTTATTAAGGATGACAGGGTCTCCTGATTGAAGCGTTCTATTTTATCCTCCATATAAACTTAACTCCAATTAATTCCCCTAACTCCCCTTTACTAAAGGGGGAGAAAGGGGGGTTAGAATTTTGTTGTATCACCCAGATAGGCCTTGACGACCTCGGGGTGATTTTGGATGACTTCCGGGGTACCCTCTGCGATCTTTTCTCCAAAATTCAAAACCATAATCCGTTGTGATACACTCATGACAACAGACATATCATGTTCCACCAGGATGATGGTCTGTCCCCATGCTGTATTTAACTCAAGTAAAAAACGGACCATATCTTCCTTTTCCTCGAGCGTCATTCCGGCAAAGGGTTCATCTAACACCAAGAGTTTTGGTTCTAAGGCTAAGGCGCGGCCCAGTTCAACCCTCTTTCTCATCCCATACGGCAAGGAACCCACCGGTTTTTTCCGGATGGACTGCATTTCCAGAAAGTCGATCAGTTCCTCCAAAACCTGGCGGTGTCGGACTTCTTCTTTTTGAACGGATGGGGAAAAAATGGAGGCTTTCCCAAGTCCATAGTTACAATAAAGATGACGAGCCAATAGCATATTTGCTAAAACCGTGATCCCTGGAAAGAGCTCAATGTTTTGATAGGTCCTTCCAATTCCCTTCTTTGTGACCTCATGGGGGTGTAGACCTCCAACTTCTTCACCGTTGAAGAGGATCTGTCCTTTTTGAGGATGGTAATAGCCTGTAATACAGTTCATGAGGCTTGTCTTTCCTGCACCATTCGGCCCGATGACGCTAACCAACTCACCTGTGTGAACGGTGAGATCCACATCATGGAGCGCCATTACACCCCCAAAATTCAAAAACACTTTTTTCACCTCCAACTCAGCCCGGCGATCCGCAGGCTGAGTGGAGGTATAGATACTCGGTGTCCCTCGAAATGCTTTCATCTATTTCCCCTTCAAAACGGATACTATTTTATTTCGGGAGCCTTTAAAGCTTTGACTTCTCCTTTCCCGGGAACGAAGAAATTTGACATAGGTGTATAGGTAGCATCCTCGTTAATCTTAACGATCCTTGCCTTAAATGACCCCTGATGGTCGGTTTTGGTATAGGTCGTGTTGGGAATAAGCCCTCCAAAGTCTTCGTTGTTGAACGTCTCCAGAGCCTTATTGATTGTTTCTGCATTAACCTTCCCGAATAATCCACTTGCCCGATGGAAGGACCTTTCCATAATCATAGCGACGACAACACCTTCCCAGTAGGAGGCATCAAACTTACTCACTGTCTTATACCTATCCCACAATCTCTGCATTACCTCGATTCCAGGTGTCTTATCCTGAGGGAGTACCCCACAGAATTGCATGAAGAGTCGGTCTCGGATTACCCCTTTCCCAAGTCCCCAGAAATCTGGGTCAGTAGATGTCCAGGTTCCAAAGAAAGGAACTTTATAGTTGTTACGATCGGCAGCCTTGAGGGCAGTAATAATGGCATCCGGAAGGCATTGCATGAAGATATACTCCGCCCCTTTCCCTTTAAGACGAAGCACCTCGGTGCTCAGATCGACTGTCCCCATAGGGAACTCTTCTATACTGACAATGTTGATATTATTTTTTGCGGCATATGCTTTGCTTGGATCATGGATCGACTTCCCATAAGCATTATTAAAGGTCAACAGACCCACCTTAGGTGAATCTTTCCCCTTATGGATGGCCTTGATATACTCCAGGACAGCCTGGGAATCCAAAATATAACTACCAAACGGCAGATAGACATAATCGATTGGAGGATTGAGAATCGCTTGGAAGGTGGAATAATTGATGCCAGGTATTTTGTATTCCTGGAGAATTGGCTTCGCTTGGATACCTGACCCGGCATCCCAGTTGGAAATGATGTCCATCTTCTCTTCACAAAACTTTTTGGTAAATTTAACTGCCTCAGGGACTTTGTAGGCATGATCGACAATTGTTACATCTATTTTTCTGCCGGCAATTCCCCCTTTTACATCATTGACATATTTAAAGTAGTCTTGTTCACCTTTGGCATGGTATTGACCCCAAGAGGAGGACGGACCGGTGAGATTGATAATCGATCCCACTCTTATGGGTTGAGCCCACCCATTGACAGTAAGACCAATACAGAACAAGCTTAAAATAATTGTATACATACAAAGCTTTTTCATAATTTTCCCCTCCCTTTTTTGGCTAAAAAATGACTTCCGTTTTTTAAACAGTTCTATCTAATGACCGATTTCTCAAGAGATGATCATGAACATCCCTTTCCTCTCTTTTTTTCCTGAATCACCCCCTCCCCCTGCTGTATTTCTTTAGGAACCCTCTCCAAAAAGGCTTCAATGAAAAATATTAAAATGTTGAAGGCGAACCCATTTTACACATCTAAAAAAATAATGCAAGTAAAAAATTTCACACCCTAACAAAAGGCTTTTTCGTGAGTGATTTCAATCCGATTTTGAATGACTTCCATATCAAAAAAGGCCGATATCTGAAGTCCATCTCCAGATAGCGGCCCGGCTATCCAACCTTCTTAACCTCCAGAGATAACAGCACATATCTCTGGACCCAAAAAGAGGATATCTAAAAATATACCGAATGTCAAGAAGTTTCGGTAGGCGACAGCGATTCCGTAATTGGGATGTCTAATAAACGGGGGGTGGAGAAGAAACGTAGGAGAAATGGGGGTTAGAGTGGTTCCCCCGGGAATAGGAGGGACTCAAAGGGTGTGGAGGCATTTGCGCGGT
>Ga0315277_10002089_pt1 | contig 28127 bp, 18 predicted proteins | sample YL17G05_15_MG_FD_203695 | JGI IMG/M metagenome (GOLD analysis project Ga0315277, IMG submission 203695) | Sediment microbial communities from Yellowstone Lake, YNP, Wyoming, USA - YL17G05_15 | ecosystem: Environmental > Aquatic > Freshwater > Lake > Sediment | place: USA: Wyoming | collected... | reverse complement strand
ATCTGCTTTTACATTTGGCTTCACCTCTCGCAGCTCGCCCTGATGCTGGGTGCCCTGTGGATGGTATTGGGCTTTTTTTACCTTCTGTTTCTCACGCGAGGGTTCAGGCGGAAGCTTGCAGAATTAAGGCTCGGCGCCGACGCCTCCGGCCTATGATCGTTCCAGCGCAATGGCAGCGGAGTCTCGAGGGTAGGGTGATGAATGACCGATCTCCCCAGCTTCCTGAGCGTTGGTTGATGTCCAAAAGAATTAAACATTCCGTGAAATGTCGATCCATAAAAAGGAACATTCCGGCACATGACCTTTGGGCATAACAGGTTGTGGCAACCTGTGGCTGCCGCAACTTACTGTCCAAGACGGAAAAATGCTTTGACGATTGGCAGTCAAAGCATAGAATTGCTTTTGGTTTGACATCAACTAACTATCATACCAAGGCAAACCTTATGCATAACCGAGAGGTGGTTGCTGACCAGGCACAGTTGGAGCAGCATTTCTCATTTTTGGCACGTGCTCGGCGGGATCGGCTTGTCAAGACCATCGCGGAGTTGGTCCGCATCCCCTCCGAGAACACCCCGCCGACGGGCTCCGAATTCGAATGCCAGCGTTATATCGGTGAGCGCCTGGAAGGGCTGGACCTGAAAACTGAATTGTATAGCCCGAGCAGAGCCCCCGGTCTCACCCAGCATTCCATTTACCGCTCCGGCCGCGATTATACCCATCGTCCCAACGTCGCCGCCACCTGGCAAGGCAGCGGCGGCGGGAAATCGCTGCTCCTCAGCGGCCACAGCGACACCGTGCCGCGCGGTTCTGAATCCTGGAGCCGAGATCCTTTCGGCGCCACAGTCGAGGACAACCGCCTTTACGGCCTGGGCGCGAACGACATGAAGGGTGGAATCGCCGCCATGCTCATGACGCTGGAAATCCTTAAGGAAACAGGAATCCAACTGCGCGGCAATCTACTCGTGGAGACTGTTGTCGACGAAGAATTCGGCGGCGTAAACGGGACTCTTGCAGCGCGCCTGCGAGGCCACAATGCCGATGCAGCGATCCTGTGCGAGCCCAGCCAAAACATGATCTGCCCCGCACAAACTGGAGGGCGAACCGCCCACATCACGTTGCGAAGCGCGGAAGGGGGAATCTTGTCCAAGGGTGCCGCACAGGCCCCCCTGGTCGAGCAAATCCACTATTTTCTGGGCAAGGTCGGAGAATTTGTCAGGAAACGGCGCGAACGCGCACCCATCCATGAGCTTTATGCCAACAGTGCCGACCCCGTTCCCGTATGGGTTACCAAGATATGGTGCGGCGGATGGGGCACCAAAGAGCCGATCACCCTGCCCGACCGCTGCAAGATTGAGCTCTATTGGCAGACCATGCCTGGCGAAGAAAAAGAGATGATTGATCAGGAATTTTACAGCTGGCTTGAAGAGCTCACCTCCTCGCGGCCCGACCTGTTTTCGCAAAAGCCTGATGTGCATTTTCCCATCCAGTGGCTTCCTGCCTCAGCAATCGACAGCCGGCACGAGCTGGTTACTACGCTTGCCGGAGCTTTTCGGCAGGTGACTGGAATACAGCCCTTGGTACGGGGGATTGGTGGACCCTGTGATATGTTTGTATTTCACCAGCACTTTAATGCGCCCGCAGTGCTGTTCGGTCCGCGAGGCGGCAATACACATGCCCCGGATGAATGGGTCGACATCGACTCCACGCTGGTAACGGTTGAAACGCTGGCGCGCTTTATCTGCCGCTGGTGCCAGGTGGATTGGGAACGGTCTTCAATTGCGCTCCGGCCGTAGAGATGGTCCTCTGCGCCATGATTTATTTTGATCCTCGTGCCGCTCCAGCCTTCGCACTTGACCCTTCCCCCTGGCAACACGCACGGGCGCAGGGACGCAAGAACAGCCTTTCTTTCGCAGCGGCTGGATCTTCGGAAGCTCGCCACCAAGTTTCCATGGACCTCCGTCCCACATTGGAGAGAAAACCATGAGCCACTTCCAGATATCGACACTTCCGCTACTGATGCTATTGGCGGGGCTGATGCCCGGAGCGCCTGCCCGCGAGCGCTCGCGCTCCGCCTTGCCGCCGGCTCAGCGGCCGGCCGTTCAAGGATTGCGCATCAGCAATGACCGTTGGCCCGATTCCTTTACTCTGCGTTCCTTCGCCGAGGATGCGATCCGCATCGAGCGAGCGCGCAACCAGGAGGAAGAGGCGGTGGCGCTCTACAGCTGGATCGCCCGTGTCATGACCATCGGGGGATCTCCCTTCGAGGGTCCTCCGGGCCAGGAGGCGGCGGTTTTAGACACAAGCAAAATCATGAATGTCTATGGCAACCACTGGTGCGACGGCCAGGCCAGGCTTCTCGAGACGATGTGGCGCTCGCTGGGACGGCCGGCGCATCGGCTCTACATTCCGATGCGTCACCACAGCTTTGTCGAATTGTCTTGGCCAGAGGGCGATGGCCAGGGCCGATGGCATGCGCTGGATGTCAATAACGGCTGGTTCGTGCGCAATCAGCAAGGCTGGATCGCCAGCAGTGAAGACATAGAGCGCAATCCGCTCCTCGTCGTCACTGCCAATCAGGACCTGAAGATGCGCACCATGGGCTGGCTGCGCACCCACCTGAGTCAAATGCCGGAACACTCAATGACGCTGCACTTCCGCTATGGAGAGAGCTACGCCCTGCACTGGGAAAATGGCGGAATCTACTACGTCAATCCCAAGACCCGAGCTTCGGTCTCTGCTGACAGCCCGCTTTACAGCCCGGGCGGTCCCTACGCTCAATTTATCGGCGGCGGGGAAATAATGTTTTTCCCCGATTTGGCCAATCCAGTCTGGACCGATGATCTGCAGGAGGAACCGAGAAACATCTCCTTATCGGCAGGCCGACTCGGGCCTGCCGTGGCCGGACGAGCTTCAAGCTTCACCTATACATTTGATTTTCCCTATTTGATCGCCGATGCATCCGTCGAGGCCACGATCGTTCGCAAGGAAGCGCAGGCGTCGGCTGCGATCTCCTTCTCAACCGACCGCGGAAAAACCTGGAGGGAAGCCTGGAGTTCAAAAGAAACCGGCGAGAACCGCCTGAAACTTAGCCTGGGCATAGATCGTGACAAAGCCGGCCTGCCCTCGGTGTGCGGACTCTATTCATATACGCTGCGGTTTGAGCTCCAGGCGCACGCCGATCCACAGGAAGTCTTTTTCACAAACCTCAAGTTCACGCACCACACCATGATGAACAAAATGACGCTGCCCAATCTGCGGCCGGGGTGGAACCACTTCAAGGTTGCAGCTCAGGCCATGGCAAAGGACAGTGGTCTCAAAGTCATCCTGGAATGGTCGGACAAGGACGGATCGCAGCGAGTGGAGCAGACAACCGCTCGGCTCCCATTCGAGTTTGATGTTTTTGCCAACTGCAGCGGCGGGGCAGTCGTGCAGATGCGCTCCTTGCAGCTCAAAGCAATCCCGCTGCGGGAAGCGGCAGGTGCAACAGAGAAAGCGTCAGCGGCAGACAAGTTGCGATCCGGATCGGTGTCCGGCCGGATCGGGGCCATCATCAATGCGGGACTGAAGAAGGATACGACGATATTGAGTCTGCTCATTCTAGCATTGAAGGACGACGATCCGGAGATCCGCTACTGGGCCGCTGATGCACTTGGGAAGATCGGAGATTCCCGCGCGATTCCTGCCCTGATCGGTGCGCTGCGCGATCCGCTCAATGCCGTGCGCATGTCCGCTTGTGTGGCACTGGGAGAGTTGAAAGCGAAGGATGCCTTGCCTGACCTCCTGGACTTGGTTAGCGGCAAAACACCTTCCGGCAAAGGATATCGTCTTTTCATACCCGAGGATGTCGGAGCGGTGCGATGGATGGCAGCCAGGGCGCTGGGTCGCATCGCAGACTCGCGGGCTGTCGAGCCACTGAGCCAAATCCTGCGGGGGCGGGATTCCGGCCCGCCCGGCGGTGATCTGGGACTGTACCTCGCGCAGGCCTTGGGCGAGCTGGGCGACCGCCGCGCCATCCCCGCGCTGCTTGAAGCTGTCGGACGAAAGGACGAGCCCGAGCTGCGCGGAGTGGTCGAGGCGCTGGGGCGGATCGGCGATGCGCAGGCCGTGCCGGTCCTGATAGATTTGCTGCAAAAGGGTAAAGAGGACGTCCGCTATGCAGCTGCCGCCGCACTGGGGCACCTGGGCGATCCCCGGGCGGTAGCTGCCTTGAGCAAGGCCGGCCATACCGATCCCGTCGACTTTGTGCGTGAGGCTGCGGGCGCCGCATTGGCACGGCTCCCGAAAGCAGAAAAGAAGAAGCCGATTAATTGACGATTAATATGCAACGACATAAATTCATGCATGCCGGCATGCTTATGTTGTCATTCAGGCCCGAAGGGCCGGCAGTGAGTAGGCCCGGCCGTAAGGCCAGGATAAGGGTTCCGGAGAGATATAGCGCCGAAGGCGCGGCACTGTTGATGTCTCAAGTGCCGCGCCTTCGGCGCTCAACCTGACAACACGCGTTACCGCGGCCTGACGGCCGCGGCTATTCACTAACGGCCCTTCGGGCCTCATACAGTCTTTATGCGCATTGGTTTATGACGGCCCATATAGAGTGGCATTTGTGCAATCGTCTGTATTGTCGAGGAGCTTATGATCACCAGCAGAGTTCTGCTCGTGGTGTGTGCTGTGGTTCTTCCGATGGATCCTCCGATCGCTCCAGCGCCCCCAACGACACTTCCTGTGACTTACGCGCTGGATCGTATCAAGGAATTCAATCCTAAAGGATGGGGCCCGGTGGCCAGAGAGGGAGGGCGAACCTACCGCCCGGTACTAATGGGGCAGCAGGCCTGGCTGCGCCTTCCCCAATGGTGGGGCAACTCCGTCCGGCCGCCGCGGGGAGCGCATTACATCATCGAAGTGACCTACAAAGACGTCGTCGACCAGCCTGTAATCGCTGAGATCTTTGGCGCCTTCGAAGTCAACTATGCTCGAAGCGAGATCCACCGTTTCGGCGGCGCCAACGATGGTCAATGGAAGATAGCGCACGTTCCGGCCGGATGGGACACCTTGATCTCTCCAAGGGGCACAAAGAGCGCTGAGATGGGCTTCCGGACTCCGGCAGATCTTCCAGTGGCTCAGATCAGGGTGCGTGAGGCAAGGTTACCGGAGGATCAGGCGCGCTACGAGGCCGAGTCGCGCGCGTGGATCGCGAAAGTCCAGGAGCGGAAAGCCGCGGCTGCCCGGTATGCTATTGAGAGGGAAACTCCGGCCATTCCGGAAGTCTATCGGCACAGAGCGATGGTTCCCTATGTCAGACCCTACTACGAGCACATCCAGCCCCACAGCGCCCCGCGGCAAGGCGAGGCCGGCGCTCCGATCCGGATCCGCCTTGCCCGGAATGAATACGAGCCCGGAACATTTGCAATCTACGCCCAGGAGGAACTGAAAAACGTAAACTACTCGATCACCGACCTGAGGAACGAGAGAGGCGAAAAACTATCTTGCGAGATCGGGAGCTATACCGTCGAGTACGCCCTGCAACAGCAGCGCCTCCCCAAGGAGAAGTCCGTCAGTCTGGTTTGGGTACCACAGCGTCTCTGGCCTGCTTTCGCCACTAGTATCCAGAAAGGGCAGTCAGGCTGGTTCTACATCACCGTCCACACGCTCGGCGACAAGAGCAGGCCCGGCGTATACCTGGGCAAGGTAATCATCAACGCCGAACAACACGCAGCCAGCATCCCGCTCGAGGTCGAGGTGCTCTCGATCACGCTTCTCACTATGGATGAGGCAGGGCTGCGCATGGGCGGCTGCGCGAAAGGGCTTCCTCCCGCCGGCGATATGCAAACCATGCTGGAACACAACCACAACATGATCAATATCTGGTTCCACGGGATCAGACCGGAGATGAAGAAGGCGGGAAGCAGGATCGAGCTCGACTTTTACTACCTGGATGACTGGATGAGGCTGGCAAAAGAGAAAGGCCAGGAATCGATGGTCTGGTTTCTCGGCGGAAACCCGAACGGATACCCCGAAACGTTATCCATTGAGGCCGAGTTGTATGCCGTGATGTACGAAGGCGGGAAGGCCGCCTACTACGAGAAGATGCGTACCGCTGAGAATCGCGGCCGAATCCTGCCTGAGATTCGTGATATCTACATGCAATGGCTAAAAGACGTGGCGGCGCACGCCAGGGAGAAAAACTGGCCGGCGTTGATCTTCACGCCGTTCGACGAGCCCGCCAAGTGGGCCTATCGAGAGCCCAGAGCCGAGGCCAACCGGAAATATGCGATCGGGTGCGGGCCATGGATCCGCGATCATTTCAAAGCCGCCTGCGCGCTGATTCATGAAGCGATCCCACAAAATAAAGTCTACATGTCCCTGCACAACAACTACGAAACCGAAATCCGCGGGTATAAGGGACGCGTCGGCGAGATCTTTATTCCGGATGTGGACATTGTCTGCACCAACGCCATTGAAGAGGACAACGAGCTTGGGGAAAAGGTCCGCAAAGCGGGCAAGGAGTTTTGGCAGTACACGGGAACCCAGAGTCCGCGCTACAGCTTCGGGTTCTGGTTCGGAGCGTGGAACTCACGCGGCTCGCTCTGTTGGGCCTACAACTGGGGCGCGCGTTTCGATGTGACCGAGGGCTCGAACTGGCAGTACGCCTGGTACTCACCGTTCGAAACGATTCTCACCCCGACTTACGAGGAGATGCGGGAGGCCTGGGATGACCGCCGCTACCTGGAAACTGCCAAGACTGCCGCGAGAGCTGCCGGCAAGGATCTTGGGCCGCTGTTGGAGCAGATCCGCAAGCAGGCGCTTGATAATCAGGGTAGCGACAACAGTTGGAAACGGGATCGGGATCCTGCCCAGATGGATCAGTGGCGCAGGATGCTTGCCGACACGATCGTGGCGCTGACAAAGCGATAGAAGATTTCCGCGATTCACAGCCGGTCCCTGGCCCCTGACCCCTATTTTCAGGAGAGTTGCTCATGCGTCGATTGACGGGCCACTGATGATGAAATTGCGGATTGAGGATTTCGGATTGCAGATTGAAAAACAAAACGTTGTCTTGACAATCCGCAATCCGCAATCGCCAATCCGCAATTTCAGGAGAGAGCCATGAGGAATCCCCGAGTATTCTTGCTTGGTGTTCTGATCTGTGTTTCGTTTCATTCCCAGGCCGCGACCTCAGCGCTGCCGAGCCAATACTTCCAGTTGCTCGAAGCGGGTGCGAAGCAGGTCGAGCAACGCCTGGCTGCCGAACCAGGAGCCGACCTGGAAAAGCTGGAAGCGCGTCCCGGTTGGCGGCATTTCCCCTATGCCATTCTGGCCCCGGCAGTCCTCTACGCAAAACAGCATCCGCAGAATCCCCGCTATCACGATTCCAAGATGCTCGCCTTGGCTATCCAAATCGGCGACCTCCTGGCCGGCGAGAACGAGAAGGGCCGCTACGAACCTCGCCTGGACAGCGATTGGGACACATACATGTGGCTCGAAGCCTTCCGGCTGATCGAGCGGGAGTTGGGCGAGGAGCGGCGAGCGCGCTGGAAGCGGGAGATCGAGAAAAACGTGGTTCTTCTGGTTCCGGACGCCAGGGAAAGAGTCGACTTCCCCTGGTACCAATCGCCATTCATCGGCACCTCGCCCAACCATTATGCGCAGTGGGCCTCTCTCTTGCATTTTGCCGGACGGGTTCTCGGCAACAAGGAATGGGAACAGCTGGGGGCGCAGGTGATTCGCCGCTTTGCAGCTGTGGAACAATCGCCCGACGGCTACTGGGGTGAACACAACAACTCAGGTCCTACCACCGGCTACAACCATCTGACGCTCACCGGGGTGGCGCTTTACTATGAGCACAGCAAGGATCCTGCAGTTTTGCCGGCGCTGCGTCGAGCCACCGACTTTCACGAGTGGTTCACCTATTCTGATGGGACGCCTGTGGAAGTGATCAACGATCGCAACCGCTACTGGGGAGTCAGCGCCTGGGGCCAGTTCGCCTTTTCAAATTTTGCGGACGGGCGGCGCTACGCCGAGTTCTTGACCAGCTTCTTCCGTTCGGAGGACCTGAGCATGGATTCCTTGGGGCGACTCGCGCAGGATGCTTTGTACTACCACGAAGGTCCCATGAAACCGATCCCGCAGGACCAACATTCCTACTTTCACCAGATGAGCATACCCGCCGGAATCCGCAAGGTAGGTCCATGGACGGTCTGCCTCTCCGGCCTAATCAGTACACAGGCAGTCAACAACCAGTTCTATCTCGATCGCCAGGGGAACCTCAGCATCTTTCATCAAAAGCTGGGACTGATCATCACCGGCGCGAACTCCAAGCGCCAGCCCGAGCTGGCGACTTTTTCGGAAAAGCTCCTCGGCCAGGTTTTTCATATGCCCGTCAGCAGCCGCCTGCAGATGAGCGAGACGGCGGATCGGTTATCCCTGGCTTACAACACGTTTTTCGCTGACATTTATGTTCCTGCTCCATTGGAGAACGAAGTGGCCTTGCGTGTTGCGGTCACAGGCAAGGGAAGCCCGCCGGCAGAGGCGCGCCTGACCCTGCAGTTGTGTTTGAAGAATGGGGAAACCCTGGAAACGGCGGCCGGAAAGAAGGTGGTGCTGGGACCTGAAAGAGTTGAGCTATCGGCAAGCGAGCTTGGCGGTTGGATCCGGCATCATGGCTGGACGTTGAAAACCGATCCTGCAGCAGCGTTGATCTGGCCCGTCCACCCGCATAATCCCTATGCCGACGCGCCCGAGAAGGGCCTGGAGCGTGCGGTCGGCGCGCTCTCGGTGCCCCTGCGCCTCAAGTCGCAGCCTGGGCGTTACATCCGGACGGGTGAGCAGGAGATTTCATTTGTGCTGCACGCCAACTGACAAACCCGGGAAGAATTCGGGACAGGCTACGAATTCCCCAATTCACATATGCTGCTCCATTCGAGAACTTGGCCGTGAAATTGGGGAATTCGTAGCCTACTCCCCGATTTGACGCTTCTCGGCCATCAGTCTCTCGACCTCCGGCATCTCCTTCGGCACATCCTTGGTGAGTATTTCGCAGCCGTCTTTCGTCACCAGGACGGTATCCTCTATCCGTACTCCCAGATTCTTTTCGGGCAGATAAATACCGGGCTCGACTGTCAGCACAACTCCGGGTTCAAAGGGCTCAGACCTCCCGACATCGTGGGTCGACATACCAACGTAATGGCTCACCCCGTGCGGCATATTCCCCCCGTAGCCAAAACGCGATAAAACCTCTCGCACAGCGTTGCCCAACTCGCCAAAAGTCGATCCCGGGCGGACTTTTGCTATGGCAGCCCTCTGAGCGTCGAGAACAATCTGATAAATCCTCGCCTGCTCCTGTGTAAACTTGCCGGAGACGGGGAACGAACGGGTTATGTCCGACCCGTAGTACTGGTATTCCGGCGCAAAGTCCATTACCACAATATCCCCGGCTTCCATCTTGCGGCGGTTGTCATGATAGTGCAGAGCGCAGGAATTGGGACCGGAGCCGACGATCGGAAAGTAGGCCGGACCCATGGCGCCGTTCCACTTGAAGATGAACTCGGCCGCGGCCGCAATCTGGTATTCAAAGACGCCCGGGCGCGTCGAACGCATCGCCTCCATTATGCCAGGTGCGCCGATTCGGGACGCCTCACGCACCCTTGCGATCTCCTGGGCGTCCTTCACACGCCTGAGGCTGTCAAGGATCGGGCTGAGATCTTTGATGTCGACGGAATCGGCTAGTCTCTTCCTGAGATTTGCAGTAAATGCCGTGGCCCTGGAAACGCGGCCATCCCACATGCTGCGCTCCAGCGCCGCGTCAAACGTCATGGCACGGTCACGGCTGGTAGCGGCCTCTTCGACCGCAGCCAGGGGCGTATAGAGACTCTTAAGTGAGTTCCTTCGCTTCTCCAGTTCTGATTCGAACTGCGAAACTTCCAGCACTTCTTCGATGCCCGTAACGGCCTTCGCTTCCGGCCCGGCCCAAAGGCGCGGCCCCTCCCAAATCTCGAGCGCCTTGTTGCGGGGCGGCAGGAAGAGTATCGACTTTCCCTTCGTGGCATCGATGAGAAGCATTGCGCCGGGAGTTTCGACTCCGGTCAGATAATAGAAGTCGTTGTTCTGCCGGAACTGCACATAGGCGCGAGTATCGGGAGAACCTTCGAGGAGGGCGGCCGACCCCTCGATTTTCTTCATGACGGCCTGCCGGCGTGCAGCAAAGTACGACTTGTCATCGGCCTGCGCAAAAACCAACGGGAACAGCAAAAGCGCCGCTCCCAGCGCTCGAAATACACCCTTATGCATGCTTGGCTCCGTAAAAAAACCCTACCGTTGAGAAGCTGTGAAAGAATCGGGGACATTCCGAATTTCCAGCTTTCCTCCGCTCAATAGAAAAGATCAACCGCTGCTTTATCCGTCCGATTCAGCTGAGCAAGTCGGGAAATTCGGAATGTCCCCAATTCTTCTCTCCGTGTCCTGCGCGCCTCTGTGGTAAGGACTATTTCTTCTTCGGCTCCACGAGGGTGGCGCGGGTGATGGAACCTTCTCCATAGCGCCGGACAATATCGTCCAGGGCTGCCGCGAGCTGGCGATCCCTGTGCGGCATCCTGTCGAAGAGGCGAAGCTGCCCGCCAGTGGCTTCCGTTTCGAGATTACATGCGTAGACACCGATAAGCCGGACCAGGCACCTTTCGCGAACGAGTGTTTTCATGAGCCTGGAGGCGGCCGGGAAAATCTTCTCGGCGGTATCCACAGGCGTGTCCAGGGTCGTCCGACGGGTGTAGGTTGTGAAGTCGGCTTCGCGAAACTTGATCGTGACGGTTCGCGCCCGGGCACGGTGCTCGCGCAGCCGATGTGCGACCTTCTCCGTCAATTCGAGGAGTGTGCGGTGCAACAGCTTGGCGTCTGCCGTATCCTGCTCGAAAGTAATCTCATGTCCGATGGACTTGTATCCCTCCTCGGGAGAGACCAAGCGGCCGTCTATACCCTGCGCAAGCTGCCACAAATGCTCGCCGCTCTTGCCAAACCGGATCATGAGCTCAGAGCGCGTCAGGTCCGCCAGCTGTCCGATGCGCTCGAGACCGATCTTTTTGAAATATGCCTCGCTCTTCACTCCGACACCCCACAGGCGCCCGATCGGGAGCGGTGCAAGGAATTCCTTTTCGGCACCAGACTCTACCACCACGAGACCATCCGGCTTCCTGAGGTCCGAGGCAACCTTTGCGACAAACTTGTTCGACGCGACTCCCACCGACGCCGTGAGGCGCAGTTCCTCATGGATGCGGCTCTTGATCTTCCGGGCGATTTCCTCCCCCGAGCCGAAAAGCCGATAACTTCCGGTCACATCGAGGAAAGCTTCGTCGATACTGATCTGCTCCACCAGGTCGGAAAAATCCAGCAGGATGGCCATCACCCGGCCGGATGTGCGCGCGTACTTCGCCATGTCGGGACGGAGATAGCTGCCGTGAGGACACAGCCGCCATGCCTGTGAAATGGGCTGAGCGGAGTGCACGCCGAACTTGCGCGCTTCGTAGGAGCAGGTCGCGACAATGCCGCGCCCTTTGCCGCCTTTCGGGTCAGAACCGATAATCACCGGCTTCCCGCAAAGCTCGGGATGATCGCGCTGTTCCACGGCAGCATAGAAGGCATCCATGTCGACGTGCAGAATGGTCCGGCCAACCCCTCCGCCGCTTTCCTTGTCGATAATTGCAGACACAAGACCTTCCCGCAGATACCGTCTATTTAATACGCGGACCCTGAGATGGGGTCGTATCTGCAAAATGCAATTTTTCCGAGACTTTCGTTTTGATTTCGAGATCATCCCAAAAAAAACAAATGGGGCTATGCATTTGACTCCAGTAAGGACCGCCTGAACGCTCCGGTCTGAGCCAGACGAGCCTTTGCGAATCTTCGCGCCTTTGTGTCTTTGTGGTGGGGTTATAAAAAGCTACCGCAAAGGCTCAAAGACGCCAAGAATCACCAAGGATTCCTTTCAGCCCAGGCTGGGATCGTAGCATCGGCAGTGACTGGAGTCATGTGCATACCCCCAAAAAAGAATTTTGCAGATACGACTCCATCAGGGGATCCAATCAGCGACAAAGATGTTCGTCTCGCCGGGCCTGGAATCGTGGCGGTTTGAGGCAAACACCAGCTTGTTGCCGTCGCGGCTGAACATCGGGAAGCCGTCGAAGGTCTCGTTGAAGGTGATCTGCTCGAGGCCGGTGCCGTCCACATTGATCAGGAAGAGATCGAAGTTGCGGCCGCTCGGATCGTTCATGAAACAAAAGGATACAAGAATACAAGGAGCGCTCCAATAGAACTGAGCAGGCAGTAGGCAGATAGCAGAATGCAATTGATAATCATCTTTTCTAATCGAAAGCCCTCTGTTGTGCTGCCCGCTGCCTCTTGTGTATAGCACCACCTTGAATACAAAGTTCCCAGGGGTCTCGGCTCGACTTATGCGGTAAAATCACCGCATCTCATCGCACCAAAAGGAGGGACCCATGCAGCATGCCATTCATGCCACCTATGAAGACGCAAACCTGATCATGAACCTCTATGATCTCAGGCGGGAGGAGAAGCTGAGAAAAGCGCGGGATTGGTTTCAGCGCGAATTCAGCGCGAATACCGTCAATGAGTTTATGGAAAAGTATCCGCCCGGAAGCGAGGAGAACACCTGGTACCGGATGGTCGTCAGCTACTGGGAAATGGCGGCGTCTTTCCTTGTGCAAGGCATCGTTCACGAGGAGCTGTTTTTCGAATCGAACGGCGAGCTGGTGGCTGTCTGGGAGAAAATCAGGCCCCTGGTCGAAGAGTTCCGCACGATGATGAGGAATCCCTTGATCTCGCGCAATCTCGAGAAGGCGGCTGCAAAACACATCGCGTGGCTGAATCAGCATGCGCCGGGCTTATGAGGCCATCCGGCAGTTTATGAGCAAACCGCCCTCGAATCCCTGAGAGCCCGTTTCTGTTGAGGTCCGCCAATGATATCTGGAAATCGCGTGCGCTTGCGGCCGATCGAGCGAGAGGACCTACCGCGCTACGTGCGCTGGTTCGCCGACCCCGAGTTTCGCTCTCTAATCGCCGCCTATAAGCCTTTCAGCCCGGACCAGGAGGAACGGTGGTTTGAACAGAACTCAACTGCCGGAGATCTGCAGGCTTGGTCTATCGAAGCTCAAATCGGCCGTGATCCGTCGGACTCCTCAGAGCGGTGGGTGCATATCGGGTCCTGCGGCTTTCACCAGATAAACTGGCGCAACCGCTCGGGCGAAGTCGGTATCATCATTGGCGAAAAAAACTGCTGGGGCCGCGGATTTGGGACCGAAGCCCTGCGCGCGCTATTGGAATGGGGCTTCGGAACTCTGAATCTCAACAGAATCTACCTGCGCGTTTTCGCCGATAACCTGCGCGCCATCCGTTCCTATGAGAAGCTGGGGTTCGAGCTGGAAGGGAGGATGCGGCAGGACGACTTCCGAGACGGCGCCTATCGAGACACCCTGCTGATGGGGTTGCTGCGGGAGGAATGGTACGCGCAGCGTCCTGCCGAATCGCCGGAATCCTAAAAAATCTGCCACGAATTACACGAAACCAAAATATAAATATTTTTCGTGAAATTCGTGCAATTCGTGGCAGATTTTGATTCAAGCAATTCGCGGCACTTTCAGTGCTTTATCTTCGCCCAGTATGTCTCGAAATTGAAGCTTGGTGATTGCTCCGGCACGTGACACCGCGTACAGGACCTCTGCTTCACTTTGAGGCCCAATCCCGGTTTTTCAGTCTGCGGGCTCTTCACGTGTTTCACGGACATTCCATGACACGCCTCGCATTGGACATTTGCCAGCCCGGCAGTGCGGACCAGGTCGGCATACCCGCGGTTCACTCCAAATCCGGTCACGTGGCAGGGAATGCACACCTCGTTGTACTGGTCGTGAGTGGCGATCAGCGCATCGATGGCGTGAGCATGCTTGCTTTTCTCCCAAACCTGAAAGGCCTTTTCGTGGCAAATTTTACATTCCTTGCTTCCGGCGAAGGTGGAGGGAATCGTCAACGGCGGGCTCTTCTTGGCTTCCTCTTCCGCCAATCGGGCCTGCTCTGCGTGCGCCTGCTCCACGACGGCCGCAAGCTGGGGCGAATCAGTAATCATCGGCGGCAAGGGAATGAGCTGATTCACAGATTTTGTAATGTGTCCCTCGGCATCCCACTCCACCTCGAGAGTCCCCAGTGACTCACCTTCCTTGGAGGCCTCGACAATTACGGTATCGCCGACTTTGGGATACTCCTTTCCCTCACTCGTTGAGCTTCCGTTGATGATTATGTTGATTCCGGGATACATGCGAGCCAACCGGACCAACTGATCGCCGTTCATCCTGGCCAGCAGTATGACAATGTCCGACTTGGCATCCACCTCCGGCAGGTACCGCTCAATCGCTTCCTCAGGGCTTAGGAGCCTTGCACCTCGCAGCTCCTCCCGGCCTGGCGGACTGACGGCGAGCACGCCGACATGCACTTCCTCGTTTCCCTCGCTGGGTCTCAGAGTCTGAATGGAATAGGGCTTGACTGAGAATTTAGGCGACGGACCTGGCTCGACAATAGAGGAGAGGTAAAGGCTGTGCATCTCCTTAGGAAGTTGATCCAGTTCCGACAGCCGGGTCAGCCGCCGCAAATCCGCAATCGTCGTGTTGACGATGTTGATGTTGAGCAGCTCGAGCGCTTGCGCCATCCACTTGTTGGCAGGATCGTCAAGGTTGTCAGACTGCTTCATATCATTGCCGGTTTCCAGCACGAGGACAGCCGTATCCTTCCCGCTTCTTCGATAAACTGCCAGTGCGGTGGCCCGCCGGGCCACCCCGCCCATAGGGGGCGCCGTTCAGGTGCAAGGATCGAGACTGCCCATTTGATCTCCTGCATAGGCGATCTTGAGCTTGCCGCTCTTCCCGGACACTGTCATGGCCCGATCTTTGATTACCGCTGTTGCCTTCGAGGGCTGACTGGTGTCTTCCGAACGCGCTGAAAGGAACAGATATGACATCACTGCGGCAAAGCAGAGGGATACGGCCAGCAAACCATAGAGGAGAGGTTTCAACTTCATTGCTACTCCAGACACCAGCTACACGCTGGAATGCCAGATTCGTTCACAAAAAGTAGAAATATTACACCATAAGGACGCAGAGGTCACGGGGACAACAACAGCGCAGCTTCATTCCCGTGGTTGGATCAATTGGCGGGTATAGGCCCACAGGGCCGGCGCTCCGCCCGTGTGCCAGAACAGAATCGCCTCATCTCCGGCTATGACTCGGCTCCGAATCAGGTCAATCATTCCGGCGGCTGCGCGCCCGGTGTAGACGGGATCCAGAATGATCCCCTCGATGCGCGCAAACAACTCGATGGCCTCGCGTTCCGGTACCCCCATGATGGCGTACCCTTCGCCCAGGTAATCGGCGTTGGCGTGAATGTCGGCAGGCTTGAAGGTGCGCGGATTGCCCAGCAGACGCATGATTCCGCTCGCAATGTCTGCCACCACCTCCTGAAGAGACTCCAATTCCTCATCGATACTGATGCCGAGCACTTCGCCACGAAATCCTTCTAGATGCGCACCCGCAGCCAGCCCGGCATGCGTTCCACCGGAGCTCGAGGCGAAAATAATGCGGTCAAACGGCACACTGGCCTGGCTCTTCAGCTCCTGCATGGCCAAGACATAAGCAAGCGCGCCCAGCGGTGTGGACCCGCCGAGCGGCACGGGATACGGATTTCGTCCAGCAGCTCGTTCCTCCGCAACGACTTCATCCATCACCTCTTCCCGGCTTCTTGCTCCGGACCAGCGCACGTCGGCGCCCAGCAGATGGTCGAGCAGGACATTTCCCGTGCAATCCGCCGGCGGATCACCTCGGAGGACCAGAATGCAGCGAAGGCCGGCTTTAGCAGCAGCAGCCGCGGTCTGGCGGCAGTGATTGGACTGTGCACCTCCCAGCGTGATGAGTGTGTCGGCATTTTTCGACCGCGCTTCCGCGACCAGGAATTCCAACTTGCGCGTCTTGTTCCCTCCCCCGGCAAGCCCGGTCAGATCATCCCGCTTGATGAAAATGCGCGGCCCCTTTAGAGCTTCGGTCAATCGCGGTAGGAATTCGACCGGGGTCGGAAGGTTGGCCAGAAGAAAGCGAGGGGGCATGTCAAACATGAGATCCTCCGTGACGAAAACCGCATGATACATCCAGCAATCGCAGTTTGGATATCGATATGGAAAACCACAGAGCTTCCGTGAGCCTCCAGCACTCCACCGCGCAAAAAAAAGAAAATACGGAAATTCGCGTGCTTGCTGCCCCATAAGCAGGCCTTCAGAGCCGCGACCGCAGGGAGCGGGATCACACAGCATTAGGGCCAGACTTCTCTCCTATCAGAGTTTTTCTGATCTGCATTTGAAAAGCCATCGGATCATGTCGTGGCAGTCCGCTCGCTTCGCTCGCAGCTCTGACATCCCTTCCTAATGGCGCCGACCATGCAAAAATGGGGCATCCTTGAGAGATTTTCAAGGGAGCTGCTCATGCAGCGGTGCTGCACAACTAATTAACGTCTCGGAAATTACACAACTAATTGAGAAAAAATGGGTTTTCGTCACGATTTTTCAATTTGTTCCAGGGGCCAAGGAACAAAGGGATAGAGGGTTCCAGATGGTGTTCTGTTCCCTTTACCCCTCGGCCCCTTTGCCCCTTTGCCCCTAAAGTTTGCGAGCGAAGCGAGCTAAGTTCAAAATTGCGGATCGCAGATTGAAAAACGAAAATGTTGTCTTGATGATCCGCAATCCGCAATCGCCAATCCGCAATTTCAAGGGAGGCACAGTGATCCCAGAGCAGAAAGACGAATAATTATGAAATTGTATTTCAACCGGATAGGAAACTGCTTATAATGATCCCGGAGGTTTGTACTGATGGCTGTGGAAAGTTCCGTTCCGGTGAAAAAGGTAATCCTTGTCGGCAATCCCAACGTCGGTAAGTCAGTTATTTTCAAGCTATTGACCGGAAGCTATGTCCTTGTCTCAAATTTCCCCGGCACCACCGTCGAGATCTCCCGCGGGAAAATGCAGCTGGGGGGTATCACCTACGAGGTTGTGGATACACCCGGTGTCAGCAGTTTGGTCCCACAATCTGAGGACGAGCGGGTTACGTGCGAGATCTTACTCCAGGAAAAAGCGGACGTGATCGTGCAGGTGGCGGACGCGAAAAACCTGCGCCGCACGCTTTTGATCACTTCCCAACTTGTGGAGTTTGGCATCCCCATGGTGCTTGTATTGAACATGATGGATGAAGCCGAGGAGCGGGGCATCGAGATCGACGTGAAGGGATTATCGGAGTTCTTTGGCATCCCGTTGGTGGAAACAGTAGCCATCTATTCCCAGGGAAGAAGGCAACTGCTCCAGGCGATCCAGAACGCGAGACCGCCGAAGAACCCGTGGGAATCGGCCCTCTCCGAAAATGAGGCCTTCCGCTGGTATATGGGGGCCGTACCGGCTCCGTATCTGCTGGCACTCGAATGGCTGTCTCTAGGAGATCGCAACTTCAACAGAGCCCTGGAGAAGACGCTGGGAACGCCGTTCATCGAGCAACTCCGTGGGCTGGAAGAAGGGTGTCGGCAGGCCCATCAACGGGCGCTGTCCAGGGAAATCGAGTCCGCCCGAAACGCGTTTCTTCAGGAGGCCGTAGGTACCTTTAAGAAGAAAAGAAAAGCTCACTACGTGGAGGCGTCGGGCGATGGCCGATCCCGCTTTTGGTTGCTTCTGCTGATCCTGGGACTGGTTTTATTTGCATGGAATGAGGTTGGCGGCCTTTTGGGCAAAGCCACTCCTTACTCCTTCACCATGCACTTCATTAGCGGCAAGCTCGAGGCGGCCCTGGGCCCGGCGGCATCAGGCGCCGGCACAAGCCTGCTTCGAAACGTGCTGTTGGGTAAGGGCGCCACCGGGCGTTATGAATATGGGATTGTGCCGGAAGCCATTCATTTCCTGCTCCTCATCGCCCCGGTCATGGTCCCCTTTGCCGTGCTACTCCTACGCAGCCGCAGTTTCATTCATGAGATCGGAATCCTGACTCGGCGTGCTTCCACCGGAATTCCCATCCTGGCCGTCGTGCTCCTGCTGGTGTACGAGTTCGTTGGCTATACCGGCGCTCAGACGCTCGTCGGCCTGCTGGAGAAGATACTGTTCGGCCAGTATCTCATCCCGCTGTTGCAGCACCTGCTTCCGGCAGGCTTCTTCTCCGAGCTGATAGCCGGCAAGTACGGTTTGATCTCGATGGGCCTGACCTATGCCATTGCCATTGTTTTGCCTGTTGTGGGCACCTTCTTTATCGCTTTCAGCCTCCTTGAGGACAGCGGCTACTTGCCCAGGCTTGCGATCCTGTCCGACCGCGTGATGCGTGCCATGGGGCTGAACGGCAAGGCAACCCTGCCGATGGTTCTAGGGTTGGGCTGCTGCACAATGGCTACCATGACTACCCGGATCCTCAACTCCAGAAAAGAGAGGCTGATCGCCACTCTTCTACTTGCTCTCGGAGTCCCCTGTTCTGCGCAGCTTGGTGTCATCCTGGGTATAGCTGCAGGCTTCTCTTCCATTGCTACAATCACCATAATCGGCGTGGTAGGCTCACAGCTCTTACTTGTGGGGTTCCTCTCCTCGCTGCTTTTCCGCGGACAGCGCAGCGAGTTCATTTTCGAGATTCCGCCCATCCGCGTGCCGCAGTTGAAGAACGTCGCGCTGAAAACTGGTTACCGCATTCAGTGGTATCTGAAGGAAGCCGTTCCGTTGTTCCTCTACGGTACCTTGGCTCTGTTCCTGATGGACAAGCTGCGAGTGAGCGGCAGGAGTCTGATGGAGTGGCTGCAGGCGGCGCTAGCGCCGGTTCTAACGGGAATCCTTCATCTTCCGGCTCAGGCTGCCGGAGTCTTCGTTCTGGGATTCCTGCGCCGCGATTACGGTGCGGCGGGGCTATTTGAAATGACGCGAAACGGAATGTTGAGCGCGCAGCAGGCCGTCGTCAGCCTGATCGTAATCACGCTCTTCGTGCCGTGTCTGGCCAGCTTTCTGATGATCGCCAAAGAGCATGGACTCAAGCGCGCGCTGGCAATAACCACATTCATCATCCCGTTTGCCATTTCGGTAGGCGGAGTCGTAAGCTGGATTCTGCGAACGTTTAATATTCAGTTCCAATGAGGTGCTGCGGTTTGGGACGACATTTGGGAATGACGAATGACGAATACTGAGGGTGGATCCCCATTTGATTTTATCGATTTGCTTCACATGCCGCTAATTCATCTCCCTTCCCCTCTTGATTGTTTTTTTATTCGTCATTGGTCATTCAAAGTTACCTGACGCCGGTTATTTTCAATGGACATGAAAAAAACAATAACGGAAGAGACGGCCGAAGTTCTGGAGGCCCTTTGGACGCTCGAGGAAAAGGGTAAGGCCTCCATTGACAGCCTGTCCGGTGAGGCTGCGACGGCCGTGACAGACAAACTGCTTCGAACGCTCCGCGACGAAAACCTCATCGCCATGGATGGCCCAAACGAGGTGAAGCTTCTCCCCGGCGGCCGAACTCTCGCGGAACAGATCATCCGGCGCCACAGGCTGGCCGAGAGACTGATCTGTGACGTCCTTGGCTCCCACGTGGACGACAGCGAGGATGCCGCTTGCGAATTCGAGCACGTCCTGGCAGAGGGAATCACCAACTCGATCTGCACGCTGCTTGGACATCCGCGCTACTGCCCGCACAACCGGCCCATTCCCGAAGGGGATTGCTGCCGCCAGGCGCGCGAGGAGTTGAAGCCCATCGTTGTTTCCTGCGATCAGCTAAGCGTGGGGGAGTCCGCGCGGATTGCCTATCTCTCCACCCGAGAGCATGCCCGTCTTACCAGACTGTCTGCGCTGGGTATCACACCGGGTGCCGTTTTGAAGCTGCTGCAGAAATGGCCCACCTATGTGTTCCAGTGCGACGAGACGGAGATTGCCATCGAGGGCGAAGTGGCACGCAACATTTACGTCTGGCAAACGCCGCCCGATTAGCCCTTCGCATCCTCCGGGCAGTAAGGTGCTGCCCTGCAACATCGCCTGGATCGAGAATCCGCGGTGCCTGCCAAATAGCTTGACTTAAAGCCTGGAGCTAGGTAGAAAGGAAACGGACGCATAAGGAGCAATGAGGCTTTTTCACTCCCTGGCTGATTAAGCTATCCCTATTCTTCCCTAGATCTTTGGAAGCAAGCAGTTAGAAAAAAGTCAATGGAGGACTTATGCCAAAAGAGCTCAAGCATTTGCCCCTGTTATGTCTCGTCGCCCTAAGCCTGATTCTGGCGTTTTCCGTTGAGCAATCAAACGCGCAGGTGCTCTATGGTTCGCTAGTGGGCACGGTGACAGACCCCTCCGGGGCAGTAATTCCGAACGCAACAGTAACCGTCACAAACGATGCGACCGGCCAGACACGGGAAGTATCTTCCGATGAGGCCGGACGCTACTCAATCCCGAACATCCTGCCCGGTACCTACACCTTGAAGGTGACGCTCGCCGGCTTCCGCACTTACGAGCAGAAAAATGTTGAGATCACAATCAACACGGTCATACGGGCGGATGTGAAGATGGCCGTCGGCGAGATAACACAGCAGGTCATGGTAGAAGCGGCTGCAGCGCTTCTGCAGACCGACAAGGCCGACGTTCATACCGAGTTGTCATCTCGAGCCGTTGAAAATCTGCCGCTGCCGGCCTACCGGAACTACCAGAGCTTGATCAACCTGGTTCCGGGAGCGACGCCGGCATATTTTCAGAATGCGCAGGTGGACACGCCGGGCCGCTCGCTGTCCACCAACGTCAACGGCACAGCCCGCAACAACAACAACACCCGCGTGGACGGCGCGGCCAACGTTTACATCTGGCTGCCGCATCACACGCTGTACAATCCCCCGGTTGAATCGATCGAGACGGTGAATATCTCCACTACATCGTTCGACGCCGATCAGGGCATGACGGGAGGTGCCGCGATCACGGTGACGACCAAGTCGGGGACGAACGACCTGCACGGCACCGCGTTCTGGTATCACGACGACAACGCCCTGAAGGCCCGCCCGTACTTCTGGTACAAGGACAAGCCACTGAGCATCAACAATATCGCAGGCGGCACAGTGGGCGGCCCGATCAAGAAGGACAAGCTGTTTTACTTTCTCAGCTATGAACGGACGGCTCAGCGGACGGGCAATACGGCCAGGTACTCGGTGCCCCCCGCTGATATCCGGACGGGTGACTTCAGCAAGTACGCCGCATTCTCGACCATCTACGATCCATTGACGGGAAATCCCGATGGAAGCGGACGCACTGCATTTCAGAACAACGTCATTCCGGACAGTCGCATCAGCCCGATCTTTAAGAAGATTCAGCAGATGGCGCCGCTCCCCAACCGCGGAGGCCTGTCGGACGACATCTGGGGGCTCTCAGGCAACTACGATGTGTCCAATGTCGTGGCGATGGACCGCGACCAGTATGACGTGAAGGTGAACTGGACGGCCAATTCGAAGCTGAATATCTGGGGAAAGTACAGCCGGATGTATGCCCTCGTAAACGGCCCTGCGCCCTTCGGCGATCTCGGCGGCCCGGCCCTTGGCACCCGCGGCACGGGCGATACTACCGTCCAGATTCCCACCGTCGGCTTCACGCAGGTCTTCTCGCCGTCGTTCCTGATGGACGGCAACTTCAGCTACACCCGGTTCGACCAGATGGTCCAGGGGCCGGACTACGGCAAGAACTGGGGTTCGGAAGTCTGGGGGATCCCGGGCACAAACGGCGGCACCCAGTACGCCGGTGACCCACTGTACAGCGGCCTGCCCGCCGTTCACACCGGTTTTACCGACTGGGGCAACACCGACACCTGGATGCCGGTTACCCGCAACGACCGCAGCTACCTGTTCAACGCCAACTTCAGCAAGGTCATGGGCGCGCACGAGATCCGTTTCGGCTACGACGGGATCAGGCACGAGCTGAACCACTGGCAGCCTGAGGGCGCCAATCCCCGCGGCGACATCACTTTCGGCGGCAACGCGACCATGATCAAAGGGGGAACTTCCCGTTCGATCAACCAGTATGCCGCTGCTCTGCTCGGGATTGCCACCGGCTACGGCAAGTCAGTCCAGTTCATGCTGATGCGGACACGGGAGTGGCAACACGCTTTTTACATCCGTGACCGTTGGCAGGTATCGAAGAATCTCACCGCAAGCCTCGGATTGCGCTACGAGTACTACCCGCTTGTCAACCGCGGGGATCGTGGCCTCGAGGTGTGGAATCCCGTCAGCAACAACGTGACCCTGGGCGGCCTCGGATCAGTGCCTTTCGATAACGGAATCACGGTGAGCAAGAAACTCTTTGCCCCGCGCGTCGGTTTCGCCTACCGCCTCGGCGACAAGACCGTCATCCGCTCGGGGTATGGCATCTCGTATGACCCGCTCCCGTTCGGCCGTCCGCTGCGCGGCCAGTATCCGGCAACGATCGTCGGCAACTGGAGTCCGGTGGATCAATACGGCTATTTCAACACTATTGCGCAGGGAATTCCCGCGGTTCCTCTGCCGAACGTTTCTTCGGGCATCATTCAGCTGCCCGTCGCAGTCGACATGAACCCTGCCAGCCTCTGGGGCGGAATGATCCACCGCGGTTATATCCAGTCGTGGAACCTCACGCTTGAACGCAGGCTGCCGGCGGATTTCGTCACCTCGGTCGCCTACGTCGGCACCCAGACGGTGCACCAGCTCGCATACAGGGACATCAACGCGGCTCCTTTGGGGACAGGGAACGCCGGGCGTCCTCTCTATGCCACGCTGGGACGCATCGTCACTTCAAATATGTGGGACGGTATTGCCAGCGGGAATTACCATGCGTTACAGGCTACGCTGGACCGCCGGTTCTCCAAGGGTCTGATGTTGAAGACCTCCTACACCTGGAGCAAGGCCATGAGCATCACTGATGATGACGGCTGGGCCGGTCCCCGCTGGACGAACTGGGCGCCGGATATGCGCCGCAACCGCACCGTCACCGGCTTCGACCGCACCCACATGTTCACAATGGGCTGGGTCTACGAACTGCCGGCTGGAAAGGGCAAGAGGTACAACCTGAGCGGTGTCGCGGACGCCGTCCTCGGCGGGTGGAAGATCAACGGCATCCTGAGCATCTACAGCGGGCTGGCGTTCAACGTCACTGCCTCCAGCTCTTCTCTGAACATGCCGGGGACTTCGCAGGGCGCGAACCTGATTGCTCCCCTCAAGAAGGTCGGGAACAAGGGACCTGGTTCGTGGTACTACGATCCTTCTTCCTTCGGTGATCCGAACTTCAATCGGCCGGCGAACGTCTACCGGTTCGGCACCATGGGTCCGATGTCCGTCCGCGGCCCGGGCTTTTGGAGGCCGGATGTCAGCCTATTCAAATCCTTCAAGATTCTGGAGCGGCTGAGCATGGAGTTCAAGATGGAGGCCTTCAACTTGACAAACACGCCTCGCTTCGGCAACCCGGCGGGCAATGTGTCTAGCATGCAGTTCAACGCCGATGGCAGCATCAGCAACGTCAATAACTTCATGGCGATCACGAGCGCCCAGGACGAGCGGCAGTTCCGCTTTGGGCTGCGCTTCGCCTTTTAACCATCGCGTCCCCAGCTCTTTGAGCTGAAGGATGCAAAGACAAAAGGGACAGGTTACAATGTGGCCTGTCCCTTTTTTTTGGCTTTTGGCTTTTTGCTTTTGGCTATTGGCTTTAGGACTTGGGATTGAGAGATAGGATGCTTAATACTACTAAGAGCCAAGAGCCAATAGCTAAGAGCTAACAGCCAACAGCTAACAGCCAATAGCTAAGAGCCAACAGATTCTTCCGGAGATGGATTACTTTGAGATTTCAGTCGTCCGCTATATTGCGGTTATTCTCCGGCTCATTCCTCATAATCTTGTATAGTTGTTTCCTTGCCAGCTCCGGTCAGGAAAGCGCGAAAAGCATCGCTCCGATCCGGTTCCGCAATGTCGCGCGTGCCGCAGGCCTGAATTTTATCCACGAAAACGATCCGACGCCCGAAAAGCACATGATTGAGACCATGCCCGGCGGGATCGCCGCCTTCGACTATAACGGAGACGGCCGCACGGACATCTATTTTACCAACGGCGCCGCGATCCCATCCCTCGAGAAGGAGTCTGCCAAATACTCCAACCGCCTTTTCCGCAACGATGGAGGAATGAAGTTTACCGATGTCACCCAGGAAGCCGGCGTTACAGGAGCGGGCTACTCGATGGCAGCCGCGGCTGCGGATTACGACAACGACGGCAACGTCGATCTCTTTGTAGCCGGCGTCAATCGCAATATCCTCTATCGCAACCTGGGCAACGGCAAGTTCGAGGATGTGACAGCCAAAACAGGCATCAAGAACGTTGGCTGGGCCGTGGCCGGTGGATGGTTCGACTTCGATAACGACGGCTGGCTGGACCTGTTCGTGGTGAATTACCTTGAGTGGACCACGGCTCTTGACCGATTCTGCGGCGATTCGGCAGAAGGGGTGCGCGTCTACTGCCATCCGAAATACTATCGGGGCCTGCCCAATTCACTCTACCGGAACAAAGGGGACGGGACCTTCGAGGATGTTTCGAAAAAGTCAGGCATTTTGCAGCATGTGGGTAAAGGAATGAGCCTGGCATTTGCGGACTACGACCTGGACGGATTCATGGATGTCTTCGTTGCAAACGACAAGATCCCCAACTTCCTTTTCCACAATCGGGGCGATGGCACCTTCGAAGAAGTGGGGCTGCAGTCGGGTACGAGCCTGCTGGAGCATGGGAAGGCGATATCCAGCATGGGCTCGGACTTTCGTGACTATGACAATGACGGCTTGCCGGACATATTCGTTGCGGCCCTGGCAGGAGAGACCTTCCCTCTGTTTCGCAATGAGGGTAACGGTTTCTTCTGGGATAATGGGTACCGCAGCCAGCTCGGCCGGCTTAGCACGCGTTGGAGCGGCTATGGCATCGGACTCGTCGATTTCAACAACGACGGCTGGAAGGATCTGTTCACCGCCAATTCCCACGTAAACGACAGGATCGAGCACTTCGAAACAACAGAATACAAACAGCCCAATAGCGTCTTTGCCAACATCAAAGGTGGCATATTTCGAGAAGTCTCAAAGGAAGCCGGAGTGGGTCTCGAAGCAGCCAGGGCCCATCGGGGCGCCGCGTTTGCAGATTTCAACAACGACGGCAAGATCGATGTGGTAGTGAGCTCACTCAAAGATGATGCGGAACTTTGGGAAAACATCAGCCCGGATGATAACCATTGGGTTATTCTCCGGCTGATAGGGCTCAAGAGCAACCGCGAAGGAATCGGTGCCCGGGTGAGAATCGGAGATCAGGTCAACCACATGACCACGTCCTTCAGCTATGCATCCTCGAGCGACTTCGGAATCCACTTTGGCATCGGTAAAGCAGGGCAGATCGGCAAGATAGAGATATTTTGGCCCAGCGGAACAAATCAGATCCTTCACAACGTCCAAGCCAACCGCGTAATCCAGGTTAAGGAGCCATGAAAATGCTGCTATAAATGGCCTGGTGCAGTCGAGCTACAGACTATTTACGATTGACGATTGAATCCAGCTGTTGCCGCGGGTTTGCATCCCTAAAGCGCGCCTTTTACAGAGCTTCGCAAAATACGGTGACATCTCAGGAATGTAGGGGCACGGCGCGCCGTGCCCCTACCCTGTCCAGGATTGTCACCATATTACGCGAGGCTCAGTAGGTGAATTTGGTCGGTACTATCCCGATTGGAGCCGTCAATCGTAAATCGTCAATCCCTTGTTGCGCCCGTGCTGCATCGCAACACCCTGGGAATTCGTGGCGGATTCTCAGGGGGGGGTGATCTTTATTTCCTGCTCCAGCTTTTGCTGCTCGGCATCCGCGGATTTCTGGATCTCCCGGGACTTCTGCATCATCTGCTTTGATAATTCGGCCTGTCCGGCGCTCTGATAAGCGCGTGCGAGCTGATAGTGGAGGCTGCCATCCGTATCGGTTTGCAGCGCTTCCTTGAGGTATGGGATGGCATCCTGAGCCTTCCCAATCTGGAGATAAGCGCGGCCCAGGGAGGCTTGGGCGGGCAGGAGTCTGGGATCATACTTAACCGCCTCTCTCAAGTATGGGATGGCCTTCTCGACCTGTTGCGATTGCAGCAACGTGTCGCCATACAGAAAATTCAGTTCAGCGGAGCCACGCTCTCGCTTCAGCAGGTCTTCCAGCAAAGGTTGAGCAGCCTGCAGGTCGAGGCTCTGATACAGCGCTTCAGCCAGCCTTTTCTGAATGGAGAGCTCCCCGGGCGACAGTTTTAGCGCTTCCCGCAATTCTCGAACTGCTTCCGGATATCTTCCCTGGGCGCTGTGGATCTCAGCGGCCAGTTCATGCTGCTCAACCGATGGCGGCAATTGACCGAGGTGGGAAAAGGACTGAAGGGCCAACCTGTTGTGAGCTCTTGCGGACCAGTAATAGGCTGCAGCAGTTTTTTTGTCCTTCGCTGCCGCAACGACATCCTGGTCGCGGCCGGCCAGATATGAGCACTCCGGTGTCGGCGCACCGCAGTCAGGCGGTGCAAGCTGACGAGCCTTGTTTTCTTCCTGAACGGCCCAATCGGGGTGCCCCGTCTTACGATAAATCTCCGCCAATGCCTCATGGATAAAGCGCGCCTTGGGGAGCTTATTGAGAGCCTGCCGATAGAGGGAGAACGCATTCGAATACCGCTTTTTCTGTATTAGGACCTCAGCCGCGAGCAGCATGAGGTAAGGGGACTCCGGATCCATTCGTTCGATCTGGTCAAATGACCGATTGGAAAGCGCCTCATAGCTTCGTCCCAATCCGTACCAAATCCTGGGATTTTGGGAATCCACCTGCGTCAGTGCCTGAAACTGAGCGGCAGCCTGCTCGTAGCGTTCCAGAGAAAGGAAAGCATCTGCCAGCATGTGACGCGCATCTTTGTTGCCGGGTTGGGCCGCGATCACCTTCTGCAAAGGCCCGATGGCCTTACCAGGTGTCCCCAGGTCTAAATGAGAAGAACCCAAAACCAGCAAGGCAGGCACCAGGTTTGGCTGCAGCTTCACAGCAGCTTCCAGCTGCGGGATGGCTTTCTGAGGCTGGTCCGCCATGGAGTAAGCGAGACCCAGATTCAGGCGAAGGCCAGCCTCATTGGGAAGCGCACGCACCAATTCGGAATAGATTGAGATGGCCTCATCATATCTCTGCGCAGCCATCGCCTGCTTGCCACGCCGCGACTTTTCGGCCAGATCCTCAGACTGGGCATAAGAAAATCCGGATATCAGAAAGGCACCGAAAATAAGGTATGTGAAAACCTTTTTAGTCTCAAACATAGTCTCGTATCCGTATTATTCACTTTTATCATTAAAACTGCCAAGGGGGTCATATCCTTACTTTCCACTGAGGCGATTGCAAAACCTCGGAAAGCTTGGGAATTAAAAACGGATTTTGCAGATATGATCCCACTCCCTGCGCGGCCCGGGCTTCTGGAGGACGGATGTCGGCATGTTCAAGGAGTTCCACATTCTCGAACGATAGAAAATGGAATTCAAGGCGGAGGCCTTCAACGGGTGCAATCAGAAGTGCGAGTCAACTCAGTCCAGGCAGGAATCTGCTTCTGAATGGTTTGGCTCGAAAATCAAACCACGAAGACCTCAAAGACCGCAAAGAATCTGAGGTAGTTTCTTTGAGGTCTTTGCGGTTTGCATTTTGAGGATTGACTCGCACTTTTAATTGCACCCGCCTTCAACCTCACCAACACTCCGCGCTTCGGCAATCCAGCCGGCAACGTTTCATCCATGAATTTCAATGCCGACGCCAGCATCAAGGCTGTCAACAACTTCATGGCGATCACGGGCGCCAGCGGCGAACGGCGGTTCCGCGTCGGCTTCCGCTCCGCCTTCTAACATCAGATCGCCTTAAGGGCTCGCGCAAGAATTAATTGGCATTTTGGCGCGAGCGCCGGGTGGGCAGATGCGAGCCGCCGCGACGCAGGCGATGTCGGTGTACATCGTCGAGGAGCGGCAACGAAGCAGATGCCCACCCGCCGCCGCGCCCTTTCAGGCTGCGGCCCGCAGGCCCGCTGGCTTTGTTGC
>Ga0315277_10002087_pt1 | contig 28138 bp, 25 predicted proteins | sample YL17G05_15_MG_FD_203695 | JGI IMG/M metagenome (GOLD analysis project Ga0315277, IMG submission 203695) | Sediment microbial communities from Yellowstone Lake, YNP, Wyoming, USA - YL17G05_15 | ecosystem: Environmental > Aquatic > Freshwater > Lake > Sediment | place: USA: Wyoming | collected... | reverse complement strand
CAGTTCGGCAGCTCTTTCTTGCAATCCGACATACTGGTGGTCACGGATATTTACGGCGCCCGTGAGCAACCTGTTCCGGGGGTAAGCGGAGAACTTGTGGCGCAAGCGGCCCGCGGGCACGGCCATCATCAAGTGATATACCATCCGGACAAGAGCACCCTGGCCGAAACTCTGTTCAACCTGTCGCGGCCCGGAGATATCCTTCTGACCATGGGGGCCGGCGACATTTACCGGGTGGGCGATCAGATCATGGAACGTTTCGGGGGAGAGAAAAGTTGAAATGTCCCGCTGAAAATCTCTTTAGAGCACTCTGCCGTATTGATGGGCTTGCGGCTTATGAAAACCACCCTCTCTCCCGCCTGACCTCGATCGGCACCGGGGGCCGGGCCGGGATATTTGTCATTGTCGAGCGGGTAAGCGCTCTGAGGGCTCTTATGCCTCTTGTCGACCGGCCCTGGTTCGTTCTCGGCCAGGGTACCAATTTACTGCTGAGCGATAGGGATTTCCCGGGGGTGGTGATCAGTCTTGGAAGGTCATCCCGCAGTCTGCGCCTCAAGGGTGATCGAATGACCTGCGGCGCTGCAGTTTCCCTTCATCTCCTGGTGAAAAAAGCCATCGAATCCTCATTCGCCGGGTTCGAGGAATTAAGCGGCATTCCCGGTTCAGTGGGCGGGGCAGCAGCCATGAACGCCGGAACCCATATCAAGGAAATCGGTGATCTCGTGCATACTCTCGGACTGATCGATACCCGGGGAAGGGGACATATTTTGGGCTCCGCGGAGATAGACAGGAATTATCGGTCCAACCTGGCCCCCATACCGGGAGTGATAACCTTTATATCTTTCCGGCGCTGCGCAGCCGGCGATCCCCTTTTGCAGGCCAAAAGAGCCCGCCAGCTTGCCGAGGAGCGCAAGATTAAACATCCCTGGCGGGAAAAAACTTTCGGCTCGACCTTCAAAAACCCGCCGGGCCGGATAGCGGGCATACTTATCGACGAGGCCGGTCTCAAGGGTTTCCGTGTGGGCGGGGCAAGGATAAGCCCGGTGCATGCCAATTTCATAGAAAATATCGCCGAGGCCAAGGCGCTGGATGTACTGGAACTGATCAAGAAAATGAGAAAAGAAGTCCTGGAATCTTTCGGAATCGCCCTGGAGCCTGAGGTAAGACTCATCGGCTTCACCGCCGCAGAACTGGGAGAGCTGGCTCCTTACGCCGCCATCCCGGTCAATGCCGCTTTTTCAGTGCCCAAACTTTAATCGCTGAGGAATAAATGATCGTTCAGCCTCGAAAGCCTGCTTTCCGGCACCGCTCATCCTTCTCCAGAAAAAGCCGCCGCCACAAGGGAGGGCTTAAACTGATCGCCCTTCTTCTGGTCACGGTGTCTTCCTGTTATGCGGCATTCAGATTCGACCTCAGCAGCTATTTTGCCATAAAAAGGGTGACTGTGAGCAAGACTGCCTTAATCAGGGAAGCTTATCTGGACTCTATCTGCCAGAGCCTGCTCCTTGGCCGCAGTATACTTTCCAGCCTGAGAGAGGAAAAGAATGCCATTGCCGGTGAACCTCTGGTAAAGGAAGTGCGTTTCGTCAGGCATTTTCCCGACTGCCTGACCGTGCAGGTGGAAGAGCGGAAACCTGTGGCCCTGGTCAATGTCGGCGAGCTGGTACCGGTGGACATGGAAGGAATTGTCCTTTCCCTTCCCGACAGCCTCGTTTCCCGCGAATTGCCCATCCTGACTCCCAGGACTACGGCGCTGGCCAGCGATGAGGAATACAGCAACAGGGTCCGGCTGAACAGGGAAGGCCTCAGGCTCCTGGAAGCCGTACTCGAGTTCCGCCAATTAGCCCCGGAAATGCTGCCTCTGTTAAGCGAGTTCACTCTCGACGAACAGGGGAAGATAACTCTGGTCACTCTGGATGACGGAATTAAGGTGGTGATGGGCAAGTGGGTCAGGAAGGAAAATATCCGCTATCTTCAATGGATGTTGAGCCAGCTTGCCGGCCGAGCGGATAAACCTGTGCTCATCGATCTAAGTTTCGAAGGACAAATCATTCTCAAAAACAGAAAAGAGAGCTGAGGGGAGACTGCCCATTATGTTGCAGCGGGGGGTTCCCAGAACAGACCTGTTAAAAAATGAGAAATTTTGACACTCGCCGGCGACGGCTTTCGGCCGGAGATCCCGCCGCGGTTAATAATCCCATTACCGGCCGCTTGAAGGAGGAGCGATGGCCAAAGAAGATGTGATTGTCGGCCTGGATATCGGTACGACCAAAATCTGTGCCATTATAGCCGAACGCACAGAGGAGGAGAGTCTGAAGATTGTGGGCGTAGGCACCTCCAAAAGCGAAGGCTTGCGACGGGGTGTAGTGGTCAATATCGAAAAGACAGTGCAGTCGATAACCAAAGCTGTCGAAGATGCGGAGCTGATGGCTGGGGTGGAGGTCAGGGGCGTTTATGCGGGCATTGCCGGAGACCATATCCGCTCGATCAACAGCAAGGGAATAATCGCCGTATCCCGTGAGCATTCGGACATTACCGGGGATGATGTCCGCCGGGTTATCGAGGCCGCCCAGGCACAGCATATTCCCATGGAGCGAGAAGTGATCCATGTCATCCCGCAGGAGTTCATTGTCGATGACCAGCGGGGAATCAAGGATCCCGTGGGCATGAGCGGAATCAGGCTGGAAGCCGAGGTGCATATTGTCACCGGAGCGGTAACCTCGGCCCAGAATATCGTGAAAAGCATCCATAAGGCCGGATTCGAAGTCTATGACCTGGTTCTCGAACCCCTCGCCGCCAGTTACGCGACCCTGACCGAGGACGAAAAAGATCTCGGTGTGGCACTTTTCGATATCGGCGGCGGCACCAGCGACATCGCTTTCTTTTCCAAGGGCAGCATCCGCCACACCAGTGTTATCGGGCTGGCCGGCGACAACCTGACCAACGACATCGCCATCGGCCTGCGCACACCGGCTTACCGGGCCAAGGAGATCAAGGAAAAATTCGGCTGCGCTCTGGCTTCCATGGTTGACGCCCAGGATATGATCGCGGTGCCCAGCGCTTCCAACCACGGCGAACGCCATGTGTCGCGCCAGCTCCTGGCCTCGATTATCCAGCCGCGCATGGAGGAAATCCTGAACCTTATTTTCCGTGAAATCGAGGAGTACACTCCGCTCATGGCCGCCGGCATCGTGCTTTGCGGCGGAACCAGCGGCCTGAAAGGCATCGTGGAGCTCTGTGAAGATATAACCAAGTTGCCTGTCCGGGTGGGCAAACCGATAGGCATTACCGGGCTGGTCAACATGGTTGATGACCCCAAATTCGCCACCGGCGTGGGCCTGGTGATGTACGGTGCGCAGCAGTCCCCGCGGGAGTCGAGATTCCATGGCGATGAAAGCTCGATTTTCAACAAGATACTGGAACGTATGAAGCAGTGGCTTAACGATCTCTGGTAATCCAAAATCTTATTTAGCCATAAACCACGAATTTGGAACAATCAAAACCGGGAGAATGTCTATGGCCATGTTCGAATTATCCGATATCCAGGAACAGACGGCCCGCATCACGGTGATCGGAGTCGGCGGAGCCGGGGGCAATGCTATCAATCACATGATAGAAGCGGAGATGAAAGGAGTGGAATTTATCGCCTGCAACACAGATGTGCAGGCTCTTTCGATCAACAGGGCGGGTTACAAAGTCCAGATCGGCAAGCAGTTGACCAAGGGCCTGGGCGCCGGAGCCCGCCCGGAAATCGGCAAACAGGCCATCGAGGAAGACCGCGAGGAGGTGGTCGGGCTGCTGGAGAATTCGGACATGGTCTTTATCACCGCCGGTATGGGCGGCGGGACCGGCACCGGGGCTGCTCCGGTGATCGCCCAGATAGCCCGTGAACTTGGCGCCCTGACTATCGCTGTGGTCACCAAGCCGTTCATTTTCGAGGGGCGGAAAAGGATCAAGCAGGCCGAGGTAGGAATAGCCGAGCTGCGCAAATATGTGGACACGATCATTGTCGTACCCAACCAGCGTCTGCTCGGCCTGGTAGGTAAAAACACAACTTTCGAGGAAGCCCTGCGTATTGCGGATAACATTCTTCTTTATGCCTGCCAGGGCATTTCCGAACTCATTACTGTCCCCCAGCTCGTTAACCTCGATTTCGCCGATGTGAAAACCATCATGTCCGATATGGGAGACGCGCTCATGGGCACTGGATTCGCTTCCGGCGAGTACCGGGCCAGCGAGGCCGCGCAGGATGCGATCAGTTCGCCGCTCCTGGAAGACGTCCATATTCAGGGAGCACGCGGCGTATTGGTCAACATTACCGGCGGCAAAGACCTTACCCTCCATGAGGTCAATGATGCCAACAATGTGATTTACGAAGCCGCGGGCGAAGAAGCGAATATAATTTTTGGCGCGGCGATCGACGAGTCGATGAACGGCAGGGTACGGGTCACAGTGATCGCCACCGGGTTCGGTGAGCGGAGGGAGCAGGCCCAGATCAATAAAAACGTGCTCGAAAAAACTAATAACAATGTGGTGAATTTCGACAGGGCGATGAACGATGATTTTTCAAGCCCCGTTCCTGTCGTTTCCACTTCGTCGGTCTCAGTAACTCAGAAAGGAGAAAGGTCGCACTCAAGCTCCGTACCCACGAGCACTAAACCTTTCCCTCTGACTCTGGAAGAGCTGGAAATACCGACTTTCATCCGCCGCCAGATAGATTGACAATTGAAGTAGTGGAACCACCTGATTTCCCCGGAAGAGAGGCGGTTTTGAAAAAAATCCGCATCCCCCGGCTGGTTAAGCCTTTCGCTGCGGTAATGGCCGGAGAGACAGCACTGATTGAACAGGCCGTGGAAAAACTGGCCGAAATCCTGGGCCAGGTGGATCTGGCCAGCCAGGTTTATGATTTCGACTTCACGGACTACTACCTTAAAGAGATGGGCATAGGATTGCGCAAACAGTTTTTCGGCTTCGAGCATCTCCACCCCCCGGAGTACCTTGTCCGGCTTAAGAGGCGCACAGCAGCCTGCGAGAGAGCGAATCGCGCTCCCGGTGGAGGCCGTCTGGTGAATATCGATCCCGGCTACTGGTCGGATGCCAAACTGGTACTGGCCTCGACAAAGAATTATTCGCACCGGATAGCTCTCGGCCGACGGGTTTTCGGGGAAGTCACCCTGCGCTGCCACAAGGGACAAATCGGGCCGCTGGAATGGACTTATCCCGATTACCGTACGCCTCTGGCGCTCGAATTTTTTGAAAAAGTCCGCCGCAAATATTTGGAACAGATTGCATAAATTTGAATTATTTTATTCGCTCTTGCTTCTGTTTGAAGATGATTTTATTTTTCAACGTTTTTTGTCGCTCTTTGGATATTTTTCCGATTTCTCGCTGTTTGTCTCATTATTAATCTTTAATGCTGAATAAATCCAATGGCCCAAGAGATGAAGGATTTTTCCCCCCGTCACCGACGAATCGATTTATCCAGAAATGACCGGAATAATCCCTGGCGCCGGCTGGCTTTTCTGGCTCTGTTTTTCGGCTTCATCCTCTCCTTCTCCGGCTCAATCATCTGGTTCAATGATTTCACCTCGCCGTCGCTTTCCCTTTCCTCCCCTGTAGAAACCGGAATTATCTCCGAACAAAAAAGTGAAAACGACTCCCTGCTTGCCGATAAAAAAGATCAAGAACCTGTCTTTACCGAAGACGAAGTCAAAATCGGAGATACTTTTGAAACCGTTCTCGAGCGTAACGGCATTGATCGCGCGGCGATTCCGGCCATGATTAATGCTGCCCGGCCGCTGCATAATCTCAACCGGGTAGTCACCGGACGGTCTTTCAAGTTCACCTTTGCCGATAACTCCTTAGAAAAGCTGGAATATGAAATAGACGAAGACCGCTCTCTGGTGCTGGAAGCCAGGGATTCATCGGACTGGAAAGCCGGGTTGGAAGAAACCGTTTATCAGGAGACAGAAAGAGAGCTCTGCGGCACGATAGAAAGCTCGCTCTATCAGACTGTTGTCGATATCAGCGGTATGCCGGAGCTGGCCTTGAAGCTGAGCGAGATTTATGCCTGGCAGATTGATTTCCACAATGATATCCGCAAGGGCGACACTTTCAAGCTGATTTACGAGGAAAAAGTCCACCCCAAAGGGATGAAAAAGGTGGACAGGATAATCGCCGCAGTGTTCAGGAACGGCGATAAGGATTACTGGGCCATCCGTTTTGCCAACAAAGACAACCGGATCGACTATTTCGACACTGACGGCAACAGCCTGCGCCGCAAGTTCCTTAAGTCGCCGTTCAAATACATGCCGCGCATCTCCAGCCGCTTCAGCCTCAGGCGGTTCCACCCGATCCTCAAAATATACCGGCCGCATTTAGGCGTAGACTACGCCACTCCTAGCGGTACTCCGGTGCTGTCGCTGGGTGACGGGAGAGTGACTTACTACGGCTGGAACGGCGGTTTCGGCAGGTTCATCATGATCAAGCACAACGGGATGTATGCAACTTCCTACGGACACCTCTCCGGTTATTCCCGGAACTTACATACAGGGAGCCAGGTCACTCAAGGACAGGTGATCGGCTATGTGGGAAGGACAGGCCTGGCCACCGGCCCGCATCTCGATTTCCGCTTTTACAAAAACAACCACGCTGTCAATCCTCTCACAGTGGATATCCCCGCCGGAGACCCGGTCCATAAATCGATCTTTTCCGCTTATGTCGCCTATCGGGACAGTATGAAAGAAAGGCTCGAAAAAATGCAGCCTGTGGAAATACCCATCCTGGTTATCGAGCCAAGCAATACCCCTTACGGGCCACCCCTTTTCTCCATAGCCGCGAACGGCTCTGCCAGGGATGACACCGAATAGTTATTTTACTATTTTTTTGCTTTTTTAATGATAATTAATTTTTATTTTAAGGTTTGAATATAATTTAAGCCTCTCTCTTCCACCCAGCCTTCCCTGCCTTCGAAGCTTATCCTGTACCACTTTTGATCACCAGATTGCATACTATCCAATAATGGTACCGTAATGCCTTTGTCTAAAACCCCGCGGCTGGCCCCTCCGGCCTTTGCTCCGCCAGGCCTGCTCCAGAGAATAAGATTATCCGCCGCTACAGTCATCTCAGGCATATTTATTTCTGTCTCTGCTGACTTGAGACCGCTCTTTTTCCTCTGACGGGTATCCGGTGAATAGGGTGCGTATGTCCAGATGTATACGACCAGAAAAACGATTAGCGCCGTGTTGACCAGGACAAGGGTAAAAATAATTCCACGGTAGTGCCGGGCTACAATTTCGGGCATGAACACACAGCGCCATCTGGAAAACATAGGGCAGGCTCCGTCTGGACAGTGTCTTGAAAAATATTATCATGCTTGCAGAGCAGAAGCGTTCGGCCGCGTGCCTTTACATTATTGGCTCTTCTCTCTGTCTTTTTTCCCCTCTCCCGGCACGGGCCAGCCCATCCTCTCTTCTCCGAATGCCGGATGGTCTTCCAGGTGATAGGCTAGAAACCTTCGCGAAAGGCTTTCCGCCTCGCTGAAATCTTCCGGCGTGAGGGGCAAAAGATCCTCCGGAGAGGAGGGAAACTTTCTTGCACTGCGATAAATAAAGCGTAAGGCGCTGTAACTGAGACCGGCGCTGCGGGTTGAGTTCCTTTTTATCCCGGCGCTCTCGCAATTCGGGCAAAGTATGCCTCCCTCGACCAGGAGAAAGCGGTACCTCTCGCACCGCTCAAGCCTGGCCCGGCAGCGCACGCATTCCACCAGTTGGGGATTCATACCCAGAACAGCGGCCAGGCGCCAGCGGAAAGCGACAAGGAGGGTTTTCAACAGCTCCGGCTTGTCGCCTTGACAATCAGCGAAAAACAGGAAATTTTTAAGCAGCTCGAAAAGGGCTGCACTTTCCTCTTCCTCGTGGCTCACTGCCTTGACTAATTCAACGGCCTGGGAAGCGGCCCAGAAAGAGTCCAGGCTTTTCCTTATGCCGCTGAAATGAGATTCGACATCCGCTTCGCTCAGGGTATAGAGTGTGCTATGTTCTTTTTTCCGGTAAATCACCCGGATAAGATTGAATGTTTCCAGGGCTCCTGAAAATTTGCTTTTAGCCCGGCGGGCTCCCTTGACCATCAGCGACTGCCGCCCGTGCTCCGGAGTAAGGACCCAGATCACCCGGCTCGAATCGCTGTAGTCGACACCCCCGAGCACTATGGCGTTCAGTCGGACAGGTTCCATTTATAATCCATCAATTTTATCTGCCAATCGACCTGATCTCACCGTCTTCATCCTCGCCGCCCTCCCCGAGCGGCTCCATCTGTTTCAGCTCCAGCCGCTCGATCCGCTTGGGGGTGGACTCAAGTACAGTGATCCTCAACGGACCGAACTGGAATCTCTCGCCTTGTTCGGGTATCCGCCCCAGTTCGGAAACTATAAGCCCGCCGATAGTTTCCACCTCGTACTCTGTTTTCGGCAGATTGATCTTGCCCTCCAGTTCCTCGAATCGTGTGCGGCCATCCACGATGATGCTGCGGTCCAGTCCGATCTTGACCAGCCCTCTCCTGGCATCGTGCACGTCATGGATATCGCCCACCAGTTCCTCCAGCAAATCCTCGAGGGTTACTATTCCCGCTGTGCCCCCGTACTCGTCGAGCACCACAGCCAGGTGTATTTTTTTCTGCCGCATCTCATAAAAAAGATTATCGCATTTCCTGGTCTCCGGGGTGAAAAGCACAGGGTGGACCTCCGGCTCTCCTTCTTTCCCACGGCTCAGAAGATCCATCACGTGGACAAAACCGATAATCTGGTCCAGCGATTCCTCATAAACAGGTATCCTTGAATAATTACTCTCGTTCATTCTCGCGGCGATCTCTTCGATTGAAGCCCCTTTCTGTACCGCTATTATCGCCGTACGGGGAGTCATGACCTCGCGGACTATGGTTTCCGAAAAATCGAATACTCCGGAAATATAATCCCTCTCCTCGGCCTCGAGGACTCCGGCTTTCTCGCTTTCCATAAGCACCCGCTGGATGTTCTTGCGCGTAAAAAGGCTCTCCTCGTCCGATTTTTTAATCCCGAAAAGAAGGAGTAACAGACTGCTCAGCAAGCGGACAGATTTGGCTACGGGGATAAGCAGGTAGTGGCATGCCTGAAGGGGTGCGGACAGGAAAGGCAGAAGTCTGCTGGCATGCTCTCTGGCCAGGGATTTAGGGATTATCTCTCCGAAAAACAATATCGGCGGAATAACCACGACCGGGATGAGAATCGCCGAAACCAGTATGGAGAGAGCCTCCATATCCGGAAACCATCTGAAAATCAAATCAGAAATAAGCACAGTGGCGATTATATTCATCAGGTTGTTGCCCACGAGCAGGGTCGAGAGCAAATCTCCCGGCCGGTTCAAGAACCTGTTGGCCAGCCAGGCCAGGCGGGTTTCTTTGTCCAGCCAGTTATGCATTTTGATCTTGTTCACCGAGATCAGGGCGGTCTCAGTGCCGCTGAAAAAAGCGCTGCCCAGCAAAGCTAAAAGAATCAACCAGATCTCTTTATTGCCCACAATATCCTCTACTTCTTGATAACTTTATCAGATAGACTCCGGATCCGGTTGCCGGACCGACTTATCCTGCGTTTCCGGCAGCCGCGAAATCCGCACTTTGGTGATTCTGCGCTTAGAGAGTTTGACGATCAGAAAACGTAAATCCTCGAAATCCACATATTCCCCGGCATGAGGGAGGCGGTCGAACATGGTCAGGATGAAACCGCCCAAAGTCTCGTATCCTTCACCAACCAGGCCGATTCCCAGGCGGTCGGAAAGATCGTCGATATTCATTTTCCCGTCGACCAGATAGGTTCCCTTACTTTCCTCGACCAGAAGCGGCTCCTCGGTATCGTGCTCATCCTGGATTTCCCCGATAATCTCTTCCATGATATCCTCTACGGTCACCAGCCCCTCTGTTCCCCCATACTCATCCACCACTATACCCATGTAAGTCCCTTTTTTCTGAAACTCGCGCAGGGTTTCTCCGCAGCGCTTGGTTTCCGGTACGTAATATATCTCGCGTACCAGCTCTTCCAGCGAATCCAGCTTCCGCAGATCAAAAAGGTAACCCAGGATATCTTTGGCATAAAGCACTCCCACAATGTTATCCAGGTCTTGACGGTATACCGGGAATCTCGAGTGCCCTTTCTCCCTGATGATCTTGAGTACCTCTTCCAGCGGCGCATCGACAGGAATGCCGTATATATCTGTCCGCGGCACCATAATCTCCCGGACCATTGTCTCGGAAAGCTCGAAGATGTTGTGGATCAACTTCTTTTCCTCTTGTTCCAGATTACCGCGCTCGGCGGAAATATCCACCAGCATCTTCAGTTCTTCTTCCAAAATCTGCCTGTCTTCCTCGCCCCGGGAAAAAAGTCTCTTAAACAAAAAACTGATCTTGACCATCAATCCGACAACCGGGCGGGCGGCCATGAGCCAGAGGTTAATGAACCAGGCCATCTCCAGAGATACTTTCCTGGCATTGGTTATAGCGTATACTTTCGGGCTTATCTCACCCAGGACCAAAAGGAGAATAGTCATGCCGGCAATATCTACCAGATAAACCATTTCTGTCGATAATCCTAATTTTGTCCCGTAGATATGTAAGAGGATTGTCGCTACGGCTGTGGCGCAGATATTGACTATCAGGTTCCCCAGCAGGATGCCGCTGAGCAGCAGGTCCGGGGTTTCCAGCAGCCGGCGCACTTTCCTGCCGCGCGCCGGATTCTCCTCCTCGAGTTCGGAAATATCGATCGGGGAAAGGCTGAAAAAGGCGGTCTCCGAGCTGCTGAATATCGCGGAGAAGATAATGAGTACAGGGAAAGCCAGAATCAGATAGAGTTCCATTGCAGTCATTTCTTTCTAACTACTGCTCATAACAAACTATCATATCCGCTTTACGGCCTGAGCGGGAGCAGCATGCTCTGCGCCCCTGCCGCAGGTACACCTCTCCAAAGAGGATTTATATGTAAAGCCAAAACTTGATATACCGGAAAAAGCATTGGCACGGACAACTGTGAACGAAGTCAGTCAGCCTTCAAAGATCGTCTTTTTCTTTGCCACCAGCGGAATTTTTCCACAGCTTCTTCCTGCAACATTTTCATCCGCCGGGATTCGCGGGAATTTCGGTGGTCGTACCCCAGAACGTGCAACACACCATGAGCGGCGAGTCTCGCCAGTTCCTCCTCTTCAGGAACGCCGTGGAATGCGGCCTGTTTGCTGGCCCGGGGCAGGCAGATATAAATGTCTCCAACCAGAGTTTTACGTCCCTTTTTCCGGGAAGCCGTTTTCTCGCCATTCGAGAGGTCGAAGGCGATGACATCGGTAACCATATCCCGGCCCAAATAAATATGGTTTAAGGCCCTTATCTTATCCCGGCCGACAAAAGTAAGCGATATTTCCGCTTTTTCCATATTTTGAGTGCTAAGTATTCCCGCGGCCATCTTACTAAGCGGTGCGTACATTTCTTCCAGCGGTTTTCTCACCGTTCGGTTCAGATGGAGTTTTATTATTGCCGGGTTTATTTTTGCCATTCGGCTGTCTCACCTCTGAGGAGGGATATTTTATCCGGTGGTGATGCACACCGATAAGGATGGTGAGAAATTCTTCCCCGATGCGGGTCAAGTCTCTAAGAGTAAGGTCCGTATCAGCGAGCTGGCCTTCGCGCAATTTTTTATCGATCAGAGAATTGATCATACTTTTAATCTTGCCGGGTGTGGGATCGGAGAGCGTTCGCGAGGCTGATTCTACAGAATCAGCCAGCATGATAATCGCCGTTTCTTTGCTCTTGGGCCGTGGGCCCGGATAGGAGAAATCCTCCTTGATTAAAGTGCTTTCGGGATTCTTTTCTTTTTCCTTGGAATAGAAGAAAGAGATACTGGTATCGCCGTGGTGTTGACGGATTATGTCGATTATGATTTCCGGCAGTTTTGCCTTCCGGGCCAGCTCCACTCCTTCCTTGACATGGTTCGAGATTATCAGGCTGCTCATTTTAGGATTCAGCCTGTCGTGTGGATTCTCTCTGCCGGCCTGATTTTCGATAAAGTACTGAGGAGTTTTGAGCTTGCCGATATCATGATAATAGGCGGCCACACGGGCATATATCGGATTGGCCCCGATTCCGGCCGCCGCAGCCTCGGCGAGACTGCCGATTATTATCGAATGGTGGTATGTTCCCGGGGCCTCGATGGCCAGGCGCTTCAAGAGCGGCCTGTTCAGGTCGCCAAGCTCGCGGAGTGAAAAATTGCTGGTGATCCTGAATACATATTCAAACAGGGGCAGAAGTCCTATGGTTACCAGGGTGGAAACGAAAGCGTTGAGTGTGGACCACCCGGAAGCGGATAGAATCAGCGAAAAGTTCTCTCCGCGGTAACCATAATCAATGGCCAATATAGTGAGAATATAAGCACTGGCAATATACAAAATGGAAATATATTGTCCGCGCCTGCTGGTAATGCTGCGCACGCTTATCGCTGCCGCGGAACCTCCGGCCAGGGAAAGGAGAAGCAGATAGATGGAAAAGCTGGCCTGGACTCCAAGCAGCAAAGCCAGGACGACAGTTCCGGCCAGAGCAGTCTGGTCATCGACCAGATATGCCACCAGCATCGAAAAAACCGCCACCGGGATCAGGTAATTGGGAAGCTCCTGCCCTTCGACAATAAGATACGCCGAGATCATCACCAGAAAAATGGTTATACCGATGATGAGCAGGCTGGACATATTATTGTAAACATCCCGCCGGTAAAGCAAAAAGTAAAGCCCCAGCATACCGAGCAAAATCAGATAGATAAGCGAAATTCCAAAATCGCTTTTCAGGCGGTTTTTCTCCCCGGCCAACATATTCCGGGATTCGAGATAATTTTTAAGGCTGCTCAAACGCTCCATCTGCTGAGGAGTTATCCTCTCACCCCGGAAAATTATCTTCTCGCCCTTCAGAACCTGCTCATCCCTTACTTGCTTTACTTCGCCCACTGCCATGCTGCGCTGGCGCTCGGTTTCTGCCCAGTTGCCAATAATATTCGGCTGAATAAAATGGCGTAAAGTTTCCAGGAAAAGATTTTGGGATACTTCCGGGTTATCCGGATCGACTATAAAGCTTCCGGCCTGTTCGAGAATTTGGTCTATCGAAGTAAGTGCGCTTGTCCCGATCACTTCCTCGGTCCCATCTCTCCGCAGCCTCACTTGCCGGCTCGAGATTCTGTTCAATTCCTCGGTGCTGATAAGCCCATCATGCATACGACTGAGGAGAAATTCTTTAAGGCGGCTGCGCAATATCCTCGAACGCAGGGGATCGAAAAGATAAACGATCTCTTCATCAGATAAAGAAAGCAGCGAATCCACGGAGTAGAGATAATTAAGCACTTCGGGACTTACAGCATACTGGTTACGGCCTTTTTTCTTTTTCGCCAGATAAGTTCCCCAACTGGCCAGGGAAGACGTCACAGACGGGTCTTTCTCAGCTTTTTTCAAGCGATCGAAAAAGCTGTTCATATCCTCGAGGACTTTATCTCTCACTCCCGGAAGATATTCCAAGACAGGCAGCACCTGATTTGCAGCCTCTTGACGTTCCCGCTCGAGTTCTTCCGGACTTTTGTAAATGGAAAAATCAAAAGGAGCGATCACATCCCGGTCAGCCACTGTGCCTGTACGGATGTCGAAAAAGGGATCGAAGGTATGCCTTCCCGGAGTGAGGATCAAACCCAGATAGATCAGGACTGCCAGCAGGAACAGGCGAATGCCGTGATGCCAGTGACGGTTTTGGCAAATATCTGCGAGACCGGCATGTTTTATGAAGCCGTTTCCCGGTTTCCAACCGATAATATTTCTAATCCCTTCCATCGACAACTCCGCACCGCAAACCGGTGACTTTTTCATAATTATCCGGATCCGTGCCAGGTTTCAATCCTGATTGCTGCGACTTTCGCCGGACCCGGATTCATTTCCCGCGGGATTTTCCTGCCTGACCTGGCCTTTTGCTTTTCCGCCCGGTGACTGCTCCTGTCCCCCTGTTTCGTCGCTGTCCTGATAGGCAAGGATAATGTCTTTGACCAGCCTATGGCGGACTACATCTTTATCCGTGAAATAAACGAAAGCTATCCCCTCGATGCCTTTGAGAATTTGCTCTATCTCGAGCAACCCGCTCATCTCCCTTTGGGGAAGATCGATCTGTGTTTTGTCACCGGTGATTACCGCCTTGGAGTTCACTCCCAGCCTGGTGAGGAACATCTTCATCTGCAGCCGGGTGGCATTCTGCGCCTCGTCGAGAATCACAAAGGCATCGTTCAAGGTTCTGCCTCTCATGTAAGCAATAGGCGCAATTTCGATAGTTCCATCATCCAGATAGCGCTGGAGAGATTCGGGCAGGAGCATATCTTCCAGAGCGTCATAGAGCGGCCGGAGATAGGGATCGACCTTCTCCTGCATATCACCGGGTAAAAAACCCAGCCTCTCCCCGGCTTCCACAGCGGGACGGGCCAGGATTATCCGTCTGACTATCTTCTTATTGAGATTGTCGACTGCCGAGGCCACGGCCAGATAAGTCTTCCCTGTACCGGCAGGGCCTATCCCCACTACTATGTCATTATCCGTTATCATCCGCAGATACATACTTTGGACCCCGCCGCGGGGTTTGATTATTTTCTTCCTGCCGGTAATGTAAATATGTTTCGGCTCGAACAGCTCCTCCCCTCCCACTTTCCCGTTGCGCACAGCCCTGGCGATAATCCCGATTTCTCCTGCCTGCAATGAACCTCCGGTCTGGACAATAGCAATAAGACGCAGCATCGTTTTTTCAAGGTCTGATACAGCCGGTTCCTCGCCGGTAACTATCAATTCATTTCCCCTTATGTAAGCCTCGCAGTCGAACATCGTCTCCAGAAGGCGCAGATTCTGGTCGTTCGGCCCGAACAGGCTGAGCATATCCACTCCTTCAATGGGGATTCGCCTGGTGGACTGGCTCTGGTCAGCAGTTCTCACCATTTCCGAAGCACACCTCCTAAAAGTCAGAATTCAGGAGTCAGAATTGATTTTGAACGGGCATCCAATATTTTACTGGCTCCTTCTAATTGTTCTAACTGTTGATAAGAAATACAATAAATCAGGTATTGAGCTAAAATCAAAACTAATAACGCGACTCTTTTAAGAAGCATTGCGCAATGTTTAAAAAGAGTAATTTATCTGACTTTCCCTTCTCCTTACTACTGAACTACTGACACAAGAAAGATAAACTGTAGGGGCACAGTTCGCGGTGCCCCTACAGCTCTTAACAATTAAATCTGTCACTTTTTACTGCCAATTTCAAGCGGTCGCCCTTGCCTGGGAAAAACCTTTTCCAAGCCATACATCTTTTCCGAAGGAAAATGTTATTTTTTCACTATCCTCCGGATATGCAATTCCAGGAGCTCACGATCGTCAACCAGGGAAGGAGAGTCTTCCATCAAGGCACTGGCCTTGGCTGTTTTGGGGAAGGCAATGACATCCCGGATCGATTCCGCACCGGTAAGCATCATGGCTATACGATCCATGCCCAGAGCTATTCCGCCGTGGGGAGGAGCTCCGAACTGCAGAGCCTTGAGCAGGAACCCGAACTTGTACTCAGCCTCTTGGTCCGATATACCGAGAGCCGTAAACACTTGCTTCTGGATATCGCGGCGGTGGATACGGATACTGCCCCCCCCTATCTCCGTGCCGTTCAGAACCACATCATAGGCGCGGCTGCGCACGCTCGCCGGATCGCTCAACAGCTTGTCCAGATCCTCGGGCCGCGGGCTGGTGAAAGGATGGTGGGCCGGGGTCAAGGCTCCGGTGGCCAGGTCCCGTTCAAAGAGCGGGAAATTGGTCACCCAGAGGAACTCGAGCCTTTTTTTGTCGATCAGTCCTTCCTTTTCACCCAGAAACTGGCGCATCCTGGCCAGAGCCTTGGAGGTAACCGCATCCTGGCCGCCCACAAAGAGTATCAGGTCCCCCTCTGCCGCCTGTCCCAGCCTGGCTGCGTTATCGAAAAATTCCTGGGAGACAATGTTCTTGATCGAGCTGTCGTGCTGGCCTTCCTTGCCCACCCGCTGCCAGACACAGCCTTTGGCTCCCATGTCGATAGAGAGCGCATTGAGGTCATCGAGTTCCTTGCGGCTGTAACGGGCCGCACCGGGCACGACAATCCCCCGAATCCGGCCTCCCGAGCCTATTATGGTTTCAAAGACTTTGAAGCCCGAGCCACGAAAAGCGGCTGAAAAATCCCTGATTTCCAGGCCGAACCGGACATCCGGCCTGTCGATACCGAAACGCTCCATAGCTTCGTCATAATTGAGACGGGGGAAGGGAATTTTTACTTCTACTCCGAGAGTTTCTTCAAAGACGACCTGGAGAAGCTCCTCGGTGACCCGTATGATGTCTTCTTCGGAGATAAAGGACATCTCCACATCGATCTGGGTGAATTCTGGCTGACGGTCGGCGCGGAGATCCTCGTCCCGGAAACAGCGCGCAATCTGATAATAACGGTCGAAACCGCTGACCATGAGCAGTTGTTTGTAAAGCTGGGGGCTCTGCGGCAGAGCGTAAAACTTGCCCGGATGAAGACGCGCCGGCACCAGAAAATCCCTCGCCCCTTCAGGGGTTGGTTTGCAGAGTACCGGCGTCTCTATGTCTATGAAACCGTTTCCGTCAAAATATCTCCTGGCCGCAGATATAGCCTTATGGCGGAGCAGAAGACAATTCTGCAGCTCTTCGCGGCGCAGATCGAGATAGCGGTAAGCCAGCCGCAGATCCTCGGAAGCCGTGGATTTGTCATCCAGGCGGAAAGGCGGGTTTTCGCTTTCCGAGAGAATTTCCAGATGATAGGCGCTAACTTCTATCTCACCGGTGGGCAAAGACTGGTTCACAGTTCCCTCAGGACGGTGCCGTACTTTGCCCTTGACCTGCACTACATATTCAGAGCGCAGGCAGTGAGCGAGCTCATTGATATCCTGCTCGCTCGATTTCCGGTCGAAAACCACCTGGGTCACCCCACAGCGGTCACGCAAATCGATGAATACTATCCCCCCGTGGTCGCGCCAGCGGAAAACCCAGCCCACCAGAGTCACATTCTTACCGCAGTCGGACGGGGAAAGATGTCCGCAGGTATGAGTCCTGTAATGAGTCCGTAATTTACTCTCCATGAAGTTTCTATCCTCCCGGTTTTATACTTGGCGACTAAAATAATTGCGGATAACACCTGAAAATAATAGCTGCTAATTCTGTACGACTATCAGATAGAAGTCAGAATTCAGGAGTCAGGAGTCAGAATATTTATAAGGAATAATTTAAGTTGGCTTAAATCTTTTCTTCTGTATTTTACTACGAAAATACCACTATTTTCATCACTTTCCGGGCGCCGCTTTAGCGCCATGAATGGCTGTTTCCTGACTTCTGTCTCCTGACTTCTGTCTTCTTAAAAATAAGTATTTATTTCAAGACTGGATTATTGAGTTTTTTCGGGAATTCTGTCGATAGTAAAATTTCTGATCCCGGCCTTTATGCGCTCCTCCAAATCTCCGATCCGGACATTTTCCTGGCGCCCGGTAGCCATCTCCTTGATCTGCACTTCATTCCGGGCCAGCTCATCCTGGCCCAGAATTAGCACATGGCTCACGTTCAGCTTGTCAGCCTGGCGAAATTGCGCTTTCAGGCTGCGGGATTCGAGCTCCATCTCCACCCTGATAAGGGGCCTGAGCGAGAAGGCCAGCTTGAAAGCAGTCGCGAGAGCCTCTTCCCCAAGCCAGGCCAGGTAAATAGCCAGTTCTCTCGTGCGGCTATCACCCATCCCCCCTGTCTCCCGATCCTGGGAAGCAGCCAGAAGCACCCGTTCAGTGCCCAGGGAAAAACCGATAGCCGGGGTATCCGGCCCCCCACATTCGGCGACCAGGCTGTCATAGCGGCCGCCTCCTCCCAGGGCCACCGTGGCTCCCAGCCCGCCGTGATGGTACTCGAAGGTTGTCCGGGTATAATAATCAAGCCCGCGCACAAGGCGTTTATCCTTCTCGAAGGCCACGCCAATGATTCCCAGCCACTCCTGCACAGCCGCATAATGTTCGCGGCTTTCTTTACTCAGCCAGTCCTCTGTAGGAGGGATATTCCGGGCCAGGTCGCCGCAGGAGGGAACTTTGCAGTCTAATATCCTCAACGGATTAGTCTCCAGCCTCCTTTGGCAGTCCGGACACAGCTCTTTTTCCTTGTCGGCAAAATATTCGCGCAAGGCAGGTATATACGCCCGGCGGCTTTCCTTGTCCCCCAGGCTGTTCAGCTTAAGAATGGTCTTTTTGACTCCTGCAGCTTTGACTAGCTCACCCATGAGGGCGATCACCTCGGCATCAACCAGCGGGCTCAGGCTGCCGACAGCCTCCGCACCCACTTGATGAAACTGGCGGTAGCGGCCCTTCTGCGGCCGGTCATAGCGGAACATCGGCCCGAGATAGTAAAGTTTCTGGAACGGCCGCTCGACCCAGAGGGCATTCTCGATATAGGAACGGATTACCGAAGCGGTTCCCTCAGGCCGGAGGGCAAATTCGCGATCTTTCCTGTCCCTGAAGCAGTACATCTCTTTCTGCACTATATCCGTATCCTGTCCCACTGTGCGCAGGAACAGCTCTTTGCTCTCAAAAATCGGGGTCCTTATCTCCCGGTAGCCATAACGGGAAAGAATTCTTCTTGTCGAATCCTCAAATGCCTGCCATTCGACGGCCTGTGGCGGCAGTATATCCTGTGTGCCTCGCGGCGCTTTATATTTCATCTGATCCTCGGAAAATAGACCGATTATTTTCAAGACCCGGTTTTTTCACGGAAATAAAACCTTCCCCTCTCCAGGCGAGCCAGGCCCAGGCAAAAATCAAAGCTCCCAGCCCATCGGCAATAATATCTCCCAACTCGACCAGCCTGCCCGGGACAAAAGCCTGGTGGAGCTCATCCAGAGCTCCGTACAGGGCGACACCTAGAACACACCACAGGTAGCGGCTTTTGCCGCCTTCAGAACCGTAGTAAATCGCCCGGACAAGCAGCAAACCAAGTACGCCGAATTCGAAGAGGTGGGCCAGCTTATCCTGAAACCTGAATATCACTACTTTCGAAGACGGGAAAGAGATGCTGCTTGCGGAAAAGATCAGCGCCATCCAGATCAAGACCGGAAGCCAGAGTGCCGCTTTGGTTTTCTTTTTTACTGTTCCTTTATTGTTTTCTTTCATCTCTGACCCGGGACAAATTGCGCCACTCCTGTTTAAGATTTTTTTCGGCAAAATCACGGAGGGCTTCAGGCCACGGCCGTAAAAGAGAAAAGCCGTCAGCACCGATAAATTCGGATTCCAGGGCGCTGTTGGCCGGGCGGCGGGCGAGAGCGGGATACTTGTCCCTTGTTGTCGGCTCGAGCTGGCAATTATCGATTTTCAGGATAGAAAAAAGCTCCTTTACCAGATCATAGCGGCTTACTGACCCGCCTCCGGAGAGGTGATAGAGGGGCCGCGAAGCGCCTCGCTCAATCAACTGCCTGATCCCGGCGGCAAGATCTACCGCGTATGTCGGGCTGCCCACTTCATCGGTGACCACCGCAATCTTCTTCCGGAGAACGGCGGCATGCAATATTTTGCTCAGGAAATTGTTCCCACCGGCACCATAGAGCCAGGCCGTGCGGATTACCGTCACCAAAGGGAGAGCTTTTCGGGAAAGTTTTTCACCCTCCAGTTTGCTCTGGCCGTAAATATTGATCGGGTGGGGTATATCGGACTCGAGGTATGGCGATTGTTTGGCGCCATCGAAGACATAGTCCGTACTGATCATGAACATCCCGGCGCCGAAAGTTCTGGAGGCTCGGGCAACATTTCCCGCTCCACGGCTGTTTACCGCAAAAGCTTTATCCTGCTGAGTCTCCGCCCCCTCGACATCGGTGAAAGCCGCGGCATGAATCACCAGGGCCGGTTTTACCTCTCCCAATAAATTTTCGACCGCCTTATAATCGGTTATATCACAGCGGTCTATATCCACCCCGATTATTTCATGTCCGGCGGAGAGTTCGGCTACGAGTTCCCTGCCCAGCATCCCCTTAGCGCCGGTGACCAGAATCGTCATAGATATTTCCCGTACATCTTTTCATAATAATGGCGATATTCGCCGGATTTGATCCGCTGCCACCACTCTTCGTGGTTCCGGTACCAGACCAGGGTTTTCTCGATTCCCTCGGGGAAGTCGACTAGCGGCTGCCATCCTGTCTCTTCCCTGAGCCGGAAGCTGTCTATGGCATACCGGCGGTCATGGCCCTGCCGGTCAGGGACGAACCTGATCAATGACTCATCCGCGCCTACCGCCTTAATGATCGTGCGTACCGTTTCCAAGTTGGTTTTTTCCTGCGCCCCGCCGATATTATAGGTCTCGCCCGGCTTCCCCCTGGCCAGAACCAGATCCAGTGCCCGGCAGTGGTCAGTGACATAGATCCAATCCCGCACATTCATCCCGTCGCCGTATACAGGCAGCGGCAGACCCTCCATGGCGTTGGTCATGGCGAGCGGAATCAGTTTTTCCGGGAACTGATAGGGGCCGTAATTATTGGACGAGCGGGTAATCCGTGTATCCATCCCGTATGTCTTATGATATGAACGTACCAGATGGTCGGCTCCGGCTTTGCTCGCCGCATACGGGCTGTTGGGGCTGACCAGGCTTGATTCGGTGAAACGGCCGGTTTCGCCGAGCGATCCATAGACCTCATCGGTAGAAATCTGGAGGAATACCGGAACTTCCGCTTTCCGTCCCGCTTCCAGCAGGGAGAGCGTGCCCAGGACATTGGTCCGGACAAAAATATCCGGACTCTGAATGCTCCGGTCCACATGGGTTTCCGCGGCAAAGTTCACCACTGCATCAGGATGTTCGGCGAGAAAGAGTTCCTCCACTCCGGCGCTTTCGCAGATATCCAGGCGGACAAATTTATGGCGGCTGTCCCCCTCCAGGCCGGACAGGTTTTCCAAATTTCCGGCATAGGTGAGCTTGTCCACGTTCACTACCCGGAGATCCGGATATGTCTCCATCATGTAGTGTACGAAATTCGCGCCGATAAATCCCGCGCCGCCGGTAACTAGAAGCTTCATATACCGCACCTACGGTTAAAACCATCACCGGCCCGGACACTTACCTCCCCAGCCTGGGGAGGAGTTTCTCCAGTAACTTATCCATTAAGTATTCCCGGTGTTTTTTGTCGTTTTCAAACGTCTATTCCAGGCATTCTACCTGGCGATTTTGTTTTACCAATAATTCCTGTTCGTAAAAATTTTCAAACATCTCGCCCTGCTCCAAGGCATCAATAAAAAATTCCCTGGTCTGCTTATCCTTTTTTCCGCCTGATTGCCTCAGGCGTTCATTACCTCATTCAAATAGCGAGTGATTCGGTCCCTGTTTGTGCCAAGGCTGGAGAACTGCTTCTCACAAACGTCGCTGAACCGGGCAAGAACCTTGCGATTGATGCTTTCCTGGTCCTCGAAAATAGCCATGCTGCGGAAAGCTACACCCCACTTTTCAAAATGGAGTAAGGATATGGTCGCATCCCGCGCCTTGTCATCACCGGGCAAGGCGAATACGAAAAGCGGGTGTTCCATGCCGTTGACCCGGCAATCCACACTGTACATCCCTTGCGCATCATGCTGAGGATCATACCAATCGAAAACCCTGCGATGTTCTGGAACCGTTTCCGACATGAACGCGCTGAAGTCATCCATGAATGCGGAGCGAACCCGCTCTCGCGACAGATATGAGACGTCGGTGATCTTCAAAAGCGCCTGGGCGAAAGAATATAAGGCGTCGCCATAGCGATCTTCCTTAATCGCGATCATTAATTCTCCATCGCGATCCTCCACCTTGAATACAGAAAGGGCATTGCTGATTATCTTTTGTCGTGTTCCCTTTTGGAGATCTTTTTCATCGATATCGTACGTGAGGTGCATGTAAGTGTGGCCTTCGTCAGACAAAATCCAATTCGAATTTTCACTCCTGAGGACTATCGCCAGGTGGTCACCGTCTTCAAATAAGAACGGTGTGAAGATCCGATAGCGCTCCTCCCCTTCCTGTACCAGCCGTACTTGCTCGCACACTTTTTCGCGAAAATCGCGCACAATGGTGTCGATAGTCATAACTATATCTCCTCAAACAGATTTCGTTGAGGGCTCTTCGGCAACTCCAAAGCACAATCAATCAACATGCAGTTTACCGCAGAGTGAAAATCGGAAAACCGATTTGTCGGCTCCGCGAAAGCATCTTCCCGAGCGCCGAATTCCTGATATCGCTCCGTGGCCGTGTGGATGTGGAAATCATAAAATGAATCAGATTCGATTGTGTTTGTATGTTCATGGCTTTTCCCGTTATAGCGCCGCAAGCGAAATATTTGGTTTGTTTTGGCCAGGGCAACCACCAATATAATGGAAAAATCAAAAGCATTGAAATCGCTCTGCCGCAGAATCAGCCTGTATTGATTTCCCTGATCACCAGTGATGTCCAATTCCCGTTCTTTATGACCATGCTTATCGCGCAGTTGAACACGGGTGCGGTAGTTTTCCGGCAGAGGTTTCCGCTCTTGAATCATACTGAGAATATCCTGATCTGTGAATTTCGCTGGCATATTTTCACTCCAGTAAAATCCTTAATTTTCAGGATTTTTACCCTTGGTGATTATAGAAGAATTCAATGTGCGAATTCCATAGGCAGTTTCCCGGCATCCTTGCAAAATGACATGGATCAATAGAACTTTATGCTCCAGTCGTAGCCCACATCCGGGCTGTCGAAAGGCAGGCGCAGTTCATCCGGATTTTCATATTCATAATGTTTATTGGGGACATTCACCACACAGGCCTCATCGCTTCCCACCCCTTTCCAGCCATGCAGCACCATGGGCGGAACTTGCACCCGCAATGGATTGTGTTCGCCGATAAAAAGCTCCATTATTTCCTGATAGGTCTTGCTTTCCGGCCTCCAGTCGCAGAGGACCAGTTTGATCATTCCCCGCACGCAGGCGATGTTGTCTGTCTGCAGCTTGTGAAAGTGCCAGGCTTTGACCACTCCCGGATAGACAGTGGTCACATAGACCTGGCCGAAACGCTCGAACAGCTCGTCATCATCCCGCATGATCTCTATCAGCCGACCGCGTTCATCCGGGATTACCCTGAGCTTCGTGGTCTTTACGCCTTCGATCACCGACACCCTCCAGTGGTTACAGGAATTGATAAAGCTTTCCGCCTGGACTTTTTCCGGAATCAGAGAACGTTGGCTCCGGTTTTAGCCACCAGGTTGTTCGCTCTGAGCAGGGATTCAAAAGTACCGGCATCGGTCCACCATCCTTCTAGAATCCCGTAAGAAAGTTCACCTCTTTCCAGATAAGCGTTGTTGACATCGGTGATTTCCAATTCCCCGCGATTTGATGGTTTCAGGGTTTCGATAATCTCGAAAACCCACGAATCGTAAAAATATATTCCCACCACCGCGAACTTGGAAACCGTCTCCCTGGGCTTTTCCACAATCCGGGCCAATTTGCCGTCCTCGATCACCGCGACACCGAACCTTTCCGGATCAGGAACCTCTTTAAGCAGAATCTTCGCCCCGCTCTTCTGTTTTTCAAAATCGCGCACCGCTTGGATGATGTTTTTCTCGATTATATTGTCGCCCAGCACTACCACCACCTTCTCCTCTCCGCAAAAATACCGGGCCAGACCCAGAGCCTCGGCGATCCCGCCCTCACCCTCCTGATAGGTATAGTTGACATGCCTGAGGCCGAAATCACGGCCGTCACCCAGAAGTTTCAAAAACTCGCCGGCATGGTTCCCGCCGGTGACCAGGAGAATATCACGGATTCCGGCATTGATCAGAGTCCGGATCGGGTAATAGATCATCGGCTTGTCGTAAACCGGCAGGAGGTGCTTATTGGTCACCTTGGTCAGCGGATACAGACGCGTACCTAATCCTCCGGCAAGAATGACACCTTTCATGACTGCTCCATGTTTAATGGCTGAAGAGCCAAAAAAAAGCCCCTTATCGAGGGATATAGGTCAACTACCAGTTTCTGGGGATGGATAAAGAACCGGTTTTCAATCTTAAACTTATGCATTTCAAGGCGTTTCAGATGATGGTTAATATAGACATCGCCACTGGCTGTGTCAATCATTTTAGGCAAAAGAACCGCTCTATAGCCTAATTTGCTTCCGGCACTAAACAAGACAAAAAATCTTCCTGATCAGACAATCCCAGGCCACTGGGCAATTTTTAATCTTATTACATCCACTTACGGCCACGCTAAGCTGAAAAGTTAAAATCTATCTTGACCGATCTCTGAGTCAAATCCAGGGTTGGATAATATTTCTGTATCGCAAGATTTATTCCGAACGGCTTATTCAATAGAAAACAAAAAACCCGCACGAGCGGGTTTTCATTTTTCTTTCCGTACAACTCTTAACAAATCCCGGCTTAGTTTCCCTGGATATCAATCACTAAACTCTATGGTGAATTTCCGGAATAAAAGTTTCTTTTAAGAAAACAACCTCAGGATAAAGACAAGCAGTCAATCAATTAAAGATCAAACAAATATTGAACTGCAGGAATTCTCCCTTGGGGTCAGGCGGATTGATCAGATAAAACTCTGCGCAGGCTTTAGAAACTGAACTATGATGGCGTTTGAGGAAACCCTCCCTGCTGACTTTCCTCGGCTTTCCTTCAAGCTCTATCTTTTTCCCTGCCCCCTTCTCTTTATAAGCAAAAATTTCCATGACACTATGGATAAAGCTTTTAACTGCACGTTCATATCTGGCTTTACCTTTTGCTTTTCTTATCCATCCCTCGAAATCCGCAATCGACTTCCCCATAACCGGCAGTAAAACGTCAGGAATATGCAGCACAACCTCCATGTTTATATCGCCTTTCACTTTCTGGCTGTAAGCATATTCAAATGATGGAGCAGAGATAGTGGGATAAAAACCGCCGGCTATAAACATACCTCCGGTCATTCGCGGCAATAATTTCGTGGCCAGATTAAAGAAAGCGGCAGCAGGATTGTCGCGGAAATATTCCTCTGAAAGTTCTTTCTCCTCTTCTGGTTTCTGTTTTATACTGTCAAATTCCTTAAGCTGCCTCTCCAGTTCGTCTCTTCTCATAGCACCCAGACGAATCAGCGCTTCGCCCAGATAAACATGCTTTTCCTGCTGCAAGTGGAGCAGCATCTCCAGGTTTTTTCCCGTTAAAAATCCGTTCTCCACCGCGATTTTTCCAAAATCTTTGTCCTGGCCCAACTGGCACTCGAGAATCTGCAGAACTGCGTTCCGGTCGAGGATCTTGTATTCCACCGCCAGCTCACCCAATACTTTGTTGTTCTTTCTCTGATATTCCAGGGCTTCAGTCAATTGCAGAGGATTAATCAGGTTTCTCTCCAGCAGAAACTGACCGAATAAAAGTGATCGCATGATTGACTCCGTGGTGAAAGCTCTTTGTTTACCGTTATAGTTCTATTTAAACATTTTTACTGCTTTCTGTCAACCAGAATTCTTTATTATTTTATTCGCTAAGTAGAGAAAGCTTTAAAAATACGATCATCTTGACTGTGTTGAACTGCGCAAACATTCTATAGCGGAACAATCTAATTCAAGGACTTTTTATGAGTTTTTCAATACTTGATTATTGGCAAAAGATGCTTAAAAACCTTTTTCTAATTACAGCCATACTTCTTTTCTCCGCTGATAGCGTCTTCCCGCACAGCCCCCGGCGGGTTTACATCGCCAATGACGACTGCTATTTCATGAAGCTCGGTTCGAGCACTGTCACTTACCTTGATGCAGGAACTCCGCTCATCTGGGTTCTGGCAGGGGGCCAGTTGGACAGCCCCGATTTCGTGATCCCGGCCCAGGACGGCGACAGTTACTTTCTCCAGCGCTTCACCCTGGAATATCCGATATTGGAAGGCGGTCTAGGAATTTTTGGCCGGTTTATCGACCACTTTATCCTTGTATACCATAAACTGAAACAGAAGTGATTTCCACTGCTAATGAAATCGCTGCATATAATACTGCATAAAATGGTGGACACCTTAGCCTCCAAGGACAGGACATATTTGTACCTTACGCGGATTAAGGAGCTGATAAGGCGGTATACTGAAGGGAAAAAAATTATCCTGGAAATCGGCTGCCCCCGCGGAGAAACTTATTTTCAGTTCCCTGACCAGACTTATATCGGCCTTGATCTTGAGTATCTCTTTTTAAAACAATTTAAAGAATCATTGACTAATTTTTGTCTTCCGCTTATTCAAGCGGATGCAACCCAGTTGCCTTTGGCTATGAAAAGCATCGATGCATTATATGTCCTTCAGACTTTAGAACTTATGGAAAAAAGATTGGTGGAAATTTCGCTGAGAGAATGTAGAAGAGTAGGCAAAGTGGATAGTATATATTTTTTCCAGTTTTTAAACCGATGGTCTCTTCAACACACGATCACTGGCCGACGCCATTGGCGGGGAGATTTAAAATATTCGTACAAGGCCTTGACTTATCTGAAATCCCGGAAATTATTAAAGGAATCGGGTTTTGACGTAATTGATGAATTCCATTAACACATAATCCCTTATTTCATTGTCAACAAGCTTAACTGGTATTTTTTATCTCTGTGCGATTTTATTCTGAGCAGTGTGCTTCCGTGGCTGGCATGCAAGAATTTATTTGTCTGTCGGAACTCTACCCGCCCATATTGACGAATCAGGGTTAATCCATTCTCATTTTATCTTTTTCTGGTTGACACTGGCCATCAAAGTATAATCTTGTTACAACAACTATCTCTCTTACCATTGGAAAAGTCTAGAAAAGAATTTGACAATAATATAAAAGAAACATATTTTTTACCTTTTAAATTTCCTTTTTTTGATTATCAGCGGCGAAATTTATCCCTATCCGAGCCAAATGTCTTAATCATTGTGTCTATCCGTACAGTGTCAATATTACGGATCATCTTTTATCTATTCTTTAAGCCCGCCGAAAGGCAGGAGAAATTATGCCCTCCCAGCTCAGCGAAAAAGTCGAAGCCATATATCAGGATGTTATAAAACGCAATCCCGGGGAAGAGGAGTTTCACCAGGCGGTCAGAGAGGTGCTCGAGTCCCTTGGCCCGGTGCTGGTTAAATACCCTGAGTTCGGCCGCCATAAGATTATTGAACGAATCTGCGAACCGGAGCGCCAGATAATTTTCCGTGTTCCCTGGCAGAACGACAAAGGAGAGGTACAGATAAACCGCGGATTTCGTGTGCAGTTCAACAGCGCCCTGGGGCCTTACAAGGGAGGCCTGCGTTTTCATCCATCCGTGTACTTGGGGATTATTAAATTTCTTGGCTTCGAGCAGGTGTTCAAGAACGCTCTCACCGGCTTACCTATCGGGGGGGCAAAAGGCGGATCGGACTTTGATCCGAAAGGGAAATCCGAGGATGAGGTGATGCGTTTCTGCCAGAGCTTCATGATCGAGCTGTTTCGGCACCTGGGCGAGTACACCGATGTGCCGGCTGGAGATATCGGAGTCAGCGGCCGGGAAGTAGGTTACATGTTCGGCCAGTACAAAAGAATCACTAATCGTTACGAGTCCGGGGTGCTTACCGGCAAAGGGCTGGATTACGGCGGCTCCCTGGTGCGCACCGAGGCCACCGGCTACGGCGCGGTGTTCTTTGTCAATGAGATGCTGAAAGTGCGCAAGGAAACCATGGAGGGCAAGATCTGTCTCGTTTCCGGCTCCGGCAATGTGGCTATCTACACTATCGAGAAAGTGCACCAGCTGGGAGGCAAGGTAGTGGCCTGCTCCGATTCCAACGGGGTGGTTTATGATGAAAAAGGGATCGATCTCGACCTGTTGAAACAGCTTAAAGAGGTTGAGAGGCGCAGGATCAGGGATTACGCCACCTACCACAAGCATGTCAAATATGTGGAGAACGGCAATATCTGGGAAATTCCCTGCCAGATAGCTTTCCCCTCGGCCACCCAGAACGAGATCAACGGCAAAGATGCGGCCAAGCTGGTCAAAAACGGGTGCATCTCAATCGGCGAAGGAGCGAACATGCCCACCACGCCGGAGGGAGTCAGAATCTTCCTCGAGGCGAA
>Ga0315277_10002086_pt1 | contig 28159 bp, 29 predicted proteins | sample YL17G05_15_MG_FD_203695 | JGI IMG/M metagenome (GOLD analysis project Ga0315277, IMG submission 203695) | Sediment microbial communities from Yellowstone Lake, YNP, Wyoming, USA - YL17G05_15 | ecosystem: Environmental > Aquatic > Freshwater > Lake > Sediment | place: USA: Wyoming | collected... | reverse complement strand
GTGACGGCTACGACCTCGCGGACAAGGGGCTTCAGCCCATTGCGGTTCCACACGGACCAGGCGTCCGACGGTTTGATAATCTGTTCCTCCCCAAAACACAACCGCCGCCCGGCGATGGGCGGCGGCACAATTGACAATCTGACTGTGGTTGACCGCTACGGCCCATCGCGACGGGACTTCGCCCCCACCCGAATGGTGAGGAAGACGCCGCCGAAGCTATACGGCGCTCCCGCGATTGAATTCCACCGTTTGCTCATCGAATCACCGACGCCACTGTCTGGGCCACGCCCGACAATCCATCATCATCTAGTCAATCTCACCCGACTGATGTCAAGGAGAAAATTCCCACTGCGTCCTCACCGCCACGGGATGTAGTCGCAGCAAGCCGTGACAGATGCGTTGGGATCGAGAGCGTCGTCTGTAATGAAAGTGACCTGTCCTAGGTCATAGTCTATGTAGTAATCCGTCCCCCGGTGGAGCCGCCGTCCATTGAGGGTGATCACTTCTGAATCCTCGATCACATTGACTACGCCGAGCCGCACGGTGCGTGGCCTCGCGGTCACGGTGACCTTGATGTAGTACCTCGATTCCTCCAACAGCATCAGGTTGTCGGCGGTGTTGTAAAGGATCGGCACTGGCTCATCCAAAGCGAGAGAGTCGGCGAAAGGGAAACGATTCGGGAAGATCAGCAACCCCGCCTTGCGGTCCAGAATGGCCGGGTCATCGTCGATCTTGCCGTCAGGGATGGGCAACCCGCTGGCGTCGCGCCGATCCAATCCCAGGGCACGCAGAAACGACATGCCGTCAACTCTGCAATTAGGGTTCGCGCGATTGTCCTCATCTCCACGCCTGCCTGCGTAGATCTCGAGTGCCAGATCTTCGTAATTGAAATCTCGGAAGCACAGGTCATAGACGTTCCTCCACTCCGCGTCCCAGAGGCCATCATCCGGGCTGGGGACGGCGTGTTTGAGCATCTGTAGGCGCAGGGGATGCTGGAGCGTTCCGCCGCTCAGGTCCCCAAAGTAGGTCAAGCGACCAGTACGGGTGTAAATGACCATGAAGTAGGCCAGTGTCTGGGTCTCGACGCATCTCAGACACGCCGGAAAACAAAGAAGGAATCTGCCGGGATCAAGCAAGTAGTCACCGTCCCCCTCCGCATTGATGAGACTCAAGAAGCGGAACTGGGCCTTTACTGTATTAGGGGAGCCAGAAGTGTCCGTCCAGTCGGGATAGGCGACCGCTATGGGGTCATTGAGGTCGTTCCCGCCGCTAATGAACAGAGAAAACTCGATCATGCTGTCCCCGGCCTGCCAATACGTCTTCCCGCCGATCTTGCCCAAGTCCATGATACGGAAGCGGTCGAACTGATAGTCGCGGAGGGAGATCGTTTGCGCGGTCGCCTCCAAATCCACGCACTTAGATTCGACCTTGCTCTGATCGGCGCACGAGCCAAGAAGCGTCGTCAGCGCAAGCGCTGCCGTGCTCCCCAAGAACCGCGCAACAATCTCTCGTCGCTTCATAGTCCAGCCCTCCCTCGCGGACCAGATCCACGCCAAGCCTCAGCGCCACTCGACACAAGAAACGGACATCAGGAGCATTATGTCAAGATCGGTAGTTGCACCTCTCCATTGGCGGGGTGCTTTCCGGCTGGGCAGCATGGATTGTCGTTCCTCACCAACGACTTAAGTGCATGCCTGTGGAGTGGTGTTTGTCATTGCCGGCGTAAGTGTCTCCGCGAGTCGGTATGGGATCAATCCCATACAACACCAGCCCGACGTGGCAGATTCATTCAAACACCGCTGTAGGATCAATCCCCCACCGCGTTCACAACCTCTTGCCCGGTCGGTCGTTTCGCATCGCCCCCGGAAAATCCACCGCAAACTGCCTGCCCGGCTAAAGCCGGACAGAAGGCGCGACGATACTGTTGGTGTGCGGCGGGCGCTACCCCCCGCAGGGATTCACTGACAGCACGTCATAATGCGAAACACGCGCAGTCATTATGCTGATTCGCAGCATCCAGTATGCCCGCGTCCCGCAGATACGGATGCTGAATCACAACTTTCGCCCCGAGCGCAAGCACCTCGTGGTGACGCTCGACGTCGAGGGGTACCATCCGCCCGAGACCAACGGGTTCCTGACGATCTATCACGCGCTGGCGGCGCTGTTTCCCACCCTGGCAAGACACACCTGCTGCGAAGAGTGGGAGAACACGCCTCTGTATCTCCACGAGCAGCGGGGCGTGGCGATCAAGTGGGTCGACGAGGTGGCCGACGTGGCGCACCTGGTCGAACACGTGATCGTCGATCTGCAGTGCGCCGTCTCGGGCATGCGCCTCTGCTCGGGGATCACCTGCGGCCATCGTTCACCGGAGAATCGCTTCGATCTGTTTGTCGAGTGCATCGACCCGCGCGTCGGCGGGTTTGCCGCCAACTACGCCGCCTATCTCGTTGGTGCGATGTTCGCCAAGCCGCGCCTGTCGCTGCGCTACCGCGACGTGGTGCAGGCGGCGCGCCTGCTCATCGAAACCCGCACTACGGTCCGGGACGGGGTCGAACTGGCGCGGTGGATGTCGTGGCCGCCCACGCGGGGCCGGTGGGCCTTCGCGGCGCTGCAGGCGTTTGGCTTTCTGGAAAAAGAGGAGGACAACGGTAATGGCCACCGTGATTGAACCCCTCATTCGCGTGCGCACCAAGAGAAGGGTGAAGAACGTGCGCCCCGCCGTTCGCGTCGAACAGCCGCTTCCCACCGCTGATGGACCGGTCGCGTCGGCGGCACAGTATCGCTTGCTGCTCCATTGTCGGGGCACAGGTCCCGCTCCCCGGGCCCTCTCCCCGGCAATGGAAGAACCCAGTTAACCAAGAAGACCATAACCCAAACGGACGGCAAAGGAGGTGACAACATGACCAAGTTCACATTCAACGATTTCCGCACGCTGGAGAAGTGCCCGACCTCGCCGAAGATGATGCAGGGCAGCATTTCCTGTCTGGTGTACAGCTCGGTGAATTCCCGGGCGAAGGTGGAATCGTGCAACCCGGAGACCGGTGAGTACCGCATCATTTTGCAGGGCACGCTCGACATGGACAACCCGAACTACTGGTACGGCCCCGGCTTCTAAGCCGAGCCACAGTCGCCGGAAGTCCGATCCCCTCCCAAGGCGGCGGACCCGGCAGAGGAGAAACAACCATGGGAGTCAACTGGACCATTAACGATATCCACTCGGTGGAGAAGACCCCCACCTCGCCGTCGCGTCTGCAGTGGAAGATCTCTGAGGTGCTGTTCAATTCCTCCACCTGCCGCTGCAAGGTTGACTCGGTCAACCCGACCACGGGCGAATATCGCATCGTGCTGTATGGCACGCTGGATATCACGACCGACAATCCCACGCCGAACTTCAACGGCTAAGACCGGTCCAACAACCACGCGGGGAGGGATCGCGCCACGGTCCCTCCCTCACGTTTCCAGAAGCGGGACTAGGGGTACGCGATTCACTCCGGCAGAGCAGAGCATGAAGGCACCTCCCACTACAAGCACCGCTGCGGCCATGCGTGCGCCTACCCGGCGAGACGCAAGCAAACGCTCGCGGACGACCCCGCGGCCACGGTCCCGACGTCAACGGCGCGGCCAGGTCCCTGCCGCCGGATTTCTGGTCGCGATCCCCGGTGCATCGAAACCAGTCGTGTCGGTTTGGTTCTTTGGTGGCGCCGCGCCCGGGGCATGATCGGCCAATTGCGCCCCTGATCAGGAATCCCGCCATGAGAATCGCCATCCAGAATCCCCATTGGCTCCACCTGACCGACTCGCTCAAGATCCATGACTATGGCGTCGAATTCATCCGTTTGTTCAAGCCGCTGATCTATCTGTCCCGCGCCGACTATCGGCCGCAACTGGCGCGCTTCCTAGCAGCCAAAGGCCTCGACGTGGATGAATTCGAAGTGATCTACACTGTCCCGACGCTCAATCGGCGCGCGGACATTCTGATGTGCCTCAACGGCTTCCCCCACATTCCGCCGCACGAGCCGGTGCGCCTTTTCGCCGGGCTGAAGATCTACCATGTCATGGACTACATGATCGACACCGCACTGGTGCGTGATGCTCTGGTCAACGGTGCTGTGGACTACGTGATGGGATATGCGGCTCATGACCGCTATGACCCGTTCTTCCGCTCCATCTTCCGCATGTTTGCGGGCCGGGTGATCGGCGTCCCGTTCGGATTTCACCCCCGCTTTGCGGTAACCGCGCCCTTTGGCGCCCGCCGGAACAAGTGCGTGGCCGTCGGCGCAGTTCATCCGCTCTGCGATCCGTCCATAGCCAAGTCACGGCAGCGAGAGTTGGCCGCCTTCTACTCCCATGAGCCCTGGCTGCACAAGTTCGCCCACCTGCTGACCGAGCCGGCTGTCGGGCTACAAGACATTGTGGATGCCGCGGCCCCCGTGCGTCCGGAGGCGAAGAGCACCGGCGCCGACTGGGACGCCGCGCTGAACGCCTACCGCCTCTTTGTCCCGGCAGAGTCACTCCTCCACTTCGCTCCGGCCTCCGCCTTCGCAGGGCCGGCCACCGGCGCGGTCATGGTCTGTTCCGACCATGCCTGCTTCCGCGATCTTGGGTTCATCGACGGCGTAAACTGCATTATGCACCGGGAGTGCGACCTCGCGGACTTTCGCCGCAAGGTGGAATCCTGCATCGCCAGCCCGGAGTGCCTCTACACGATTCACGCTGAAGGCACCCGCTTCGTACGCGAACGCTACAGCCATGAGGCGGTGGCGCAGGCGCTATATGCCGACATCGACGCCATCTGGACCGCACGATCCCACCAGCCCGACACAGAGATCGTGCCGTCCGACCACATATCCGCACTGACAACAGCCGGCTATCGTCTCTCACCCCCGTGAGGTTCTCTACTCTGGCACCCTCCCCGAAGGGTGGGATTGCTCGGAAGTATGAGGCATCACCGCCGACATTTTGTTCTTGCCTTGCCGCTGCCGGTGCCTATTACTAAACGCATCGCATCTCCGAAGGCCGATGGCCTTCGTGCGGGGGGATAAAGAGATGGTTGCCGGTCTGATTTTGGCGGCTGGCCAGGGCAAACGCCCTGGTGGGACCAGACCGCTTCTGGCGCAGGACCAGGCCGTGTTGCTCGCGGCGGTCGTGGCGCACCTCCGGGCCGCCGCGCTCGATGAATTGATCGTCGTGCTCGGGTATGAGGCCCGCCGTATCGTCCAGAGGATCTCTCTCAGCAGCCTGAAGGTGGTCATCAATGGGCAATTCCGCATGGGCTTGGCCTCCTCGATCCAACGCGGCCTGGCCTATGTGGCCCCACGGTCGCAGGCGGTCCTGATCGCTCTCGGCGACATGCCACTGGTCACCGCGGCAACGGTCAACGCCTTGATCAGCGAATACAAGAAGGGCCGGAAGGGGATCATCGTCCCCGTCTGCCGGAACGAGCGCGGCCACCCGGTCGTGGTCGATATGAAGTATCTGGATTTCTTCCTGGCGTTGCGCGGCGACATCGGCGCCCACGCCGTTGCCGATGCCTTCCCGAAGGACGTGCGCGAGGTACGGATCGACTCGGACGAGGTGCTCGTCGACGTCGACACGCGCGATGATTTCGACCGGATCAAGATCCGCCTCGCCGAGTCCGCTCTCTCCCATGCCCTGTCCCAACAAGTAGGCAGTTGACAAGGTCGTGCTCCGCCGACAGCGATGCGCCGTCAGGCGACGTCTCGTCCCCGCTTGGCACGGGGGGACGAAGCATCTCGATGGGTGCTGTTGAAGAAGTCAGATGGGGACGCCAGCCGTCCCCGGCTGGTGCTCCCCGCGCCATGCGGGACCCAATGGCGTCCGCTCAAGGGTCGCGGGAGATCGGCGCGCGACGCGACATAGGGGCGGCATCCACAGAAACACGGTAATGACCGGCAGGCGCTTCCGGCGCGTGGTCCAGTGTTATTCGCCGGCGCTCCGGTGCGGCCGGAAACAGCAGCGCTGAGGGCATTGCCCGGAAAGCCTCCACCACCCGTTCGGCCGTGCGTGTATCACCGACCGCGATCCGCAGGTAGCCCGAAAGACCATCGATCCGGTTGCAGTTGCCAACAAAGATCAGACGGTTGGCCAGAAACCGGCAAACCGCATCAGGATCATCCACCCGAACAAGTACGAAGTTGGCCGGCGTGGGATGGACGTCCAGTCCCATACGCACAAGCGTGGCGGACAGTGTCTTCATCGCCAGACGCGTCTCCGCCACGGTGGCTCTCAGATACTCCTGATCCGCCAACGCGGCGCACGCGGCGACCTGTGCCGGCACGCTGCAGCCGGTGCCTGTCCGGATGCGGTCTAGCCAGGCCAGATTGCTCGGGTGCGAAAGCACATATCCGATTCGCAGCCCCGCCAGGCCGTACGCCGGGGAAAACGAGCGCACAATCAGGAGATTGGCGTGTGCCAGCAGCAGTGATGCCGCGGTCGCACCGGAGAACTCGTAATACGCCTCGTCGATGACAAACCCTACGTCCGGACACGCCCACAGCAATGCCGCAATCTGGTCAGCCGCATAGAGCGTGCCGGTCGGATTGTTCGGGTTGGCTAGATATGCCAGACGCGTCTTCGGCGTGATCGCCGTCAGCACCGCACCTGGCTCCGCCTCCCAGATCGAGAGGACTGGCGCCGGTACCAGAACACCGCCAGCCGCGTCCACGCATTCCCGGAATGGCTCATAGCTCGGCGGCGGCCACACGACCTCATCGCCCGACTCCAGAAAGGCGCGTGCCAACGTCAGCAGCGCCGCGTCGGCACCGGGAAACACGCGTATCCATTCCGGACCGACGCCGGTGTAATCGGCCAATGCCGCCCGCAGTGCCGCGGCCGCCTCATCGGGATACCAGTTGAGCTCGCCGCCGGCCGCGTAATCAGTCAGCGCCCTGCGAACGCGGGGGGAGGGAGGGCGCACCGCTTCGTTTTCATCGAGTTTCGCAATCCGCTCCCGGTGCGGGAGTGACAGCGCCGCGTGGACGCCGGCGGCAGGCGGCGCCATCGCCGTCACTGCCGCACGCGGACGAAAGGCCCGCGTCCCCTGCGGCGTTGTGTCTGCATGTCGATCCATAGTAGCTACAGTCCTTCTCTCCCAACGCCGGTGGGATTCCTCAGTCGGTCTTTCGCGTCCGACAGCGTTCAGATCGACAGCCCGCCGTCGATGTGGAACTCCTGACCGGTGATGTAAGCGGCCCGATCCGATGCGAGAAACGCCACCAGATGCGCGACTTCCTCCGGCCGCCCCATGCGCCCCACCGGCACCAGTGTCTCGAGACGCTGACGCTCCTTCACCGAGAGTTGCTGCACGTGGCGGGTCTCGATGATCCCCGGGCAGACACAGTTGACCGTGATCCCCAGCCGGGCATTCTCGGCCGCCAGACTGCGCGCCAGGCCGGCCAGCGCCGCCTTCCCCGCCAACAAATTGGCGAAGCCGCGGTTCGCCTGCCGCTGTGGCGCCTCGGCCACGAAGACAATCCGCCCATGGGCACGTTGCCGCATCGGATTGATCACGGCCCGCACCAAGTTGTAGGCTCCTCCCAGATGCACGCGCAGCACCTCATCCCACTGGCGCCGATGCATGAGGTGGAATGGGACGTCGTCGCGAACCCCGGCGTTGTGCACGAGGATATCAATTTGGGCAAACTCATCGAACACGCGTGCCGCCATCTGCGTGCAGGCGGCATCGTCGCCGATGTCGGTCGCGATGGCCAGCGCCCGTGCACCAAACGACTGAATCACCTCACAAACCGTGTCAGCTTCCGCCGGGGATCTGTGATAGTTCACCGCCACCGTCGCGCCGCGCTGCGCCAGACCGATCGCCACACACCGGCCGATCCCTTCCGATCCGCCGGAGACGAGGGCCACCTTGCCGCGCAACGACATGCTTAGCGCGGGGCGCAACGGAGCCGCGGTCTCGTCCAAGTCAGTGGTGTATGGAACCAGACGGTTGATGGTGACTGCCGGCCCCCCAATCGTACTCATTCTGGCACCCCCCCGATCGACCTCAGAAACCTCCCCTAGGCGTTGACGACATCTCAACTGCTTCAACCACCGGCACGGGCCCGGCGTGAGGATCGCCCGTGGGATGAACGGCATCACGGAGCGCGGCAAACCGCTCCGGATTCTCCGTTACCAGCCGTTGCGCCCGTTCGAAATCCTCCGGGCGGCCGATGTCCAGCCACAGCCCCGTGTGCTCGCAGGCATGAACCGGCTGGTTGTCACACAGAAGCGCCGTGACCAGTTCCGGGAAGTCCATCCGCTGCCCGGCGGGGATCCAATTCAACGCTTCCCGCGAAAAGGCGTAGATCCCCTCCGACACGCAGAGCGGGTATGATGGCTTTTCAAGGTAGTCGAGGACACGCCCGTCGGCGGCAGTCTGCAACACACCGTATTCAGAGCAAAGCGTGCGCTGGTGCGTGGCAATCGACAATACCCGCGGCGGCGCGTTGAGCCGATGCGCCAGGAAGAACTCGCTGTAGTCCAGGTCGCTCAGGACATCGCCGTTGACAACCAGAAACTGCGGCGGCAGACAGTCTACAAGGAGCCGCAACGGCGCGGCGGTGCCCAGCGGGTGCTCTTCATGCGAGTATTCAATCTGAACACCCCAATGCTTGCCGTCGCCGAAGTAGGCTTCAATCAACGATGCCAGATGACCAACCGCAAAGACGAAGCGGCCAAAGCCGTGACGCGCCAGTTGTCCGAGCAGAATGTCCAGAATCGGCCGATCGCCGACCGGCATCAATGGCTTAGGGAACGATGTCGTGTACGGTAACAGGCGGGTTCCGCGCCCGCCTGCCAGCACCACCGCCGTGAGCACATCATCGGACCGGTCGGCCATGTGGCTTCTCACATGCGCACGGGATCGCGCGATTAGTCTTCTGTGAATCAAGAGTCCGACAATAGGGACGCTGCAGCACGAGACAGTAGAGCACAAAGATGAGAATGATCAGAAAGACCCAGAACCAGACACCGGAACTCTCTTCCGTTCGATCCATACCCTGCCCTTTGTTGTGATGATGCTGCGCCACGGACATCCCTGTCCAGCCTTCCTCGTCGCGTTCGCACCCGAACCACACCAGGCGACGATGTATCCATCACAAACCCGGTGCCAACTCGGCGTTGGCCCGAACAGATAGAGATAACCGCTTGATCAGAAAGGGGTTGGACTATGAGGCGGAGATAGTTTCCTCAGAGCGTCGGTGCGGCTCTTGCCCCGATGGAACGGGAAAGACCGACGATCAGGAACTTTTTTCCGGGGCACGCCCGCAGGCGTTGATCAAGGGAGTGCCACCTGTTACTCGAGGGACAGCGAGTGTCAACTCGAGGGGAAGGCCACCGCTTTCCAAGCGCTGAGAGCCTCAGATAGTGAAGGAGCAGCGATTGAAAGGGCCTCGGCTGCTTTGTCGACGCACAACCCACCCCGAAGCGGCCGCCGCGCTGGACGGCTGAGCTCACCGTACTTGACCGGCTGAACGACATCCGCAGGAAAAGCAAACAACTCCGCCAGTTGCCGCGCCAGCTCGTAGCGCGAGATGACCTCGCGTCCGGCGACATGCCAGATCCCGGTGAGACCGCGCTCGCAGATCTCCACAAGCGCCGCTGCGAGGTAGCCGACCGGCGTGACATTGGCAAACTGATCGACCGCCGCCTGCAGCGGCGGCCCGGTGCGCATCCTCTCCACCATAGTCTCCACAAACGTGCGCCGCCCGGAGGACCCGGCACCGAGAAAACTCGCGGAGCGCACGACAACATGGCGGGTGTCGCTCTCCAGCACCGCAACTTCCCCGGCGCGCTTCGTCCGGCCATACATGTTAATCGGGTTGGGCGGATCATCTTCGCGGTATGGGCCGCTCTCGCCGTCGAAGACATAGTCGGTCGAGAGGTACACCAGACGCGTCGGCGCCGTCTGCACCGCCTCGACCAGATGCCTCGTGGCGGCAACATTGGCGATGATCGCGTCCGCCGGCTTAAGTTCACAGCGGTCGACGTCGGTCATGGCGGCTGTGTGCACCACCCAGTCCGGTTCAGCCCGCTCGATGAATTTCTCCACGGAACGCGGGATCGTCAGATCGATTGGAACCACCATCACTTCAGTCGGCCAGGAACAACGCGCCTGATGCACGCCGACGATGACGGTGTGCCCCCTTGCGGCTGCCGCTTCAACCACGACACACCCCAGCAGTCCACTGGCGCCGGTCACCGCAATACGCAATTTGGCCCGTTCAGCATCCACTCGAACACATGTCTTGTAGGGGCGCATCGCGATGCGCCCGCTGTCCGCTCGCTCAAGACCTCGCCGGCAGACAGATGCGTCAGGAGCGCAGGGCTCCTGACCTACAAGATCCCCATCCCGAATTCGTTCAGGTCGTTAGAAACTCTCACGATCGCGCATCTACTGCAAGAACGCCGGTCTCCATCCCATCCGCCGCTTACACCATTCCTGATTCACCTTCACCCATTCGACCGTCCGACGCAACCCGTCGGCAAACGGAACCTGCGGCTGCCAGCCGAACATCCGGGTCGTCTGCGAGTAGTCAAGCGCATATCGTTGGTCGTGACCCGGACGGTCGGGAACCGGAGTGATCAGCTTGGGATCGGCCTCACACAAAGTGCAGATTTCCTCAGCGATACAACGATTCTCCAGCTCATCTTGCGATCCCAGATGCCACACCGGCGTCGACCGCCGCTTGTCATCGTCCGTCAGGATCACCGACAATCCGGCAACGAAATCGTCGACATGAAGCCAGCAGCGCCGCTGCCGTCCTTGTCCGTACAGCGGCAATGATTCACCGGCCAATGCCCGCGTCACAAACAGGGGGATGAGCTTCTCCGGGTACTGGCGCGGACCAAAGACATTCACGGAACGCACGACGGTAACATCGAGTCCGAAGGTGTGCGCGTACGCCACCGCCAGCCAATCTCCCGCCGCCTTGCTCGCCGCGTATGGGCTGGTCGGACGCAATGGCTGCTCGGTGCCGAACGTTATCCCGCCCGGCGTCGGTCCATAGACCTCATCCGAAGAGATCACCACAACCGTCGGCCGCCCGCTCGCCCGCGCCGCCGCCAGTATCATCTGGGTGCCGAGAGCATTGGTCCGGACAAACCGCCCGGCGTCCTCCAGCGAACGGTCCACATGTGTCTCGGCGGCAAAGTGGACCACCAGGCCAACCGCCAGCGGCCATGCCTGGGACAGCGCGGCAGCATCGGCGACGTCGATCGTCAGATGCTGGTAGTGAGGATGGATCTGCGCCTCTTCCAGATTGTCGACCGAGCCGGCATAGGTGAGACAATCGATATTCGTGACCGTGTCTTTCGGACAACGTGCCAGCCAGCCGCGAATGAAGTGCGACCCCAAAAACCCACACCCGCCGGTCACAAGGAGATTCATGTGATTGGCACTCTGGCCGCCAGCATGACTTCTGAATGCTATCGGCCCACACCGCGGTTCCGAGCGAACCCTGTCTGATAGTCAGAATGAACTGAGGAATCTGCTGTTCTGTCGGCAATTGACATCGCGTGTCTTAGCTCATGCTCCAGTCATACGGGATGTCATTGTCGAACAGATCCACCCGCTCCTCGTCGGGATTCGCCGCGTTGTACGATTCGGTCGGACAGTTCAAACAGATGACTTCGGTCGCGCCGACGTTCTTGAACCCATGATAGACCAACGGCGGGATGACAATCAATTGCGGCTGTGCACCGTCGCACGCGATGACGTCGACCTGCCCCCGGGTCGGCGAATCAACACGCGGATCGTAGAGCACGAAGCGCGCGCGTCCGGTGATCAAACAGAAGAAGTCGGTTTGCCGCCGATGCCGGTGCCAGCCCTTGATAACCCCCGGATGCGCGGTCGTAATGTACACCTGCCCGAAGCGAACGAACTCGGCATCGTCGGCGCGCAGCACCTCAAACAAGCACCCGCGCTCATCGGGATGCACAACCAGCGGCCGCACGGCGCTCCCGTGAATGCGTGGGGGTTGTCCAGCGTTCAGAACCATCCTGTCTCCGTAGGGTGGGTGCTCCGCTCGTGGCGAGCGATCTGTCCCGAGCATAGCCGAGGGAAATCGAAGGAACCGAGCCGCACCCACCATTCTCCACTGCACTACTCACCCGGTCGCGAACTGCCGTGCCTCTTGACCCATCGGTCAAACGGCGCCCAGAACTCCTCTTTCGCCCCCGGCCCAAACCATGTCCGCCCCGCCAAAGTCGCGGCCTGATGCAGCGACTCCACGGTTCCGGCATCACTCCACCATCCGGGGAGAATTCCATAGGTCAGATCGCCACGCCCGATGTAGGTGTTGGTCACGTCGGTGATTTCCAATTCGCCCCGCTTCGAGGGACGCAATCCACCAATGATGTCGAACACCGTGGCGTCATAGAAATACACCCCGATGACCGCGTACGGCGACGGTGGGATCTTTGGTTTCTCGACAATCCCCATCAGACACCTGCCCGAAAAGCGCGCGACGCCGAATCGCTGCGGCTCGCGCACCTTCTTCAAGAGGATGCGCGCCCCGCCCCTTTGCCGGCCATAGCGCTCTACCTGCGGCCGTAAGCTTCTTTGCAAGATGTTGTCCCCAAGGATCACACACACCGGCCCGCCGGCGGCGAAATCCGCCGCCAGCGCCAACGCCGCCGCGATTCCTCCCTCTCCCTTCTGGAACGTGTAGTACAGACGGCGGAAACCGAACTCGCGCCCGTCGCCCAAAAGACGCATGAAGTCGCCGGGGCGCTGCCCGCCGGTCACGATCAAAACCTCATCGATCCCGGCTTCGATGAGCGAACGCAAAGGATAGAAGATCATCGGCCGGTCCCACACCGGCAGCAGGTGCTTGTTGGTGATCGCGGTCAACGGCCCCAGCCGCCGCCCCAACCCGCCGGCGAGGACAACCCCTTTCATCCTTTACTCCCATCCATCACGTCCACACCGCGCCATGCCATGACACAAAATACACGGTCGCGGTCGGCAACGTCGAGCGAAACATGTCGCCCTGTGCCTCTGTTTAGTCCCTGGGGGCCTGCTTCCGGCATCGGGCAGCCCTACGATGACACGACATGGCAATCACCACGACCGGTGTTTGGCACCTTCATAGCCAGGGAATTTGCGTATAATCGTACCGGTCTCAAGGCGAACGGGCAGCAGTCCTTCAGACCAAGCGAGGATCGCACGACGTAAGGAGGAATCACCGTGACACAACGCAGGCGCCGGATATGGACAGTGCCGATGGTGGCAGCAGGAGCGGCCATCCTGCTCATGGCCGCGGACAGAACACCTCCCGGCGCAGAGGAATTGACTATCGGCAAGGCCGCGCCCGATTTCTCGCTCCCCGCCACCGACGGCAAGACCTATGCTCTCGCCGATATTGCCGGTCCCAAGGGGACGTTGGTGATCTTCACCTGCAACCACTGCCCCTATGCGATCGCCTACCAGGACCGGATCATCGCCTTGACAGAGCATTACCGACCCCTGGGAATCGGTGTGGCCGCCATCTCCTGCAATGACGCCAAGTCCTACCCCGACGATTCCTTCGCGAAAATGAAGGAACGCGCCGCCGAAAAGAAGTTCATCTTTCCGTATCTATACGATGAGTCGCAGAGCGTGGCGCTCAAGTATGGCCCCAGGGTCACGCCGCATGTCTTCTTGTTCGACTCCACCCGGACCCTGGTCTATCGCGGGCGCATCGACGATTCGGCCAAGGAGAAGTCGGTGAAGAAACGTGAACTGACCGATGCCCTCGAGGCGTTGCTGGCCGGCAAACCGATTCCCACGGCCACGACAGTCGCCTTCGGCTGCTCGATCAAATGGAAATCCGACATCCTGGAGTCGAAGAAACAGTGACCACAACTTGTCCGGCGACCTCCTCTCAAGAAGAAGACAGGGCGCTTCTGGCCCCTGCACTACCGCCCCGCATGGCATCGCATCGTTCGACAAAGCACGGCAGACAAGGGGCTTCAGCCCCTTGCTTCAGACAACGCGGAACCGCCGCCGTTCTCGCGTTGATCGGCCTTGTCGCCTGGTCATGCGGCGGGAAACGCGAGCCCCCGGCCGTCTCCACAAGCGGTGCGCCTATTCTCACGGGCGAGATCGCCCGGATCGATTCACTTCTGGCCGCGAACCGGGGCAAATGGGTGCTGCTGAACATCTGGGCCACTTGGTGCCGGCCCTGTGTCGCTGAGACACCGGCGCTGACGGCTCTCGCGCATGATCTCCGTAATCGGCCGTTCGCGCTGGTGGGTGTCTCGCTCGACTTTCTGGTCACCAACGCCGAGGCGGCCGCGGTCCGCAAGGTGGCGAAATTCGCGGGCGAGTATCAGGTACTCTACTCCAACGTCGTCTACACCGGCTCCGCCGACGATCTAATCGGGCGCTTCTCCCTATCCGGTGTCATCCCGACCTCGATTCTCTATGATCCCCAGGGACACGAGGCCGACCGCTGGGTCGGGGCAATGGTTGATGAGGACCTTCGACGCATCCGTCAGCGGATTCCGTAGCATGTCCCGGACACTCCCTCTTCGCACGTGATCTGACAGCTTAGGTGTCCTCCGGCGCGTGCTTTGCCCACGAACTACCCGCTATGGCCAACGGCCACGGGGTTGTATTATGTTCCACCGGCCAGTCGGCATCTACCGGCTTGACCTTGAATGATGACGATCGCAGAATCGGCGATAGCGCTCGACTGGCCACAGGTGCGGCAATCTCACCGCCTTTGGCTAGTGGCCCTTGGCGTCGTGCAGGTGCTGGCTGCTGTCCTCGCTCTGCAATTGGGGCCACTCTGGGCATGGATGCCGGTCGCAATCTTGACCGCAGGCGCGGCGTTCCTGTTCCCTCGTGCCGGCGTCTTCATTCTCGCCACAGCGATCTACTTCCGCTGGGACCTCCCGGGTTTCACCGGCGTCTATCCGGCGGATGCGCTCGCGTTGGTGGTTCTGGGGGGTACGCTGACAGCCCGGATGGCCGCCGGACGGCAACCGATTGAGTCGACGCCGCTCAATAAGCCGATCCTGATGATGCTTGCGGTTCTTGCCCTCTCGCTGGTCAATGCCAGCTTCCTGAGCGCGGGCAGTGTGAACTGGCTTCGACACGCCCAACTCTTCGGTCTGTGCGTTGCCGTGACAGCGTCGCTGGAACGGGAGGACATTGCGCGGCTTCTGCGCGGGATGCTCTTGTTCACCGCGATCTTGGCGGCCCAGAACACCGTCCAGTTCTTCCTGACAAGTGGTACTGAGCGTGTGTTCGGCCCGCTGGGAGCATTCTTCCCGCTGTTCCTCTCGTTGGCCATTGGACAGGGAACCGTGCTCACACTCATGGCGGAACGGCGTTCCACCCGTGTCGCCTGGGGTTTGATGACTTCGATGCTCTTCCTGGCGCAGATCGCGTCGCAAGCCCGGGCCGCCTGGTTGCAGGTCGCCCTGAGCCTGGTTGTCCTGATGTTGTTCCTTTGGCGATGGGCGGGGCAGCACCGTTTCCCGGAGATCCGGAGCCGAATCCTGGCGCTGGGCTTGGTGTCGATGGCGGTGGTAGCCATTCTGGCCTCGGGCCGAATTGCACTCTTCCGGCAATCGGCGACACGAATCCACCAGACAATGGCCGGGGAATCCCTGACCGCCAACACGCGGCTCTTTCTCTGGAGAATGGGTTGGCAGGCGTTCAAGCGTTCGCCGCTGCTGGGAACAGGATTGGGACAGGTCCAGCATTGGGACGAGACTCTCCCCCAGTGGAGATTCGACACAATGGCCCTGCACGCTCGGGGACTCGGCGCTCACAACGACAGCATCACTTACCTGTCCGAGACCGGCGTCCTTGGCCTGCTGGCGATCCTATGGTTCTTCCAGCGAACTGTCCGGATGGGCTATCGAGCTCTCAACCGCACGCGCCGGCCACAGGACGCCGCCGCCCTACTTGTGCTGTGGGTCCCGGTATGCGGCATCATCCTCGCTTTCTTCTTCGGGGCCCATACCTTTTATTCGATCTCCGGTATGCTGACCGCGCTCTATATCGGTATGCTGGCGCGACAGTGCGCGTCGATGGCCCCCGGGGCGATTTCGCCCAGCGATGATCGTGCCCAGCGGTAGACTGGCCGACCGCCGGCCATCGGGTAAACTCCGTCGATTCATGCTTCTGCTGCCGAGACCGCGAGGAATGAAGGGGATGCCGCTCCGCGCCGCAGGGGTGGTTCTCTTGTTGCTGATTCATCTTGCGCTCGGAGCAGCCCGCTGGAGTTTCATCACTACTTATGACGGCGCCGAATACCTGCAGATGGCGCAGAATATCCTGTCGAAAGGATCGTTTACATATGATGGTGCTAACCCCGTCGTGGGCAAACCACCGGGTTTCCCTGCCATTTTGGCTGCCTATGTAGGCTTGGTCGGCTCGCCGGACGGTTTTCAGCACGTCCAGATGGTGTTCCTTTTTCTGACGTTCCTCTTGGTGGCAGCCACAGTGGCCCGGGTTTTGGGACCCAACTGGGCGTGGGGCCTGCTCACCGCCCTGGTGATTGTCAACCCGCTGCAGAGCCTGACCTATAATCTCATGTCCGAACCGGCTTTCTTCTTCCTGACTTCAATCGCGATATACTCAACACTCCGATTGTGGGAATCCGGCCGGATGCGGTGGGCGCTCGCCGCCGGCGCTGCCTATGGCCTGTCGGCGTACGTACGCCCCGTCAATTTGCTTTGGCCGTTTGCGCTGCTGGTCGTCTTCTGGCTGGTGCATCGGCGCCGTTGGCGCTGGGCCGCGCTCATACTGGTGACTCACATACTTGTCGTTGCTCCGTGGCTGGCTCGGAATGCCGTGCAGTTCCACCGCTTTGTTCCCATGGTGGCCAACTGGGGGTTGCTGTACTACATGGCCGATCCGAATATGTACCAGATCCTCCACGCCGGGGGAGTGGCCGACGTCATGCGCACGTCCGCTTACAACGACATCGTGAAGGGCGAGTGCCAGTTCAATTGGGGACCCAGCGAACGTTTTCGCCGGGCGGCGTTGGCTGGGATCAGAGCCGATCCCGGCGGCTACCTGCGCCGCTGCGTTCATCAATCCTTCTTCGCCTGGACGTTCATTCCCGGGACCCGAGGAGCACTGACATCCGCCCCCTACTGGTTCCTCGCGGGCCGTGTCCTCATGTTCGCATTCTATGTCGTGACCGCCGTGGGCGCCTATGCGCTTTGGCGCCGGTCGCCCGTCGTGCCGCTCATGCTCGTGGGGTATTCCCTCGTCACCGCCCTCGTGCTGTTCCCCTTCCGCACCGAATCTCGCTACCTGATCTTGCCCTACCTCTGGCTTTGTCCTCTCGCGGTGGCCGGTCTGCGATCGTGGTTGCTGTCACGTATTCGTCCCGCTGGCCACAGATGGTCGCCACGGAATGAACAATTGCCGCCTGCGATCGGCGGCGGTGCGTGAACCTGCCTTCGCGTCAGAGTAGTATGCCGCTCTCGCAGAGTGTTGCCGCAGTCCAGAGACAGATACAACAACGCCGGCCGCGGGGACGGCCGGCGTTGTCGCACAGGGTCGGGGCACCCGGCTCTGCCGGGCCTAAGCATTAGAGCGTCTAACAGAATGAGGAGAGGAATTGACATCAAGTGTGCCAACACCCAGGGTCGTACCTATTGTCCCCTAACCCTGCCCTCTCCCCAGAGGGGAGAGGGGAGAAATCTGCCCCCTCTCCCTTTTAGGGAGAGGGTAGGGGTGAGGGTCTTATGTCGTTAGACTCATTTTGTTAGAGGGCCTTAGGGTAACTCGACCACCTCGATTGCGTGATCGAATTCGGCGATGACTTGCAGCTCCTGACGCGTCGGTCGACGCTCGTCCTGGTCATCCACCTCTCGGTCCGGGTGGCGAATCTGCGCACGAAGCTGGCGCACCTGTTGGCGTCGGGATGATGCGTGGCGGCTGTGAAAGCGCCGCAGCGAACGCTTGAGTTTCTCGGGTACCATCTCGGTTGTCCTCTCGCCTGGCGGTTCCCATTACCAGCCAGTTTCTATCTCTTATTACGGCCCTACCGCCGTCCGGTTCCCGAAAATCCGCCGCCGCACGCAACCGGCATCAGTGCGCAAACCGTCCCCGCCAGCGGTCGACGCAACTTCAATCCGTCCCTGGGCTTGCGGACAACGGACTCTTCCCCCCGGGGACCGATCGGGAAGCACGCGTTGAGAGGTGGCCTCAGGCGACGCAGGGCTCTTTCGGCAGCCGGTCAAGCCACTGTCCCGACATAGACATAGGCGATCTTGAAGGCGAGGGGGACGATTCTGACAGACTGGAACGCCCCTGTTTGCTGCATCAGCTGCGCGAACTCCGCACCCGCCGGGAAGGCCGCGGCGCTGTCGCTCAAGTAGCGGTATGACGACGGCTTACCGGTGATCCATCCCCCTACGCGCGGTATGACGGCGTCGCTGTACCAGCGGTAGAGCCGACCAAACAGTCGACTGTCCGGCTGGCCGAATTCCAGCACCGCCACGCGTCCGCCGGGACGGACCACCCGCGCCATCTCGCTCAGACCGCGCGCGGGGTCATCGACATTGCGGATCCCAAACGCGATGCAGGCGACATCAAACTGGTCATTCGCGAATGGCAACGCCAGGATGTCGCCCAACAGGAGGTCGATCACCATCCCGGCGCGTACGGTCTTGCGATGGGCCAACTCCAGCATCGGCCGGGCAAAGTCGATGCCGATGACTCTCCCGTTTACTCCCACTCGGCGTTTGAACGCCATCGCCAGATCGCCTGTGCCCGTGGCGCAGTCAAGGATCGCATCTCCGGGCCGTGCTCCCGCCTCCCGCACCGCACGCCGCCGCCACCGGTGGTGAACTCCCAGCGACAGTACCTGATTGGCGCGGTCATATCCCGGCGCAACCGCGCTGAACATCTCACGAATTCGTTCGCTGTCGATCAAATGGGTCTGACCTCAGGGTGATTCTTCATTCGACTCGCAGGACGGTGCGAGATCGAGCACAACGGGCTTCATGGTCTCTCGAGGAGGTCGCGGGTCGGTGCCGCGGGTTTTCAAACTCGCGTCCCGTACGCGGGCCCTCTCAGATCCACGCGGCTCAAAAGAGCTGTGCCGCCAATACTCGACCGACTCTGAGACCGATTCTGATGTGCGCTCGGTCTCAAAGCAAGAACCAGCAAAGGACGACCGGCCGAATTCGGTTGAAGAGCCCCTGCCGGCGCCGTATGTTATGATGCGGATCCTCCCATCGCCTGGAAAAACACAGGGGCCTGGCCGATTGTGACTTCAGCATCCCCAATGATCTTCTCCCCGCCGCCTGTCGACCACTCCAAGTCCGCCTACCAAGCGGCAGTGATGACAGCCTCTCTCCGGAACCTCTCGAAGATCGCTCTTTCCCGGGCAGCAGAAACCGGGCGCACGATCATTCTCGCCTTGTCGTTCCCAGCGCCTGTTGGTGATCCCCTGACTTGGTTGTCGCACCAGTCGGCCACTCCCGCCATCTACTGGCACGGTCGCGACGGCTGGGAATATGCCGCTGCCGGAGCCGCCCATTCAATCAGCGGCCGTGGTCCCGATGCGATGCTGACCACCACGGCCGAGGCCGCGAGGTTCCTGCAACACAATGTCGTCACGGAGGTTGCGTCGCAATCCCAGAGTTTGTGCTTCTTCGGCGGCTTCGCCTTCGATCCGCCGTCAGCAACCGATGACCTCTGGGCCGATGGCGGCTTCATCGACGCCTTGCTAGTCCTACCCGAGGCGCTCTACTTCCGTCGCGAGCACGAATCCTATCTTGTTTTGGCCATCGTGGTGACTCCACTGACTACCTCAGAGGCAATCTCCATCGAACTGAAACGCCTGAATGATCTGTACTGGCGGGGGTTTGGACCAGAGTCGGAACCCACCGCAATGACATTCCCGCAGAGTCTCACTCTTGCCGACGACACCGGGATGGAGAGGCAGAGTTGGGTCAATGCTGCCGCCGAGATTCTGCAGCGCATCGACCGGGGGGAACTGGAGAAGGCCGTCCTCGCCCGTCGCCAGCATTGGGATGGCGTCCCCGCAAACCCATGGGGCGTCGCAAAGGCGTTGCGTCGTCATACTCCCGGCTGCCATCACTTTGCTTTTCAATTCCAGAAGGACCGTGCTTTCGTCGGCGCCTCACCGGAACGGCTCTTGCGGCTGACGGAACGACAGCTGGACAGCGAATGTCTCGCCGGCACGATTGGTCGCGGCGCCAATGAGGACGAAGACCGCGAACTGGCGGTCAGACTCCTGGCAGATGCCAAGAACCGCCAGGAACATGAGTATGTCGTTGTCGGGATGCGCGATGCTCTCCAGCCGCTTTGTTGCCGACTGGACATGCCAGCGACACCTGAGATCGTGACGCTGGCGACACTCCAGCACCTGCACACTCCCATGTCCGCAACTCTGAAAGAGAATGTCCCTGTCGGCGAAGTCTTGAGCCGTCTGCACCCGACACCGGCTGTCGCCGGCTGGCCGCGTGTGGCGGCCATGCAGGCGATACGCGGGCTTGAACGTACATCTCGCGGCTGGTATGCTGCCCCGGTGGGGTGGATCGGTGCCGATGCCGCCGAATTCGCCGTGGGCATCCGTTCGGCATTGCTGACTGACAGGACGGCGTGGCTTTTCGCCGGTGCCGGTCTGGTCAAAGGTTCCGATCCGGAGGATGAGTGGCGCGAAACCACCGACAAGCTGAAGGCGTTCCTGACCGCCCTCCAGGGCTGGTGAACGAATCACCCCATATCGCCGTTGCGAATCTGCAGTGCGCGACGGCCCTGATCGACGCTCTCGTGCGTCTGGGGGTGCAGCACTTTGTTGTCTCTTCCGGGTCGCGTTGCGCGCCGTTGGTCCTGGCGCTGTCTCACCGGCATGACATTCACGTGTGGCCTCACCCCGATGAACGCGCCGCCGGTTTCCGCGCTCTCGGTATCGGCAAGGCACTGCACCGCCCCGCCGTCCTGATCTGCACGTCCGGCACCGCCGCCGCCAACTACTACCCCGCCGTGGTCGAAGCGCGCATGTCGAACACGCCCATGATCGTACTGACCGCCGACCGCCCACCGCACCTGCGCGGCAAGGGCGCACCCCAGACAATCGATCAGGTCAATCTGTATGCCCGCTATCCGCTCTATTTCGCCGATCTGCCGGTGCCAATGACAGGAGAGGATCAGCGTGAGGCTTGGCGCGGCCACACTGCGCGCGCCCATTCTCATGCAATCGGGCTCTCGGCCGGACCTGTTCATTTGAATGTGCCGTTTGATGAACCGCTCATCCCGGAGCCGTCCGCTGCCGAGCAGATCTTCCGGGATTGCGTGGCGGACTACGAGCCCTTGGCGTCGCTGCGCACTATGCCCTCTATCGACACTTCTCCCGAGCAGGACTGGGAGGCCGCCCGCAATCAGATACGGCAGGCGGGACGCCCCCTGGTCGTGTACGGCCCGCAAGATGTTGCTAATGATCCGAACGCGATCTTGACGCGATCGGCGCTACCGTCGCGCATACCGATTCTGGCCGATATCGCCTCGCAGATGCGCACGGGCGGCCTGCGACTTGATAATATAATATCACACTATGATCTGTACTTGCGGGATCCCGACTTCGCGCGGCGGGCGGCACCGGATCTCGTCATCCACTTCGGCCGCCTGCCAACCTCGAAGATCCTCAATGACTGGCTCGCCGGCTGCAAACCGGCCGCCCACATCGCCGTCACCCCCGGCGAACAACTCGACGACCCGTACGGTTTCACAACCCAGCTCCTTGTCGGTGACCTGCCGACCGCAGCCAGCCGTCTTCTTCATCCCGCCGACGATGCTCCCGGTGACCCCGCCTACCCGCGGCTGTGGCGGGCCGCCGACACAGCCGCTGCTAACGAGATCGCTGCACATCAGCGGGAGCACACCACAAGTGACTTGTTCGAGGGCGATATCGTCGCGGCTGTCTTCCGCGATACTCCGGAAGACAGCATCGTCTACCTCTCCAACAGCATGCCGATCCGTTGGGCGGACACCTATGTACCGGCACAGCCATCCCGCTTGCGCGTGCTGGTCAATCGCGGCGCCAACGGCATCGACGGCATGATCGCCTCCGCCGCCGGCGCCGCCTCCGCCGCCGGGCGGAACGTGACTCTAGTCATAGGTGATCTCGCTTTCCTTCACGACCTCAATGGCCTGTGGGGCTTGGCCAAAGATCAACTGCCGCTCAAGATCGTCCTGATCAACAACGATGGCGGCGGCATCTTCTCCTTCCTACCGGTCGCGCGGCACGAACGAGTGTTTGATCCCCTTGTCGCCATGCCGCATGGCCTCAATTTCGCCGCCGCTGCCGCCTTCTACGAAATCCCCTGCCAACACGCCGCATCGCTTGAGGAGTTTCGCGGAGGGTATGCGGAAGCGGTGCGCAAGCCCGGGCCGCAGATCGTCACGGTTCATACCAACCGTCAGCGCACCGCCGCCCTGCATCGGGAACTCCGCCGGCGAGTCTGCGCACACTTGCCGAGCGAGGGATGATGGCCACTGTCGAACTGCAGGGTTACGTCTGGTATGTCCGCGAGGATGGTGATGCCGCCCTGCCGCCGCTCTTCCTCCTGCATGGTTTCACCGGCTGTGTCGAGTTCTGGGATGACGTGGTCAATGGGCTGTGCGGATCGTTCCGCTGCCTTCGTGTCGATCTCCCCGGGCACGGCCGCACGCGTGCCCCGGACCGGACCCGGGCATATGCCATGGAACAAGTCGCGCCGGCCCTGGTTACCCTGCTCGATCATCTCCGGATCAAGCGGACCCATCTCTGGGGATACTCCATGGGCGGACGTCTGGCGCTCTACCTGGCTGTGAGTTTTCCCCAACGTGTCGATCACCTGATCCTCGAGAGCGCCTCGCCCGGCATCAGCGATGCCGTCGAGCGCGACCAACGCCGTGACGCTGACGAGCGTCTCGCTGCTGAGATCGAGCGCGATGGTGTCCCCACGTTTGCCGAGAATTGGATGAGTCAGCCACTATTCGCAACTCAGGCGCGCCTGCCGGAACCCCGCCGTCAGCAAGCCCGCCGCTCGCGTCTGATTCACACGGCCGCCGGCCTGGCCAGTTCTTTGCGCGGCATGGGAGCGGGTGTCCAGCCCCCTTTGGCCGCCGCCTTGCCGACACTGACTTGCCCGACGTTGATTCTCACAGGCGAGCACGATGCCAAGTTCCACGCCATCGGCGCCGCCATGGCGCAGTCGATTCCCAAGGCCGCCTGCCACATAATCGCCGACTGCGGCCATGCCCCCCACTGGGAGCAGCCGGACGCTTGCGTCTCCGTGGCCGGACCGTTTCTCAACAGACAGACTGTTACGACAGCGACATCAGCACCGAGGGATGATGCTCGCAACTGAAACCGTATTCATGACGGAGGGCTGATATTCATGAGCCATATCATTTGGCAGAAGACCGGCAGCTTTGCCGACATCAAGTACGACAAGTGTGAAGGGATCGCCAAGATCACGCTCAACCGTCCCCGCGTCCGCAATGCCTTCCGGCCGCAGACCATCCTCGACATGTCCGCCGCTTTCAACGACGCACGCGACGATCCCCAGGTCGGCGTCGTCATTCTCACCGGCGAAGGGACCGAAGCGTTCTGCTCCGGCGGCGACCAGAGCATCCGCGGCAACGCCGGCTATGTCGATCAACAAGGCACGGCGCGCTTGAATGTACTCGATCTGCAACGCACGATCCGCTCGCTTCCCAAGCCCGTGATCGCCATGGTGGCCGGATACGCCATCGGTGGCGGCCACGTGCTGCATCTCGTTTGTGACCTGACCATCGCCGCCGACAACGCCCGCTTCGGGCAGACCGGCCCGCGCGTGGGGAGCTTTGATGGCGGTTTCGGCGCCTCCTACCTGGCGCGCATCGTCGGCCAGAAGAAGGCACGTGAAATCTGGTATCTCTGCCGTCAGTACGATGCCCAGGCGGCATTGGCCATGGGCCTGGTCAATGCCGTCGTCCCTCTGGAACGGCTGGAAGAGGAGACGGTCGCCTGGTGTCGGCAGATTCTCGCGCACTCACCGCTGGCGTTGCGTTGCCTGAAGGCGGCCTTCAACGCCGATTGCGATGGCCAGGCCGGGCTGCAGGAGTTGGCGGGCAACGCCACTTTGCTATATTATATGACCGCCGAAGCACAGGAGGGACGCGATGCTTTTCTAGAGAAGCGCGATCCCGATTTCTCCCGCTTCCCGCGCCACCCCTGAGAACCGTGATCGGCTCAATGCTCAGATACGGCATCTTCAGAGTCCCTAACGAAATGAACGATTGCCGAGACCGAACCCTCACTTTGACCCTTTCCCGGAAAGGGATCTGTCACACGCTCTGACATGGGGGAATCGACCATTATGCTTGGACCTTCCCAACACATGCAGGGGACAGGGGCTCTTGTCCTCCTGCGACTCGGAGAGATTCTTCTCAGGCGGAATGGGGTGAATCAACGCAAACCAGTCACGGACCAGAGATGACAACGATCGCCCGCCCGCCCGGGTGGACCGTCTGGCTTCTGGCCGCCCGTCCCAAGACGCTGTGGGCCGGCATCTCCCCTGTCATCGTGGGAACGGCGTTGGCATGGCGCGATCACACTTTTCAGCTCCCGGCCGCCCTGGCCGCGCTGCTCGGTGCAGTCCTGATCCAGATCGGCGCCAATTTCGCCAACGATCTATCGGATCATATCCGCGGCGCCGACGCCACCGGCCGCCGCGGCCCCATCCGCGCCACCCAGGCGGCGTGGGTCACGCCGAGACAAATGCGCGGCGCTGTCCTCGTCACCTTCACCCTCGCTCTCGCTGTTGGCCTCTATCTGGTCACCCGCGGCGGCTGGCCGATTGTCGTCATCGGCCTCGCTTCTCTGACAGCGGCTTTGCTCTACACCGGCGGCCCGTATCCCTTCGGTTACTATGGCCTCGGTGATCTGTTCGTCTTCATCTTCTTCGGTCCCGTCGCAGTGGCGGGCACATACTATGTCCAGGCACTCTCAGTGAATCAGACGGTCTGGATGTCCAGTATCCCGATGGGTGCACTCGCGACCGCCGTCTTGTGCGTCAACAACCTGCGTGACATCGACTCGGACCGCCGCGCGGGGAAGCTCACGCTCGCGGTCCGCCTGGGACGGCGCGGCGCCGCCTGGGAATATGTCGGTATGTTGGCATTGGCTTTCGTGTCTCCCGGTGTCCTCTTCATCCGCCATGACTTCGGCCCCGCCGTCCTTCTGGCGTCGGCGGTTATTCTCGCCGGTGCGCAATTGGCGCACCGGAGCTTCGCTATTGATGATGGTCCGTCTTTCAACAAACTTCTTGCTGCCACCGCCCGTCTGCAGGCCATCTATGCGCTGGCCTTTGCCGTTGGAGCCAACTGGTGAAAACCCTCAACCTGACAGTTATTCCCTATGATCGACCGCTGCCGCATCCGCTCGTCACCGCCCATGGCACCTATGAGCGGCGCGCCGGCGTTCTCCTCGTGCTGCGCGACGCCGCGGGTTTCTATGGTCTTGGTGATGCCGCCCCGCTGCCGGGTTTCTCCCGCGATACGCTTCCCGCCGTGGAGGCGCGCGGCCGCGAGTTGAATGAGCGCTTCCTCCCTCGTGTGTCTGAAGCCGCGCTCGTCCCGGACTCATTCCATCAGTTGAGCGTGCGCGCTGCCGTCTGGAACGACTGGGTCGCTGACTGCCCATCGCTGCAGTTTGCCTGGGAGACCGCGCTTGCCGACCTCGCCGCCCGCCGATGCCGTCAGCCCCTGGCACGCTGGCTCGCCGAGGGTGCAGCCGAGACGGTCACCGCTAACGCACTGCTGAGCGATAGTGATCCCCAACAGCTTGCCGACCGCGCCCGCACACTCGCTGGCCAGGGATATACGACGTTCAAAATCAAAGCCGGCATCGGCAAAGCCAGCCCAGACATCGCCCGCATCTCCGTCGTTCGTGAGGCTGTACCCGACGGCCAACTCCGGATCGATGCTAATGGCGCCTGGGAGCCGTCACAGGCGCGTGCGGTCTTGGCGGTCGCCCGTGAAATCAGGCCGGAGTTTGTCGAGCAGCCCCTCGCCGTCGGATACGCCGAAACCGCCCGCCGCCTGACCCGCGACGCCGGCGTTCCTCTGGCCTTGGATGAGGACGCTGATACCTTCGATAGCGCCCGCCATCTGATCGAATCTGACTTGTGCGACGTGATCGTTCTCAAGCCGATGGTTGTCGGCGGCATCGTGGCCTGCACGCGTCTGGCGGCTCTGGCCCGACGTCGACACATCCGCGTCGTCTACACCTCGGCATGGGAAAGCGACGTCGGCGTCGCCGCCACGCTGCATCTGGCCGCCGCTCTCGGTCCCGGCTCGCCGGCGGCCGGGCTGTCAACCGCCGGGATGATCGCCACCAATCTCGTCGATCAGCCGCTGATGATCACCGCCGGTCAACTCGCGATTGGCCGTCTTCCCGGACTGGGGCTGAATCTCTCTCCACATATCTTCGAGCCATAGCGGTCTCCCTATGGGTCGCTTGACCTATCCAACAATACGTCACGCCGCGCGGCAGCCCGATCACCCCGCGGTCATCGACGGCGGGCTGACGCTCACGTATGGTGAACTTGAGTTGCGCGTTCAAAGCGCCGCAAGAAATCTTCTCTCCCTCGGCGTTCGCCCGCTGGATCGTGTTGCCGTTGCCGGCGTCAATTCGCTGGCGTGGGTCGTCCTCGCGCACGCCATCCCCCGAATCGGCGCCATTCTCGCACCCATCAATCCACAACTCAATCCCCAAGAAGCAGTACTGTATATGGAGCGGATCGCACCGGCACTCGTGCTGGTTGATGACATCGCCGGAGGCAGCCCCGCTCATGCCGGCTGGCCCGGCTGCCCGGTTGTTCCGTTGCTTGAGGTGACGGCAGAGCGCAGCGTAGTCGGCACTGCTGAGCTGCGGGAGGAAATCACCCCCGACGACCTCCACACCATCATCCCCACCTCGGGGACAACCGGAACACCCAAAGGTGTCTGCCTGACAATGCAAAACCACCTCGCCGGCGCTCTGGCCAGCGCCCTGAATCTGGGAATCGACCCGCAGGATCGGTGGCTCGCGAACCTGCCGTTCCATCATGTTGGTGGGATCGCAATCATCATGCGCGCCGCGTTCTATGGCACGACCATTGTCATCCAGAATCAATTCGCTGCCGAAGCTGTCATCGAAGCGATCCCGCGCGACCGTATCACGCAACTATCGCTCGTAGGAACGATGTTGGCACGCCTGCTGGATGCCATTGGTAATCGTCCCTTCCCTCACTCGGTGCGCTCGGTCCTGGTCGGCGGCGGGCCGGTCAGCCGTTCTCTCGTTTCCGAAGCGCGCGCCCGTGGACTGCCGGTTCTCCCGACCTACGGTTTGACCGAGACGGCCTCTCAGGTGGCGACTCTGTCACCGGGAGCCGCCATGGAGAAACTCCACACCACCGGGCGGCCACTGGCGATGTGCGAAGTGGAAATCCGCGATGAGGCCGGACAACCTCTGGCGGCAGGGTGTGATGGGACAATCTGCGTCCGCGGTCCGATGGTCTCATCCGGCTACTGGACCGCGCCGGATCACATCGAACCGATAGGTCACGACGGCTGGTTCGTCACCAGCGACGTCGGCACTCTCGATACCGAGGGTTTCCTGGTCGTGCGCGGACGCCGCGACGGCGTCATCATCACCGGCGGGGAGAAGGTCTTTCCCGAGGAAGTCGAAGCCATTCTGGAGCAGGTCGACGGTGTTGCACGAGCGGCGGTCTTTGCCGTCCACGACCGCGCGTGGGGACAGAGAGTAGTGGCCTTAGTTGAAGTGGCACCCGACGCTGCATTTGATCCTGACGCACTTCGCGCACACCTGGAGCGCCGCTTGGCTCACTATAAGATCCCCAAGACGATCATGCGCGTCGACCGGCTCCCACTGACCGCCACCGGCAAGATCGACCGCCGCCAACTCACTTCCGCTGACGGTCCAGTATGTGGTAGAATCGATTAGACAACCTCGCGAAGAACCAGGGATTTCACCATTGCACCGGTGAATAAGGGGCTGAAGAGTCTGTGTGATTTTGTCGCTTTGGCGGTTGGGTATTCGATGATTGTGAGTACGTCCTCCACCGGCTTGTTGGGATCTTGGGGGGAATTGGGTGCCCAGCCCAGCGGCGAGCGGTTATCCGGTTA
>Ga0315277_10002085_pt1 | contig 28169 bp, 29 predicted proteins | sample YL17G05_15_MG_FD_203695 | JGI IMG/M metagenome (GOLD analysis project Ga0315277, IMG submission 203695) | Sediment microbial communities from Yellowstone Lake, YNP, Wyoming, USA - YL17G05_15 | ecosystem: Environmental > Aquatic > Freshwater > Lake > Sediment | place: USA: Wyoming | collected... | reverse complement strand
ATCAATCATCTTCTCCGGGATCACGCCTCCGCTCGGGCCTCCGGTCTGAACCGCCTTGAATTTTTTCCCCTTCCGGATTCCGCCTCCGATGTCAAACACGATCTCCTTGAGCGGAATCCCCATCGGCACTTCCACCAGGCCGGTGTTATTGACCTTGCCCACCAGCGAAAAGACCTTGGTGCCTTTGCTTCCTTTGGTGCCGATGCCGGCGAACCAGTTGGCGCCTTGGTTCATAATCTCCGGGATGCAGGCATAGGTTTCCACATTGTTCAAATTGGTCGGCTGGTCCCAGAGACCTTTATCAGTCGCGTGAATATATTTCGCCCTCGGCTCGCCCACCCTTCCTTCCAGAGAGCGCATCAAGGCGCTGGATTCTCCGCACACGAACGCGCCTCCCCCGCGGTTGATCCGAATCTCAAAATCAAAACCCGAGCCCATAATGTCCTTTCCCAGAAATCCGTATTCACGCGCCTGCTCAATGGCCCTGGTCAAATTTCTCACTGCCAGCGGATACTCGTGCCGGACATAGATATATCCATTCGCCGGCGCTTTGCCGGACGCGATCGCGAAAGCGGCGATGATCATTCCCTCCAGGACCGTATGCGGGTCGCCTTCCATAATGGACCGGTCCATAAACGCGCCCGGATCGCCTTCATCTCCGTTGCAGATGATATACTTGACCGTGCCTTCGGCCTGGCGGGTGGATTCCCATTTTCTTCCGGTCGGGTATCCGCCCCCGCCCCGGCCCCGGAGACCCGAGGCCTTGACCAATTCAATGATCTCTTCCGGCTTGATCTTGAGCGCCTTGCCCAGAGCCGCGTATCCGTTGGCGGCGATGTAATCTTCAATCTCAGCGGGATTGATCCGGCCGCTGTTCCGGAGCGCGATCCGCTTCTGCCTGGCGTAAAAGGGGATTTTGTTGTAGTCGGTAATTTTTTCTTTGCTCACCGGGTCCTGGTAAAGGAAGGCTTCAATCATCCGGCCCTGCTGCAAGGTCATTCCCACAATGTCCTCGGCCGCTTTTACCTTGTCCCTTCTCCCGACCCGCTGGTAATAAATTCCGTCCGGCTCAATCAGCACGATCGGCCCGCGCTCGCAAAAGCCGTGACAGCCGCTCAGCTTGAGCGCGACTTTGACATTCAGCTTCTGTTCCTTGATCTTCCGCTCCAGCGCCTGAGCCAGGTCCGCAGAGCCGTAAGAGAGACAGCCGGTGCCTCCGCACACGATCACAATTTTCTCTTTTTGCGCAGCCTCGGCTTTTGCTTTTTCCTTTAATTGTTCCAGTTCCGCCAATGTTCTGATCTTCATCATTTCTTCCTTATCGCGTAAATATCTATTATTTTCTTCACCTTTTCCAAGCTCACCTGGCCGTGGACTTCCTCGTTCACCTTCACCACCGGCGCCAGCGCGCAGGCTCCCAAACAGTTCACGGTCTGAAGGGTGAATTTTCTGTCATCGGTGGTGTCATTGACCTTGATCCCCAATTCGCGCGTGAACGAGTCCACAATTCTCGGGCCGCCCCGCAAATGACAGGCGGTTCCCAGACAGACCTGGATGATCCATTTGCCCTTGGGCTTCAAGCTGAAGGCCTTGTAAAAAGTGGCGACTTCGGCCACGCGCGTAAGCGGGAGATTCAGCTTTTCCTGCAAACGCACCAAAGCCGGCCTCGGAAGATACCGATACTGGTCCTGGAGGTCCTGCATCATCGGGATCAGGAACGCCGGATCCGCTCCCCAGTTCTTGATCACCTCATCCACAATTTTCAGGTTAACCTTGGCCTGCATCCTCACTCCTTATTTCTTCACATTCTCGCATTTGGCCCGGAGCTTATCGTAGTCCCCCTTGATCCGCTCCTGGATGCGGCCGACCGCTTCCGGGGTTAAATGCCGGAACCGGCCCTGACCCTTGAAGTAATCGGTGATGGGCTTGAGCTTGGGGAAGTCAAAGGTGAGCTGGTATTTGCCGTCAATCACCTCATAAAGCGGGAACGCCCCGGTCTCCACCGCGAGCCGGCCGTAGCGGATCGCGTCTCCGCTCGGAATCCTCCAGCCGGTCGGACATACGCTCAGGCAATGAACATAAGCCGGGCCTTTCACCGCCGCGGCCCGTTTCACCTTTTCATAAAGATCAATCGGATACGCGCTGCAGGCCGTGGCCACATAGGGAATCCCGTGCGCGGCCATAATCTCGGGCATATTCTTCTTCCAGGTTTCCTGACCGGCCTTCACCCTGCCGGCCGGGCTGGTGGTGGTTGAGGCGCCAAAGGGAGTGGCCGAACTGCGCTGGATCCCGGTGTTCATATAGGCCTCATTGTCGTAGCAGACGAAAATCATATTATGTCCGCGCTCCATCGCCCCGGAAAGCGCCTGAAGCCCGATGTCGGCCGTGCCTCCGTCTCCGGCCATTCCCGCGATGTTGATCTTTTTGTGCGGCAGCCGGCCTTTGCGCATCAAGGCCTTCAAGCCCACTTCCACTCCGCTCGCGACCGCGGCCGCGTTTTCAAACGCGACATGGATCCAGGGGATCTGCCAGGCCGTGGTGGGGAGCGGGGAGGACACGATTTCCATACAGCCGGTTGCCATGGCCACGATGGAATTTCTTCCCAAGGCCTTGCACACGATCCGGACCGCCAACGCCTCGGCGCATCCCTGGCAGGCGCGATGCCCGCTGGTGAACAATTCTTCCTTGGGCAATAATAGCGGCGCATAAACATCCAGGTCAATCATTCTCTCACCCCGTAAATTTCGTATTCGTCCTCGGTTCCGTCTTTAATCTTTTTCTTCGCGCGCTCAACCATCTGATAGAAATCATCCGGCTGAACATCCCGGCTGGCCAGTCCGGCAATGAAGTTCACGATCCGGGGCCGCTTCTTCCCGGAATAAAGCGCGCTCCTGACTTCGCTTGCCACCGGCCCTCCCGGACCTCCGAAAACCACGGCCCGGTCAATCACGATCAAACTCTCCGCGTTCTTCACCGCGTCCCTGAATTTCGCAAACGGGAACGGCCGCCAGAGCCGGAGCGACACCAGCCCCACTTCTTCCCCGGTCTCGCGCATCTCGTCAATCGCCACCCGGGCGGTCTCGCTGAAACTGCCCATGGTCAAGAGCAGGGTTTTCGCGTCTTCCGCCCGGTAGGTTTCCACCGCGGAATATTTCCGGCCGCAAATTTTCTCCAGCTCCTCCCAGGCCCTTTCAATCACCGGCATAGTCGCGATCAAGGCCTCGTCCTGGGCCTTTTTGCATTCGGTGAAAATTTCCGGAGGGCCGAACGCGCCCATAGTGAGCGGATGCTCGGGATGAAGCCGGAATTTGGGCTGGAAGGGGGGCAGGTATTTTTTCACCATCTCATCCGCCCAGTATTCAATCGGCTCAATGGTATGAGTGAGCATAAAACCGTCCATATTGAGCATCACCGGATGAAGCGCCTTTTCATCCTCGGCCACGCGGAAGCACCAGAAAATATGGTCATAGGATTCCTGGCCGTTCTCCACGAAAATCTGGACCCAGCCGGAATCCCGGACCATCATCGCGTCCGAATGGTCGTTCCAGATTGAGAGCGGCGAGTTGAGCGACCGGTTCGCCACCACCATCACGATCGGGAGCCTCATTGAGGCCACGCAATAAACGATCTCGGCCATCAAAGCGAGTCCCTGGGAGGCGGTGGAAGTGAAGGTTCTGGCCCCGGCAGCAGATGATCCGGCGCAGACGCTCATCGCGGAATGCTCGCTCTCCACCGGCACGAACTCCGCGTCCAATTCCCCCTGCGCCACCAGCTCGGCCAGATGCTCCACAATATGGGTCTGGGGAGTGATCGGGTAGGCGCTCACCACATCCACATCGCATTGCTTGACCGCCTCGGAGACTGCGATGCTGACCTCAACTCCTATCTTTTTCCTTGCCGGATCCGCCATTATTTTCCCTCCAACATACTGATCGCCTCGGTCGGGCATTCCCGCGCGCAGATGCTGCATCCCTTGCAATAGTCAGGGTTCATCGTGAAGTATCCGTCCGGCTTCTGACCAACCGCCATATCCGGGCAAAATACCCAGCACCTTCCGCACTTGATGCATTTCTTCTCGTCCCACACCGGGTGCATACTCCGCCAGTCCCCGGTATGGTATTCGCGGGCCGTGCCCGGCTCCGGCACAATGAAACCGATCGCCAGTTCTTGCCATTTGAATTGATCTGCAGGTTTGGTCATTTATCCCTCCAGCTTCATTTCCTCGTAAGCCCGCTTGCAGGCGTTCAAATTCATCTCCGCAACTTTGCCGAATCTATCCTGGAACGGCTCCTTCAAACTGTCCAGATTCACCAGGTTCTTCACCTTGAGCAAGGCCCCGAGCATCGCGGTATTGGTGATCGGGAGCTTGAGAATTTCGCGCGCAATCGCGCTCGCGTCAACCGTAGCCACAGAGCAGGAGAATTTATATTTCTTTTTGAGTTCCGCCGGGCTCAACTCGGAATTGGCCACCAGGATTCCGCCTTGCTTCAAGCCTTTGGTCGGGTCCAGAACCTCCAACAGGCTCGGGTCCAAAACCACCACCAGGTCCGGATTTTTTACCTGGAAACGGTGCTGAATTTTATGGTCCGACACCCGGCAGAAAGCCAGCACCGGCGCGCCTCTCCGCTCCGGACCGAAGGACGGAAAGGCCTGCGCCCATTTCCCTTCCGCAATCGCGGACCGGGCCAATAAGTCCGCGGTGGTTACCGCGCCCTGACCGCCTCTTCCGTGAAACCTGATCTCAATCATCCCCGCTCCTCATAATTTAATATTTCAGAACTCCCTCGCTCCAGCCGGAACAATTGGAAAAAACCACTTTTAAGATGATAGAAACTCTCCGGAAAAAGTCAATTTGCGGCAAGGCGATGCCGGGAAAAGGCGCAATCTTGCCAGCAGAATCTTCCCAGGTTATAATTTAAGTGTGAGCCCTGAACTTCGCGGGATTACCGGAAAGATGGAGGTTGCGGCTTTTGAAAAAGCCGGGTTCCGCCTCTTGCGCCAAAGAGGGAGTCATTGCTTGCTTTTCAAGAAAGGAGCGCCTTTGTTGGTGATTCCGGTTCATTCCAGGGATTTGAAAATCGGGCTCTTGAAGAAAGAGATAAAGAAATCCGGCCTGACTGAGGACGATTTTAGAGCGCTTCTCTAAGGAGGAAACGATGAAGATATTGGAATTTAGCGTGGTGATCCATAAGGCTGAGGAAGGCGGATACTGGCTGGAGGTTCCGGCCCTGGAGGGATGTTTTACCCAGGGAGAGACGATGGAAGAGGTCTTGGAAAACGCCAAGGAAGCCATTGCCCTTTATCTGGAAGGTTTGGCTGAAACCGGCAAGGAAATACCCAAAGATGAGGATGTCAAGGTGGAGAAGGTGGAAGTGGCGGTGAACGCCTGAAGCTACGGTCAAACTGGTGAAACCAAACTGTTTTCGCGAGCGGTATTCCGCGAGTCCCGCGGAGCGAAGAGAGGCGGGATGCGAGTGCCTTTCCTGTCCGCCGAAGCCTCTTCTGCCTCGGACATTCTGTCGGCGAAGGAGGAAGGCGCGATTCGTGGCGCAGACACCCTTGTCTGCGTTTTGCTCGCAAATTCTTCTTATTTTTCTAGATAGTTATGCCAGTCAGCTTTTTTAGTCAAAAGAGCAATTTTTTACTTGACATAAAATCGGGATTAGATATAATTGTGAAAGATGCAGGGAGGGAAAAAATTTTCAAAAAATCTCAAATCTAATGACCGGATCTGACATTACCATCAGTTATAATCCCGCTCAAAGGAGATAAGTTAATGGCTTTAGATAAAGATAGGTGGCGCATTGAAAGGCTGGGTTTTTTCAGCCCAAATCAAGCCAGAGAAAGTTACTTGACAGGGGGCAAAATGCGCTTAAATAGTGTCCAAGAAACCGGGTGCGAAACAATTGGGGCACGCTATGATTGAAAATGACCAAAAAGGCAAGAAAGAAATAACGCCGGAAAAGGCACAGGATTTTTTTGAAAAGGTGGCGGTACTTGGTGCAGGAGTAAAAGTAAGTTTCGATGGCGCTCAATATGTTGACCAAGTGTCGTTCTGGGATTGGATGAATAGAAGCTATCTTCAGTCCGGCTATTTTTCTTCTCCGGAGGCAGCTTTGAAATGCCTGTTGGACAGACCAGACTGGACAATTAAACAGTTGCAAGGGAAAGGTTACGAATGGGCAGGAGCCCTAAAAGACAAAAATGATATCTCTAACATTGGTGCGAGAGTCATATTAACAGACGACCCCACCCAATCAGGAGTAGATTCTACAATAAAAAACTTTTTTAATGGAGGTGAGATTCATAAGCAATATAAGAATTACCCGCACGATACAGTGCCAAGGGCGAGAGATTTCAAGCACACCCCACAAGATGCCATCGTAGTTGGCCCCAAAGACAAAATTGATTCCTGGAATACAGGGGGTCATCCCAAGGAAGCTTTTCTTTCTTCAGATAAAGCTGCTGAGATACCTCAAGATAGGAAGAGCCAAGTAATCGATGGCAAAGCCTATCCAATAAAAAGTTTTGAATTTGTTCAGGGAGCAATGAAACAGATTGGGCGAGGAGCTGTCATCGGAGCAGTTGTATGTGTAGGTGTCTCTACACTTTCAAATTATAGCCGCTTTGAGAAAGGAGAAATCACTGGCGGTGAGCTTGTCGAGATACTATTGAAAGACTCCACAAAGGGAGCTTTGACCGGAGGAACCATAGCCGCCATAAATATCCCAGTCCAACTTGCAGCTCAATGGATAGGCGTTGGCAACCCCATCACTATTCCTGTCATGATCGTTATTAGCGCTGGTCTCCAAGAGGTGCTCGGCCCCATTTTCAAAGAAGGGCGCTATGCCGAGTATCGAAGCAAGATAGGTGCATATAGAGATCTTTCACAAGCATGGCTGGCCTATGCCGACATGAGCTATAAGCTGTATCACATTCAAAAGGACTACCTAAAAGAAGTGGCTTTGCATCTGGAGTTGGGAGATCATCTTGATAGAGGAATCAAAATGCAAGGAGAGCAGATTGAGGATCGTATTCGGAGGCTAAAGAAATGAAAGATTTGATTAGCCAAATTGATCAGAACATCGGCGGCGATCCTCTTAGCGGAGACATTATCAAGTCGTTTGATACAGCTTATCATCATTTTCTCCAGGAGGGTATGGATGAAGATGATAAAAGACAAAAGATAGGGGAAATAGCCAAGCTGCTTGAAATCACAACAGATAATTTGAAAGAAATGGAAGGACAAAATGCATTTCAAAGAGCATGGAAAACCATCAGTGGCAGCAATAAAAAGCTGATGCTTAAATCCGAGCAGAATTTATTACAGATTCAAAAAGGAGCGCTCTATTTTCTGCTTAGGAGCACCGAGAATGACATCATTATGAAGCAGACCGTTGCTCAAGCTCTTCGCCGGGTTTGCGCTCTCCAGATTCAACATGCTCAAATCAGAAAATATCTCATAGAATTATCCGATACTCTAATCGACCGTCAGGACCATATTGATTCTCGACTTGACAACCACGAAAGGCAACTCTCTGCTCTTTCAAGAAAAGTTCCCTTATGGCGCAAGTTTGTTTTTTATATTCTGTTTGGATGGATATGGGGATTTGAGTTGTTGCCAGAACAAAATACCTCAAGTTCATCCGAACCACCCAAAGGCCCGAATAGACAGGAGGTAAATGAATCAGATTATTTAAAATTGGCCGATGATTTTATTGAAAAATTGGTATCTTTAGTTAAAGAAGAAAGAGAATCAAATTTAAATAATGAGAAAATGTTCTTCGATGACCTCCCTGACCTCGTTGAAGCCATAAGCGCGGCAGGCGAATTCGCAGAAAGCGAAGAAAAAGAAAAAGAGAGTTTTATTAAATCCCTTGGTAAATTTATAAGAAGTACCAAAATAAATGTGTCTTCCATTCAATCTTCCCTGCGAGAAGTCGTCAAAGAAAAAGCTTTGGTTCTCGCGAATAGTCTACAGGACTTGGCCAAGCATATCGGTCTTAGTGATTCTGAATTACTTGAATTACAGCCAGATTATGTCGAGATTGATAAATTTTGTCAGCAAATAATTAACGCTTCCACATCCATTTGTCGTAAAATTGAGGAAATGGAAGAATTAAGATATTCTTTACATCAGCGACTTAATAATTGTGAAAAAATTGTAAGAGAATCTGTGATTAAGGCGATAGGGAAAGATTTTTTAGAAAAAATTACATTCGGCCTTATTCATGTTTATTCAAAAGATGTAGAATTCATTCAAAAATATGACTCTGACCTACAGCAGTACCAGAATTGTTGGAGAGATTTAGGAGAACTGATAGAGTTAACAGACAAACAAATTGATTACCTGATTGAGGGACGATTTATTAATGAATGTAATAGAAATATAAAATATATATTTAAAAAGGCATACAAGAAAAAAATCCCCATATCAGAAATTGAAAATTTACTCGAAAATGAGTTTGACACTAAGAATTAAAATTGCAAAGTAGGGGTGGGGTCTAGGGGTGGGGTCAAACCTTGCCATTGGGACATTGAAGCAATTTAAAAGGAGAAATCGAAAAATATCCCCCTCTCCCTTTCCCGCTCAGTGATTATGCCAGACAAGAGTGTCTGGCACATGACAGGAGCGCTTACGCAATGAAGCCGCTCGCATCCTGCTTCGCCATCTTCCTTCGCTATCCTCTTTCGCTAAAGCTATAGAGGACAAGAAGCTACGGATGACAGGAGGCTACGCAGGACTCGCGGAATACCGCTCGCAAATTAGGGATCATCAATTATAATCAATAAGGTGAAGAAAGAATTGATCGGGCTTTTAATGGTGGCGTTTTTCTTCGCTTGCGCGGGCGGGGAAGGAGATGGCGGCTCGGATTCATCCGGATCCTCCCCCGCGGAGTCCTTTGCCGCGTTCAAACAGGCGATGGCTCAGAACGATCAGCAGGCCGCTTTGGATCAGGTTTCGTCAGCCGGCCAGCAGAAAGTTCAAGATATGATGGACGCGGCGCAGGGCCTGGGATACTCCCCCGCGGAGATGATCAGTGGATTAGGCGGGCTCAAGCTGGAGGAGGATCGTAAAGAGATCAAAATTTATTCCGCGAATAAAACCATCCGGGGCAAGGCTTATTCCTTTGAAGTGATTTATATCCTGGAAGACGGGAAATGGAAAATTTTAAGCATCTAAAAATTGCTTATCACCTCGCTTGTGGGAGAGGCCAGGGGAGAGAATTGTTGATCTTTAGATTTTTGCGCTCCGCATCGTCAAGTTCCAAGTCACGCTCTGACCCCAAATGGTGGTTATTGATTTTGATGATGATGGCGCCGGTATGCGCTTTTGCCTGGGACACCAGGCCCACCCATCCGTATTTGAGCGGGAAGATGGTGGAATGCTACAACCTGAAATTCCCGGAGCCGGACCTGGTTTCCGTGGATACTATTCTGCGAGGCGCGGTTGTGGAAGACGCGGCCAAATATTGTTACAACCGGGCCTTTAATCATTTTTACGACCCGACTGCGATTGGTCCGGACAAGATCGGCATTCCCGGTCTTTACTCGCTCGGGTTCAATGACGCCATCACCTGGGCAACCAGCCCTTCTGCCCAGAGCGCCAATGTCCCGTCCGGTCTCCCGACCGGAATCTATTGCGACAACTTCGGCGGGGGCGAGCCTTACCCTTACGGCGATCTGTCCTTCCCCACTGCGATTGCAATTTACGACACGGATCAAAGCCGCGCCTTGAAAAATTTGGGCGCGGTCACGCATCTGATTGAGGATATGGCTGTGCCGGCTCACACGCGCGGGGATCCGCACACGGAAGGGGACAGCCTGGAGCGGCTGATCGGCTTTGATACATACAGCCTGGACGGGGCGGTTTGCAATCCGCCGGGCTTGAGCGGAGCCAACGCTGTTGCGCAATTGCAGGACGCGATGCGCCGGCTGGCAATGATTGGGAGTCAGGGATTTTTCAGCGACTCCACCTGGGCCGAGCCGACTCCGTATTTGACCTGGACCAAAACCGGGAGCGTGGTGGAAACGGATGGCGGGAAATATATCTATGCCTTGGGCACGCTGGAAATTCCAGCCGGAATTTTTCCGGGCGGGGAAACTTATCCGGAGCATAAAATCGGCCAGGTGAGCGCGCTCGCGCCCAAAGAGCTGGCGGCCGATTGGCTGAAAGATCCGGATCCGGATCAGATGAAAAATTTCCTGGTCATCAACCGCTATGTGGCGCTCGCTTACTACCGAATCCTGGGCCGCAAGGCCATAGAATTCGGCGCCGCAATGATGGACGCCTATTTCAAAGAAGTTCTGCCCTGATTGCCCGCAGTCAAGTTTTTGACAAGTCATAAGTTGAGGGTCTGTTGCCCAAATCAAAAATCCTCTTTTCCCTCCCCCTAGGGGGAGGGTTTGGGAGAGGGTGATTGATTTTATAAATATTTTTTCCACCCTCCCCTCTATCCCCTCCCCTCAAGGGAGGGGATAAAAGGTTTGCAACAGACCCTTGAGACCTGACCCCAACTCGGGTTGACAGCGTCCAAGAGAATAGGATAGCTTTAGAGCGATGGAAATAATGAGTCCAAAGTCGCTGGCGTTGAGACCCGGGAATGATCAAGAGGTATTGGCGGTATTGGCCGGGAGCCAGTCGGTCTGGGGCCATGGGATCGGTCCGGAGGAATATGTGGAGTATCACAATTTGATCCGGAATCACCCGTGGTCTCAGAAGAATTTTCAGCACCTGGTCCTGATTGACGAGCAGGGAGAAATTTTCTCTTCCTGCAAAACCTATCATCATCAGGTCCGGATCGGCTCGGAATTTTTCCGGCTTTGCGGGATCGGCGCGGTGTTCACTCCTCCGCAATACCGGAGTCTGAATTACGCGAGCCAGATGCTGGAGTATTTAATGGAAGAGATCCAGGAGCAAGGATTTGAATTGGCCCTGCTCTTCACGGACATCGGCCCGGAATTTTATTCCCGGTTCGGTTTCCGGCTCTTTTTCAAGAGCGACCCGGTTTATCTTTTCGCGGAGCAAGGTCTGGCGGGATCTGAAATCCAGATTCTGAATCATCTTCCGGCCGAGCTTTTGGAATGGGACCAGGCTTATGACCAGGGCCGGAATTTCGCGGTTATAAAAACCCCGGAATATTTCCAGCTGTTAAGCGACCGGATCAGTTGGCATCAGAAATATCTCGGGTATCAAGACCAGAAAGTGGCGGTTTCTTTTCCGGACCAGACTTATCTCTGGGCGGATTTGAGCAGATGGCGGATTATGGCGCGCAGGTTCGCAACTTGCAAAAGCGACCCCGGCCAGGCCCTGGGCAGAATCCTGACCGCGCTGAAAGAAAAACTCGGGTTCCACAGCATCACCGGCTGGCTTCCATCCGAGTTTGAGCAATACCCGTTCTTGCGGCTCAAGGACTATGAGCCAAGAACCCGTTCGCTGATGATGCTCACGGCCTTGAACGAGCGGGCGAAGATCGTTTACGATCTGAGTCCGGACGAAGTCCAATTCTGGCTGGGGGATTACTTCTGAGCCATCAAATTGCAGATTACAAATTACAGATTCCTCGGAAGGATTGCGCGGTTAGAACTTTAAAATCAGGAAACCTTTGTTAAACTATATGCTGATCAAATTTTAAGGAGGAAACAATGATAGCGCCTCATGGAGGAAGATTGGTGAATCGGATCGCGGAAGCTGAAGAGGCGGTGTCGCTTCTGGAAAAGGCCAGGGGTTTGCCCAGGCTGATCCTGAACCGGCGCGAGCTGTCCGACCTGGATATGATCGCGACCGGGGCGCTCAGCCCTCACGAAGGATTTATGTGCCGGGAAGATTATGAGAGCGTCCGGGATTTTATGCGCCTGAAGAATGGCACGGTCTGGAGCCTGCCGGTGACCCTGAGCGCCAAGGCGGATGAAGCTCGGCTCCAGGTCGGCAAGGAAATTGCGCTCTGTTCTCCGGAAGGAGAGCCGGTCGCGGTGATGGAATTGGAAGACAAATACCGGGTGGACAAGGAGTTGGAGGCGGACAAGTGTCTCCAGACCACGGACCGGTCTCATCCGGGCTGTCAGTATCTGGACACGATCTCGGACATTTACCTGGGCGGCAAAATCAAGCTCTTCAAGCGGATCAAAGACCCGGCGTTTGAAAAATGGGCGCTGGACCCGAAGGAAACCCGGGTGCTATTCAAGACCAAGGGCTGGAAAAGCGTGGTGGCGTTCCAGACCCGGAACCCGATCCACCGCGCGCACGAGTATCTCCAGAAATGCGCGATTGAGATGGTGGACGCGCTTCTGATTCACCCGCTGGTGGGCGAGACCAAGGCGGGAGACATTCCCGCGGAGGTGCGGATGAAATGTTATGAGGCGCTGATTGAAAACTACTACGCCAAGGGCAGAGCCGCGATCAGCATCTTCCCCGCGGCAATGAGATACGCGGGTCCCAGAGAGGCCATCTGGCATTCCATCTGCCGCAAGAACTACGGCTGCACCCATTTCATCGTGGGACGGGATCACGCCGGGGTCGGAACTTTTTACGGCCCGTTTGACGCCCATTATATTTTCCAGGAATTTGAGCCGGAAGAGATCGGGATCACCCCGCTCTTCTTTGACAATTCCTTCTGGTGCAAAAAATGCGGCGGGATGGCCTCGGCCAAGACCTGCCCGCATTCCGGTGACGATCATATCTCGCTCTCCGGCACCAAAGTGCGCGAGATGTTCGCCAGAGGCGAAATCCCTCCGGTGGAATTCACCAGGCCGGAAGTGGCGAAGGTGCTGATTGAGTATTATCGGGGGCTGGAGAAAAAGTAGGGGCGCACCCGCGTGTGCGCCCGGCTTGGCGGGGCAGACACATGGGTCTGCCCGTACCAGTGAGATAAGGAGATAATGGAAATGGAAAAGCTGTTAATCATCGGACTGGATTGCGCGACCCCGCAATTGGTGTTTGATCAGTTCGCGGCTGACCTTCCCAATCTCCGCTCGCTCGGGAAAAAGGGTCATCAGGCCAAATTGGTTTCCACCATCCCGCCGATCACGGTCCCGGCCTGGACCGCGATGATGACCAGCAAGGACCCGGGTCAGCTCGGCTTTTACGGATTCCGGAACCGCGCCGGGTATGACTATGAGAATTTGTATTTTGCCAACGCCAAATATGTGAAGGAGAAGACGGTTTGGAATTATTTGAACAGGAACCGGATGGCGACCTTGTGTTTCGGCATCCCCCAGACTTACCCGCCCAAGCCGCTGAACGGAATTATGGTCGGCTGTTTCCTCACCCCGGACAAGAACGCCGAGTTCACCTATCCGGCTGAGCTTAAAGCCGAACTGGACCAGGCCGCGGACGGGGACTACATCATTGATGTCAAGGATTTCCGCACTGACAACAAGGACTGGCTGATTGAGCAGATTTATCTGATGGCGGATCATCGCTTCAAGGCCTTCCGGCATTTCTACAAAAAGGATGACTGGCCCTTTGCGATGATGGTTGAGATGGGAATTGACCGGATTCATCACGGCTTCTGGAGATACTTTGACAAAACGCATCGGCTTTATGAAAAAGGAAATAAATATGAAAACGCCATCCGTGATTTCTATATTCATATTGACCGGGAGATCGGGAAACTTTTGAACGACCTTGACGCCAAGACCTCGGTGATGGTGGTCTCGGACCACGGCGCCAAGAATATGGTCGGAGCCATCTGCGTGAACGAGTGGCTCCAGCAAAAGGGATGGCTCAAGTTGAAAAATCCGCCCCAGGAGCAGACCAAGATGAAGATGAACAATATTGACTGGGAGCATACCAAAGCCTGGAGCGAGGGCGGATATTACGCAAGGATGTTCTTCAATGTGGCGGGACGCGAGCCAAAAGGAATAGTGCCCAAGGCCGACTATGAAAAATTCCGGGATGAAGTGAAAGCCGCGCTGGAGGCGATTGAGGACGAGAAGGGAAAAAATATCGGCACTAAAGTATTCAAGCCGGAGGAGATTTATAAAACAGTCAATGGGATCGCGCCCGACCTGATCGTGCATTTCGGGAACCTGGACTGGAGAAGCGCCGGGACCGTCGGCGGAGGCAAGATTCATATCTATGAAAACGACACCGGCCCGGACGACGCCAACCACGCCCAGGAAGGAATCTTCATCTGGAACATTGACCCGAGCCGGTTCCTGCAAAAATCCGACTCCTTCCGCATCTACGACATCGCGCCCACGGTGCTCAAATATTTCGGGATTGAAATTCCCCAGGATATGATTGGAAAATCGCTGATCCGCTAGTAAAATAGATCGTTCAGGAGGATATGAAATGAAGGGATTCACTTTATGGTTCACAGGATTAAGCGGCTCGGGCAAGAGCACGATTGCGCGGAAAATAGAGGAGATTCTTTTGGAGCGCGGGATGAAGGTGGAGGTTCTGGACGGGGATGTGGTCCGGACCAATCTGAGCAAGGGCCTGGGATTTTCCAAGGAAGATCGGGACATCAATATCCGCAGGATCGGATGGGTCTGCCACATTCTCACTCGCAACGATGTGGTTGCGATCGGGGCCGCGATTTCTCCTTACCAGGAAATCCGGAACGAAAACCGGAAACTGATCGGAAGGTTTGTGGAGGTCTATTGCAAGGCCAGCATAGACGCGCTCAAGAAGCGCGATCCCAAGGGTCTTTATGAAAAGGCTTTGCGCGGCGAGATCAAGGGCTTCACCGGAGTGGACGACCCCTATGAGGCGCCGGACGATCCCGAGATCGTATGCGAGACCGACAAGGAGACCGTTGACGAGAGCGTGAGCAAGATCGTCAAAACCCTGGAGCTGATGGGCTACATCCCTCCCGGAGAAGCCATTGATGACTACTCCGTGGAGGAAGAGGCAAAGATCAAGAAGCGGCTCAAGGACCTCGGGTATATTTAATGTGGGGCACGGTGCACGGAATCGGGACTAAAGTCCCCCGCACAGCAAGGATTTCAAATTTCATTTATCAGATTGTTGTTTTTCTAAATTTTTTGAAATTTGAGATCTGAGATTTGAGATTTTATTATGTTGTGGCTGAAAAAAGGCAAGAAGCGGATTATGATCGTCGGTCTGGACGGCGTGCCCTGCACGCTGATCCAAAAGTTCATCGCGGACGGGACCTGGCCGTTGATGGCGAAGCTCGCGAAGAGCGGATCGCTCCGGCGGATGGAGGTCACGCTTCCGGAGATCAGCGCGGTAAGTTGGCCCAGCTTTATGACCGGGAAGAATCCCGGCGAGCACGGCATTTTCGGCTTCACGGATTTTTCGGAAGGGAGCTATGAGATCCGCTATCCGAATTTCAATGACCTCAAAGTTCCGACCTTCTGGGATCAGCTTGGTGAAAAGAAAAAGCAAAGCATCGTGATCAACCAGCCCGGAACCTACCCGGCGCGTCCCATCCCCGGGATCCTGGTCTCCGGCTTTGTCGCGATTGAGCTGGCCAAGTCCATCCAGCCGCTCCGCTACCTTGCCCCGCTCCGCCGGATGAATTACCAGATTGACATTGATACCCACCGCTGTCGCGCGGACCACGACCAGATGTTCCGCGAGCTGGACCAGACCCTGGAGCTGCGCAAAAAGGCCGTAGAATTTTTCTGGGACGAAATTGACTGGGACCTGTTTGAAGTGGTCAAGACCGGCACCGACCGGCTCCAGCATTATTTGTATGACGCGGTGGAAAACCCGGGCCATCCGCGATATTTCCAGGCCCTGTCCTATTACAAAAAAATTGAAGGCTTCATCCAGTATTGCTGGGAGCTTTTCTACCAGGGGCAAAGCGCGGACCAGGAAGGCGAAAATTTCTTTATGCTCAGCGACCACGGTTTCTGCCTGATCAAGCGCGAAATTTATCTCAACGCCTGGCTCAGAAAGAACGGCTATCTGGAATTTGAGAAAGAGCCTCCCGAAGAAATGAAAGAGCTGAAAAAATCCAGCCGCGCCTTCAGCCTGGACCCATCCCGAATATACCTCCACCGAAAATCCAGATTCCCCCAGGGAATCCTCACCGACTCCCAGGCCGACGCGCTCAGAACCGAGCTCAAGGAAAAATTGCTCAACCTGGAATTTGAAGGCGAGAAAGTCATCCGCGCCATTTATTTCCCCCAAGAAATCTACTCCGGACCGGAAACCAAACGCGCCCCGGATTTAATCCTGGTCAGCAAGCCCGGGTTTGACCTCAAAGGCAATATCACCAAACTGGAAATTTTCGGCAACACCGACCTCACCGGAATGCATACCTTTGACGACGCCTTTTTCTGGGCCAAAGAAGCCGGCCAGGATCAAATCAAGATCACCGACCTGGCCTCAATCTTCCTCAATAAGTTCTGAAAAATATTTGCCACCGAGACACCGAGAGCGCATAGAATTTCTTCAGCGCGAAACCCTGCTCCGCCAAGGCTACGCAGGGCAGGCCCGAAACCCGAAACAATGTATTCCCGCGGTCAACCTTCAACTAAAGGTCTGACCCCGGAAAATGGCCTCGGGCCTGATTTTCCGCGCCCTTGCTTTTTTTGATTGACAATTAAATCACGATTGTGTATCATAATAACGGGCGGAAAGGAGGATTCAATTATGCGTTTTATCACGATTCGGGATTTGCGAGCGAATTCGGCCAAGCTCCGGAAATACCTGAAAAAGAGCGAAAATGTGGTGCTGACCCTGAACGGGAAGCCGATTGCGCTGATCCGGCCGGTGAGTGAGGAGACCCTGGAAGATGAAATCGTACGTCTGCGGAGAGTGCGCGCCTTGCAAGCGCTGGAAGAGGTCCACCGGTCCTCGCGCGAGAAGGGCGGGGACAAGATGAGCATGGACGAGATCAACCGCCGGATCGCGCGGATTCGGAAAGAGCGAAAACGCGCCGCTACTGGATGAAAATTGTTCTGGATACCAATGTTTTGATTTCGGGCTTGCTCTCGCCGAAAAGCAGTCCGGCAAAAATTCTGAAATTGATTCTCGATGAGTTGGTAACGGTCTGCGTGGATGAGCGGATCGTTGCCGAGTACCAGGAGGTATTGGATCGGGGCGGGTGGCCCTTCCGCGAGGATCGTGCCGCGGAAATTTTGGCGCTGATCAATGATCGGGCAATCTGGATCCGGGCAAAACCGCTCCGCCTGAGCTTGCCCGATCCTGATGACCTGATGTTCATTGAAGTTGCCGTGAGCGCAAAGGCGGACGCTCTTATTACCGGAAACCGAAAACATTTTCCTTCCTCAGCGGGAATCGGAGTTCCAATTTTAACCCCGTCGCAGACCGATGGGGTCAGACCTTGACTTTTGACTTTTCCGAATAATGAAAAATTTAATTCTCTGTGTTCGCCGGGTCTCGGCGGCAATAATTTTTTATTCTCTAATCCATTTGGCAAAGTCCGCGGAATGGTAGGAGAGGATGAGGTCGGCGCCGGCGCGTTTGATGCTGGTGAGGATTTCCAGGACGGTTTTTTTCTCATCCAGCCATCCGTTCCTGGCCGCGGCTTTGACCATCGCATATTCCCCGCTCACATTATAAGCGGCAACCGGGAGATGAAATTTTTCTCTCACCGCTCGGATGATGTCCAGGTAAGCGAGCGCCGGCTTGATCATCACAAGGTCCGCTCCCTCAGCGATGTCCAACTCCACTTCCCGCAAAGCCATTCTCGCATTAGCCGGGTCCATCTGGTAGGATTTCCGGTCTCCGAATTCAGGCGCGCTTTGCGCGGCTTCGCGGAACGGCCCGTAAAATGCCGAGGCATATTTTGCCGAATAGGCCAGAATCGGAATATGATGGTAGCCTTTCTGGTCCAGGGTCTCGCGGATTTTTCCCACCCTTCCGTCCATCATATCCGAGGGCGCGACCAGATCCGCGCCGGCTTTCACCTGGGAGAGCGCGGTTTTGGCGAGAATTTCCAGGGTCGCATCGTTCAGGATTTTTTTCCCGGAGACGATTCCGCAATGGCCGCTGGAAGTGTATTCGCACAGGCAGAGGTCGGTGATGACAAACATTTCCGGAACTTTTTCCTTGAGAGCGCGCGCTGCCTGCTGGATGATCCCCTGGTGCGACCAGGCGCTTGACGCTTGCGGGTCTTTGTGCTCAGGGATTCCGAACAGGATCACGGCCTTGATCCCGAGCTCCTTCAGCCTTTTGCATTCGTCCACCAGCCCCTTGACCGGAAATCGGAACTGGCCCGGCATTGACTTGATCTCCTGCTTCCTGGCAATCCCTTCGGCCACAAACAAGGGCATTACCAGGTCGTCAAGGCTGACTCTGGTCTCGGCCACAAGGTCTCGGAGCGTGGCGTTTTCTCGCAGTCTTCTCATCCGCACGATCGGGAATTTCATCTAAAGCCTCCTGTTTCTATTTTGCCTTTTAAACTTTCTAACCTTTCAACTTTTTCAACTCTTTGATGATTGCCTCGGCCAGTTGCTCAACCTCTGATTCTTGATGCGCACTGCTCAGGAACAGGACTTCATAAGAGGAAGGCGGAAGATAAAAGCCCTGTTCCAGAAGCTTCCAGTAAATCTGTTTGAACCGCTCCATTGCCAGAATGGAAATCCGGTTTGCCCGGCGCGGGAACTCGGTCTCGTCCAGATAGAGCCAGAGGATGGAGCCGAGTTGGAGAGCGCGGGCAAAGCTGATTTTGCTTTGCGCAAGAGTTTGGGTAAAGAGTTTTCCCAGCTGGTCCAATTTCTTGTAAGGCGCTTCTGCTTTCAGGATTTTGAGGGTCTTGAGACCGGCTGAGATTGAGACCGGGTTTCCGCTTAAAGTGCCGGCCTGATAGATACTGCCGAGCGGAGAGAGCAGGTCCATTTCCTTTGCCCTGCCCACGATGGCTCCCATGGGCATGCCGCCTCCGATGATTTTTCCGAGCGTGATCAGGTCGGGATTGATTCCGAGGCTCTGGCCGTATCCTCCGAATTGGAGCCGGAACCCGGAGATGACTTCGTCAAAGATCAGGAGGGCGCCGAATTTATTGGTGATGTTTCTGAGGAATTGGATGAATTCTTTTCGCTGGATCAGGAGGCCGTTGTTGGCGGGGAGAGGCTCAATGATCACCGCGGCGATTCGGGTTCGGTATTGGTCAAACAGGATGGTAACGGCCTGGTCATCGTCAAGCGGGGCGACCAGAGTGGTTGATGCGGTTGCTTCGGGAACGCCTTTAGAGCCGGCAATGGCGTGAGTGGCCAGACCGGACCCGGCCTTGACCAGCATCCCGTCATAATGGCCGTGGTATCCGCCTTCAAACTTGAGCGCCAGGTCCCGGCCGGTTGCGCCCCGGGCGATCCGGAGCGCGGTCATCACCGCCTCGGTTCCGGAGCTGACCAGCCGAACCCGCTCAAATCCCGGGAAGGCGGAAAGGATCAGTTCCGCGAATTCCACTTCGGCCTCGTGGCAGGCGCCGAAAGAGAGACCTTTAGCCGCGGCATCCTGAACCGCCTTGACCACTTCCTGGTTAGAGTGGCCCAGGATCAGCGGTCCCCACGACATACAGAAATCCAGGAAATCGTTTCCGTCAACATCCTGGAACCTGCTTCCCCGCGCGCTTTTGAAATAGATCGGGGTTCCGGCCACCTGCTTGAAGGCTCGCACCGGGGAGTTGACTCCGCCGGGGATCAGCTTGACCGCCTTCTGAAAAAGCCGCCTGGATTTCGTGGTTTTCATACCCGCTCCCCCTCCGCAATGGTTTTCAGAATACATTTTATTAAATAATCGGGATCAGGCCGGGATGCAACCGCGATCCTTTTGATGCCGATGCTGGTCAGGAATTTTTCGGTGGTCGGGCCGATGGCGATGCAGGAGAGGGAGTTTTTGAGATGCGGATTGACTTTAAAAAAGAGTTTCGCCGCGGAAGGGCTGGCGAAAACCGCGAGGGCTTTGCTTTTTAATGTCAAGGGCTTTAGCTCGGGCGAATAGTTTTCATAAACCACCAGGCCGCAGATGATGAATCCGTTTTGCTTAAGAATTTTTTTGAACTCGCCCGAAGTTTTATCGCCCTGGACATAAAGCACCGGCGCCGGAGTTTTCAATTTGGCAATGATGGCTTTTGCCAGTCCTTCTCCGGTCTGCGGCTCGGCGATGATCCCGGCTTTTCTTCCGATCTCTTGCTCAATCGCTTTTGCGGTTGCGTCTCCAACCGCGGCGAGAATCTGAGCGGAATCTTTGAGCCTTTTGAAAACCGGCTTCATTCCGGCCACGCCCCGCTTGCTCGTGAATGCCACCACCTGGAAATCTTCCAGTTTTTTCCCGCGGCAAATCTCTCTCCCGTGATAAGGCAAAAGCCGGGTGGCGAGGCAGGGATAATCATAAGTCTCAATTCCGCGCTCTTTGAGCTTGTCCGCGAGCGCCAGATTATCCTCCGGCTCGCGCGTGAGAATCACTATTGGATCCGCCGGCATAATTCCTCCTGCCTTTTTATATCAGCCGGCTTCATCCCGCTCAAAGTCTTGGGCCCGTGCTTCCAACATTCTTCAAAAGCGCCGACCACCGTGGTTTGCACCCAGATCAAATCCTGATGCTCAATCCCGACCGAAATTTTCCATTGACCGTTCTCCGGCCTTGCATACGCCCCGAACGCGGTATGGCAACCGCCTCCGAAATTGGCCAGGATTTTTCTCTCCAGCATCACCGCGTCCCGGCTGGCCTGGTGGTCAAGCCCGGAAAGCAGACGCAGGACTTTCTCATCATCGGCTCTGGCCTCCACCGCGATCACGGCCTGTCCCGGAGCCGGAAGCCAGAATTCGGGATTAAGCTCATACCCGATCAAGTTTTTCAAATCCAGCCCCAGCCTTTCCACCCCGGCTTGGGCAATGATGATCGCGCCGAATCGGCCTTCCTGAATCTTCCGGATCCGGGTCGGGACATTTCCGCGCAAGAGCATCGGCTTGGCCTGCGGGCCGTAAAGCCTGAGCAGGGCTTGACGCCGGAGCGCGGTCGCGCCTGCCAGACAGCCGTCTTTAAGCGGAAGAATTTTTTCCGGGTCATAACCATCGGGTCGGATCAGGAGCAGGTCATTGACCGGACCGCGCGGGAGGTATGCGGCAATGGTGAGGCGCGGGTCAATCTCGGTCGGGAGGTCTTTAAGGGAATGCACGGCCAGGTCAATGTCTTGGGACAGCAGATGCTCTTCAATCTCCCTGGTGAAAAATCCCTTTTCCAGTCTTCCCTGCAGGGGCTGATCCAGGAAACGGTCGCCGGAAGTCTTGATGATTTTCAACTCGGCCGGAAATTTCAGGAGCCGGGACAACTCGTTCGCCTGCCAGAGCGCGAGCTTGCTCCCGCGCGTGCCGATGATTAGCTTGTCCTTTGAACCTTTCAACCTTTAAACCTTTCAACCACAAATTTTAAACATTGCTCCGCGGAATTATACCCGCTGATCACCGCGTGCTCCAATCCCACCCCGGTCAGGTAATTGCCGGCCAAAAACAGGCCGGGGATTTTTTTCGTCTGGTCCAATAAGGCCGCGATTTTTTCCGGATGATCCGGGAGCAACTGGGGAATCGCGCCCGGGTAGCGGAGGATTTTGAGCATCTCCGGCGGTCCGAGTTTTCTCGCGAAAATCTCCTGGTGCTCCTTGAGCAGGGTCGCGGTCAGCTCGTCATCGCTCAGCTCCACTGCCTCGGGGTCGGTCATTCCGCCGTAAAATGACGCGAACAGGGACTGGCCTTGGGGCGCGCGGTTGGGGAAAAGCTGGGAGGGGAAAAGGGTTCCGAGCACCCGGAGCTGATAGAGTCTGGGCATCAGGAATCCGAACCCGGGCGGAAAATCAATTGCGTTCTGAGACCAGTGGATCAAGGCCACCGGCGACATCGGGAGGGCGTTAAAAATTTTACCGGCCCCGGGCGCAAGACCGGAAAGTAATGCCGAGGCGGATGGAGGAGGCGCGGCGCAGATGATAGACCGGGCAAGGAATTCCTGACCTTGGGCGCGGACAATGAATTTTGTGGTATCCCGGACAATGGTTTCCACCGTCGCGGAGCAGAGCAGATTTTTCCCGAGCTTTTCCGCGATGGTTTTGGTCAGAGCTCCCAGGCCATCTTTGAAGCTGAACAGACCCTTTTTCAGAGTGATCCCTTCCTGTTTGAGCCGTTTCCTTTTCGCATACATAAATTTGGCCGCGCCGATGATCATTGATCCGGATTCTTTTTCAAAGTTCCAGAATTTCGGAAAGGACGCCCGGGCGCCGAGTTGTTTGGCATTTCCGGCGTAAATCCCGGAGATGAACGGAGACATTATATAGGTTGCGGCTTCTTCTCCGAACCTCCGGACGAAAAATTCCCAGGCGGTTTCAAGAGGTTTGGCGCGGTTCGGGATCAAAGGCTCCAGGGTGAGCCGGAGCTTGGCGGACGCGCTCAGGAGCGGGGTTTTCAGGAAACGGATCAGGCCGTTGGGGAGCGGGTGGAGTTTGCCGGCGCGGAAGATGTATCGGTTTTCCGCCGCGGGAGAAGCGGGCATCAGGCTCGGGTCCAGGTTCAGCTCGGACACCAGCTTGAACACAAATTCATTTGCTCCCATAAAGGTATGGGGGCCGGTTTCCAACTTATAGCCCTGATGCGCGAGGGTCCGGACATTTCCGCCCGGCTGGTCCTGCGCTTCCAGGACCAGGAATTCCAGATTTTTCTGCAAGAGCTTGAACCCCGCGGTGAGTCCGGCCGGACCGGCTCCGATGATTATCGCATCAAGCATCTGGGCTCTCCCATTGATCGGTTTTCGTGGAGCAGACACTCTTGTCTGCCACTCTGCTCATCACCAATTCCGCCAAGGCGTTCAAATAAATTTCCGAAGACCCCGGGCAGGGGATGCGGATGAATTTTTTGATCCCGGCCTGGAGACATTTTTGCTTGAATTCCAGATCCAGGTCAAAGCGCGTTTCCAGATTCTCGGCTGCAAAGCTGACCGGAAAGACGATCAGTTGCTCAATGCCTTTTTTCGCGAGAGCTTCCAGCTCTTCCTCCAGCAAAGGCCCGTGCCATTTGATCGGGCCGAGCTTGCTTTGAAAAGCAAGAGAATAGGGCGCGCGGACAGGAGTGTCCGCGCCCCGAACCAGAAGCTGAACGGTTTCTTCGGTTTGCGCGAGATACGGGTCGCCTTGGCAAAGGTATTTTTCCGGAAGACTGTGCGCGGTGAACAGGAGATGGGAACGGAGCGAAGGGTCAAGGTCTTTCAGCGCGTTGTTCAAGCCCGAGCCCAGGGCAGTAATGTAGCCGGGCGAGTTGTGATGATCCTTGATAATAATATAAGGCAGGGATGAGTTCTGCTTTTTGAATTCGGCGATCACGGAGCCGCTGGTGGTCCGGGAATATTGCGGAAAGAGCGGGATCACCACCAGCCGGCTCGCGCCGAGGCTGATGAGATTTTTGATGGCATCGGAAATCCGCGGATTTAAATATCGCATTGCAAAGTCGGTCGGCATTCCCAGAATTTTTGCCAGCGCCTGCGCCTGTTTCCTGGTTTCGCCGATCATCGGGGAGCCGCCGATGGCGAGATATTTTGCCTTGACTTTTTCGGCTCTTTTTCCGGACATCCAGCGGGCGAATGGTTTCCGGAAAATCCCTCCGAGCGGGAGTTGAATGATCTCCGGGTCGGAGAACAGCTCGTAGAGATAAGGCTGAATCTGGTCCGGGGTTTCGGGTCCGCCCAGATTGAGCAGCAACACACCAGTTTCGGGTTTCGGGTTCCGAGCTATGGAATTCATATCAACCTATCATCCTATCAACTGATCAACGGTTAAATGGTTTTGGAGTAGCGGACGGTTGCATCGTCTTTGGCCAGGTATTGGTCAAAGGTCATACAGATATTCCGGATGAAGAACCTGCCCAGGTCGGTGACCTGGAGATGATCGTCCGCGATGATGATCAATTCATCATCTTCCATTGTCTTCAGCTCGGAAAGCTCCCGGTCAAAATGCTCTTTGAAATTGATTCTGAATTTCTGTTGCATTGCCGAGAGGTCCAGGTAGAAGTTGCAGAACAGGTCAATGATCAATTCGCGCCGGAGCAAATCTTCCTGAGATAGGATCAGGGCTTTGACCCAGAAGCAGGTTTCGGATTTTTCAAGGTATTTGCCGACTTCTTTTTCGTTCTGGGCGTAAGTCACGCCGACCGAGGAGATGGAGGACGCTCCGATTCCGATCAGGTCTAATCCTCGGCGGGTGGTGTAACCCATAAAGTTCCGGGTCAGGGTTCTGGTTTTGAGGGATCGGATCAACTCGTCTTCCGGAAGCGCGAAATGGTCCATCCCGATATGGGCGTAGCCGGAGTCCAGGAGCTGGTCATAGGCGAGTCCGAACAGGGCCATCCGTTCTTCGGGATCGGGGAGGTGATACTGCAGGAGTTCTTTCTGATGGGGGCTGACCCAGGGGACATGGGCGTATCCGAACAAGGCGATTCGGGAGGGACGGAGCCGGACGACTTTGTCAATGGTTGCGGAGAAGGATTCCGGGGTCTGTCCGGGCAGGCCGTAGATCAGGTCCAGGTTGATGGCGTTGTGATTCAATTTCCGGAGATGCGCAAGCAAGCCGGCGATTTTTTCTTCGGGCTGAATCCTCCCCACATTTTTTTGCACCACCGGGTCCAGGTCCTGGACGCCGAAGCTGAAGCGGTTGAACCCGAGCTCCGAGAGCAAGTCCAGGTAATGATCGTCCACCGAGCGCGGATCAATTTCAATGGATCGCTCAGACGCGGGCGAGAATTTGAAAATTTTGTTAAGGCCGCTGATCAGCTCTTGCATTATTTCCGGCTGAAGGAAGGTGGGGGTTCCGCCGCCCAGAGCCAATTGCTCCAGGGAGCGTTTCGGGTCAATCAGTTTGAGGATGCAATCGGTTTCCTGAAATAATGCCGAGATATATTTCCGCGCGGTTTCCTGGGTATGCCCGGCCTCGGTAAAGCACCCGCAATAAAGGCATCGTTTGGCGCAGAACGGGATGTGGATATAAAGGGAGAGGCCCTTGCCTTTGGGAGTATTGGTCTTGAGCCATTCGGCTTTGACTTTTTCCTCGTCAAACCCGGACTTAAACTGGGGCGCGGTCGGGTAGCTCGTGTATCGCGGCCCGCTCTTATAATATTTCCGGAGCAGACGCTTGGGGACGGTTCCCGGGCTGATATGATTTTTATTTGGCGCGGTCATTTCTTTTTGCCCATTGCTTGACGGAGCTGACAAAAGTTTCTATGCCGGAGAGCGGGGTATCCGGGAGCAGGCCGTGGCCGAGGTTCGCGATGTGGCCTCTGCCTTTGGTCTGGTCCAGCATTTTAAAAACTTTTTGCCGGATGATCTTTTCCGGCGCGAACAGAAGAGCCGGGTCCAGATTCCCCTGAACCGCCTGGTCCTGGCCGAGCCGGTTTCGGACTTCAGCGAGGCTGATCCGCCAGTCAATCCCGAGCACATCCGCGCCGGTTTTTTTCGCGGGCAAGAGCAGGTTCCCGATCCCGTTGATGTAATAAATGATGGGCGCGCCTTTCCTCTTGAGCCGGCTGACGATTTTCTGGAGATGGGGCAGGACGAATTGTTCATAATCATCCGGGCCCAGCTCCGAGGCCCAGGTGTCAAACAATTGCACTGCGTCGGCACCGGCTTCAATCTGCATTTCCAAATAATCGGCAACGGTTTCCGAGATTCTTTCCATTAAACCCCGGAACAGTCTTGGGTTATAGTAAAGCACTCCCTTGATCCAGGTGAAATTTTTGCTCCCGCTTCCCTCCATTATGTAGCAGGCCAGGGTATAAGGCGCGCCGGAAAAGCCGAGCACCGCGATTTCATTTCCTTTTTCCTGGCGCACATTTTTGATGGTTTGCGCCACGAAGCCGAGATCGCGGCCAACCTCCGGAACCTTGAGCCGGGACAGTTCGGATCTGGTTCGGACCGGAGGCGACAAAGATATGGTCGGGGAATATTTGATCCTGACCCCCATTGCCGAGGGCACCACCAGGATGTCGCTGAAGATGATGCAGGCGTCCATCCCGAACCGATTCACCGGCTGAAGCGAGACCATGGCCGCCAGTTCCGGGCTGGTGATGAGTTTTGAAAAGGAATACTTTTTCCGGAGGGTTCGGTATTCGGGCAGGGCGCGTCCGGCCTGCCGCATCATCCAGACCGGGGGGCGGTCCGGTTTTTTCCCGGCGCAGGCGGCCAGGAATCTTTGCCTGGAGTCGCTCATTTTTTCTCTCATCCCGGAATTGACTTTTACTATATTTGATGATCCAGGCTTGTCAACAATGTCCTTCCGGCTCAGTTACCCTCGGGCTGGTTTTCTTGGGCGTGTTGACCAAATCGGGTTTTGTTGTTTCGGAAAATTTTGTCCTGTCAGTAGGGACCGGACCAAGGATGATGCCGGAAGGACAGGATCGGAATTCCCGAATTTCACTGGCCACTGACCACTGACCACTAACCATTAACCACTGTTCCAGGCTACTGCTTATTCCCTGTCAAATCCAAAGAGGTGCGTATAATCGCGCTAAACGGCCTCATGACACGATAAAAGAGTTCGCCAAAAATGTGAGGAGAAGGTTAGTTCTATATATTGACATTATGTATAACTTTGTGGATCACCGCTCTTCTTCGACCGCCATCTTTTTCCAATTCTCTACTATAATATTTAAAACCATGTCTTATAATAATGTTCTGCTCTCTGACCTTTTTCCTAAAAAGCTTTATTTCTCGATCTGTCCATTTATAATGGATATAATAATCCTCATTCGTTTGCTCCCTAATTGGGTTATAATTATCAAATATTTGATTTAGTGGTCTGTATCTACAATCTGCAACCTGCACTCCCCATTCCTTACACTTGAATAGTTTCTTTACCATTTCGCTATAATTCAGGTCATAGTTGTAGATCATAAATATATATATATCACTTGATACATATCCCGCTTCCACCAACATTCGGATCTGCTTTTCCACCTCTTCTCTATGATCATAACCATTGTCCCATGCTATCCTTGGATTCATAAATCTTGCGGATTTCAAAAGTATAGCAATTTCCGGCGTCAACAATCTGCCATCTATGCCACACTGGCTTTCACTGTATACGGGCCTACCATTAGATCTAGCATACATTAATTCTTCCAGGATGCTTTCGATGCAAGGATTGGCTAAAAGATTATTATCATAAAATATAATGTGATTTGATAATATTTCTGATTTGATACTATTTTTATAACTAAATTTGGGCTCGATTTTCCAAGTTCCACAGAATTTGCATTTTCTTAAGCAGCCACGCGATGTATGGATTATCTGATAATTTACGTCAACCATATCGTAAGCGGGAGTGAATCTTTCCGCCCTCTCATCAATTCCAATAAAAACCTTATCACATCCTGATTTCTTACAATGATTTGGCATAAGCGAAGCATAAATTCCCCCAACTATGATTTTTGCCTTAGGATATTTTTCCCCATAAAAAGCGACAGTCTCCCATACATACTTAGACCAATATGTGAATAAAGAAGTAATTTTTATCTGGTCGGGATAAAAACTATCTAATTCATGGTTTCCTCTAACGAGTCTAATTTCGTCCCCGCAGGACCTATGGTAACTGGCTGGTGGGGTCAGACCTTGACTTTTGACTTTTCCGAATAATGAAAAATTTAATTCTCTGTGCCCTCTGCGTCTGCTGCTCGGCGGTGAAGATTGAATTGTATTTAATTTTTCAGATCAAATCGCGCGTAATCCTGTCACGCTCTCGGAGGAGCGTGACAGGACGCTCGCACATTAAGAGCAAAATTGCCAAAATTTGTCACCAGGCATCAGGCCTTGACCGATTCCTTTAATGAGAAAAAAAGTTGTTCAGTATAGCTTAACGATTTTTTTTAGGTCTAAGTCCTTGAATCAAAAAGTCATTCCGCGCTTGTTTAATATTGCTAAACGAAAAGTTTTATTAGAGCATTTTTGCAATTATTGGATATTGCTTTATAGAATCAAGGGTTTAGGGGGAAAAATGGGCTGGAACAATTTTCGTATATATGGGGGGACCTGTGTGTTTTGCCGGGCAAAACGCACGGGTTTCTGGTTTATGGTTTATCGTTTATGGTTGTGAATTCAAAAAGCATAAACCCTAAACCTATAAACGATAAACGCTCTTTTACATCATCGTTCAATCCCCGCAAGAGCGGGGAAAGACCCATCCGACTGGATGATCGCGGCCACGACTCATGTGCTCATCGTCATCATGCGCGGCAGAGCCAAGGTAACGGCGGTAAAAGGG
>Ga0315277_10002083_pt1 | contig 28171 bp, 24 predicted proteins | sample YL17G05_15_MG_FD_203695 | JGI IMG/M metagenome (GOLD analysis project Ga0315277, IMG submission 203695) | Sediment microbial communities from Yellowstone Lake, YNP, Wyoming, USA - YL17G05_15 | ecosystem: Environmental > Aquatic > Freshwater > Lake > Sediment | place: USA: Wyoming | collected... | reverse complement strand
AAGTTCGACTGAAAGAAGAACCCCGGACGTCCCGTGAGGGAGGCCGGGGTCGTTACACATACATCTTCGCCGCCCCCGCGGGCGCCGTCAATACGCTACCCGGGGGAGGCATACCGCCTGCTCAGGGCCTCAGCGCCACCCTGGCCTCCAAGTGGCGGGCTTGTTCGCCGCAGCGGCGATCTCGATCACCTCACGCTGAGTGAGGACCGTCGGCTGCTCGAGCAACCAGCGCTTCACCACCCGTGAGCTGCGACTGGGAGCTAGTGATTCGGGTTCGATCCCCATCCGCCTCGGCGAATGCCATGCTTAGCTATCTGGCCTTTCGCTTCGCCTGTTGCCGCGACGACCGCAGCTCGCTCTCTCGCCAGCCGCATCCGCTCCACTGGTTCCCTGGGGCGAGGTGACGAGCGCGACGATCACGACGGCGGCGACCCACGTTGCACCCAGTGCGTAGCCGCCCAGCACGTCGGTCATCCAGTGGGCTCCCAGATAGATGCGTGAGGCACCGACTACCAGCGCAACGACCGCCGCCGAACTCCACAGAACGGTCTTCGCTCCAGGCGATCGGCCAATCCCGAGCACGAAGGCGAGCGTCGCGTACAGGGCGACAGATTGCGTCGCGTGCCCGGATGGGAACGCCGCACCCGAGTAATGGCCGATCCAGATCGCGGACGGGGGCCGTGGCCGGCCGACCACCGGCTTCACGATCTCGTACAGGCCGAATGCACCGGTCACGGCGGCCGCGAGAAGGGCGAGCCGTCGCCATCGGCGACGGCGAAGGACGAAGAAGAGGCCAACGATCAGGGCCGTAGGGACGATGACGGCGGCCGACCCCAGCCACGTAGCAGCCCTCATGACGCTCGTCAGCCACTCCGCCCGATGGGCGACGACCCACGCGGTCACATGGGGGTCGAGCAGGGCCGTCTCGTCGTGGCCCACCACGTCCTGGGTGAGGCCGCCGAAGGCCCAAGCGGACAGCGCCCCCATAGCAACGGTGAACGTCAGCCAGAACCCTCGGGGGCTCCTGGGGTCGAGACGTCGCCTCCCCCATGCCACCTGCCCGGGGAACCGGCGCCTGACCCACACGAGCGGCGGCTTCGCCGCGAGACCATCGATACCAGGATGCTATAGGGACGAACCCTTGTATCCACGTACACATCGTCGGCCCCGTTCACCATGAGCTTGCCCCGGTCTCGTGGACACGATGATGTCTCCCAGACACGCGGTGTATCCAACCGTGTGTCATCCGAGCGTGTTCGGCTCACGTCGTCGTGAGTGTCGGCTCCGTCCAGGCCAGGCGCCCCTACTGCAGACCCGTTCCCATGAGAAGCCCAGTCAAGAACGCCGTATCCGTAGCCTGAAGGGTGCGCAACCTCTGATTTCCCCAGGTCAAGAGCCGAATCGGGGGTTTCTGCACCCCTCAGGGTTCGCAGAGCACCTCCGGAACGCGGATGTAGCATCACGCCATGGTCGACGATCTGCTGCGCACCAAGGGGCTCTCGCTCCGGTACCCGAGCGGCACCCTCGCGCTCGATGAGCTGACCGTCGACGTCCCCCGCGGCTCCGTGGGGCTGGTCGGTGCCAACGGCGCCGGCAAGACGACGCTGCTGCGCCTGGCGCTGGGCCAGCTGCGCCCCACCGCGGGCACGATCGAGGTCGTGGGGCGGGCCGTGGCCGACGATCCGATCGGGGTGCGGGCCCACATCGGCTTCATGCCCGAGCACGACTGCCTTCCTTCCGACCAGACCGCCGCCGACGTCGTCGCCACCCTCGGCGAGCTGGCCGGCCTGCCGCCCCGCGCCGCCCGTCAGCGCGCCTCGGAGGTGCTCGACCTCGTCGGCCTGGACGAGGCTCGGTTCCGGCCGATCGGCGGCTTCTCGACGGGCATGCGCCAGCGCACGAAGTTGGCCCAGGCCATCGTCGCCGACCCGGAGGTGGTGCTGCTCGACGAGCCCACCGCCGGCCTCGACCCGATCGGCCGCGAGGAGATGCTCGCCCTCGTCGGCCGGCTCGCCGACTTCGGCATCTCGGCGCTCGTGGCCACCCACCTGCTCGACGACGTGCAGCGCGTGTGCGACCAGGTGGTGATGATCGACGGCGGCAAGCTGCGCCATGCCGGCGCCACGCAGGCCCTCCTGCACCGCACCGGCGCCCTGCGGGTCGAGGTGAACGACGGCGCCGGACGCCTCGCCGACCTCCTCGGCGTCGCTGGCGTGGCCGTCACCGTGGTCGACGACTCCACACTCGATGTACGGGTCGACGGCGACGGGGGCCATGTGCTCGACCTCGTCCGCGACGGCGCGGACGACCTCGGCCTCGCCCTCCACGCCCTGACCACCCGGCGCACCTCCCTCGACGAGCTGTTCTTGGACCAACCCCAGTGACCGCGCAGCTGCTGCCTCGCGCCGGCGCCGTCTACGACCGCGGTTACCGCCCCTACGAGGGCGAGCGCGGGGGTCGGGGCGCCGCCCGCGCCGCCCTGGTGCGCGTCTCGATCCGCCGTGCCCTCGGCCTGCGCCGGTCGTGGCGCCAGAAGGTCCTGCCGTGGTCGTTGCTCGCGATCGCCACGATCCCGGCCGTGGTGAACGTCGGCGTGAAGTACATCACCCGCAACACCCCGGCAACCAACTTCGACCTGATCACCTTCCGCGGGTACGTGGGGGTGTCCACCACGCTGCTGCTCTTCGTGGCGATCACGGCGCCCGACATGGTGTGCCCCGACCGGCGCAACCGCGTCCTGCCGCTGATCTTCGCCCGTCCGCTCACGGGCAACGACTACGTGCTCGCCAAGGTCGGGGCCCTCACCGCCATCCTCTTCGGCTTCGGCTTCCTGCCCCAGGTCGTGCTGTTCGTCGGCCAGATGTTCGTGGTCCAGGGGGGCGCGCTCGACTTCGTCAGAGAGAACTCCGAGGTCTTGTGGCAGGTGCCGGTGGCGGTCGCGCTGTTCTCCCTGTACTGGGCGTCGCTGGCGGTGGCCATCTCGGCCACGACCACGCGCCGGGTCGTCGGCGGCGTGGCCCTGCTCGCCACCGTCTTCGTGTCGGGGACGGTGGCGTCCATGCTCGTCTCTGCCGGCGGAGCCGGCCCCGGGATCTTCGAGGGCGGCAGCCTGTGGGGGCTCCTCAGCGCGAGCGACATCCCGCTGGGGATGAGCGACCTCGTGTTCCTCGGCCACGTCGATCCCGTGTCGCTCGTCGGCGGGGCCCAAGGGGCCGGGATCGGCGTAGTCATGGTCTACGTCGCGGTCGTCGCCGGCTCCCTCGGCTACCTCGCCTACCGCTACCGGGGCGTCCAGTGAGCGCCATGCCCGGAGCGGCCTTGGCCCCGGACGACCCGGCCTTCGCGGAGGAGGCAACGGTCGTCCTCAGCGGGGCGTCGGTGTGGTTCGGCCCGAAGGTGGCGCTCACCGAAGTGTCCTGCTCCTTCGGTCCCGGGGTGACGGGCCTGCTCGGCCCGAACGGCGCGGGCAAGACGACGCTCATGCGGGCGATCTGCGGGATGCTGCCCCTCAACGTCGGCACCGTCCGCGTGGGCGGGCTCGACCCCCGCACCCAGCGGGAGGCCCAAGGCGCCCTCGCCCTCGTCCCGGAGGAAGACGCCAGCCCGGGCGTGCTCTCGGCCCGCCAGCTGGTGCGCTACTCCGCCGCCCTCCACGGAGTGCGCGACCGCGCTGCGCCCGAGCGAGCCCTGGCAGCCGTCGATCTCGTCGACGTGGCCGACCGCAAGGTCGGTGGCTTCAGCAAGGGGATGCGCCAGCGCACGAGGGTGGCCGCCGCCCTCGTGGGCGACCCCACCATCCTCGTGCTCGACGAGCCGCTCAACGGCGCCGACCCCGTCCAGCGCGTGGCGCTCATCGAGCTCTTCCAACGACTGGGCGACGAGGGTCGCACCGTGATCGTCAGCTCCCACGTGCTGCACGAGGTCGAGCGCCTGGCCCGCCGCCAGATCGTGCTCGTGCGCGGCCGGCTCGCCGCGGCCGGCGATCACCACGCCATCCGGAGTGCGATCGCCGACCGCCCCCGACGGGTGCTCGTGCGCTCGTCGGATCCACGCCACCTGGCCGCGGCCCTCGTGGGCGTCGAGGCGGTGAGCGGCGTCGGTGTCGAGGGCGGCGACGTGGTCGTGTCGTCGCTGCGCGCCCTCGATCTCGCCCGCGCGCTGCCGGGGCTGGCGCGGCGGGCCGGCATCCGCCTCCTCGAGGTGCGCCCGCTCGACGACTCGCTTGAGTCGGCCTTCCGGGAGCTGGTCCGGTGACTGCCCCCGCCGCGCAGCGCGCCCTCCCCAGGCCCTTCGTCGCCGCCTTCGTCTACGGGCTGCGGATCTGCGTGCCGCCCAAGCGGGCCGCTCTGCTGGCTCTGCCGTGCGCCGGCGCCCTGCTCTTCGGGCTCCTCGCCCGCACCATCGACGAGCCGACGCCCGCCAGCCGGTTCAACACGATCAGCGGTGCGCTCTTCGGGCTGATCCTGCCCCTGGCCTGCCTGGTGGTCGGAGACGCCGTGCTGGGCGCGGAGGTGCGGGCCGGGACGTTCGGCCTCACGTGGCTGTCGCCCGTGCGCTTCTCCACGATCGTCCTGGCCCGGTGGTCGGTCGGCTGGCTCGTGGCTGCCGGCGCCCTGGCCCCGGCACTGGCGCTCTCGGCGGCCATCGCCGGCGTGCCCGAGGCCATCGCCCCGATCGCGCTCGCAGTCGTCGCCGGGACCGCCGCCTACCTGGCGCTGTTCGTGTTCATCGGCGCCACCTTCCGGCGGGCTGCGTGGTGGTCGCTCGCGATCGTCCTGCTCGGCGAGCGTCTCCTCGGCGGGGTGCTGACCGGCATCGCGCAGCTGTCGCCGCAGTGGCTGGCCACGATGGTCTACGCCGGGCTCGGTCCGGGCGCGGACGGGCTCGAGCGCGCGGGCATGCCCACCGGGGGCGCCGCCGTCGGGCGCCTAGCCCTGCTGACCGTCGTGTTCGTCCTGCTCGCCGTGCGCCAGATCCGCCGGCTCCGGCTCGCGGGCGTCAGCGAGTAGCCTTGGCGCCGCGCCTCTTCGATCACCAGGACGCAGTCGAGACCCGCGCCACCACACGTTGGCAAGCGGTTGCTCCGCAGGACGGACGGGCATCGTCACGAACCAGGTGTTGGGTGGTCCGATCCTCCGAGGAGCCGTGCCGGCCGCGCCCGAGTCCGAACGGTTGACTCGACGAGGGCGGCATTTCGCCCACCCCCAATCTCCTATCTCCTCAAGCGTCTGGCGGGTTAGCAGATAGACGGGTCCTGAACGCCGCCCCCTTGACTCCCTACCCGAACGGCCCGAACGCGCTAGGGTCCCGGCATGGCCACGAGGAGTGACGGATGAAGGCTTGGGTCTATCGCCGCTATGGATCGCCGGACGTGCTGGCGTACGAGGAGATCGAGGCAAAGGTTCCTGGCGCGAAGGACATCGCGATCCGGGTTCGAGCGAGCGGCCTCAACGCGGCCGACTGGCACATCATGCGCGCAGATCCGTTCCTCGCTCGGATCGCCGTGGGGCTGCGCAAGCCCCGTCACCCGATGATCATCGGCTCGGACGTCGCCGGCATCGTCGAGAGCGTGGGCGACAAGGTCTCCCGCTTCTCACCCGGTGACTCGGTGTATGCCGAATCGATGCTGATGGGTGGGTGCGCGGAGCTCGTCGTGGTCCCCGAGGATCGGGCCGGGCGCATGCCCTCCGGGCTCACGTTCGAGCAGGCCGCCGCGGTGCCGATGGCCGGCGTGACCGCACTGGCGGCGGTTCGCGACGACGGCCGCCTCCAGCGGGGCCAGACCGTGCTGATCAACGGCGCCTCTGGCGGCGTGGGGACCTTCGCCGTTCAGATCGCTCGTGCGCTCGGCGGGAAGGTCACAGCCTCCTGCAGCTCGGGCGCCGTCGAGCTGGTCCGGTCTCTCGGCGCAGACGAGGTCATCGACTACACCGTCGATGATCCGATCGATGCGGGACGCACCTATGACCTCATCGTGAACATCGGAGGAACGCACTCTCTGGGTGCGCTTCGGCGGACGCTCAACCGCAAAGGGACCCTGGCGGCAGTCGGAGGCTCGCAGCACGGCGGGCTGCTTGGCCCCGGCGGCATCGGCACCCGCGGAGCCCTCATCTCACCATTCGTCGGGCAGCGGTTGCGGTCAGTCGGGAGCCACTCGAACGGCCCCGATCTCGAGACCCTCGCAACCATGATCGAGGAGGGTGAGCTGACCCCGGTGATCGATCGCACGTATCCCTTGAGCCAGACCCCCGAGGCGATGCGCTATCTGGAGGACGGCCACCCCAAGGGGAAGGTCGTGGTCACGGTCGCCGATGCGTGAGCGCGAGATCCATCGGATCTGATCACCCGAAGTCTGCGGCGTTACCGGATCGGCGGGGGCGGCGTTCCGGACCCGTCAAGGATCAGCCCAAGCCCCAAACCCGAACCGGGAAGGGGGCGGCATTTCGCCCACCTGAAGGGTTCAGAAACCCAAGTTCCTGTACCAAGCACCGGTAGCATGCGCCCTCCTCGACCGAAAGGAGCTCCATGCTGCTCTCGCTCCTGTACTTCCTCGTCCGCCGTCTCCTCGGAACCGGAAGCCGCCAACAGGATGAGAGGGACATCGAGCTCCTGGTGCTCCGGCACCAGGTGAAGGTGCTGCAGCGGCAGGTGAAGCGCCCTCGTCTGCGCCGTCTCGACCGACTCCTGCTCGCGGCGGCGAGCAGGACGATGCCAAGAGATCTGTGGTCCTCGTTCGTCGTCAGGCCCGAGACCCTGCTCCGCTGGCATCGGGAGCTCGTGCGCAGGAAGTGGACATATAGAAGGAGGGGTCACCCCGGCCGGCCGCCGATCGGGCCCGAAGTCCGGGACCTCATCCTCCGCCTCGGTAGGGAGAACCCCCGGTGGGGTTACCAGCGGATCCGCAGGGAGCTGATGAAGCTCGAGATCAGGATCTCCGCGACGACGGTCCGGACGATCCTGCTGCGCCACGGCCTTCACCCTGCTCCCCTCCGGGCCGGCCCAACTTGGGCCGAGTTCCTCCGGTCACAGGCGGCGGGGATCCTCGCGACCGACTTCTTCACCGTCGAGACGATCCGGCTGAAGACGCTCTACGTTCTGTTCTTCATCGAGCTTCAGAGCCGGCGGGTGCACGTGGTGGGCGTCACCGCGCACCCCGACTCGGCGTGGGTCACCCAGCAAGCCAGGAACCTCGCGATCGACGAACGGCTCGGGGACGTCAGGTTCCTCGTCCGCGATCGAGACGCGAAGTTCTCGGGTCCGTTCGACGAGGTGTTGGAGACTGAGGGCATCAGGGTCATCCGCACGCCGATCCGCGCACCTCGGGCCAACGCATTCGCGGAGCGGTTCGTGAGAACCGTGCGCCGAGAGTGCCTCGACCACGTCCTGATCTACGGTCGTCGGCACCTCGAGCGAGTGCTGCAGGCTTACGTCGCTCACTATGTAGAGGAGAGACCACATCGGGGCCTGAGCTTGGCCGTACCCGCCGGTAGCCGAACACCGCAGGTCCGGGGGACTACCCGAACGCCGGTCGAACGAAGGGACGTGCTCGGCGGTCTGATCCACGAGTATCGCTGGGCGGCGTGATCCGGATTGTTGAACCCTTCAGGTAAGTGCAAGCGTGATGACGAACACGGCGACGCACCGCAACGGCGGATGCTCGTCTCGGCCTTTCCCGCCGATCGTACGGCCGTCGGTCAAGCGGTGAAAGACCACACGATGCGAGCCGCCACAACTTCCTGCGTCCTAGAATGGCGCGATGACCGAGGGGTCGCTATCGTACGTCTCGTCCAGCCCTTCGATTACGTCGCTCACGACGGTAAACGCCCAGACGATTCGAGCCCAACCGCACCCGGATTGGATCGTGAGCGCAGATGGGCAGGTATGGGTTACCGGTGTGCGGGAGGGGGTCGCTGTCTACGAGCCGGAATCAGGTCGCCTATTGGCATCGATTCCGATTCCAGGCGAGACATACGGAGCACCAGACGTCGGCTTTGGCTCGGTGTGGATACCGACCTGCGATGAACCCGCGATCTATCGTGTCTCCTCAGCGAGTCGCACGTTGCTCGCCCGCATACCGGTGGAATTGCCGGCGACAGGCGAGTTCTCGATCGGCGTTGGCGAAGGCGGGGTATGGGCAACCGAGGGGAACCCGAATGTTGGTTGCAGGCTGGTTCGAATCGATCCCACTACGAACGAGGTGGACGCATCATATGAGATAGCGGCTGGCGCTGGCAGCGTCCGGGCGGGCCTCGGTGGCATCTGGATTACCTGCTTCGAAGAAGACAGGATACTTCGCGTCGACCCAAAGTCCGGAAGAACGATTTCGACTGTTGAAACGGAGCGCGGACCGCGGTTTCTAGCCGTCGGTGTGGGAGGAATCTGGGTGCTCAACCAGACTTCTGCATCGATCAGCCGCATTGACCCCGCCAACGACACCGTCATAGCCACAATACCTGTTGACAGGCAATCAATCAGAGGCGGCGATATTTCAGTCGAGAATGGTTCGATTTGGGTGCGAGCTTCCGAGGAGCTTGTTGTGCGGATCGATCCCACGACGAACGCTGTCGTCGAACGGATCGGGTCGCCCAGCACAGGCAGTGCCAGCGCCGCCGAGTGTGAAGGTCACCTATGGATTTCGGCTGGAGCGGAGGGCCTCCTCTACAACATCCCAATCCCATAGCGTCGCGATGCACAGCATCTGGTGCGCTTGAGAGCTTGTCCGGCGTCAACTTGATGAGATCGGTAGTACTCGACCTCTGCAGCGAGCACGATGCCGTCGGAGATCTCCTCGTGTCCCGCGCCTGCCGGGTTCGATTCCCGTCCGCCTCGGCTCATAGCCCCTGAAGCCGGTTCGGGTCTTGGCGAGATGTCCTACGGCCCAAGGGACCCGCGCGCTTGAGCTGCGATTAGGTGGACCGTGTGTCAGTCTCGACTCGCGCTCTCATGGTGGTGGCACTTGGGATCCTGGGCACCATCGTGTACCGCTCATGGCTGTTGAGAGGTCGAGACCGCGAGGCTAGCTCTGCGGGTCTCGAGAGTATCGCTCCCAGTGAGTGAGGTCCTGCCAGTTGACGCGCGGCGCGCCTCCGCCGCGCTTCAGCGGCTGCTCTGCGTCCTTCTCGGCATAGCCGAGGCACACCATGAGCTCGGGCGTGAGCTCGCGCGGCAGGTTCAGCACGACGCGCACAGCCTCGTGGGCGAACGAAGTCACCGGTCCCGAGCCAATCCCGAGCGCGTGGGCCGCGAGCAGCATGGTCTGCATCGTCGTTCCGATGTCCACGTAGAGCACCGGGTCGTGCTCGGGAATCTCGTTCGCGCGGATGGCCTCGTGGTCCAGGCACAGGACGATGGCGGCGGCCGGACGCTGCAGCATCCCCGGCGAGACTTCGCGTAGTACCTTCAACGTCCCGGGGTCGCGCACGGCGACGAAACGGACGACCCGCTGGTTCCCGCCGGCGGGCGCCCAGCGGCCTGCCTCCAGGATCTTCTCGAGATCCCGGAGCGGGATCGGTCGGTCGCTCATCGCTCGGATCACGCGACGGGTGCGGATCAGCTCGAGCATCCCATCAGTCATAGGCCTGCCCCTCGAGCTCCGCGCGTGCGACGAGGGTGCGAGCGAGGATCGCGCATAGCTCGTCGAGACTGCGCGTATAGGCCTCGAGGTCGTTCACATGCTCCTGAGCGAACGAGGAGGGTGCGAGCGTCGCTTCCAACATGGCGGCAACCTCGGGCGAGACTCGGCCAGCGATCCGGTCCCGGAGCGATTCGGCCGCCGTGAGCAGCCGCATCGAAGCGTAGTCGGGAGGCTCATCCAGCTGGGTGCGCGCAGACGTGAGCAGGTAGGCGAACAGCTCTACCGCCTCGTCTTCTGTGAGCACGCCGGAAGCCTCAGGCATGGTGGGTCCCCTCCTCCAGTGGTGCCATCAGGACCAGATCTTCCACTCGCGTGCGGACCCTGCCGAAAGAAGGCGTCTCGATCGGTCCTTCGCCCGGGTAGCCCAGCCCGACCATCATCTGGGGGTCGAGATGTGACGGGAGGTTGAGGAGTACGCGGAGCGCCGACGGTGAGTCCGCGGTCATCGGCCCTGCAACCAGACCCAACGCGTGCGCTGCAAGCAACATGTTCTGGGCGGCCGATCCGACGTCCCAGTACACCTCGCGGTAGGCCTGGATCGGTGCCTCGTATCTGGCCAGGCTCCAATCGATGCAGATCAACACCAGGGCTCCTGGGATGCCGGCCACCATGCCGGGAGAGAACATCCGGATGAGCCGGAGAACCCTGCGGTCGGTTACGACAACGAAACGATGAACCCGTAGGTTGGAGCCCGAAGGCGCCCACCGCGCCGCCTCAAGTATCGTCCAGAGGGTATCTGAGGGCACCGGTCTATCTGCATAGGCCTTGGCCACGCGCCGGGTGCGGATCGCTTCAAGTGCATCAAGCATCGCTACGATCCCCCAGTTCACGTTGCTTGATCTCGGATGCGAGGCCCGCGATGCGCTCGAGAAGATATGCCTCGGTCTGAGGTGGGTTGTCCACTGGCTCCCAAGATTGGCGAGGCACAGAACGTACGAGTTCATCCAGGTACTGGGCAAGAGTGCCGGTCGCGCGAGGGGCCCAAGCTCCGGCGAGGCGCTCAGCAGCAGTAGCGAGCCTGTACGTGCCGTAACCGGGCGGGTCGTACATGCAGCTGTGGGCGCTAGCCAGTAGGTATGCAAGGAGCTCGAACGCTTCTTCTTGTGAAAGAGCAACCGTGTCCTCAGTCATCAGACCTCCTCACCTAGCTGCTCCACCGACAGGCTTCACACTTCGATGCCCGTCGACACGGCGGTGCGATCTCACTCTTCGTGGGGGTGCCGTTCACGCTACCGGGCGACGTGCGAGCGACAAGGGCGAGCACTGCCGCCGAGAACGCCGCCTGACCTGAGCCACCCTAATCTCCTTCCCTACCCGTGCGAGAGCGTGCGACCTCAGATGCATCTGAACGGCGCGAGCCTAGGCCCATCCATAGAACCCATGCAAGAGAAGTCCCTTTGGGGCGCGGGACCCACGAGGAAGCAAGGGTCCGGCGCCCGAGAGGGAGGACACTCGGCAGACCAAGCCAAGCCGTCCTCACGCATCGGAGGACGCACGCTGCCGTATCCGCTGGGAGTGCGGCCCGCAAGACGTTTAGCGCGCTCCGGTCGCGCGGATACGGGTCGTGTCCCGTCAAGTGGTGGAGATTCGTCACCGCCATCCTCGCTCCTCACGCGATCGCAGCGAGTAGCTCCTTCGGGTCCTCACCCCCCTCCAGCTCGTTGACCTTGGCCATCGAGCCGATGCTGAAGTAGCGACGGTCTGAGACCTGCCATTCGTCATCCTGCTCGGAGAGCAAGGTCCCGACCATCCGCATGAGCGAGTCGGTGGTCGGGAAGATCCCGACGACCCTGGTGCGACGCTTGACCTCCTTGTGGAGCCGCTCGATCGGGTTGGTCGAGTGAAGGCGCCGGCGGTGTTCCCGAGGGAAGTGCATGTGGGCGAGTAAGTCTTCGGCGGAGTCCTGCAGGAGCTCCGCCGCCTGTGGGAAGCGGGGCTCGAGCATCCGAGCCACGTCGTGCAGCTGGGTCATCGCCGTGGCGTGATCGGGTGCGGAGAAGACCGAGCGCACGACGGCAGCGACCGTGTCCTGGGCGCCCTTGGGCACGCGCGCGAGCAGGTTGCGCATGAAGTGGACCCGGCACCTCTGCCAGGTCGCGCCGGAGAAGATCTTGGCGATCGCCTGACGCAGCCCCTCGTGGGCATCGGAGATCACCAGAAGCACGCCCTTCAGTCCCCGGCGGATCAACGTGCGGAGGAACGACGTCCAGAACTGATGGTCCTCGCTCTGGCCGGTAGCCGCACCCAGGATCGTGCGTTGTCCCTGGTCGTTGACCCCGATCGCGACGACCGTGGCGACCGAGATGACCCGCCCGTCCTGGCGGACCTTGTGGAACGTGGCGTCGAGCCAGACGTAGGGGTGCTCACCTTCGATCGGGCGCTGAAGGAACGTTTTCACCTCCTCATCGAGCACCTTGCAGATCCTGGAGACCTCTGAGCGGGAGATGCCGTCGATACCGAGTGCTCGGACCAGGTCGTCGACCTTGCGGGTGGAGACGCCCTTCACGTAGGCCTCGACCACGACCGCGTGAAGCGCCTTCTCGGCTCGCCGTCGGGGCTCGAGCAACGAGGGGAAGTAGGCACCGGCCGTGACCTTGGGGATCTTCAGCTCGATCGTTCCCACCCGGGTGTCCCAGGTCCTCGTGCGGTAGCCGTTGCGGTAGGCCACTCGCTCGGTGCTCCGCTCGTAGGGGGCCGCACCGATCTGGCCGGAGACCTCGGTCTCCATCACGGCCTGGGCGAGCACCCTGACGCCTTCACGCAACAGATCCACGTCGCTCTCTTCGAGCAGCTTGCCGACGAACGACGTGATGTCCATCCTGGGGGTGGCCATCGTCCCTCCTCATCCGACTGTCCTGTCGTTGAGGATGGCGGTGGCCTTCTACGTCACGGGGATTTCCACCCCGGAAGTCCACCCCGGAAGTCCACCTCGAAAGTCCACCACTTCCCGGGACGCTAACCGGATACGTACCGCCGGAGAAGCCACCGATAGCGCGGCATGCCGCCTCTCGGCCGCGGCACGCCTGCTGGTCGGTGCAGTCGCCAATCTTGAGCTGCGATCAAGTGAACCGTGTGTCGCCTTCGATATGCGGAAGGCCTGATCGTGTTGTTGCTGGACTGCCTGTCCCGTTACTCCGCGGTAAGGTGCCGGCGTGGAGGACCTCGCTCAAGCGCGCGCGGAGCGCTGGTGGCTCACGAAGCGGAAGGTGGGGAGCCTCAGCCGCGCGGCGGCCTTCATCGACGACGTCGGCTTCGCCCTCCTGTTCCCCAAGAAGGGCGTCGTTCTCCCCACTCTCTACGAGGCGGTCAGCGATCAACCACTCTCCGGGATCGAGGATTATTGGTCGGCCGACGTGGACCGCATCTGGGGCTGGAAGGACGAGCTCCCGCGCCGAGGCCTCGCCTGGTACGGCAGGTTCCTACGGGGACGGCCTTCCTTCCTCGCACCTCCCCTCCTCGTGGACCTCTACCCGCGGACCGGGCGCCCCGACGATTTCGAGGACGCGGGACTCTCGCCGGCCGCGCACCGCATCGCGAGGATCCTGCTGCGGAGCGGTCCGCAGTCGACGGCAGCGCTCCGCGAAGCCCTTGACGTCGAGGGCAGGCGCGCGAGCGACGCCTTCAGCAGGACGGTCGGGGAGCTCACCCGCGCGCTCGTCGTGACGCATTTCGGGGCCGAGAAGGCGGGAGCCGGGTGGCCGACCCCGATACTCGAGCTGACCGCGCGAGCCTTCGAGATACCGAGGCGACGCAACGCGACCGCGGCCCGGCCCCGAGCCGCCAGGCGGTTTCTGGACACGATGCTGGAGGCGCGCCCGCCCGACCTCGTCAGCGCCTTCGGCTGGGGTACGGACGGCGCGAGGGATGCGCTCGAGGATCTCGTCGCGAGTGGCCACGCGCTCAGGTCCGATCGCGGCTACCGCTCGCTCTCGTTCGGATCCGGTTCGCCCCGACCCGCCCTCCTTGGGTCCGCTCCTCCTCGCTCGCTAGAGATCCGCTAGCACCCGGAGTGCCTCGACCGGAAGGTGGACGCTCACAGACGCGCCCTGCTCGAAGGGGAGGCCCTCGCCCTGGTTCTGCACCCATGCCTGGAGCGTCTGCCCCGAAGCGAGGTGCACGATGATCTGCATCGTCGAGCCCACATAGACGACGCGTTCGACCATGCCCGGCACGCGGTTCTCCCCGGAGGTTCCTTGGGGCTCAAGACGAACGCGCTCCGGGCGGATCGTGATCTTGACGTCGCCTCTGGCGTCACCGTCACCCTTCGCTGCCTGCAGATCGAAGCGGCCGAGTCGGATCCTGCACCGGGTGCCCGAGGCTCCGAGCGCCTTGGCATCCATCAGGTTCGAGACCCCGAGGAAGTCCGCGATGTAGGCCGTGCGCGGCTCCTCGTAGACCTGGCTAGGTGTGCCGATCTGCTCCACGCGGCCGCTACTCATCACGGCGAGGCGATCGGACATCGTGAGCGCCTCCTCCTGGTCGTGCGTCACGTAGATGAACGTGATGCCGACCTCTTCCTGGAGGGTCTTCAGCTCGATCTGGAGGGCCTTGCGCAGCTTCGCATCGAGCGCGCCGAGGGGCTCGTCCAGCAGGAGCACGGCCGGACCTAGAATCAGGGCGCGCGCGAGCGCGACACGCTGCTGCTGGCCTCCGGAGAGCTGGGAGGGGCGGCGCTTGTCGTAGCCCTCCAGCTGCACGAGCGCGAGCGCCTCTGAGATCTTCCTCTTGGCCTCCTGCTTGGTGACGTCCTTGTAGCGCAGGCCGAAGCCGACGTTCTCGGCGACCGAAAGGTGTGGGAACAGCGCGTAGTTCTGGAAGACCGTGTTGACGTTGCGTCTGTGCGGCGGGGTCTGCGCCAGGTCGACGCCATCGAGCAGGACCTGTCCCTCGTCGGGCCGCTCGAAGCCGGCGATCAGCCGGAGCGTCGTCGTCTTGCCGCAGCCCGAGGGCCCGAGTAGCGAGAAGAACTCGCCAGGGGGCATGTCCAGGTCGATCCCGTCGACAGCTGTGACGTCGGCGAACCGCTTGACCAGATCGACGAGCTGGACGTGGCCCCCGGACATCTTTCTACCCTGGGCGGGTGCTCATGAGCGCCGAGACGTAGGGCAGAGCGGACTCGACTCCCTCCCCTGGGTGCTCAGGCGAAGGCGTCGCCTGCTCAAGCCACGGTAGTCGCAAGCTCGCGTCGAAGAGAACCCCCACGAGCCCTTCGGCCCCGGGGGAATCGCTCCGCGTCCCGCGGCACCTCAATCTGAACAATCCCTACACTCCCGCTCGGTCGCGGAAGTCCAGTCACGATCCTGCACGAACGCGCGACGAAGCAACCGGACAGTATCATAGGATGACAAAGTGATCGGAGGAAGATCCCGAAATGCGTTCCGATACGGGCTGGTCTGTGCCCCACTGTCTATCGTCAGCGCGGACCGGAGCCCGGCGCGGGTATTGCTGCTGAGCCGGTGAGCATAGGGTCAGCCGATAGCCCGGGACCGCTCCCTGGATGATGAGCGGACCCGCACCGGGATCGCGTCTCGGTGGAGGGTAGCAATGGTGGCGAGGGCGCGAGTCCGAGTGACAGGCCAACGGATCTGGAAGCTGATGGCCCTTCCCGGGCTGGCCTGGCTCCTTCTCTTCTTCCTGGTCCCTTTCTACGCCATCGCCTCTGTGGCTATGGGCGGGGTCGACCCCATCCTGGGGATACCCGTCCCAGAGTGGAACCCCGTCTGGTGGAACACGCAGTGGTTTGCGGACGTGTTCCACGACCTCGCACACGGAGGGCTAGGCACCGTCGCGGTCCGCACGGTGGCGTACGTGGCGATCGCCACATCGCTCTGTGCCGTGATCGGCTATCCGGTCGCGTACTTCGTTTCCCGACGTGCAGGCCGGCGACGCAGCCTCTATCTCCTACTGATCCTCCTGCCCTTCTGGATCAACTACCTGATGCGGATGCTCGCCTGGGTCAATCTCCTGGGCACCCAGGGCTTGGTCAATCGTGCCCTGTCAGCCATCGGCATAGCCCCCGTTGTGTGGCTGTCGGGGAAGTCCTTCGTCGTGATCCTCGGGCTCACGTACGGGTACGTGCCCTTCTTCATCCTTCCGCTCTTCGCTGCTCTCGATCGCATCCCTGAGTCCACGATCGAGGCCGCGCAGGACCTAGGCGCCACGCCCCGCCGGACCTTCTTCCGGGTGACACTGCCTCAGTCCATGGACGGGCTCTTGGCGGGAGCCGTCCTCGTCATGCTCCCGATGTTCGGAGACTTCTACACGACGAACCTCCTATCGGGTTCGCCGCACACGCGGATGCTTGGCAATGAGATCGACACCTTCATCAATCAGAGCACCAGCGCTGGCGGCGAAGGAGCGGCGATCACGATCCTGCTCATGGGGTTCCTCCTCCTGTTGATGACCTACTACTTGCGAAGGATCGCTCGAGCCGGGGAGGAGAAGATCGAGGCAAGGACCGAGCGAGGTGGCGGATCAGGCGGATGGGCCAAAGGGCGGCTCCTCCGCTTGTGGACATGGGGGTACATCGCGTGGGCCCTGGTGCCGGTGGCACTTGCGGTGCTCTTCTCCTTCAACGCCGGCCGTTCGACGTCCGTGTGGCAAGGCTTTTCGCTGCGCTGGTACCTGTTCGACGAGGGTTCGATCCTGCATGATCCGTCTCTGCGTGGAGCGTTGTTCCAGACCCTCAAGCTGTCTTTGATCACCATGCTGATCGCGACTCCGCTCGGCGCCGCAGCCGCGATCGGGTTGACCCGGTGGCGGAGCAAGGTCGCTCGGGGTGCGAACGTCGTCAGCTTGCTGACCCTGGTGACGCCGGAGATCGTGATGGCGGTGGGACTCGTCGTCGTGTTCGGTGCTCTCTATCGGTTCATCCCGTTCGGAACCGTTGCCCAGACGCTTGGTCTCGTGACCTTCACGTTCGCGTTGGTCCTAGTCATAGTCCGAGGACGGCTGCTGGCTCTGGGTCAGGAATACGAGAACACGGCCATGGATCTCGGTGCCTCGCCGTGGGGAGCACTGGGCCGCGTGCTGCTCAGGATGCTGATGCCGGCTCTGGTCGCCGGTGCGGCCGTCGCCTTCGCGGTGGCGATCGACGATTTCGTGATTGCCCAGTTCCTGAGCGGCGGAGCGTCCAGCGTGACCATCCCGATGCGGCTGTACGCGTCGGCGCGTTCGGCCGCTCGACCTTCGATCAATGCACTCGCGAGCCTCCTGCTGTTGACCTCAGGGTTGATCCTGGCGGTTATCGCGTTGGTGCTCTGGCGGTTCCACCGCAAGGGGGAGTCGACGTGGTCGGGCTCGAGCGCCGTAGCCAACCTCAGGTTCTGAACCGCCTGCCGGTACACGTCAGTCTTCCCGGATGACTCCTCGGTCGATCACGATGCGGCCGTCGAGGCGGAGAGACGGCAGACGGATCATCGTGTCCCAGTGCAGGGGGGAGGCCACCCACGGCTGCGTCTCGTCGAGGCCTGTGAGCTCAGCCAGAACCGCGCTGTCTCCCCATCCGAACGTTATCGTTCCTCGCAGGCGTTCGAATTCCTGATGATTCGTCAGCTTCGCCTGTGGATTGGTTCCCACGTTGCAGTGGTTCGGTCCCTGGAACACGCTGCGATCCGGTGAGAACGACTCCAGCCAAGCCGACAGCTTCTGAGCGAAACCTGCATCTCCGTGGATGCGGGTGATGACTCCTTCCTCGACGTCTATCAGGACCGGAGTGGTGGGCACCTCGATGTCTTCTGGCTCCCAAAGCACGAATCCGTCGACGGCGATGGTGCCGGTCGCGCGACCGGCGGGGATGGTCACACCGGGCTGTGCCGGCGGAAGCAGTTCCCATTTGCCTTTGTATGCGCCACGATCCGGATCCCAGAGGAACCCGTCCGCGGCCTCACCCACAAGTCCGTCCAGATCCATCGTCAGGTCGGTGCCCGCCTCAGACGTGACATGCGCCTCACTCGCGGCCGTGAACATCTCGGCGACGCGAGCAGCCTCGCGCCGAAGGGAGGTGATGTCGGCACCAGGACCCATCGTCCGCAGGAGGACTTCGGCAAGCATCTCGTTGCCCGTCCCGTCGCCGGGCGATATCACACGCGCCCCGCGTTGCACAGCCTCGACGATGAAATCCGCGTAGCCCACCGCCAGGTCAACGATCAGGTCCGCCTCGCTCGCTGCCCTCGTCACGACAGGCGACCACTCGATCGACGTTTGCAGGGCCGGTGGCGGCGGCACGGGAACCTGGAGAACGAAGGCGTTTGTCTCCAGAGTGAGCGCCTGGCCGAAGAACGCGTTCACGATGTTCGTTGGCGTTCGGGAATCCGCGATGATGAGCACACGTTCGCCCCGCTGGACGTGGCACATCTCTTCGTAGATGCGACGGATGATCGGCAGCAGCTCGGGCCGTGTCACGGGAGCCTCCTATCCGGATCCGGGTCAGGCCGTTAGGATGATAAGACAACAAGTTGCGTCCGAACGGGGGGCGTTATGAGCGATCCTCAGGGAGTGGAGCGGGGGCTCAGCCGTCGCAGGTTCCTCGGCATGTCGGCAGGCGCGAGTGCTCTTCTCGTGCCGGGGGTGTCGACGCTGCTGGCCGCCTGCACGAAGAGCGCTACCGAGGTCAGCACCGGGGTACCCACGGGCGGCCCCTCGAACCCCGTCGAGTTGCCGATCTTCGCCGACAACCAACCCATCGCCTCCGGGCTGTCACGGGAGAGCGGGCCCCTCAAGGTGTATGCGCTCTCCGACTTCCTCGCTCCGGCGACCTTCAAGGCGTTCGAGAAGCAGTACGGCGTGAACGTCGAGGTGAGCACCTTCGGCAACTACGAGGAGGCACTCCGCAAGCTAGCTTCGGGGGACGTCCAGATCGACGTGTACATGCCTGCCCAGGAACAGCTGGGCAAGCTCGTCGCAGCCAAGCTCCTCCAGCCTCTGAACAACAGCTACATCCCCAACCGATCCAACCTCTGGCCGGACTTGGCGGATCCTTGGTACGACAAGGGCGGTCGATACAGCGTGGTCAACACCGTCACGACGACCGGTGTTGGCTGGCGGACCGACATGATCAGCATCGACCCGGCCGACTTCGAGAACCCTTGGGACATGCTCTGGGATCCCTCTGCGAAGGGCAAGGTCGCCTTCTACGACCAGTTCCGAGAGTCCATGGCCATGGCCTTCTACCGGAACGGAGGGATGGATCCCAACACCTCCTCGCAGGACGAGATCGACAAGGCCAAGGAAGCGTTGCTCAGCCTCGTCACGCAGAACGACGCGAGGATCACGGTTGACTGCGCCTACCTCGGCATCCCTACAGGCAAGTTCGCCATCGCCCACGCCTTCAGCGGAGACATGGCCTGGGCAACGTACTACCTGCCCAAAGGACAAAGCCCGTCGATCCTGAGGTACGTATGGCCCCGTGCGTTCACGGGCGGCCGAGCCGGCGGGCACGTGGGCACGGACAACTTCTGCGTCGCGCGGGGGGCGCAGAGCCCGGTCCTCGCGCACCTCTTCATCAACCACGCTGTCTCCACCGAGCAGGCATTCGTGTTCTACGGGTGGGCGGGCGTCCAAACGGCGCAGAAGTCGATGACAGAGGAATCACTCATGGCGAAGGGACTCCTGCCCGAGAACCTCGCGTCAACGATCCTGCGGCCCGAGGACCTGGCGGGGGCAGCGTGGCTCCAGACCCTCGAGCCAGCCCTCGAGAGGACATACCTGGATGCCTGGATGGAGGTTCAACGTGGGGCGTGACGCTGTTCGCGGGGCATCTGGGCGAGTTCACGGAGGCATCCGGCCTGCGATCCGATCGTGAAGCACGGGGTCCACGCGCTGCGGTCGCCCGCCGTCGCAGGCAGCCGATGAGTGATCGGCCACCGGGCGCCGATGGAGAGCGGCGGCTGGGAGAGCTGGGTTACAGCCAGGAACTCAGGCGCGAGTTCGGTTTCTGGAGCTCCTCTGCAGTCGGTTTCGCGGCCATCTCGCCCATCGTCGCCACCTACGGGATGTTCGGCCTCGCGCTGACTGAGGCCGGGCCGACGATGTTCTGGGCGTTCTTCCCCGTGCTCATAGGCATGACGCTCGTCGTGCTGGTGCTGGGTGAGATCAGCAGCCGGTTCCCCGTCACGGGTGGCATCTACCAATGGACCCGACAGCAGGTCGGTGCGGGTCCCGCTTGGTTCGCGGGATGGGCCTACATATGGGTGTGCGTCGTCTCCATGGCGGCGGTCGCCTACGCGGGAGCCACCTTCCTCGCACGCGCCCTCGGTTTCGGCGACGGGAGCAGGGCCACACTGGCCGCGATCGCGGTCGGATGCCTGGCTCTGGGCGGCGTCGTGAACACCGCTCACCGGCTGGTTCTGAAGGTCTTCATGGCGTGTGCCGTGGTGGCCGGCTTCACCGCCTCGGCGCTCGTCGGGGGCGTACTTCTCATCGGCCACCGGGCGCATCCGATCTCGGTGTTGTTCGACAGCTTCGGGACCCACGCCGGGAGGAGCGACTGGGATTGGTTCACGTTCGCCTGGCTGGGGGCCGTCGCCTTCGTCGGCTACTCCTTCATAGCGTTCGAACCCTCGGGGACCCTGGCCGAAGAGGTCGAACGGCCGGAGAGGAACTCGGCCTGGTCCATGCTGTTCGTGCTCGTGACGGTGGGAGCTATCGTCGTGGTAACGGGGCTCGCGTTCCTGCTATCGATGCCTGATATCGGAGCGGCCATGACGGGGAACATCGCCGACCCCGTGGCAACGACCCTGAAGTACCACTTCGGCTCCGGGATCATGCGGCCGATGTTGGCCGTGATCACGATCGGGTTCGTCTCGTGCATGGTCGCCTTCCAGACGACGGTTTCGAGAGCCGTCTTCTCATATGCGCGTGACCGCATGGTCCCGGGCTCTTCGTTGCTCCGCAGCCTGTCCGAGAAGCGGCGCCTGCCCGTTGCTGCGGTCACGATCACGACGACCGTTGCGGCGTTGGTCCTCCTGCTCGGCCTCTGGTTCACGCAGCTGTACACGACCCTCATCTCGTTCGTGATCGGCGGGTACTACATCGCGTTCGCGTTCCCGGTGATCTCAGCACTCGTCCTGCACTTCCGAGGGCAACACACCCCTGGCCCATTCAGTCTGGGTCGCTACAGCTTCATGGTGACCCTGCTGGCCGGGGTCTGGCTGGTGTTCGAGACCATCAACGTCTACTGGCCCCGGTACCCCGATCTGCCCTGGTACCAGAACTGGGCGGTAGCCCTCATGGCGGGGGCGCTTGGAATCGTGGGCGCCATCGTGTATCGCCTCTGGGTGTTCAAAGGTCGAGATCGCACAGCTAGCCCTGCGGGTCATGCGGATAGCGCTCCCGGTGTGTGAGGTCCTGCCAGGTGACGCGTGGCGCTGCGAGCGCACTCCGTGAGCGGTGATGTCGACACGACCCGTCGCCCTCATCAGGACTTCGGCGAGCAGTCCGTTGTCAGCGATGGTCGGCACGCATCCTCATGGCGGGACGTTGCACGCGTTCTCGTGTATGCAACGGATGATCGGCAGCAGTTCAAGCATCACTCGAATTGTCTTGCCGGTTCCGAGTTGGCCATGCCAGAATAGCCGCGATCCGAAGCCTAAGGTAATCTTAGGATGATGACATGGCAGGAGGTCCGAAGGAGGGGTCATGAGCGGTCCTCAGGGATTGGAGCGGGGGCTCAGCCGCCGCAGGTTCCTCGGCATATCGGCAGGTACGGGGGCCCTTCTGGTGCCGGGAGTCTCGGCGCTCATGGCCGCCTGCGGCAAGAGCGCCTCCGAGGTTGAGAGCACCGGGGTGCCCACGGGCGGCCCCTCGAACCCAGTCGAACTGCCGATCTACGACGACAACCAACCGATCGCCTCCGGGCTGTCTCCGGAAGCTGGCCCGCTCATCGTCTACGCGTGGCCTGACTTCTTCCCCCCGTCGATCTTCAAGGCGTTCAAGAAGCAGTACGGCGTGGATGTCGAGGTATTGAACTTCGGCAGCTACGACGAGGCACTCCGCAAGCTCGCTTCGGGAGAAGTGGCCATCGATGTCTATCTCCCCCCCCAGGAGCAGCTCGGCAAGCTCGTCGCAGCCAAGCTCCTCCAACCGTTGAACGACAGCTACATCCCCAACCGATCCAACCTCTGGCCCGAGTTGGCCGATCCCTGGTACGACAAGGGCGGTCGGTACGGCGTGGTCAACACGGTTACGAACACCGGTGTCGGCTGGCGGACCGACATGATCACCATCGACCCGGCCGACTTCGAGAATCCCTGGGACATGCTCTGGGATCCCTCCACGAAGGGCAAGGTCGCGTTGATGGACTCGTTCCGAGAGTCCATGGCCATGGCCTTCTACCGGAACGGAGGGATGGATCCCAACACCTCCTCGCAGGACGAGATCGACAAGGCCAAGGAAGCGTTGCTCAGCCTCGTCACGCAGAACGACGCGAGGCTCACGAATACGGGCGGCTACCTGGGCATCCCTGAGGGCAAGTTCGCCATCGCCCACGCCTTCAACGGTGACATGACCTCCGCCCAGTACTTCCTGCCCAAGGGCCAGAGCCCATCGATCCTGAGGTATGTGTGGCCCCGTTCGTTCACCCAGGGTCGCGTCGGCGGGCACATCGGCACCGACAACTTCTGCATCGTGCGGGGGGCGCGGAACCCGGTCCTCGCCCACCTCTTCATCAACTTCGCCATCTCGACGGAGCAAGCGTGGGCTTTCTACGCATATATCGCCTACCAGCTCCCGCAGAAGGAGATGACCCCGGATTCGCTCACAGCCAAGGGGCTGGTCCCCGAGAACCTCGCGTCAACGATCCTGCGGCCCGAGGACCTGGCGGGGGCAGCGTGGCTCCAGACCCTCGAACCCGCGCTCGAGAGGACATACCTGGATGCCTGGATGGAGGTCCAGCGTGGAGCGTAGCGGAGACCGCGCACGGCTCCTCTCTGCCCCCAGGGTGATCACGGCGACCGACGACCCTCCGCTCGACGACGGCGCCGTGCTCGTGCAGGAAGGCCGGATCACGGCCGTGGGGCCCCGCGGAGAGCTCGCCCGCACCGCGGATGCGCACGAGTACCACTTCCGCGACGCCACCCTGCTGCCCGGCCTGATCGACTGCCACGAGCACGTCGCGGGCAACGGCCGTTTCTCGACAGGGACGACGGCGCTCGAAGAGCCGGATGCGATGTGGGCGGTCGTGTTCGCCCACTACTGTCGGTGGAACCTGGCAAAGGGCGTCACGACCCTCCGGGTTCCGGGCGCCCGACATGCGGTCGACCTCGTCGTTCGCCGGGCGATCCAGGAGGGGCACGCGGAGGGCCCGCGACTGGTGTGCGCAGGTGAGGCGATCGGGATGACGGGAGGTCACCAGGGCGCGTTCGGACTCGAGGCCGACGGGCCGTGGGGGTGCGCCCAGGCGGCGCGGCGACAGTTCGCCCTCGGGGCGGACTTCATCAAGGCTATGGCCAGCGGCGGGATCAGCGCGGCGAGTCCCGGCGAACGTCCCACGCACTCGCAGCTGACCGTTGAGGAGATGCGGGCGATCGTGGAAGTGGCGCACGCGCGCGACAAGCGGGTCACCACCCACGCGGACGGTGTTGAGGGGATATCGAACGCCCTGGAGGCCGGGGTCGATTGCATCGAGCACGGCATCTACCTGACCGAGGAGCATGCCCGTTTCATGGCGGAACATGGGGTCGCCGTCGTGCCCACGCTGGACTGCATGATAGGGATCGTGCACCACGGCAGTGAGCTTGGGCTCGAGCCGAGCTGGATCGATGTTGCCGACGAGCTCCTGGACGTGCATCGGCGGTCGTTCCAGGCGGCCCTGGATGCAGGTGTCCTTTTCGCCACGGGCACCGACAGCTACGGCGACATCGTGTCGGAGATCGCCGAGTTCACCACATACGGGATCAGTCGCTATCGCGCGATCCAGGCTGCCACCCGTGATGCCGCCGCGGTCATCGGGCCCAGTGCGGACTACGGTACGCTCGAACCGGGCAAGTCGGCCGACGTCATAGCCGTCGAGGGCGACCCGTTGGATGCGGTCGAGCAGTTGAGGCAGGTCCGTATGGTGATGTCGGCGGGTGACGTCTTCTCGCTGGACGAGCGTGCGCTCGGCTAGCGAAGCACCGCCCTCGACAGCGGGACGAAGCTGGAAGACCCGATAGCGGGTTCCGGGCAACTTGTGTGGCGGGGCAGCTCTGCCAGAGGGGAGGCCGAACGTGGATCTCGGGTTTCAAGCTCTTCTGCCCGCGGCCGTGAGAACGGTGGACTACTGCAAGGTCAAGCCAGATGAGCGGGTGGTCGTCTACACGGACTCGCGACGCCCGCCGGCGTTGCCCGAGGCCTTCTACGCGGCCTGCGTCGCGCGGGGCTGCGATGCGATCCTGGTGCGCGCCCTCGAGCAGCGCTGCGGAGAGGACCCTCCACCATCGGCCGTGGCGGCGATGCGCGATGCGGACATCGTGTTCGATCTGGCATCGGTCTGTTGGTCGGACTACGCGCCTGCGATCAACGGGATACTCGCCTCCGGGACCCGCGTGCTCATGGTTCACGTCCCGGACGAGTCCTTCGTGGACCGGCCACCCGACCCGGATGTCCTGTGGCGTGTAGACGTCGCCGAGGAGCTCTTCGCTCGCTCCACCGAGATGCACGTCACGAGCCCCGAAGGCACGGATCTGTGGGCGCATCTCAGGGAGGGGGTGCTCGATCCGGGGCGTGGGTTCGTGTGGAAACCGGGCCAGTGGGACAGCTACGGCGTCATCACTATCGCCACGGCCTCGCACATCGAGGAGGAGATGCGGGGCACCGTGTACTTCAACGGCCCGATGATCCTGCTCCCCGAGCACGAGTTCGTGACCTCGCGTCCGATCAAGGTCCAGATCGAGGCGGGTCGGATCGTCGAGATCGAGGCCGATCACCCCGAGGCGCAACTCTTCACCCGATGGATGCAGGGATGGGACGACGAGGGGGTCTACATGATCTCCCATCTCGGGTTCGGGCTCGACCCGCGTGCCCGGGTGGACATCCAGGACGAGGGCGGATGGGAAAGCATCAACGGGGCCGTGGTCCTCGGCTTCGGTACGAAGACGACCTCCATGGCGGATGAGGTTCGTCAGTCACGCGGTCATCTCGATGCGGTCGTGCTGGGGACGACCGTCGTGATCGACGGCCGGCCGATCGTGGAGGCGGGGTCGTTCACGGAGGCGTCAGGTCTCGGTTCAGAGGGTCGATGATCGGCGACGCTTGCAGGAGCAGGAGGTTCGATGAAGGTCGGGTTCCCAGGACTACTGCCCGTGGCGACGCAGTCGGTGCGCCTCTGCCAGGTCAGGCCCGAAGAGAAGGTGGTTGTCTACACGGACACGAGTACTGACGCGGCGATACCTGAAGCCTGGTACTCAGCCTGCGTCGTCGAAGGCTGTGACGTGGTGCTGATCCGCGGACAGGCCAGGGAGGTGGAGACCGACCCACCGCTCTCCGCCGTCGCCGCGATGACCGAGGCCGATGTCGTTTTCGACATCGGCTCGACCGATTGGGGCTATGCCCCGGCGCTCCCGGCGATCTTGGCCTCAGGAACGAGGGTCCTTCAGATCCTGCTTCCCCGGGAGTCGGTGATCGAGCGTGCTCCTGATCCGGAGAACTCCTGGCGGGCAGACGCGTCGGAGCTGCTGATGAAGGACGCCAACGAGATCCGCGTCACCACTCCGGAAGGAACGGATCTTCGTGCCACACTCGCCAGAGACCGGCCACTCGACGTGGCTCGAGGGTACGTACGTGAAGCTGGCGAATGGGACAGCTACGGAACTGACCTCATCGCGGCCGCTCCGATCGAAAGCTCGGTGCACGGCACCATAGTCTTCAACGGTCCCCTCATCCTGCTTCCGCAGTTCACGTTCTCTCCACAAGCGCCGATCCGGGCAGAGGTGATGGAAGGACGGATCACCGAGATGGCCGTCAATGACGAGGACGGACGGAAGCTCAAGTGCTGGTTCGCGCAATGGGACGACCCGAACGCATACGTCTTCTCCCACGTCGGCTGGGGGCTCGATCCCCGAGCCGATCTCTCCGTCTACGAGCTCACTGCCTGCGAGAGCTACGACGGTGGCGTGATGGTGGCCTTCGGCTCGAACACGGGCGGGAAGCTTCGTGGGACGGTGCAATCGCAGGCCCATATGGACGGGATCCTGCTGGGCGCGAGCCTGTGGCTGGACGATCTGCAGATCATCGAAGACGGCGAGTTCACGGAGGCATCTGGTCTGCGACCCCGATCGCCCAGCACGAGGCCCGCCGATCCTCCTTCACTTCGCTCCGCTTGCTGACCGTGCCCGTCTCCTGGGGAGAACAGGCCTATCGGCAACGCCATCGACGAAGGTGCCTCCAAGGAAGGGCAGGACAGCTCTCGAACCTCGCGAACCACGACCACCACGTGTGATCCTGACCGAGAATCGGAAGTAGTCTCCGCGCGCGATGGTTCTCGTGAATCCGACAGGTGCGCCGTCCGATCCGCGGTCGAGAGAGCTCAACAGGAACACCGGCGCGCCAGGCTTCACTCCAAGAGCATCCGACTCGAAGCTGTTCGCCGCCACGGCCTCAACGGCTGTTTCGGAAGAGGCGAGTGTGAGTCCGTATCGCTTCGAGAGCTGGGCGTACGCGTCTGGGCCATCGGACTGAAGCTGCGGAACGCCGTCGGGGCGTTGCTCAAGTTCCTCTAGCAGAGGCGAGGCATCCGTGCGTAGGAACATCTGGCTGAGGGACACCGGGATACTGCCAACCGCATGAGTGAAGGTGAGCTCGAATACCGGAACGCCGGGAGCTAGGTTCACTAGTCGGCCGATGCTGCCCCCGACCGTGACTCGCCGAGAATCAACGAGCTGGTGCAGTCGGGGTTCGATCCTCCGTTTGGTCCCACGGAAGCTATCGGCAGCCGCAACCACCTCGTAGCTCGTCTTCGGTTCCGAGACTATGGTCCCCTTGCCTTTGACTCGGTAGACCTGGCCATCGGACTCGATGATCTGAAGTGCTTGACGGATCACCGTTCGGCTGACTCTGAAGATGCCCTCAAGCTCGGCCTCGGAGGGCATCACCTCGCCGGGCTTCCATCGCCCGTGTTCGATCTCCTCCTTCAGGATCTCCTGCAGCTGATAGTAGAAAGGGATCGGACTTGATCGGTCGATCCGTCGGAAGGACGCTTCTCGCCTCTTCACGCTGGTTCCCTCACCCAACCTGTCACGCTATCAAGCTAGCACGATAATCTCGCCGCACGCCGACCATCATGCCCGCTCGCATGGCCCATCACATGGCCGACATAGATCGGATCGTGGCACTTGCCCAGGGTCATCGGCCGGCAGCGCGCTGTTCGATCCACGCCAGCAGGGTCGACGTGGGAGCTCCGGTAGCGCCCCCGAACGCACTGGGATGAGCGGTCCCAGCGGTCCCGGCATTGTCGAGATGCGCCCAAGGGATGCCTTCGCGGACGAACGAGTGGAGGAAGAGCGCCGCCTTGATCGCCCCACCAGCACCGCCCACCGGCTGATTCCGTCCGTCCGCAAGGTCGGACGAAAGGTCCGCAGCGTACTCCTTGTACAAGGGCATCCGCCAAAGGCGCTCCCCTATCGATCGGGCGGCATCGGCCAGTTCCTGGCTCAGGACATCATTATTCGCGAGTAGTCCAGTTGCCTGTGGTCCGAGAGCTCGGACGATCGCGTCCGTGAGAGTAGCCACATCCACGATCGCGTCAGGGTCAAGCTCGGAAGCGAGAGCCAGAGCATCGGCAAGGATGATCCGCCCCTCCGAGTCGGTGTCTGAGACTTCGGTCGTGCGTCCCCCATAGTGAGTGATGATGTCACCCGGCAGGTAGGCTCCGCCCCCCGGGAGGTTCTCGACAGCCGGGACGAGTCCGATCACTTCGAGGCTCGGAGCCAATCTCGGCAGCACGCTCATCGCTCCAACGACCGCGGCTCCGCCCGCCATGTCCGTCTTCATCCTGACAAGCTCCTGAGGGTCGGTCTTGAGGTTGATGCCTCCGGCATCGAACGTCACTCCCTTGCCGACCAGCACGACCCTTCCCCGCGGATCCGCAGGCGAATAGCGGAGTTGGATCAGGCACGGTGGCCGGCGCGAACCCTTCCCAACCGCCAGGACGCCTCCGAATCCCCGCTCGCTGAGCTGCTGTTGGTCGAGGACGACGCAGTCAAGACCCTTTCCAGTCGATACCTGCTCCGAGGCCTGCGCGAATGCCTCAGGGGTCATCTGGGAGGCCGGTTCGTTGCTCAAGTCTCGGGCGAGACCGACCGCGTCAGCGTACGCGCGAGCACGCGCAAGTGCTTGGGCCTGAACACCTGGGAAGACGACCGTCCGGCTCCGCTTACGCCCCCGAATGGACTTGTGGTCCGGTGGCCGGTATAGGCCCCAGAGGAAGCCCTCCATGGCCGCGTGAGCCGTATCCTCGGGGAGGCCCACGTGGAGCGCGCATCCAACCACTCGGGCACCGGGGATCGTTCGGCCTGCTGCGCTGGCAGCCGCGCGGGCTTCGAACGGACCGAGGCTCTCCTCCCT
>Ga0315277_10002082_pt1 | contig 28182 bp, 26 predicted proteins | sample YL17G05_15_MG_FD_203695 | JGI IMG/M metagenome (GOLD analysis project Ga0315277, IMG submission 203695) | Sediment microbial communities from Yellowstone Lake, YNP, Wyoming, USA - YL17G05_15 | ecosystem: Environmental > Aquatic > Freshwater > Lake > Sediment | place: USA: Wyoming | collected... | reverse complement strand
TTGCCATAATACTTAAGGTAGAGAGCATGTTTTCCCAATTCAAAAGCCTCCCCACTTTCATCAATTCGAGCGTTGCCTTTAAACTGGATCTTTCCGATCTTGAACTCGACTCGATTATCCTCAAGAATGTTTTTCATCCAGTCAGTGTACGCTCCTTCATGGCTAAGATAAATTTTCTTTCCAGCTATCGCAAACCACAACTCAACTGTGTGCGGATTTCCAGTCTTCCTACCCCTAGTCGTTAAATAGATGTACTTCTCGTCGGCGACTCTGCTAAAATCCATGTGACTCAACACTTACTTCCGTAAAGCTGTTTAGATCGGTCAGATTACCTTTACGCTTGATTCAGCCCTTTCAACAGTGAAGAAAACACTAGGGAGATATCTCCACTTTTCTCTTCTCTCGCCTTTCTTGAGAGCACCAAACAGATAACACAGAACTTCCCATCGCAATCGCCTGGATTTTCTGATTTCTATTTTCTAAACGGAAAGAAAATCGCGCGCTCATACAGGAGCGGTAAGGTAAAATAGCTTAATTGATTTGTGACAATTGTGCAAATGCGATTTGTGGTCCACGACCCACATATTTGGGGGCCCATGTTCTCTGAGATAGGTATGGATGTGGAAGACAGCGCAGTTGTTGCCACTATAAAGCGGGAAATATTGCCCAAACTCACGAAACCTGACACCTACTCAACGTATTATGGAAATAAGCAAGTGAACATCATTTGTCGCCCTCCCGAACCCGAAACAGCATCTCTGGCAAAGAGCATAAGCCCATCTATTACGGAACGACTAATTCAGAAGTTTGGTCGATCGGAGCCGCCTCAACCGCCTGGATGTTTCGAAATGCCCCGTGCATACCTATCTTGGCCTTCAACAACTTACGGTGAAGAGGCTCAGTCACAGCAAGTTGCCCATGCTTTCTTGTCTCTAATGAGAGAAGCCAAGCTCGACGATGCTTTGTCCCTCCAAAATCAAGGGGTTAAGGAAGACTCAAGGATCTTTTTGTCCATTGACATTGACTCTGCGGTTCGTTGTCCCGAATGCGAGAAGCCTCTTGATCTTGGTCACGTATATCACGCCTTTGGAACAGATCTTGCAGGCATCTACACAATATTGGATGTTTTCTGCTCCAAATGTGGCTTGAGAAGAAGTATAGATTCTCTGCCGCCCGCTGTCGTTGCTGTCCACGACCGATTACGCCGCAAGTTTCTTGCCAATTGTGATGAGGGCACTCATTTGTCGATTCACGCCTCAGATTGGCTGCAAAAAGAACAGTTGCGGAGATTGGACCACACTGGAGCATGTGCTCATAATTCATGGGATTTTCTAATTTCTAAATTCTAATCAGGAAAAATATTAGAAATTCTAATTCTTCTCCCCGCTTAGAAAATTAGAATTTAGAAACTAAACTGCGTTACCTTGGTTTGACAAATGAGTATAGTGGTTGAACAATGCTATCATAACAGAGAGGCCTCAAAGAACTAAGAGATTAGAAAGAGGTAGGCATCAGCGCGCGTGGCAACATGGCTAGGGTTACAGCGCTGAGGCCCTCACCTACCGAAGTGTTCAATATTTATCTGTAAACTGCCCTTAACTACATTTGCTTACTCGGAAGTAGGCAATAATGAAGTATTCATTCAATAGGTCTGACTTTCGTAATCTAATAGGAAGCGTAGGAGAGCGACTAGTTCAGCGTTATATTGAAGAGTCTATTATCCCAACGCTGCTTCAAAACTGGGACGCTGCTATTTTTACCAGCGCTTGGTTTGGCGACGACATTGAAGCGAACAAAAATGTACCGTCTTGTGAGAGGATTTACTGGAGACGTGAAGAGAAATTCTTTATAAGTCATGGGTTTTGTCCAACAAGGAAATTCCTAGAGAAGTTCAGACTGCTAACAAAACTGCTGGAGAATAGTCCTGACGGATTTCTAGTCATGATTAAGAAGACCAACACATTCAAAACTCTAAAGGATGCTCTAGAAGAGTTACAATTGTCCAAAACTATCCAGTGGAGTTATGGGAGCAACACTTTCGACCGTTCCAAGCACAACGACAATGAAAGGCTCGCAGTGGTTGATGGAGAAATAGAGGTTGTAGAGGTGAAAAGTGGCAAATCCAACCTTCCAACTCATCAACAAAAAAGCTACAGGAGCATTCTGAAAGAAGGATTTCAACTTCGCTTTTTCCACGTGGACGTATCCTCAATGGCAAAGAACGAATTTGAAATTCAGGAGAAATTGTTGACAAAACCAGACGAGATTTCAACCTTTCCATTGATGCAAAAAACAAGAAAAAAGCGCGCGCGCATAGAATTTAGAAACTAAACTTAACTGCGTTACCTTGATTTGAAGAATGAGCTTAGTGGTTGAATAGTGATATCATAACAGAGAGGCACGCGCTGAGAGAGTTGTTACCTCGTGTTTTGAGGTCCCAGCGTTTCATCTAATCTTCCAGTTATGCTCTAATGCTTTCTTCATTTTTTCTTGAGTTAAGTCAACTATGCTCACTTCGCCAAATCTGCTAAGTTTTTCTTGAAACTTTCCTGGAGGAAGTGACCTGTAGTCTTTCACTCCCCAATCAACAACTGCATCCCTAGGCAAATCAAATTCCTTGGTTGAATTGAAAGAATCGAGGTCATGCTGAAAGCCAACGTATCTTGCCTCGATAACGAATAATACCTGAGAGTGTTCAGGCAACTGTGAAATCTTTTCTTCACTTCTCTTTGCCCAGTAAACTTCTCTACCCTCCAGAGTCCGGCCTTCCAACCTCAGTGACTGAATTTTCTTGATGTCCTTTTCGTTCTTCAATACCGTATCTGCAGACACATAATGCTTGACAAAAGGAGGATCTTCTGGAAAGTTGGCTTCGCCCTGTACCCACAAAGCAGTCGTCTTAGCCGTGACCAAATCAAAACGCGTGAAGACTTTGTACCACCATTCGCTCTTGCAATTTTCAGGATCTTTCACGGCAATGTTATCAAGAGTTCTAGGATCCTTCATTGCGGATATTGAGTAACTTTCTTTTTCCATTATTTGCCGTATCATCTCATCCAGCAGAAAAATCGCTTCATTCTTCCTTTTCTGAATCCTGTAGTGAAGGTTGATCTCCTCGAACCCCTCGTCAAGGTAAACTACCTCTGCCCCTACATTCTGAGCCATTATTGCTCTGAAATCTTCATTGATGCCCACATAGTCTTTTTCAACGTATTTGCTTGCGGCTTCTGGAGAACATATTTGCAGTTCCTCTGATGCTGGTGAACCGTCTAAGAAGACAATCGCTGGTTTCAGTCTCTCCATCCACATCTCCGTGGCTTTCACGATTTCCTTGTCGATTTCTGGCATCTGAATGCTGTACAGCCTGTTCTTCACGTCAGTTCTCATCAGCTTTCTCCTTTCCTTCTCCCACTCCAATAAAAAGAACGGACGCGAGAGGGCGATCACCGTGATTCTCGTCGCTATCTTCCCCCTGAACTGCCTTAGAATAAGCCCACTTCCAGCTTTATTCCTTTTAGGTTTAAAACGTACGCAAAAGGACCCGCGAATGGACGACCCCGGTTTTAACGCGCGCTAAATTGAACAGAAGATTCTTCCACAAGTCATAAGAACTGAATCAGGAGATATGATTTATGATGCAAAATGAGTAGGAAGCTTTTGCTGTTGATGCTCTTGGCACTTCTAATAGGCACATTGAACTTGGCATCGAGGGTTGAGAAGGCAAAGGCAAGCGGAACCATATACATTAGAGCTAACGGAAGTGTTGATCCCCCAACAGCGAATATTACAACGTTTGACAACAGCACATACACTTTTACAGGTAGCATTTATGATGAGATTGACGTTGAGAGGAGCAATATAATGGTCGACGGCGATGGACATGTCCTTCAAGGTCCAGGAGCATTTACTGATTTGCATGGAATATACTTGTACGGTATAAATAATGTGACGATCAAGAATTTGGAAATCAAAAGCTTTGGAACCGGCATTCTCCTCAACTCGACATCTTTCAGCGTTCTTTCTCAAAACAACATAACAGACAATTTGCAAGGAGTCGGTCTCTGGCAATCTTCAAACAACACCATATCGAATAATAACATGACCAACATGGCCTTTTCCGCCCTTTCCTACTCCTCCAACAACACTTTAACGGAGAACATGATGGACCCACTGCACATCGAAGCCTCGTTTGGCAACACGTTAGTGGGCAACACGTTAGGATATATTGACATCGTACAATCTTCCAAGAACATTTTCTATCATAACAATATAGAATTCACATGGGGCGCCTACGAATCCTATGACAATGAATGGGATGATGGTTATCCTTCTGGTGGAAACTATTGGAGCAATTATACTGGTGTCGACTCAGACCATGATGGAATAGGCGACACCCCCTGCGTTATAAACGCAAACAATACAGATAATTATCCTTTGATGGGAATATTCCAAAGCTATAATGTCACTTACTATACGCTGCCCCTAGTTAGACACAGTTGCAACGTCACACTCATTTCTAACTCTACGATTTCGAATTTTGTTACCGCAATTTGGATTGAACACCCAGAAGTCTTAATGGCAGAGTTCAATGTGACAGGAGAACAGGGAACAACAGGCTTTTGCAGAGTCTCCTTCCCAACAGCCATGATGAACGGGACATACCACGTGTTTGTCAACGGCACGGAAGTTCCATACATTCTGCTGCCATGCTCCAATGACACATACAGTTACCTATACTTCAACTACACTCACTCAACCGAAGAAGTCATAATCACCCCAGAGCTTCCAATATTCTTCATCTTGCCATTCTTCATCATAGCAACACTACTTGCAGTCATAATCTGCAGAAGAAAGACCAAGATAAGCGACGTGATATAAGATGAACAGGAAATTTGTCTTAACAACGTTTTTCTTAACCATTCTCATGGGCACGTTAGCCTTGTCATTTAACGTTCAGGAGGCAAAAGCCAGCGGAACGATTTACATTAGAGCTGACGGAAGAATAGACCCGCCAGATGCACCTATTTCAACCTTTGACAACGTAACTTACACTTTGACTGGCAATATCATAAGTGATGCTCATGGAATTTTCCTTGAGAGAAGCAATATGACATTGGACGGGGCTGGCTTCACTCTTCTAGGAACACGAAATGGAACTGGAATATACATGAATGGAAGGAGCAACGTAACGGTGATTGACACAACTGTCAACAACTTCACGTTCGGCTTCTCGCTCGGGGATTCCTTCTACAACAACATAATCGCAAACAACATCACAAACAACGAGTATGCCATCATTGATGTTGGAAGTTGGTTTTATCCTTCAAATAATAACATAACGGCAAACAACATAACAGCAAACAACGAGGGCATAGACCTCAGTCATTCTTCAAACAACACTATAACAGGAAACAACATAACAGCAGGTTTTGATGTGGCCATCCTCCTCACGTTTTCTTCAAACTACAATAGTATTTCTCAGAACAACATAGCGAACAATGGGAAGGGCATCTGGCTTCATGAATCTTCGAACAACAGCATTGTCAGCAACAACTTTGTGAATAACACTCAACAGGTGTATGTCGAGAAATCTGGCTATACTAACTTTTGGGATAGTAGCTATCCTTCTGGCGGGAACTACTGGAGCAATTACACAGGCATCGACCTGCATAGTGGTCAATATCAGAATGTGACTGGTAGTGATGGAGTAGGCGACACTCCACAAATCATTGATGCAAACAACATAGACCATTACCCACTAATGACCCCATACATCATTCCAGAGTTTCCAATATTCTTCATCTTGCCATTATTCATAATGGTAACATTACTGGCAGTCATAGTGCACAGAAAGAGAGGCATAAAGATTAGAAAAACTAACTCAGATGACGCTATATGAACAGAAGACTCGTTTCATTATTTGCCTTAACAGTTCTTCTCGCGTCTGCGCTTAGCACGCTACTGAGGGCTCAGAAGATTGAAGCAAGTGGAACCATATACATACGGGCTGACGGAAGCATAGACCCAACGACAGCACCTATAACCAGTATTGGCAATGTTACTTACACATTTACTGACGACATCTACAGTGGTGCTGATGGGATTGTCATTGAAAGAGACAACATAATTCTGGATGGAGCAAAGTACACCCTGCAAGGCATAGGAGGAGGAAACGGTATCGATCTCTCCAACAGGCATAACGTAACAATCGCAGATATGGGAATCAGGCAGTTCGGGACTGGACTTCTAGATGCTTTTTCCTACGGAAATGTCTTGCTTAGAAACAACATATCTGCGAATTCTTACATGGGAATACGGGTTCATTGGTCTTCAGACAACGTTCTTAGGAATAACACTGTGCACAATAATAAATACAACGTTGGAATTTACGGTGACTATTATTCACATTTTAGGAATGACGTGGACAGCTCAAACTTGGTCGATGGGAAACCAGTCTATTATTGGATAGGTAAAGCAGACATAAGTGTTCCACTCGACGCTGGATACGTTGCACTTTATAATTGCCAAAGAATAGACGTTCAAAATCTGAATCTGTGCAATAACGGACAAGGAATCTTGCTTTATAACACCGAAGATTCTACGATACTGGGAAACAATATAGCAAGTAATGTCAACGGTATTCAACTCTACTTCTCATGGAACAACATTGTAAGCGAAAACAACGTGACGGACAGTGAAGGAGACTCTGGAGTGAATCTTTACGAATCTTCGTTCAACAATGTCTCAAGGAACCATATAATAAACAATGGCAATGGCATCATCGTTAGAAGCTCCTCAGAGAACAATAGCATCTACGAGAATAGTATAGCCCTGAATGATTGGACTGGCATCTCCGTCCAATACGATTCAGTCTACAATGCAATAAGCAAGAACAACATAACAGAAAACGAGTACGGCATGATTCTGAATGGGAATTCAAATCAAGTATTTGAAAATTATGTAAGCTTGAACAACGATTATGGTGTTGAACTGAGTTCTGCTTCCGGTAATGTACTACGAAAGAACAGCATTACTGATAACAAGCGAGGTTTCAAGGTCTTTGGAGTAAGTCTCTCAGATTTTGTAAACGATATCGACACCTCAAATACGGTGAATGGTAAACCGATCTATTATTGGGTTAGTCGGCAAGATGCGATTGTCCCTATAGATGCTGGATTCTTGGCCCTTATCAACTGCACAGGTATAACAATTCAAAACCTCAACATGTCCAACAATTGGCAGGGGGTTTTTCTTGGGTATACAAATACATCGAGAATAATTGGTAGTAGCCTTGCAGACAATAATGTTGGAATTGAACTGCGCTTCTCTTTCGCGAATATCATAACTGAAGACGAGTTCCGCAACAATACAGATTGTGGGATCTCTCTATATCAGTCGGCTGCCAATCGGATTGAATACAATGTCATTGCCAATAACTATGTGGGAGTGGACCCACTTGAGTCTTCGAATAATATCTTTGCTCACAATCAGTTTCTGAGCAATAATCTGTAGATAGAAATGGCGCATTCTTCTGAGTGCTCTAACTTTTGGAACGAAAGCTACTATTCTGGTGGAGGGAACTATTGGAGCAAGTTTTCTGATTTGGATAGATTCAGCGGTCCATTGCAAGATCAACCCGGAAGTGATGGAATATGGGACCATCCTTACAATATTGATGGAAAAAACACCGATTATTACCCTGTGGTTCCGGAATTTCCATCGTTCCTTATTCTGCCACTCTTCATGATGGCAACACTATTAGCAGTTATAGTCTATAGAAAGAAACATACGAATTAGTTGCACTCTTTCTATTTTGAGCTGACAAGCACCAAACATATAACATAGAACTCCCGCAATCGCTTGGATTTTCTAATTTCTATTTTCTAATCATATAAAAATCTTAGAAATCCTACTTCTTCTGCCCGTTTAGAAATTTAGAATTTGGAAATCGTATTCGTTACCTTGATTGATGAAATGTAAAAAATGAATGCGTGAACGTGTATAGTGGTTGAACAGTGGTATCATAACAGAGAGGTTTCAAAGAACTAGGAGGCTTCAGAGAGATTGGCCGTCGTGTGCACGAAGTGCACGCAAGCATTTTATCTTACTTGAAATTATCTGAATTAGCGATATTGAAATGGATGTTCTATTTTTCATCTGCGCACTAGGCGCTATTGCAGTAATACCTATTCATTTCTCATCGGTTGAGCATCTGAGACTCGAAAAAAAATATGGAAGAAACAAGGGCAGAAGAATCGGAAAGATTTACAGTCTCATCTCAGGATGGGGTTTCTTAATCTTTTGGACCGGGCTTTGGTTTTCACCTCAGTCCAGATTTATCGTTCCAGTTTTTCCGAATCTAACTGTCACAGTTCCTGTTGTTAGGTTCACGATCCAGATTGCTCACTTAATGATCTTCGCTCCTTTCTTCTTCATTGGTGCCTGGCTCGGAATCGAGGGGGTGAAAGAAACTACTTTAAGAGTTGCTGAAACACACAGGACAGAAAAAATCATTACTTCAGGGGTCTATTCCATTACTAGACATCCACAATATCTGGGTGGATTGTTGGCGCATGTAGGCATTTCCTTTCTATTATCAGCCTCGTATTCTCTGCTCTCCACTCCATTAATGGCGTTCCTTGTATACCTTATCTCAAGAAAAGAAGAGAAAGAGTTGATCAAGGAATTCGGGAAAGAATATGAGGACTATACGAAAAAAGTTTCAATGTTCTTACCTTGCGCGCGCTCTAAGACAGACTAAGAGGTTAGAAAGAGTTAGGCTTAGTGGGCTCGAAGAGCTCGTAAAGCCCTCATTTGAAAGAAGTCTTAAATGTCGATCGATCTGCGGCTAAGAGATAGTGAGTGCGAGGCGAAGAGAGAATGAGTAGCAGAAGAAAATCCTGGCAGGAGAAACTGAGAGACAAAAAGGGTCTGCCCAAAATACTGAAGTTAGAAGAGAGGTTTCCCTGCTATAATGCCGTACATAAGATGGGTGCTGAAGCTGGCGATAAGGTAGTGCTTGTCAATCCCAGCGAGATTGTTGAAGTAATGAAGAAAGTTCCCAAAGGCATGCTGATTACGATTGTTGGGATATGCCAGGAAATAGCTAAGAAACACAAGGTTAAAGCTTGTTGTTCCCTCACAACAGGAATTTTCATAATGACGGCGGCCAACGCAGCCGAAGAAGCTGCAAAAGAAGGCAAAGATTTGAACATTCCTTACTGGCGCACATTAAAAACAGGCGGATTCTTGAACGAAAAATACCCCGGTGGTACAGAGGCCCACAAAAAATCCTTAGAAAAGGAAGGGTTCAAGATCGTTCAAAAAGGAAGAAAATTCGTTGTTGATGCTTACGAAAAATACTTGATTGAAGTATAGAAAGCGCTCGCGCTGCGTTAAGTTGATTCAATGAATGAGTGTAGTGATTGAATAATGACATCGTAACAGACAGACTGTAGAAGACTAAGAGGTTTGCAAATAAGTAGGCTCGTCGTGTGCACGAAGCGCACGTTGGTAAGTCTTTTAAAGCGCGGGCGCTAAAATTTGGCGTTGACATAAGAGAATGATGGAAATGAGCAGAAAGAATATGGAGACTGCAACAAGAGCAGAAGAAACTGTAATAGCTTATCTCAAAAATCATGGAAAGAAGGCTTTCAAACCTGAGAAGGGAGTAGGTGATCTTCGTTGTGGTGACACTGTTATTGAGGTTAAAGCTAGATTGAAGAGTTGGGAGGAAGAAAAACCACCATACATTACTCTGAGTTCAGAAAGATTGACAAATTTCTATAAAAACACTCCTGATGATTTTGAAGTATATTTTGTTCGTAATTTGGGGCAACAAATAGTTAGGGTTAAAGGGACTACACTGAATGAATGGGTTAAAAAACAGCGCGCGCTACATAATGAGAAAGAGAAGCATCTTCTTCAAATTAAGTTAGGTAAGGAATTCTGGCAAAACAAAGAGCATTATGAATTTTTGGAATGAATTGTCTGTAGCTCGGCCTAGAGCGCCTTGAGGAATAAATCGGTTTAATTATCCTCCTTATATATTCCTTTATTGTTCGACTCTCCTTCGTTTCTTACTGAAAATCAGCGATCGTAGCTCGAAGTCCAACAGGGTTTCCCCATTTGCTTTATTCAGCAAGAAACTGGTGTCTTAATATCACTTTGTTGATTTGAAGTTTTATCAAAATCTTATTTCTTTGTTCTACAGTATGTGTCGGCGCGTGTGAGATTATGACTGCACTATTCGATAATTCAAGATTCATCGGATTCCCAAAGAACCGCTATGAAGCGTTAGATGAGGTACAGAGCTTCCTCGAGTTTAGCGGTGTCGATTTGGGTCAAGTGTTTGAAATCTTGCTAAACTCGAATGATGGCGACTTAACATACCGGTTTGGCGACGTTGAAATTCAATTCGTACACGGTTTCGGCGTCTGGTCTCAAAACCCAAACGCCGTCCAAATGTCAATCGAAGTGGACAATGGAAAGGCGAAAGGATGTGAAGTCTACGAATACATTTTGAAAGATCTTAAACTTGTGAAAAGAAAAGAGCGATCAATAACCAAGAGTTTCGGAGGCAGATAAAATGGAACAGCATTATTCGATCAAAGACGGAGTACTCATGCGCACTAATCCTTTTTGTCTAATGTGTGGGCAAGGAGTTTTCTTGACGCCTTCTTAGAGAAATAGTGATTGAATGTATCTAGAGTAGAGCGTGCGCATTTGGGATTTTCTCCACGAGCGCTTCTGCTGCGAGTTGCCACCGACAAAAGTCCACCCAAGAAAGACAAGAAGGATAAGTATTGGGACATGTTTAAGGATGGATTTCCTAATGGCGGCTTCTGGGGACCTTTATGGGACGATGGGAAGAAATTTGAATATGTTCCAGTTCCAGAAATCAAGACGATACATAATGGGTACAGGGCAATCGAGTATATGCAGGGAGAGCCGGAAGAGAAAACCTATGGAAATACGGTCGGCAGGCGGCTTAAGAAGCTCCTTATTGAAACGATTAATGACATTCCCAGCAGGCCAAGAAAAGATCTCAGTAACGTAGTTGTTCATAATGACCCAGACTTTGCGACTCTCACATATGGGGATGTACCCGGAAAAGGTAGAAAGAGTGCTGACCTTAAGCATGGAGATCTTCTTGTATTTTGCACTACTTTGCAAGATTACAAAAATAAAAGCCAATACCACAGAGTTTTCATAATTGGATACTTTACAGTCAAAGCATCTTACGATTTTGAAGATGAAGAAATCAGCACTGGCAAGCGAAAAAAAATCATTGTGAAATACAAGGATAAGAATGCACATTTCTCTTCAGCATATGCTCGTGTCTGGGGAGGGCCCCAATGGACCCGAGAGAAGCTTCTTGAGTGTTATGCTAGGAAGGAAGCACCTTTAGTGCTTGTAGTGGGAATTCGCGAACAAAATGGTGTACGCGTTAGTGGTTTGTTCAGAACAGCAGTGAAATTAACTGAAGAATTCAAAGGTAAGTCTTACTACATACCTACAAAAACAGTAAGAGACCTGGGGCTGAATGAGAGCCCTGGTACTCAGGGTAGATTGGATTACCACATAGGGTCAAAATGGGTCAACTATGACCGCAAAAACCCGCGCTATATTGAGAAGCTCCGTAAAATTCTCGCTAAGGGACAAGGCTTTTGCTAATGACTCAAGTTGACCTGCAATATGTGTAGCAAAGCACGATAAGTGGTTAAAGCACCAAACATATAACATTGAACATCCCATCGCATGCGCTCGGGTGCAAACGCAAAATGTCAAACAAGCGTAATGTTGTGTTGTATCTAGACAAGGATTTGGTTGAAAAGACTCGTGATCTTGGCTTCAATTTGAGTAAGACCTTCGAAAATCACTTAAAACACTTGTTGAATCAATTCCCAAGCGTCAATTTAGTGAACAACCATGAATTACTGAATGATAAGGCTTTGTGGTGGGCCGGACCGGACTCGAACCGGCGACCTTCTGCACGTCAAGCAGATGTCCTACCGAGCTAGACTACCGGCCCCTGAGTTTTCTCTTTTGAAGAGAACATTCTTTAAGAGATTCTGAGCTTGGTTTTATGCTTTGTGTCCATGCAGTCTAGAAAGCAGAATAGATTCTGTTCCATCCTTTTCTTTGGGTCCTGTTTCTTGCACGTTAGCATTTATAAGAAATGTTACAGGTACTGATCAGGGCAAACGGTTTGAAAAGGGACACAAGCATGGGAGCCAAGCATCGCAGGCATGTCTCGAACTCTCTCTTGTGGTTCATAGTCTTGACTTTTCCAATTTGGTTATACTGGTTCGGAGCTTTGGCGGAACAGGCGCCGTTAGAGATCTATTTGATATTAATACCAGTTTCATATTACGCAATTTTAGTGCTTGTGCCATACATTGGGGTTCCATGGGTTCTAGTTGTTATCTATTTTGCAATAAGGGAATTCAGGAAAAGGAGGGCGCTTAGGCGAAGCATTCGGGCCGAAAAGAAGGGAACTGTGCCAGAACACGCCAGTGCTGGTTCATCTAAGGCCAAATCAAAACGTTAGTTTCCAGCTGTTCCTTGGCTTTGCCTTTTTCTTCTATACCAAATGCTCATAGTCGGCACTGTTGGTCTTCTCGCTGAACCAAACCCATTCAACGGTATTGCATCATGACCGATTGAGAGCACGCGCTTGAAAACACGGGGAACAGCAAGAATAAACGTTTTAAGACGGAGCCAACTAGTTGAGCTTGCCCGCTGGTGCCGGGGCAGAATGCCGGGATAACTGCTGGAAAACTCTGGCGTCCCGTAGGCAGAGTGGATAATGCGCAGGCCTTGAGGCGAAGAACGTGCTCATTTGCGCATCGTTCCTAGCATGTAAGCCTGTGGACCTTCGGGTCCGCGCGGGTTCGAATCCCTCTCCCGGCGCCACAACACCTTATGGCACGCATGGTCGGTTTAGGGACAGAATTGGGTCGAATTCTGAAAAACGATTTAATAGGAGCATGATCTGCTGGATGTACGGTGATGTGAAAACTTGAGGAAAAGCTTGAAGATAGCCACCGTAGCAGCGGTCCTGTTCTTGGCGCTGGGCGCCATCGTCTTCGTGTACGCAAACTCACAAAACGGCTTCAACGCAAGCGGTGATGAGCAGAAGCAGACGAGCATAGATAACATGCAGGCCTTCTTCGGGTCGTGCAATGACAGCAACGTTACGATGTCCTTGAGCCATATGGGGCACATGCCGCAAATGCGGGCGAACGGTTTTCCGCTATCTGAAGGATTCTTGCAGAACGCTACGCTTTCGACGGTTCAAGGAACGGTGGTCTCGGAGTATAGGGGCACGCTAATCTTGGACACGGGCTCAGGTCAGACGCGAATCCTGCTACCTGAAGCTTGGAGCCTAGACAACGAAACCGTGGGCCGAGCCAGTCTTTTCAATGGCACGTTCGCAAGCACAGGCCAGAGCGTGACGGTCAAAGTGTTGGAAAGCGACGTGTTCAGCAACACGAGCTTCAGCATCAACGTCATGATGGGCTACGAAGCAATCAACGCAACAGGCACGCACGCATATGCAGTGTTGCCCTTCAACATACAACCCAGCAGCTAAGCTATCCTCTCCCTTTTTTTGTTCTTCTCTATAGGCTAGACAGTATTAGGTCCGTTCTTTATTTGCAGGCGACGAAAGTAGTGTAAGTGTGCGCTAGTTCTCATGCGGGCAAACCAGTACGCGTATCAACGATGAAGACTCATACTCGCTTAGGAGTTTTAGCCCCTTGTCCGTCGTCTGCACCGAAGCATCATGTTCCTCGACCAGACCGTAAGACTTCAGGAATTCGACGTACCTGATAAGCTGCTCATAGCTCAGCGAAGCTGAATTGAGCAGATGTGTCTTCTTCGTACCATTCTTCGCAGATTTCAGAATGGCCAAGCAAATAGCTGGAGAACTTCTCCTCTTGAATGAAGAAGTTAAACTCATCCTTCTCCCAGATACTAACTAGAAGTGACTTCTAGAAGATAAATCTACCTCGCCTCGAATCGGCGACTAAGGCGGAAAACGGGGACTGGAAAAAGCCCCTATTGGAGGCCTAAAAGCTTGAGCAAGTTGTACTTCACAATCAACACGGCGAAAAGCGAAGCAATCAAAGACATCACCGTAATCATCGTGTTAAGCGAAGGCCCAGCCGTATCCTTGAAAGGATCGCCAACAGTATCACCCACCACGGCTGCCTTATGCGCATCCGAGCCCTTCCCCCCATACTTTCCAGATTCAATCAGCTTCTTCGCGTTGTCCCAGAGGCCACCAGAATTAGCCATGAGCAAGGCCAACAGCAAGCTGGATAGTATGGCGCCCGCAAGGAAGCCTCCGAGCGCCTTTATTCCGCCGACGAATCCGATGATCAAAGTGGAAACGATCGCCATTATGCTCGCAGGCATGAGCTCACGCAGCGCGCCGACCGTTGCAATGTCAACGCATTTTGCATAATCGGGCTTGACACCTGGTTTCCCTTCCTTCAAACCCGGAATCTCCCTGAATTGTCTCCTGATTTCAGCGATCATCCTGGTAGCGTTTCTGCCGACGCCAAGCATGACCATCGCTGAAAAGACTGCGGGAATAGCCACGCCTATCAACGCGCCAAGCAGAACCATCGGGTCCATAATATCGAACACGAGACCAGCATAGCCTGCCCTGGATGCTATCTCCTGAAAGGCAGCCAACAGCGCTATCACAGTCAAGCCAGCGGCGCCAATCGCGAACCCTTTTGTAATGGCTTTCGCCGTGTTGCCTGCCGAATCAAGTTCGTCCGTTATGGCAATTACGTCTTCGCTCAGTCCTGATTGTTCGGCGATCCCTTTTGCATTGTCAACTATGGGACCATAGGCGTCGTTTGAAACTGTCAACCCAACGATCGACAGCATGCCGAGAGATGCGAGAGCTATACCGTAGACGGCATATCCTGAACCTAAAGGTTCACACACCTTATACGCAACAGCGGCAGCCACAGCTATTCCGATCAACGGAAAAATAACACTGCGCAGGCCATAGGAAAACCCGGTCAGAATATTCAATGCTGCCCCAGTCTCTGATGACTCCGCAGTTTTTAGAACCGGCGCTTTGTCCTCTGAGGTGAAATAATCACTCGTCAAGCCAATAACTATTCCAGCAGCAAGGCCCACGATCGTGGCTGCCCACAGCTGCCATTGAAGGCCAAGGTACCATGTGGCCAAAGCCGTCAGAACGCCGAAAATGATGCACGTTACGTACGTGCCATTGTTCAACGCTGCTCCCGGGTCACCTCGCTTGCTAACCCTGACTGTCAAGGCTCCTAAAACGGCGGCGAGAATGCCCATTCCAGCAAACACCAGTGGTATTTGCACGAAGGTGTTGGTGTTCCCGGCAAGGTCAAGACCGACCCCAAGTATCATAACGACGACCACGCTTGCAACGTACGAGTCGAAAAGGTCTGCTCCCATGCCTGCAACATCACCCACGTTGTCTCCGACGTTGTCAGCTATGACAGCAGGATTTCGCGGATCGTCCTCAGGTATCCCAAGCTCCACTTTGCCGACCAAGTCTGCACTTATGTCGGCGGTCTTCGTGAATATGCCTCCACCGGCCTTTGCGAAAAGCGAGAGAGAACTCGCTCCAAAACTGAAAGCCAAAACTCCTGGCAAAGTCTCAGCCATCCCTGTGATGTAGTAGACTATGCTTATTCCCAACAAACCAATACCAACGACTGATAGCCCCATGACGGCCCCGCCGCGGAAACCGATGGGGAATGCCTTGTTCAACCCGTCTTGCGCAGCGTTGGCTACTTTTGCGTTCGCTTTAGTGGCCACATTCAACCCCAAGTAGCCTGCCAGAGCTGAACAGAACGATCCGAACGCGTACGCGATTGGCAATTGAAGATTCAGTAACAGGTTACTGGATTGCCACACTGGCTGCGGTAGAAATATCCCAAGCAGCACCGCCACGGTCGTCACAAAAATCGCCAGCGTCCTGTATTCTCTTCGTATGAAAGCCGCCGCTCCCAGTCTTATCGCATCAGAAATCTCTTTCATCCTATCAGTTCCGCTGCTCTGCTTGTTCACATACCTGTAAAAATAGAGTCCGACTAGCATCGAGACCACCGCAGACAACGGCGCAAATAGCCACGGTAATAACGCCATTTTTCATTCTCCTCATTACCATGTCATCAATTTTCGGAAGCTCTAGTTTGATTCAATATTTCTTATAAACCTATTCGTTGAAATCGTTGTTCCTCTTAGAAAAGGATATATTTTCATGATCCAACTTCACAGGCTCTGCGTTGATGGAGGAGGGGCGGGTTGGAAGCAAAATCTTGGCATGCGATGAGCTCTGAAGAGGCATTGAAGGAGCTTAACACCGGCGAAACTGGGCTAAGCAAAACTGAAGCGCAGAAACGCTTGACCCAATTCGGTTTGAATGAACTGCAAAAAGAGAAGCGATCCTCTCCCATCAGGCTGTTTTTCGAGCAATTTACGGATATTCTTATAATCATTTTGCTGATCGCGATAGCACTTTCCGTGGCGGTCGGAGAAATCGTAGACGCGGTCGTGATAATCGCCATAGTCTTGGCCACCGCGGTACTGGGATTCGTTGAGGAATTCCGTTCCGAAAAAGCGGTGGAAGCACTGAAGAAAATGACGGCGCCTACGGCGATGGTGCGACGTGACGGAAGAGAAGGAAAGATCCTGGCAAGCGAAATCGTGCCCGGAGACATCATGCTGCTGTACACTGGGGACAAGATTCCCGCGGACGCGCGTCTCCTCAAATCATTCAACCTCAAAATAGATGAAGCCCCGCTGACTGGGGAGTCTTTTCCCGTAAACAAGAACGTTGAATTGTGCAACGCTCAAGCAACGCTCAGCGACCGCCGAAACATGGTCTTCACCGGAACCGTCGTCGCTTACGGCCGCGGCGAGGCTGTTGCCACCTCAACGGGCATGAACACCGAGTTCGGAAAAATCGCCAAAATGGTACAAATGACCAAGGAAGAGGAAACTCCCCTTGAAAAAAGAACGCAGTCGATCGGCAAATGGATCGGTATCTTGTCTGTTGCGATTTGTCTGGCAGTTGGTGGACTGGGTATAGTTGAAGGACGCAACCCCATAGACATGGTTCTGTGGGGAATCAGCCTAGCAGTGGCCGCTGTGCCCGAAGCCTTGCCGGCAATAGTTACGGGCGCACTTGCCGTCGGCATGTACCGAATGGCCAAGGTCAACACGATCGTGAAGAAACTGCCCGCTGTGGAAACGCTCGGTTGCACCAGCGTCATATGCTCAGACAAAACGGGAACCATGACGAAGGGCGAAATGACCGTTCAAAGAATCTACATGGATGACCAAGTCATCAAAGTCTCAGGCATCGGCTACGAGCCTGAAGGCGAATTTTTCGTGGAAGATCAGAAGATCGATCCCAAAACTGGAGGACTGAGCACACTCTTAACAGCTGCCGTATTGTGTAACGACGCTAAACTGGAAAAGGATACAGCAACGAAAAGATGGATCATCAAAGGAGATCCAACAGAAGGAGCCCTAATCGTCACAGCAGCAAAAGCCGGACTCTGGAAGGAAGAGCTGGAAAAACAGTCGCCCCGGCTGGCAGAACTCCCTTTCTCTTCTGAAACGAAACGCATGACAACCATGCATTTTGCTCCGGGCAAGAGAATAGCCTACATGAAAGGAGCACCAGAAATCGTCTTGAGCAAATGCACGAAGGCCTTGACGAACGGCAAAGTCTCCAAGCTTACTGACGAGAATCGAGTAGAAATCCTCAACGTAAACGAGGCCCTGGCAAGGCAGGCTTTGAGAAATCTGGGGTTTGCATACAGAGAGCTACAGGAAACAGTGAACACATGCGACGAAAAGATCGAGAAGGACTTCACGTTTTTGGGCATAATGAGCATGATTGATCCGCCACGCGAAGAGGTAAAAGACGCAATCTTCACTTGCAGAAAAGCAGGAATTAAAGTAGTCATGGTCACCGGCGATCATAAGCTCACTGCTGTGGCCGTCGCCAAAGAGCTCAACCTACTCGGCGAAGACGAAGAACAGGGAAAAGTTTTGACGGGCGAAGAGCTGGAAAAGCTAAACGACGAGCAACTAGCCGATCAGGTTCAGAGCATCGCAATCTACGCACGTGTTTCGCCCGAACACAAGATGAGAATAGTCAAGGCTTGGAAAGCCAAAGGCCAAATAGTAGCCATGACCGGCGATGGGGTTAATGATGCCCCCGCACTCAAGATGTCCGACATAGGCGTTGCAATGGGCGTAACGGGTACCGAGGTGACCAAAGAAGCAGCGGACATGGTGCTGACAGACGACAACTTTGCCTCAATCGTGAAGGCGACAAGGGAGGGACGCGAGATCTACGATAATATCAAGAAGTACCTGACTTACCTAATGCGCTGCAACATCATGGAAATCCTCGTAATGTTCATCGCGGTGATCTCCGTACCATTCCTGGCAAGAATGAACCCGTCAGCCACAGACAGAGCTGTAATAGGCAGCGCGACGATTGCGTTGACTGCGGCACAGCTCTTGTGGGTAAACCTGACCACTGACGGGTTGCCTGCAGTCGCGTTGGGCATCGATCCAGGGGACCCAGACATCATGGAGAGAAAACCCCGCGATCCAAACGAAAGCGTCTTCACGCGTGAAGTCAAAGCCTACCTGTCTCTGACCCCGATTCTGATGGCCGGCCTGCTCTTATTCGGATACTTCTATTATCAACCCTGGTTGCCACCTACGGTGAATGTTGCAGGCAAAATAATATACAACCCCTTGCTTGAGGCGCGAACGCAGTTGCTGACGTCTATGATCCTCATGGAATTGGCCAATGCGATATCGGCAAGATCTCTCAGGTACCCTGTGTGGAAGGTCGGTGTGTTCAAGAACAAATTTCTGTGGTACGCTGTTGCATCGTCCTTTGTCCTACAACTCTTTGTGCTCTACACACCGGGAATCAACTCAGTGTTCGACGTGGCCGCTCCTGAACCACTCGACTGGGCGTTTGCGATACTGTTCACCGCGATAACCTTCGGCTCCTTGGAAACTGCAAAGTGGATAACGAGCAGGAGACGCAAGAAGCAGGTCTAGAAAGACTTAAATTCGAAATAATGCGAAGAAAGCCTCTAACAACAAAATAGAAGGATTGGAAAAGAATGAGTGAAAAAAAGGCAGATCCGGCACCGCTTGGACTACTAGGCTTCGGATTGACCACAGTATTAGTAAGCTTTGTCCTCAACTTTCGACTGGGCTCAGTTGACGGCATGCTCATCGGAATGGGCATATTCTACGGCGGCATAGCCCAGATAATCGCGGGTGTGATGGAATACAGGAGAGGCAACACGTTTGGAACGGTTGCATTTTCATCCTACGGATTCTTCTGGTTATCCTTCGTGGCTCTGAATTGGCTCGGCGTGAATAATGTGGCGAGTATAGGAATCTGGCCCTTCTCCATGTATGCTCCTGCAATACCGGGTTACAGTACGCCTTGGGCTATCGGTCACGAAGCACTTATGGCATACTTCTTCATGTGGGGTCTTTTCACGCTTTTCATGTTCGTCGGCACGTTGAAAAAGAACCGCGCAATACAAATGGTCTTCGGCAGCCTCACAGTACTCTTCTTCCTCCTCGCAACCTCATCAGGAATTCTTGCTTACAGTTCATATACGGCGTCAAACCTAGAGTTGTTCACGCGCATAATCGGGATCGAAGGCATGATTTGCGGGCTGAGTGCATTCTATCTGGCAATGGCCCATGTGCTTAACGAGGAGTACGGAAGAACGGTGCTGCCAATAGGCCCAGTAGAGAAGCAGGCGTTGTAGAACACCTTCACCTTTTTCTATTTTCAACGAAAAACGTTTATATTTTCGAAAGAACGCTTCTCCACAAACTCACGGAAGGCTGAGACATGTCAGAAGCCAGTTTACCATTCAATGACAAAGTGTATCCCGGAAAAAGACTGAAGGACGAATGGGAAAAATCGATAAAGAACCCCGAAGAGTTCTGGACCGAGAAGGCCAAGGCCATCGATTGGTTCAGAACCTGGGATAAAGTCTTGGATGATTCTAACCCGCCGTTCTACAAGTGGTTCCCAGGCGGCATACTCAACATTTCTTACAACGCGTTGGACAGACATTTGAAAACGGCGAAGAGAAACCAGCTTGCCTACATTTGGGAAGGCGAGAACGGCGAAGTAAGAACGTTCACTTACTATCAACTCTACAGAGAAGTGAACAAGCTCGCCAAGATCTTCAAGGATTTCGGGCTTAAGAAAGGCGACAGGGTCGCTGTCTACCTACCCATGATTCCAGAACTGCCGATTACCCTGCTGGCCACGGCACGGGTCGGAGGAGTCCACACCGTCGTGTTCTCAGGCTTCAGCGCCGAATCACTCGGAGACAGAATAAACGATTGCGGCGCAAAGATACTCGTGACCGCAGACGGAGCCTACAGACGGGGAAAAACAGTCACGCTGAAGGACACGGCAGACCGAGCCCTGCAGGCCACGCCAAGTATCCAGAAAGTCATAGTCGTAAAGAGGACGGGACAGAGCGTGACCATGAAGGAAGGAAGAGACTACTGGTACGACGAGGCAATGGCCAAAGTTGAAGCCAATGCTTACGTGGCACCGGAGCCGATGGAATCCACTGAACCGCTTTTCATACTCTACACTTCTGGAACAACAGGCAAACCGAAAGGAGTCCAACACGGCATAGGCGGCTACATAGTCTGGGGATACTGGACCCTGAAATGGGGCTTCAACCCGGACGAACAGGACATATGGTGGTGCACGGCAGACATAGGCTGGATCACGGGTCACACCTACAACGTTTATGCACCGTTGGCATTGGGAATAACTTCCCTCATCTTTGAAGGAACACCGGATTATCCGGCGCAAGACCGCTGGTGGCAAATAATCGAAAGACACGGCGTAACCATACTGTACACGACGCCCACGGCCATCAGAATGTTCATGAAATTCGGCGAACAATGGATAACCAAGCATGATCTGAGCACTCTGAGGCTTCTGGGAACGGTCGGCGAACCCATCAACCCCGAAGCATGGAAATGGTACTACCGCATCGTCGGAAAAGAGAAGCTTCCCATCGTGGACACGTGGTGGCAGACCGAAACAGGCGGATTCATGATAGCCCCACTGCCAGGCATAGAACTCGTTCCGCTGAAGCCAGGCTCAGCAACGAACCCGCTGCCTAGCATACTGGCAGAAGTATACGACGACAAGGGACAGCCAACACAGACAGGAGTCAAGGGCTTCCTCGTCATCAAGACACCGTGGCCAGGCATGCTGGAAACTTTATGGAAAGACCCAGACAGGTTCAAGCAGACATACTTCGGCAGATGGCCAAACGTCTACTACACGGGCGACTACGCCGTCAGAGACCCAGACGGATACTTCTGGCTCCTCGGAAGGGCAGACGAAGTCTTGAAGGTCGCCGGACACAGAATAGGCACAGTTGAACTTGAAAGTGCACTCGTTTCGCATCCAGCAGTCTCAGAGGCCGCAGTGATGGGCAAAGAAGACGCGCTTAAGGGCGAAGTCCCAGTAGCCTTCGTCGTGCTCAGAAGCGGCTTCACACCAACAGACGAACTCCGCGCGGACCTCGTAAAACACATCAGAAACACGATCGGACCCATCGCCACGCCAGACGCAATCGTGATCGTCAACAAACTACCAAAAACACGCAGCGGAAAAATCATGCGCAGACTCCTGAAGGCAGTACTCGTCGGCGCAGCCCTAGGCGATGTCTCAACCCTGGAGGATGAAGGTTCAGTCGAGGACATCAAGGCAACTTACGAAGAGCTCCGAAAACAACTAGAGAAGAAATAACTGAAACAAATACCCCCATTCAACTACTGTCCATTCAACTACCCACCGCAACTCTCCGCATACACGCCGAAAAAACCTACCTAGGAGGGGGGTATCAACTGTTCGCGTGATTTCAACCCAACAGTTGGGCAGGTCCAGTCCTGCCATGGAGACACATTCGATCGAATATTGCAGCCCTAGGCTTTCCTAAGATACTCAATGGTCTTCACGTACAGCTTCTGAAAATGCTCCCCAAAAGCCGCGTCCCCCTTCTCCTTCCTCAACGCGAGTATCCAGGGCTCAAGCTTCTTCCAGTCCAAAATGACATAGTTGCCCAGCCGGTCAACGATGACGTCTAAATCGACGAACTTCTTCGCAACCATGAAACCGACCTGCTCGAAAAAGGCAGTCACCTCATACGGATAATCAGCAACTTCAACGCTGACCTTCTCCTGAACCCTGTACTTTGCATAATCATCAAACTGAAAATCCTCTTCAACCCAACGAAAAGCCTTCCGAAGCACATCACTCTCAGCCCATTCAAAAAGTTTCATCGAGATCTCCATGTTCCTATGCTGCTCCATATGCCTAAGCTGAAGCAAAATGAAAATCGCCGCTGAAACCCCAGTCACGGCCGAAATAACAGCAGCCCAATCAGTAAGTGAAACCAACCCAGCTCAAACCACAAGCACATTAAAAACAATCAACATATTAAAAGCATACACAAGACACATGACACTTCCGTCCAATAAAGCAAAGCCCGAGTCCATGCGCAATTCATAAACAGCACACGTAGGTAGGATAAAAAAAGAGAATGGAGATAGGAAAAAGCTACTGCTTCTGTCTTTCCGCGGCAAAGATAGACCTGAGAGCAATTATCACAGCACTTGGAGCCACGAACGCCATAATGTAACGGAGAATATAATAAGCCCATTCGTAGAGCAGTTGATGAAGGGTAGCCAACGGATACCAGACATTCGCTAAGCTGGCCACTATTAAAGCGATTGCTGCTATGAGGAATGGTTGGACTTCCTTGATTGTTATGGTTACAAGTCCAACTATTATGCCTAGGATGAGTAGCACCAGTGTTACGTCTGGGTCAACGTTTGTGATGTCATTTTTGTTCCACACCATGTAGCCGACAACCAGTCCCATCACGATTGCAATGATCACGAAGGCCGCAAAAGCATACCGTGCTATTCGCTCATACTCCATTTTTGTCACAGAGCCCTTATATTTTCTCTTACATGTTATAAGTTTTGCGCGTCAATCCGTCCAATCCAATACCGGATGCATCTTTGCGTCTTCCCTTCCAGTTTAATTGGTTACCACGCACGTTCATCTTCGCAGGAGCACAGTCCAGACGATCATACATGCGCCGAAAGTATCTTTAGGATAGAAGAATCATTTAGCCGTCAGAGGTGCGAGTTTGGTTACATTAAGGGCCCTGGCGCCTTCTCTGACTAGGATCACGGTTGCTGCTTCTGTCGGCGCGGCGCACCACATCGGGCAGGGTAACCCTGATTTGATGGACGCGAAGGCCGTTGAGTTCTCGAGAGCCGTGCTGGCTCAAACGGACGTTGATGGTGAAATAATAGTCTGCGAAGGACCGAAGGATGACGCGCCGGCTTTCATGCGGAGGGAACATGTCGGCACTGGAAAAGGCCCGAAAGTGGAGTTCGTGGTTGATCCGGTTGACGGTACTACAGCCGCCTCTAAGGGCAGAAAGGACGCTATTTCGGCTCTTGCATGTGCGCCTTCCGGATGTTTTCAGGTGCTTCCAGACGATGGGTATTATTTCAAAGTAGCAACGGATTATCATTCAATCGGGAAGATCTCGCTGGACATGTCCATAGAGGAGATCGTGCACGCGGCGGCTCGGGAGAAAGGCTTGCCGCTCGGCAACTTCACCGTGATAATGCTTGAGCGAGAGAGACACGAGGATATCTTGCGGACTCTCAGAAGATTGGGAGTGAGAATCATATTGATTCCTGACGGTGATATCGCAGCGGCGGTGGCCACGTGCATCGAAGGCTCAGGGGTCGATATTCTTATAGGCGCAGGCGCAGGAGCTGAGGCCACGATTGCCGCGACTGCCGTGAAGTGTCTGGGCGGAACCATGCTGGTGAAAGTGTGGAGGGACAAGAAGGATGATCCTGGAAGGCCGAGCAGGCTGCTGAAGGAGGGAGTTGACTTGGAGAAGACTTACTGCGAGGATGAGTTAGCGAAAGGCAGAGAGCTGGTTTTCGCTGCTTCAGGCGTGACGAAGGGTGAACTGTTGGACGGCGTGCGCTTCATTCCAACTGGGGCGATCGTGAACTCGATATGCATGAGGCTGCCCAGTGGAACTGTGGAGAAGTCGGAGACGACGCTGCGGTTCAAATTTCATCCCGTGTACAAACAGTTTTTGAAGTGAAGCGTTCTTGAAAAGCTTCGGTAACGCTAGGATTATGGCTACGACGAAGATGAGCATGTAGATCAGATGCGGCGGTTCCAGCCAGACGGGGACGCCTAGGGGAAAACTCGCGATTGTGGGCAGCAACACGGTGAATGCTGGTATGCACAGCAGAAGGTTTGACAGGTGAGGCTCTAGAAACGTGTGCATGTCGGTGGTCTTCAGCATCAGGATTATTGAAAGGAGAAATAGTGACCATTCGAGCACGACGTTTGTTGAACTGGTTATGGGTATTCCTATTCCGAAGCTGGTCTGCAGGGGCCAGAGCAGTTTGGTTCGGCCGACGAGGAAGTCGCCTATCAGCGGATGCGATACTATGGCTACGAAGTAAGGCACTGCCTTCTTGCGGTGGATTAGGAAGATTGGCAAAAAGATCAGCGACAGGACTATGATTGAATGTGTGGGTCCTCGATGTATGCCAGGAATGAATGGCTGGAGCAGAATGTCAGCATCAGGGAGAATGGACAGGACGAGGATCGTCGGAACGTTGGCTTTGACTGCCTGAAGCTTTGCGGAAGCCTTTCCTGTCAGGTATCCTAAGGCGAGATGACCCACGGCATACATGGTTTTTCCTCAGTTGATAGCCGAAACAAAACGCGTGCTGCATTAATAAGGCTTAGAATAGCGTTATCGTGCGCTTGTTGCGGGGGAAAATCGGAATAGATATGACCTGCTGACTGCAGTATGATCATGAAGGGCACGCTTGTGACGGAAACGGTCACGTTGCCATGTGGATGTAAGTATCGCGACGATGGTTTCTTAGTCGTGCGCATTCACGAATGTGACTATCATAAGGAGAGGCGTGCGAGAAAGCGGCCCTACCGGCCGAAGGCAGAATGCGTGAGACCCTAACATAAGCACCGCACTTGAACATTAGTCAAAGCTGTTTGACCTGCGGTTTAGGGCTGAAAACACGCTTAAAACGCACCTCCCCCCTCCTAGGCCGTTTTGATCTTGGGCTCCGCGACTTGCTGTATCGATGAGGGCTTACCCAACTGTTGGGTTGAAAACACGCGAACATTTGACCTCCCCCCTCCTAGGTCGGTTTTTCGGCGTCTTGCGTCAGTCTTCAAGCCTAGGTTGCCTATGCGAGTGGAGGTTCTGGCATCGGCTTTGTTCAACCTTGTTTTGACTTTTTGTTCGTCGGGGGCGTTATTTTTATTAGCTTAAGCGAGTACGCTGTAGGGTATGTATCAGGGTTATGTGTTTCCGTGTGGGGGAGAATCCCTTAAGAATTGTGTGCGGAGCAGGTTGTTCACTTGTTCAGGCGAGGTTGCTCGCGAGTTGGGGCCAGGTTATCTGGTCTTCTTTTTTAACGCCGTTTCGGACATGCTTGTGGGGCCATTCACGGCTTCAGGTTCATCTAAGACCGGGCCGGAGCCTGGGGCTTGGAGTGAAGTCGTTGACACGCATACTTTTTCTGGCAACTTCAGAGTTGAGTGGGAAACGCTGCATGAGATGAAGCATGCTCGGAGAAAGTTTCCTTTTTTGGAGGACCTTGACGCTTGTAAGCTTTCTTCTCTTCAGGTTGAAGACCTGCTTAACGCGTTGAAGAAGGCTCCGTTGTTTCATCAAACATAGAGGCTACTCGTAAGCATAAGCGGTCTTCAAAGTGGAGCTTTCGTTGGGCACTGAACAAGACGCAAGCGCGCGTTCTTTTCATAACACGATTTTCGCGTTTTGGTTCAAGTCATTTCGGGCGGAACTCTTGACATTCCTTGCTTGTTTTCAGTTCTTGAAGATCTCTCTTGAGCATGATTACGTCGCTTGCCTCTTGGATGTCATCGACGGATAGACAGATTATAACTCGTCCCAGGTAGGGCTTGTTCAGTCCGAATTCTTTCAGTGTCGCATCGTTTAGCCCAATGTGGACATGTGTGACTTGCCAGTTTTTTAGGTCGATTTCTCCTCCTTCCAGTTGACCGATGGTGACGCCGTCCGATGTGGTGACTTTCTTCCAGTTCAGTTTCCCGAGCTCGACCATCCTGACCCATGCCTCAGCACATCTGGTTATCTATGCAGAATACAAGTTTTAAGAATCCGTTCTGCTAGTCTAACAAACAAATCAGTGCTCCCATTCCACAGTCTATCGCGAGACAACAGCAGTTGAGGATGAATGTTTGAAGGAATTCAGAATAGGCCAGACTGATGCGCTTATAATCGTGGACGTTCAACGAGATTTCTGTCCTGGTGGAGCTCTGCCGGTTCCCTATGGCGATCGAGTCGTGCCCGTTCTGAACGAGTATATTTGCATATTCAAGGCGGCTGGAGCCTACATTTTTGCCACGAGGGATTGGCACCCTCCTAATCACGTGTCCTTCAAGCTCTACGGGGGTATCTGGCCGCTGCATTGCATACAGGGGACAAGAGGAGCGGAATTTCACCCTGATCTGATGCTTCCAGAGGAAGCCCACGTAATATCGAAAGCGACTGATCCTTCGAGGAAGTGCTACTCAGGATTTGACGGGACAGAATTAGAAAAAGAACTCAGCAAGAGAGGATTAAAAAGGGTTTTCGTGGGCGGACTGGCAACAGACTACTGCGTGAAAAACACGGTTATTGATGCCGTCAAACTCGGTTTCAAAGCCGTCTTATTGTTGGATGCAATCAGGGGGATAAATCGAAAACGTGAAGACAGCGAAGAAGCCATCGTAGAAATGGTCAACAGCGGCGCAAAGACCGCCGTCACACGCGATAAACATGTCTATCCGCACAGATTTACGGCGACGAACTGAGAAGGTTTAAGGCGCGGCGCTAAATCAAAAAGGTGACAAAACTGCTATATATATTAGGTATCTAAGCTTGAACTAGTGGAGATCGAATATGAAACCTGAACGTTACAAATCGATAAGGAAAGGAAAGCCCAAACGAAAAGGCAAGATGAGTATATCCCAAAGTCAAATGCTTAAAGCGGCTAAAAAATGGAAACCCATTACTTCTCCACAATTGCGTGAAGCTTACTCTACTAAAACAGAATGGGCAAGGAAGCTAATTCCCAATTTGAAAAAAGAAGGAGAAGCGCCTGAAGAAAAAGAAGAGCCTGTATAAGCGTGCGCTAAAGCTTGCTTATCCCTTTAAGAAATCTCCTTCAAGCCAATTTTGTGTATCAGAGAAAAACGGAATGTGTGGGAAGCTTCTATACACTGGCACCATGAGACTTCTTAAAGAGTATATAAGCACCTGCCACACTATAAGAAGTGGTTTTTAATGCCGAAGACTAAAGCCGTAATACACGTTCAAAACATCGTTGCTGCCGCCACCTTGAACCAGAAAGTTGACTTAAACGCGATAGTGAAGGGTTATCCAGGAGTCGAATATCGGCCAGAACAGTTTCCAGGATTAGTGTTTAGGCTGAAGAGACCGAAGACGGCCACGCTGATTTTCAATTCGGGAAAAATGGTCTGTACAGGCGCCAAATCAGAGCAGGAAGCGCGCAGGGCTGTTATGACAGTTGTCAAGGAGTTGAAGAAGGGCGGAATAATCATCATCAGCAAGCCGGACTTGAAGGTCGTGAACATCGTTGCTTCTGCAAGCTTGGGCGGAAGGGTAGACTTGGAACTGGCAGTGGAGGCGCTTGGAAAAACGATGTATGAGCCGGAGCAGTTTCCAGGGTTGATCTACAGGATGGATGAGCCTAAGGTGGTCATACTGGTATTCGCGAGCGGGAACCTTGTTTGCACCGGAGCGAAGAAAGAACAGGAGGTTTATGACGCAGTGCACAAGCTTCACGAAAGCTTAGAGGAAAAAAACCTCATATTCTACGAATAAAACTATATCATTCGATAATCGTCTAACGCCTTCGCGCGCTAAGCTTAGCGTTTGATGATGTGTTCATAAAGCCCCAGTGTTTTTTCAGCTATCTTTTCCCACGTGAACTCGT
>Ga0315277_10002080_pt1 | contig 28189 bp, 29 predicted proteins | sample YL17G05_15_MG_FD_203695 | JGI IMG/M metagenome (GOLD analysis project Ga0315277, IMG submission 203695) | Sediment microbial communities from Yellowstone Lake, YNP, Wyoming, USA - YL17G05_15 | ecosystem: Environmental > Aquatic > Freshwater > Lake > Sediment | place: USA: Wyoming | collected... | reverse complement strand
TGACGAAAAGGGACGATGCCTCAAATTCGTCTCTCCGGCGAAAGCCGGAGTCCAGCCCAAGGTTTTCAAACGGGCAAGCCTTCAATTCGAGGATGTCTATCCTATTATGGACTCCTCAGTATAACCGCTATCTCCCATACCCACCTTCTCTTCTCAAGAGTTCTTCTCCTCCTTAGGGCTCACAGGTTCGAATTTATAGTGAACGACCCTGAAAAGTAGTCATTGCGAGGAGCGAAGCGACGTGCCTGCGCGCTGAAGCGCTTCGGCGCGCAAGCGTGGCAATCCCTTGAGATTGCTTCACTTCGTTCGCAATGACACATGGTGAATGTCAACTTATTTATGTCGATCACTATAGGTAAAAACCTCCTAAACACTATTCTTATCATCGGCAAAATCAGGATAAAGCTTTTTCATACAATCCGGACAAATGCCATGACTGAATTCTGCTTCGGAATGATCACTGATATAGGATTCGATCTGACCCCAATAACCTTTATCATCTCGAATCTTTTTGCAGGAAGCGCAAATAGGTAATAAACCACTCAACTTCTTTATCTGGGCAAGAGCATCTTGAATCTCATGAATCAGCTTCTCCCGTTCCGCCTCCGCAAGCTTGCGCTCAGTGATGTCACGAACAATACCCCGAAATCCTATCCGTTCGCCTTTTAAATCTCTTAGCAGAGAAACTGAACTTTCAACAAATCTCTTTGTGCCATCTTTTCTTAAAATTTCCCAATCAAACGATCTGTAAAGCTCCCCTGTGGTGTATGCCCGATTGAACGCCTGATATACCTTTTGTGTATTCTCTTTATCCATATACTGCCTATTGTTCATACCCATCGTTTCGTCTCTTGAGTATCCAAGTATCCTGCACAGAGAATCATTAAAGAAAGTAAAATTCCCAGCAATATCTACCTCAAAGTAGCCATATTCGATGTTATCAAGAACGGTTCTATATCGTTCCTCTGATTCCCGAAGTCCCTCCTCCGCACGCTTACGCCCGGTGATATCTCTAATAATAGCAATAGTACCCTTGGGTCCCCCTTGCGCATCAATAAGCAGCGAAGCGTTTACTTCAACAGGGAATGAAGAACCATCTTGCTTTAGCGAGGTGCACTCCATTTCTTGACCACTTCCCGTTTGGAGTGTTTCCTTAAAATGCTCGAATAGGCGCGGCTGTTCTTCGGGTACGATGAGATTCAAAAAGGTTTTCCCAATCATCTCTTCCGCATTTTGATACCCATATAACCTCACAGCCACTTGGTTGACCATTATGAAGTTCGTATTCGTATCGGCCAGCACGATAGCATCCGGAGAGGTTTCAATTAAAGTACGGTAGAGTATTTCGCTTGCCTGCAGCGACGCCTCCGTTCGCTTGCGCTCAATCAGTTCAAGTTGTAGCCGCTCATTGGCATTCTTTAATTCGATCGTGCGTTCTGCCACCTTCGTTTCAAGCTCGCTACTGTAAGCGAGCAACTTATCTCGGTATTCCTTTAAATCCTCAACCATTTTATTAAACGACACACTCAGTTGACCTATCTCATCCTTCGATGAAATTTCTACTTTTGCATCTAAATTTCCTTTACCAATTTCAATAGAAGCATTGTTTAGTTTTGCTAACGGTCTTGTCATGGTGTGTGAAAAGAGGAATATGGTAAAAATGGCAAGAAAACCGATAACCAATAAAACAATGATCAATCTATTTCTTAATTCCATAGCAGGAGTAAATATAACTTTTGTAGGAGCATGTATGATTAAGGTCCAATCACCTCCTGTAAAGTCCAGATAACCTTGTTCGAGGGCAAAGACATGAATAACATCCTCCCCTTGATAATGTTCCCTAAAACTACCTATCTTTTTTCCTGTTTTCAAAAACCTTTTTAAATATTCCCAATCCGGCATTATCTCGTTTAATATTCCTTTTCTGTTGTAATTGGAATAAAGGAGCAACCCTTCCTTGTTCACTAAATCGATCTTAAAGTCTTGTTCGACTGCCTGATCCATACCAAAGGTTCTCTTGGTTATATCATATAATTTCTCAACAGGCATTCTGATAACTACCACTCCAAAGGGAGACCCATTTTTGTCTTTAACAACCATGGCAAAGTGGAAGACAGAAAATCCAAGGGGAATGGATTTGGACACATCGAAAACAAATTCCTTTCCTCCTGCGATATCCAGCCAATAGGTTATCCGTGGGTGTTGTTTGCCGATACCGATCCCAATTGTGTCAGTGATCATGACTCGGTTTAAATCAAAAAATGACAGAGAGACATAAGACCTGTAATTGTTCCGGTACGCTATGAGTCTCTCTCTGATTTGTTTCGGGGTCGAATTTCTCGAACTAATGACGGGGTCAGTCGCTATAACCTTAATATCCGTAAACCTTTCAAATAACATTCTATCAATCTTATCGATCGTATGAAATGCCTGAACCTCTAATTCGTCTTTGATCTGGCTTTCTAATATCTTAAGGTTTGATGTATAAACAAGATAAGAAGTTATAGAACCAATAACCAGAAAAATTCCTGAGAATAAGGCTGTAAGCTTTACAGAATATTTCATTCATTCCCCTTCCCGTTACTTCTTCAGTTTCTCACCTAACTGTATCACAAATTTTGGCTTAATTATTTCATCTAAATCTGGTAGTTGGGATAATTGCCCCCTGCTGAGATAAAAATCTATTATCATTTTTCCTGATCCGTATAACGATATTATCTCTTCGGATTTTTGCATCCCCTTAATATTTTCTTTTAAATCGAGTTGCCGAACTCCATCGATCCCTTTTCCCATCTCTTCTTTGGACATCCCTTCTGCCCGTGACATAATCTCTAATGCCTCGTCCCTATTTGAATAAATAAAATCCCTTGCTTCTAAAATAGATTTGACGATTTCCTGTATGCCATCGGGTCTTTCTTTTACCACCTTTGCATTAAAAGCCAACACATCTGTTATGATGCCGGGGATATCTCCGGCCTTGGCGAGTATCTTGTACCCCTTTTGAAGAGCCTGCGATGTAATAGGCTCCCAGGTGTGTCCTGCATCTATCGTTCCTTTTTCAAGGCTATTTAAGACATCCATGGCGGGGATAATCTCAAATTGAACCTCGCTCTCTTTCAATCCGGCTTTTTCCAATGCCTTTAAAACAAAAAGATGGGAGAATGTATTAATCCCTTCGAAACTAACTTTTCTTCCTTTAAGGTCGGCCAAGAAACGGAATTTTGGTTTTCCAATAATGACATCCCCTGTATCAGAATAATCTGCGACATACACTACTTTGGCACGAATGCCTTGAGCATTCATAAGGATAATATCTGGAAAAACATTAAAAAAACCATCCACCTCATTATCTTTATATAACTGAGTGGATTCGGTAATATCCTTTTTTAATACCAATTCCACATTAACATTGTTCTTTCTGAAGATTCCTTTCTCTTTTGCAATAAAGGCGTGAGCATAACCTGGCCAGGTGTTAATTGCAATTTTTAATGGCTTTTTATCTTCTCTCTGTTTTGGGGCACACCCAACCATTAGAAAAAAGGTTGTTAATAAAACCAATGAAATACATGTTATTTTCCTCATAAGTGACCCCCTATTACTTAATTCTCTGAGTGACATCAGATCTCCTTATTATGATCCCATTGTGTATCCTCCGGTCTTCTATGCATGCAGGAAAATTCAAACCCCACTTTTCTTGCCAGTCCTTCCACTTCTTTTTTTGTCTATATTCCGCATTCCGAACGATTATTATCTATCTGCCTACCTTCGATTCGTCCCTCGTCTATCGTCCTTCATCCTTCGTGCATCGTCCCTCGTTTTGCCTGCTGTCTATTGCCTATGGCCTCATTTGACAAAACAGGCGATAAATGGTTAAATGGAGATATAAAAAGACAATAATTTTCTCTTAGATGGAGGGTCAAAAGAATGTTTGAATCAAAAGCTACAAGAGAAGAAGCCATCGCCATTCCCGCAAGAATTGCTAAAAAACTTTCATTAAGAGACGGGATGATCGTTGAAGCAAAAGTTGAAAAAGGCAAATTACTTATTTTAGGAAGAAAGAATAAAATCAAAAACATCATGAAGTATGCAGGCATATGGGAAGATGTGGATGTTGACAGTGTATTTAGGGAAATACGTAAGGACTGGCACAAATGGCAAAAGACCTTGTCTGCATAGATACGGATGTCTGTGTAGATTTCCTTAGAAAAAGAACCCCGGGCTTTAATCTTTTTGTGAAAATCCTCGAAAGATATGAGCCATGCATTACTGCTATTACTGCTTATGAACTCTATCTCGGGCACATGAAAATGAAACGTAAAGATCGGATAGACGATTTTATCTATCAATTTGTTATCCTTCCTTTTGACTTAAAGGCATCAGAGGTTTCCGCTAACATAGAATCCTCTCTTGATAGAAAAGGCAAAGGAATCGGAATTCCTGATACACTGATTGCAGGCATCTGTATCTCTAACGATGTTTCGCTATTGACAATAAATACCATGCATTTTTCCAGAGTAAATGGATTGAATCTTTTTCCGATTGATTGATGAATCAGTCGTCAATCGTCCATCGTCCATCGTCCCTCGTCCATCATCTCATTTATCCAGCACTTCCTTCACTTTTCTTGCCAGTCGCTCGATTGTAAAGGGCTTCTGGATATAATTCACCCCCTTTTCAAGAACCCCATGATGAACAATGGCATTGTCTGTGTACCCCGACATGTAGAGCACCTTCATCTCAGGATGAAAAGCCTTTAGACGTTTGGCCAGTTCATGGCCGCTCATATTAGGCATCACCACATCCGTCACCATCAGATGAATCGGACCCTCATGCTGTTCACAGACAAGTAAAGCATCATCCCCATGCGGTGCCTCCAAAACCTTGTACCCTTGCCCGCTGAGAATCCGTACAGCCAACTTCCGAACCTTCTCTTCGTCCTCAACGACGAGAATCGTCTCACTCCCACGAGGAATTTCTTTGACCTCTACCTTCTCCTTCAATTCCTCCAGAGGTTCGTCCACACGAGGAAGGTAGATCTTGAATGTTGTCCCCTGACCGGGTTCACTATAAACCCAGATGTTTCCCTCGGTCTGCTTCACAATCCCATAAACAGTAGAAAGGCCCAATCCCGTCCCTTTATCTTTTTCCTTGGTTGTAAAGAAAGGCTCAAAGACCTGCTCCCTGACCTCCGCAGTCATCCCTACTCCTGTATCACTTACCGAAAGCATCACATAACGACCTGGCATAACAGCAACATGGCTTCGAGCATAGGCCTCATCCAACTCCACATTGGCGGTCTCTATAGTGAGTTTGCCGCCCTTTGGCATCGCATCCCTCGCATTAACCGCAAGGTTCATGATCACCTGCTGCACCTGTCCGGGGTCGGTCTTGACCCTTCCTAAATCTTCCGCCAAAAAGGTGATCAGCCCAATATCCTCACCGATCACCCGGCGAAGCATCTTCTCCAGATCTCGTAAAGTGGTGTTTAGATCTAATACTCTCACCTCCATGACCTGACGTCGGCTGAAGGCCAGAAGCTGACGCGTCAGATCCGCCGCCCGATCTGCGGCTCTTTTGATTTCTTCGATACTCCCTCTCATCGGATCACTTTCCTTAAGTTCGATGAGAGAAAGTTGACTGTAGCCCTTGATGACCGTCAAGAGATTGTTGAAATCATGTGCAATGCCCCCCGCTAAACGCCCAATCCCCTCCATCTTCTGAGATTGACGAAGTTGTTCTTCGAGGACTGCCCTTTCCTTCTCAGCCTGGATACGTTCTGCGTAGAGCTGTGCATTTGCAATGGCACTAGCGATCTCAACACCGATTCTTTCGACAAGCCTCACGTCTTGATCAGTATAAGCTTTCGGCACGAGGGATCGCAAAGATAGGACTCCCATCACCTGATCTTTCGAAATCAAAGGGACAAATATTATCGATCGAACTCCGGCCTGAAAAGTGGGTAAAAGTGGGGGAAACCGGCTTACCACCTCATCTATATTATCATTATCTACTTTGATGAACAGGCTTGACCGTGTGCGAATTACCTCTTCAGTAACTGTGCCAGCCATGGGAATGGTATCCCCAACTCGCCGGCCTGGTATATCAATTCCTGCTGCGTAAGCGGGAATCAAAGTTTTATTTTTGAGGTCGGCAAGATTAATCATAATCCGGTCGAAAGATATGAGTTCCCGCACCTCTTCCGCAAAACGTTCATAGACCTCGTCGATGTTCAGCGTTGAGCTGATAATCCGGCCAATCTCTGCCATGATCGCATTTTCTTGGGCCAACCGTCTTGCTTCCTCTTCACTTCTTCGCAATGCCTCCTCTGCCTGTTTACGCTCGGTGATGGAAATAACCAGTTCCAGGGCAGCCGTGATATTTCCGTCTTTATCCTTAATTGGGGTGGCAATGATTTCCGACCAGATCGTGTTTCCTTCGATATCCTCTCCCACTTGCTCGTGTACAACTTTTTCACTACCCTTTTCAAAAACTTCTCGGACACCACACCCGGGACAAATTTCAGCCCTTTTGTTATAAGTTGAGTAGCAAGCCTTCCCTTCCACATCACCGAATATTTGTTTGAGGACATTGTTGGCCCAGAACGTGCGGTAATCCTTTGAAATGAAGGCGAGGCCAGCCCCCATGTTTTGTGTGACTAGTTCAAGCTTTTCTCGCTCACTTCTTAATGCCTGCTCTGCCTGCTTGCGCTCGGTGATGTCTCGAACAATGCCGCGAAACCCTATCGGTTGCCCTGAACTATTTTTTATTAAAGATACAGAGGCCTCAATATATCGTTTTGTCCCATCTTTTCTAATAATCTCCCAATCAAATCCTATAGTGGGTTCCCCTGTCCTGTAGACTTTATTGAAGGTTTGATACAATTTCTTCGCATTCTCTTGATCCGTGTACTGCCGGTCATTCATGCCCATCAATTCCTCTTTGGAATATCCATATATTTGGCACATTGAATCATTAAAGAAGGTAAGATTACCGACAATATCCACCTCATAATAGCCATCCTCGATGTTCTCAAGAATCGTCCGATATTTCTCTTCGCTTCCTCGGAGGCCTTCTTCCGCACGCTTGCGCTCGGTGACGTCAACGCCCGTCCCCAATATGCAGGGTCTACCATCTTGTGGTGAAGTCAGAACTGTACAGCGCCATTCGATGAGTCTCTCCTCACCAGATTTGGTTAGCCACGGATTTTCGTAAGGAGCACGAACTTCTGGTGCATAGGGATCGGCAAAGCGTTTCAGAACAATGGGAATCCATTCTGGTGGAAGAAATAATTCAGGGATTGTTTTTCCGATGACTTCTTTTCTCTTGTAACCTGTCAGCTCCTCACAGGCACGATTGAATAGGATAATGTGACCATCTGGATCGGTGAGGACAATCAGGCTGGGAGCTGTCTCTACTACTGCTTCCAGAGATCGTTGAGCTTCTTGAAATGCTTTCACCGACTCTTTGAGCTTCCGTCTTACCTCTGCTTCGCGAAGCTGTTGCTCCATAGCTGGGATAAGTCGTGCCACATTATTTTTCATGAGGTAGTCATTGGCCCCCGCTTTCATAGCAGCCACTGCCGTATCTTCCCCAACAGAACCAGAAACGATGATGAATGGAATGTCGAGCCCACTCTCCTTTAACGAAGCCAGCGCAGCGGGTCCGCTGAAATGAGGCATAAAGTAATCACTGAAGATAATATCCCATTTCTGGTGTTCAAGGGCAGTTTTCATCGCCTCAGCCGTTTCAACCCGTTCGTATATTGGATCGTAGCCATTTTGTTTCAGTTGACGTATTAATAATAGTGTATCGTCCTCTGAATCCTCAACGATTAGTACTCGAAGTGGCTTAGTCATCCCTGAACCTCCTTACATTTTCAATTTTCGATTTCCAATTGCCGATTTAAAAATTGAAAATCGCAAATCTTTCTATCTTTGCATCGGCGGTGGCACATTCAAAACCAACCAATACAATCCCAACTGTCTGGCTGCATCGATAAATTGATTAAAATCCACTGGTTTCTGGACATAACTATTGGCCCCCAGTTTATAACTGTTAATCAGGTCTTTTTCTTCTTTTGAGGAGGTGAGGATGACCACAGGTAGAAGTTTTGTCCGCCCGTCTGCTCGGAGCCGCTTGAGAACCTCTAAGCCATCGATCTTTGGCAGCTTCAAATCCAGAAGAATGAGTTCTGGCATTTTACTGGGGTCACGGCCTGAATACGAACCAGTACCAAAGAGATAATCCAATGCCTCTTGACCGTCACGCATCACCACCACCTCATTCAAAACATTGCTTTTCTTTAGTGCCCGCAGCGTTAACTCCACATCATCTGGATTGTCCTCCACCAACAAAATGATTTTATGAGCCATGGCTCTCCCCTCCTGTTCTTTTATGAAAGACGATGGACGACCGCTTACTTCACCCCCTACCGAAGGACGAGGGACGACCGCTCACTTCGTTCGTTAGGACGATAGACGCGTCTTTCTCCCCTACTTACAAAATGCTTCTACTTTTCGCTCCATGTTATAAAGCATTGCGAATATGTGCTCATACTTCTCGTCAAGTGCTGCAAACACTTTCTCATTAAAGTAATTGCACCTCAATCCAAATTCCAACCAAGTTTGGGTTTCCGCTGCCTCTTGCTCTGCATCCGACAGCTTATTTATAAACACAGCCTTATATCTTCTCTTACGCCCCTCCGGGTCAGAGACCCAGAAATTCACTCAACTTTTCTTTCGAGTTTTTCAGAGACCTTTCAGTCCATCTGGCTTCTGACCGTGAAGAAAACTTCTTGTAGGCAACTATAGTCCAAGTCAGACCTGCTTTAGTTGACTTCACATGTCCAGCATTGTGTTCTTTCAACCTTCTCTCTAAATCGTTCGTATGGCCTATATAACGTTTACCTGTTCTATCACTTTTCAACACATATACAAACATTACCCTCCCCCTCTGGGTCGGAGACATGCCTCAGCAAGATTGGTACAAACTGATCTTGAGGATCTTCTGATCTGATCAGTTAAAGAATATTTTTCTTCCTTTGGGAATGACTTTGTTATTTCGAATAGTTCCATCGCTGTATCAAAAGCAAGTCGATAAACTTCCAGTTCTCGCACACTACTTATCCTTTTCGTCTTTCGTCCTTCGTCTATTGTCATTTGTCTTTCGTCTTTCGTCCTTCGTCTATTGTCATTTGTCTTTCGTCTTTCGTCTTTCGTCTTTCGTCCATCATCCCTCCTCCATCCTCGTCCCTCGTCCTTCGTCTATCGTCTATCGCCCTTCATGCATCGTCCCTCGTTTTGCCTGCTGTCTATTGCCTATGGCCTCATTTGACAAAACAGGCGATAAATGGTTAAATGGAAATGTAAAGAAACAATAATTTTCTCTTTGATGGAGGTTCACAAAAATGTTCGAATCAAAAATTGCAAAAAAGAAGCCATCGCCATTCCCGCAAGAATTGCTAAAAAACTTTCATTAAGAGACGGGATGATCGTTGAAGCAAAAGTTGAAAAAGGCAAATTACTTATTTTAGGAAGAAAGAATAAAATCAAAAACATCATGAAGTATGCAGGCATATGGGAAGATGTGGATGTTGACAGTGTATTTAGGGAAATACGTAAGGACTGGCACAAATGGCAAAAGAGCTTGTCTGCATAGATACAGATGTCTGTGTAGATTTCCTTAGAAAAAGAAATCCCGGCCTTGACCTTTTTATTAGAATCCTTAAAGGATATGAACCCTGTATCACTGCTATTACTGCCTATGAACTCTATCTCGGGCACATGAAAATGAAGCGTAAAGATCGGATAGACGATTTTATATATCAATTTGTTATCCTCCCTTCCTTAAACAATGATTACACCGATTAAGAACAAGATTACACGGATTAGTAAACAAACCTTTTCACCTGACAGCTCTTGTTACCAAAATTAACCAGCAGGCCAATACGAAGCCCCGACGCCTTTAAATACGAACGTAGTTGATATTCGAAAACCATAGGGACTTTCCCCTCTAAAGACTTTATTTCAACCACTACTTTGTCCTCAACGACTAAATCAGCCCTGAAGGTCCCCACTTGCTGATCTGAATAATAGACATTGAACTCTTTTTCAGTCTGAAATCTCAAACCCTCCTGTTTAAGCGATAATTTTAGTGCAGTGTGATATATTTTCTCGGTGAATCCGGGTCCTAATTCCCTATGAACCTTAAAACAGCAACCAATTATTTGTTTAGTCAACTGCTCTTCTTCCATCTATTTCTCTTAATGTAATCAGTGCAATCCTTTCTTTAATCCGTGTAATTATATTTTTTAAATCTGTGTAATCTTCTTTTCATAATCTGTGTAATCATTTCGCTGGAAGCGAAAAGTAGAATGTGGCACCTTCCCCCACTTTCCCTTCCCCCCACACTCTTCCACCGTGTCGATGGATAATCCTTTGGACAATGGCAAGTCCGACCCCCGTCCCTTCAAACTCTTCGGTGCTATGGAGTCGCTGAAAGACACCAAACAACTTATTGACATATTGCATATCAAACCCTACCCCATTGTCTTTGACATAGTAGATGTTTTCGTCTCCTTCGCTTTTGCCATCGACCTCGATCACTGCTGTCGCCTTGGGCCTTGTAAATTTGACCGCATTGGACAGGAGATTAACAAAGACCTGACGAATCGTTGCTTGGTCTCCTTGAGCGGGAATGAGAGCGTTTATAGTGAATTGTAACTTCCGCTCAGGAACAGCAAGTTTAAGTTCTTCAGATACAGCCTTTGCTAATTTCCCCATGTCGATGCTTGAAGCTCTTAATTCCTGCCGCCCCAAGCGAGAGAACACAAGGAGGTCATCAATCAGTTTCCCCATCTTTTGGGTATTGTTTCGGATAATGTTCAGATACCTCTTGCCTTCATCATCAAGTTTATCGATGTAATCTTCGAGTATAATCCTTGAGAAGCCATCAATTGCACGAAGAGGCGCCCGCAGGTCATGGGAGACGGAATAGCTGAAGCTCTCGAGCTCTTTGTTGACGGCAACAAGTTCAGCTGTGCGCTGCTCTACTAACTCCTCAAGGTGGTCGCGATGTTTCTGCAGCTCCACCTGCGCCTGCTTGCGCTCAATAGCATAGCGTAAGGAGCGCCCAAGTAGATTGCTGTCCACATGGCCTTTGACCAAGTAGTCCTGGGCACCCTCTCTCACGGCCCTCGCTGCCAGTGCCTCATCGGCCAGACCACTCAGTATCACGATAGGTATCTGCGGCACCGAATTATGTACTTCAATGAAAGTGTCAAACCCCTGGCTATCCGGCAGCCCAAGGTCGAGCAGGACAACATCGACCTTTCCGCTGGTTAGGCGTTCTATCCCTGCTGAGAGACGGTCGACGCACTCCAGGCGAAATGAACCTCCCTTTTCTTCTGTCAGCAGTTCTCGTATCAGCCTTGCATCGCCCGGGTTGTCCTCAATCAGCAGGACTTTGATCGAATCATTCATATTAGTTTATTTTCCATTCGGCGGTAGTTTGACGACAGTGAACCAAAAATCCTCAATCGCCTTGACTATCTTGGAAAACTGCTCCAGGTTAAGTGGTTTGGTGACATAGGCATTCGCATGCAGGTTGTAGCTCTTGAGAATGTCCTCTTGCCCATTTGAGATGGTCAAGATAACCACCGGAATGCGCCTGAGGTCGGGGTCTTGCTTTACTTCGGTGAGCACTTCACGACCATCCTTCTTGGGCAGGTTCAGGTCAAGCAGGACGAGGTCTGGACGGGGAGATCTAGTATACTTGCCCTCCTGGCGCAGGAAAGCCATGGCTTCCACGCCGTCCCCCACCACATGCAAGTTGACCATTACCTTGGCGTCTCTGAGGGTTTCCTTCGTCAGGCGTATATCGCCGAGATTGTCCTCCACCAACAACATCTGTACAGCTCTACCCATCTTTTCCATATTCATAGATTATTTACCTCCTCTTTTTGGAATTGTGAAATAAAATGTCGAACCTTGTCCGGGCTGCGATTCTACCCAGATTTTGCCGCCATGGCGCTCTACAACTCTCTTGCAGACTGCCAGGCCTATGCCGGTCCCCGGGTATTCCTCTTTGCTATGCAGGCGCTGAAAGATGACGAAAATGCGCTCAGCATATTGTGGGTCTATGCCAGTGCCATTGTCGCGCACCGAGAATACCCATTCCTTTTCTTTTGCCTGGGCTGAGATATGCACCCGCAGTTGCTCCTGTCTCCGGAACTTGATAGCATTGCCGATGAGGTTCTGGAATAGCTGGACCATCTGTGTGTCATCAGCCATCACCGTCGGCAGGGGGTCATGGGTAATAATTGCCTGGCTCTCCTCGATAGCCATCTGGAGATTGGTCAGAGTCTGGTCAAGGATAACCTCGCAGTCTATCGGCTCGAAAGGGTTACCTCTGGTGCCCACCCGTGAAAAAGTGAGCAGGTCGTTGATCATCGTTTGCATCCGGTTAGCTCCATCCACCGCATAGTTCATAAACTCGGTACCAGCGGTATCCAGTTTGTCCTTGTAACGTTTCTCTATTAGCTGCATGTAGCTTGATACCATGCGCAATGGCTCCTGCAGGTCATGGGAGGCAACGTAAGCAAACTGTACCAGGTCGGCGTTGGAGCGGGTCAACTCTACCGTCCGTTCCTCGACTTTCTGCTCCAACTGTGCTGCATAATCCCGCAGTTGCGCCTCTTTCTCAGACAGCGATTCCGCCATCTGGTTAAATTCGGCGCCAAGTTGCCCGATCTCATCACCAGTAGTTACCTTGACTCGCTGGCTGAGGTCGCCGGTGCCCATTTTTACGGCTGCTGCGGTGAGCTGCCCCAGTTGGTTAGTGGTTTGCCGCACTATAGCCAGACCGACAATGGTCGCAATAATCGCTATTATTACTGTGATGGACAGGGTCGCATTTCTAAGTCGCGTAAGTGGCGCAAAGGCAATCTGCGTGGGTACCACGTATACTACCGCCCACCCTATGCCAGGGAGGAGCATATGCGCTCCCAATTCCTCCTGCCCTTCAATTGGGCAAATGTATTGCATTGCGCCGTCGTGCCCGGCTAAAGCCGCACGTACCGGTGGCGCTGAACTGAAGTCGGTCTGGTCCTGCACATACTTAGGGCGGGCTTGATGGGCGATTATTAACCCTCGACTATCGGTGATATAGCCATATCGCTGGGGTGCGCCGGCCTCCAGCTCGCCGCGAGCCATTTGCGAGAATTCCTCCAGTTTAAGCCCCCCAGCCCATATCCCGATAACCTGCCCCACAGAGCTGCGCACTGGTGTGGCGATGGTAATAGTCGGTCGTTGGGTGGTATTAGAGATATGCAGCTCGCTGATGACAGTTTTGCCACCACTTATCAATTCTTGGTACCAATTTTTGAAGGCAAGATTGCCGCATAACGTCTTAACTTGAAGCTCATAAGGTTCGAGCAGATAAATAGTCCCATCGGCCTTGAGAAGCATGATATACTCAAAAACTCTTGAGCTCTTCAGCATTGAGGCGGCAACATTGCGCTTGGACATAGCCGCGTTAGCTGGCACTCCGTGGAGCGCCGGAACAACCAGCCCGGCTGAAGCAAGGTCTGCGATTTGTGGCAAGACTGCCGTAGTCTCCAATGCTGAGCGGGCTTCCGCCAGGTAGAAGCTGGCGGCGTGGGCATAGGCGTGAACGCTGTTGCTGTTGGCTTTCATCTCTGTCGCCCGCAAAGAATTCCGGGTCATGTAAGCCCCCAGAGCGAAGATAATCAGAGCGCTCACAAATACCGATAGAACTATCAGCGCCGGCAACTTGACTGATAATTTCATTCCACGCATGTTAACTCCATCAATTTACGATTTTAGATTTATGATTTGCGATTTTTGATTTTAAATTTCTTCCAATCTGCATTTGGCAATCGCAAATTCAAAATTGATTTTTTTCAATCGGCAATCGTAAATCGAAAATTTATTTTTTCCTCTCTTTCAACACTTCTCCCAGCAAAGTCTCATCATAAAGTTGTTTTGCTGGAATTGGTTTCTTCAGCATCCCAACGTTGATCAGGACTGGCTGCATGCTCTCCAGCATGGCTGGGTCGTTACGACCATCCAGCGGGAAGCGCAGCAGCTTCATCTTCTGGGCAACTTCTGGGCTGATTCCCAGTCGCTTGGCCAGGATGAGGCGCGCTTTTCCTGGATTCTGGTCGATCCACTTTACTGCCTGCAGGTAGGCCCGCAGAAATGCTTTCACTGCCTCAGGATTGCTGTGGCAAAGATCAGACCTGAAGACAATCAGGGTGTTTTCTAGGCGCTCGAAAGGAGGCCCGCCGATGACCCAGTCCAGCAGTTTGCCGTCTCCCCGGAGCAGTGATTGAGTCAGGAAGGGCTCTATCATAGAGGCAGCGGCGACATTGCCACCAGCCACCGCCAGCCCCTGGTTGACGAAAGAGATTTCCACGAGCTTGTAGTCGGAGATGCCCTCCAGTTTTAAGCGACCCTTGATGCCAGCGCCGTTGATGCTGTTTATTGCAACGACAGCGATAAGTTTTCCCTTCAGGTCTTGCCAAGTATTGACAGAAGAGGCTACCAGAACACCATTGCTTGGGTGGTCGGGGTCGGCGAAAGAATTGGCAGCCACAGCCACAACTTTATCTGGAATTAAGCCACGCTCAGCAGCAGAAATAACAGGCACACTGCCGATGGAACCCACGTCTGCTAGACCAGCCGTCATAGCATCTATTACCGCGGCCCCGCCTTGGTACTCTATCTCCTCAAATTGGAGGCGATTATTCTTAGCAAACCCTCCCTCCACCATGACGAAGTAAGGCAGGTAGTCCGGCGCTGAGAACCAGCCAATGCGGAGTGTGAATTGTTGTGCCGGCTTCGGCGGCGTGCAAGCAGCCAGCAAGACGACTGTAACTAACAGCACTGCCGCCATTAAACTAAGAAATTTCCCTATCTTTGACCTTTTAATCTTCTCCTCCACCATTTCACCTCCTGTTGTTTCTTGTTTCTATATTTGATACTGATAATTTCATTCCAGGCATTTTATCCTCGAAAGATTTTAGGGGTCTGATTTTAGATTTTCGATTTTAGATTTCTTCCAATCTGCATTCAGCAATCGCAAATCGGCAATCGCAAATCAACAATTTATGTTTTCCTTTCTTTCAACACCTCTTCCAGCAAGGTTTCATCATATAATTTGTTTACAGGGATTGGCGCCTTGAGTATGCCAGTTTTTACCAGCACCGGCTGCATATTTTCCAGCAGGGCTGGATCATTACGTCCATCCTGAGAGAAACGTAGCAAGTTTATCTTCTGGCTGACCTCGCCGCTAAGATTCTGACACTTGCTGAGGATAGCTCGGGCATCAGCAAGGTTCTGGTTTATCCACTTGGCGGCCTGTAAGTGAGCTCGCAGATAGGCTTTAACTGCCTGTGGATTGTTCCGGTAGAAGTTGGTGCTGAAGACTATCATAGTGAATGGAATTCTCTCGAAGGGAGGCCCGCCGATGACCCACCCCAATAATTTACCATCTTTCCGCAGCAGCGATTGAGTCAGATATGGTTCTACCATGATGGCAGCAGCCACATTGCCCCCGGCTACCGCCAGTCCCTCATTAGCGATAGGGATTTCTACTAACTTGTAGCCACTGATGCCCTCCTGTTGGAGGCGCACCTTGATGGCAATGTCGGTCAAACTCCCTTTTACGTTGATGGCAATTTGCTGTCCCTTCAGGTCTTGCCAACCGTTGATGGAGTGTCCGACGAGAACGCCAGCCCCGGGATGGTCAGGGTCAGCGAAGTCGTTGGCAGCGACTGGAACTATTTTGTCCGGGATCAAACCGCGCTCGGCGGCGAAAAGAATGGGCACGCTGCCGATGGCAGCCCCCACGTCCAGTGAACCAGTTGTTATAGCCTCGATGATAGGCCCGCCCCCGGGATACGATGTTTCCACAAACTGAAGACCATGCCTCTTAGCGAAACCCTGCTCCTGCATGACAAAGTAAGGTAAGACGTCTTGCGTGGTAAGGATGCCGATGCGGAGCGTGAACTGTTGTGCCAGCTTCGGCGGCGTGCAAGCAGCCAGCAAGAAGAGAACGGAAAAGGCTATTACCAGTACCTCACTAAAGGCTTTCTTTATTTTCAACATTTTGACCTCCTCATAAATTAAGGGACACCTCCCTATTTTTTAATTGCCGATTTCCAATTTTCAAGACTTCCATTCTTCATCCTTTCATCCGACTTTTACCAGGCAATAGGCGATAGGGTATAGGCATTGCTATCTCTTGCCTGATGCCCTACACAAACTTAAACCCTTTTTCATAAAAAAGTCTTAAACAAGCCTCCGCCACATTAAAATCGTAGAGTGCACCCCTTTTATTTACGATTTCTTCCAGGGCTATACCAGTCCCAATAGATGGACGGTAAGGTCGGTGAGAGGAAATAGCCTCAACCACATCCGCTACCCCCAAGATCCTTGCTTCAAGAAGAATGTCTTCACCCGATAGCCCTAACGGATAACCAGAACCATCCATCCTTTCATGATGTTGAAGTGTAATTTGGGCCACTGGCCATGGAAATTCAATGTTCTTCAATATTTCAAAACCTACCTGAGGATGGGCTCTAATCAGGGGAAATTCGATCTCAGCCAATTTACCTGGCTTACTGAGAATTTCAGCAGGTATCGATATCTTGCCAATATCATGGAGGACTCCAGCTACATGGATTCCTTCAATCTGTTCCTCCGTAAGCCCCATCTCTCGCGCAATAGCGCAGGAAAGTTGTGCCACTCGCTGCTGGTGACCTGCTGTATAGGGATCTCTTTTTTCAATGGCTGAGGCCAAAGCAGTGGCTGTTTCTCCCAAAACCCTCTTCAGTTTCCAAATACTTTGCTGAAGGGCCTCCTCTGCCTGTCTGCGCTGACACCGTACTTCGACCTCCCCCAGCTCACGCCTTATGGCCGGCACCAGGCGCGATAAATTATCTTTCCTGAGATAGTCATGTGCGCCAGCCTTCATCGCCGCCACGGCCATCTCCTCACCGATACTGCCTGAAACGATGATGAATGGAATATCGAGTCCCTTCTGCTTCAACAGCGCTAATGCATCAGGGGTGCTAAAATGCGGTAAGGAGTGGTCGGAAGTGATGAGATCCCAAGTCTGCCGTTCGAGAGCAGCATCCATTTCCGCGGAAGTCTGGACCTGTTCATAGATCGGATCATATCCCCCCCGCCGAAGCTCTCGCACGAGCAGCAATGTATCATCCTCGGAATCTTCAATAATTAAGATACGCAACGGAATGTCCATCTAAATCCTCACCAATAGCCATAAAAGCCAACAGGCAAAAGGCAATAGGCAACAGTAATAGCCATTAGGCAACAGGCAGTAGGCAACAGTTAACGAATTTTTGAGATCAAGGATGAGAGCATTTTGCTGATCGTCTGAACCTCATCCAATAAAGTGTTCGTTTCATCCTTTTTAAAATAGACCAATCTCTGGCATAAAAGTATCTGTGTTTCTAATTCAAGTAATGAACCACGAGCAAAGGTAAGGTGATGTCGATACTCACCCGTCGCTTGCCTTCCGTAGCCCTCAGCAATATTTGAAGGAACAGATATGGCAGCTCTCCGCATCTGAGAAGTAAGACCCCATTGCTCTTGGCTTGGTAATCTAACAGTTATTCCATAGATCATCTCCACAAGATCCATACTTTTCTGCCATATCAGGAGATCTTTGTAACTTCTTATCTTGTTCATATATCACCCCAATATTTGTTGCCTATTATCTCTTGCCCTTAACTATTGCCCATTGCCTAATGCCTCCTGCCTGATCCCTCTTGCTTACCCCCCTACTTTTGCTGTTGACAAAAAAACATCCACAAATTATCATTGTGTCATGAAGACAATGGAAATATCTGAAATTGACGAAATGCTTAACATGCTTCCGAAAACAGCCCGCCAGGAGGTGAGGGATTTCGCGGCATACCTTCTCGACAGGGAGCGCAGACATAAAGCACTGGTAGAACGGGTGCTGAAAGCCGAACAGAATCCTGATGTTGTAGAATGCAAAACCCCTGAAGAATTCATGCAAGCTATTCTTAATGCACCGGACGACGATGAAGGTTAGTCCCGATAAATCATTTCTCAGGCTCGCCAATAAGCTTCTTAAGTTAATATGAAACTCATTCAATATGACCGTCATGCAAAGCGACGTATGAAAGACCGAAAGGTGAATCAGGAGGAGGTAGAACTTTCGATTAAAAATCCTGATCTTTTGAAGCAAAGTATAAAAGGAAGAATAAATGCATTTAAATTCATTAATGAACGATACTTGAGAGTCACATTCAAGGAAGCATTGGATCATTTTTTTATCATCACCGTTACCGTACGAAAGAAACCTTTTGGAGGACAGTATGAAAATAGAATACAGTAAAGATGTTGATGCATTGTACATTCGTCTGAGAGAAGCCCAAATTGAAGACTCTATGGACATCGAAGAGGGGGTAACGGTTGACCTTGATGAAAAAGGCCATATTGTAGGGATAGAAATTCTTGACGCCAGCGAAAAAATGAACCTCACAGACCTTGTCAATGTTAGCATTGAAAATCTTCCTATTGAGAAAATTGAGACCACTGCTGTTTAATCAGTATCACACCATCTGCCCCTGAAGTTGCAAGGTTCAAGTAACAAGTCCAAACAGGGACACCTCCTATATTTCTAATTGCCGATTTCCAATTTTCAAGAGATCCACTCTCATTGATAGATTTTTTCATTCAGAAAAATTTCCAAAATTTGGGGATCGAATTGTTTTCCCTTTCCTCTTTCCAACTCTTCAAGGGCGACCTTTAAGGCCATTGTGGAACGGTGCGGTCTCGCGCTGGTCATGGCATCGAAGGCATCCGGCACGGCAATGATCCTTGCCTCCAGAGGAATGACTTCTCCAATCAACCCATCCGGATAACCATTCCCATCGAAATGTTCGTGATGATTTCGAATCATAGGAATCTTATCCTTAAAAAAATCGATTCCTTCCACAATTTTAGCCCCGATTACCGTATGTTTTTGAATATATTGACACTCCTCAGGAGTCAGGTGGTCCTTTTTCTGAAGCACCTCATCCCTTATGCCCATCTTTCCGATATCGTGCAGAAGGGCTCCAAAAACTATGTTCTCAAGCCTTTTCTGATCAAAACCCATCCTCATGCCTATCCTCATGCTCATTTTTCTCACCCGATCCGAATGACCCCGTGTATAGGGGTCCTTCGCATCGATGATTTCTGCCAGAATTTTGACCGAATCCAAATGGGCTTTTTTCAGGACAAGCAAGGTCTGTCGAAGCTCTGCTGTCTTTTCGTCCACCAGTCTTTCCAGATTCTTATGATAAGCCTCGACCTCTTCCTCCAACCTCTTCTTCTCCAATGCCCTCTTGACACTGAGCGCCACCAATTCCAGATCAGCCGGCTTGACGATAAAATCATAGGCTCCCAAGCGCATCGCCTCCACTGCTAAATCGATCTCCGGAAAGGCCGTGATCATAATCACCATCATGTTTGGATTCGTTGCCTTTACTCTTTTTAGGAGCTCTATCCCATCCATCTCGGGCATTTTGATGTCGGAAATAATAAGGGAAAAGGTGTTTTTTTGAAAATGGCCGAGGGCCTCCTTTCCGTTATTGGCCGTCGTACACAAATATCCTTGTTTGAAAAGCCTTTGAGCAAAGATGAAACAGATCATCTCTTCGTCATCGACAATGAGTATCCGATCTTCCAAATAAGTCTCCTCCTCTAAAACCCATAAAGCTTTCCTCCTGCCTGCCCATTCCAACCCACATTCAAGTTCAACTACCGGGTCAACTTTTTGAGAACCTCAGTGATCTTGTCAAATTCAGTTGATTTATCAAGAAAGAAATCCGCCCCAGCGTCCTTGCATTTTTTCCGATACTGTGGATAGGGGTAATTCGTAAGCATAATCACAAGAGGGGAATTCTTATCCTTTTTAATATTTTTTAGTACCTCGATGCCGTTTCCCCCGTGCATTCGAATGTCCAGTATCACCACATCAGGTTTTAGTTTTGGAATGGCCTCTTCAGCTTCGGTGGAACCTTTGGCCTGCCCGATGATTTCAATACCTTTAAGTTCAGAAAGCATCATCTCTAACCGTTCACGAATAATCGCTGAATCATCAACGATAAACACTCTCACAATCTTTCTCCTTTTTTTACGCATCTCATCCGTCCTCAAATAGATAATAGGGTCTCTAAGCTCACCTCAGCAAAAAGCTGACAAGAAAATAGATTTCTACGATAATACTTTGAAAATAAAAGGAAATCGGTGAAATTCTGATTTTTTTGTAGGATTTTTTCTTACAAAGTTCTTACAAAAGGTAAAGGAATGCAAAATGGGGTAAAATGGGGTAAAATGCAGTCAAAAAGTGATCAGTCACCAATGAATGGAAGAAATTAGAAGACTAAAGGCAGAAACTTCAAAGTTCAAAATGGCCAATCCATTTTACTCGGTGGAAGGTTTTCCCAACAGAATTATAAAATTTCTCATCGCCTGTCCACAGGGCACAATGATGAATCTCTGCCAGGGCAAGATAATGACAATCATAGGTGGTGGGTCTTTTAAGTTGATATGTAAGTCCCATAGCCTTTGAATGGAGTCCGGGTTCTTCACGAATTTCTACACCAAATTCCATAATAACATGGAGAGCCTCTATAGCCGTAGTAAGGTTCATCTCTCCCCGAACCACTCTTCTATAAAGGGCATTGGTAACCTCCGTAAGCATTAGACAGGGTGTAATAAGTTCAGTATCTTCTTGGGCCCATCGGTTGGCAAGGGCAAGTGCACGATCAGTATGGAATTCTGGGACCGCCCACATCGCTGCAAGGCTGGCATCAATGACAACAGTGTTCTTCATGAGATATTCCTGCCTTTCCTCGCCGCTCGGATAAGATCTGCGGAACTGACAGCAAAGACCTTTCCCCCGAAGATTTTGTCACGGAATCTTTGGGCCTTTTTCACAGCCGTTTTCAAGGGATTTACTTCTCTTTCGGGGGACATCTCCTGCTCTTTCACCAGTTGATTGGAAATGGCCTGGAGGCAGTACTCGGAAACTGAGACATCCTTTCTGGCGGCGACTGCTTTTATCTGGCGGCGTATACCAGGGTCATGGATATAGATGTTCAAGCGGACAGGGTTGTTTTTGTTCCGGAGCATATTATCGTCACCTCCTTTCAAGAAGGATATTAGCACTAAAGTGCTAAAGTGTCAATTAAAAAGTGGAAAAGTGAAAGGTGAAACGTGGAATGTAGAAAGGAAAGCTTTAAATAAACTTCTCACTTTTCACCTTTTCACTTTTAAAATTTCACTTTTTCACTTTCCACCTTTTCAATCGACGAGTTTATTCTTTATGGCGTAGTGCATAAGCTCAGAGTTCGTCTTCATCTTCATTTTTTCAAGAATCCGGGCCCGATAAGTATCTATCGTCTTAACGCTCAGCGACAATTCCTCGGCAATCTCACTCACCGTTTTCCCTGATGCAATCATCAGCATTACCTGATACTCACGATCGGAGAGGGTTCCGTGAAGCGGCTTCTCGGTTCCGGATTCCAAGTCAAAAGCCAACCTCTCAGCGAGAGTCGGGCTGATATATTTCCCGCCTTGAATTATTTTCCTGATCGCTTTTACCAATTCCTCAGGTGCACTTTCTTTGGTCATATACCCGGAGGCATGCGCCTTCAGGGCTCTTACTGCATATTGATCTTCGGGATGCACACTCAATATAAGCACGGGAAGCTTTGGCCGTTCATGTTTCAATTCCTTTAATACATCCAAACCGCCGCGGCCTGGCATGGTAATGTCCAGTATGACTATATCCCAATCCTGTTTCCGAACAAGTTCAAGCACTTCCTGAGAATTTTGCGCCTCGCCAAGCACTGTCATATCTGGTTCTTCCGAGAGGATTTGTTTCAAACCTTGCCGAACGATAGGATGATCATCAGCAATAAGAATCTTGAGCATAAAACACCTCTCATTTTCGATTTGCAATTTGCGATTTGCAATTTGTAATTTTTGATATTAAACATGCGGAATTAAAAAATGTTTTTAAATCGTAAATTGGCAATCGCAAATCAAAAATTATCTCTGTCTTGAAGCTGATTTTCTTGATGGGGCCATTATTGCTACAATCTCATTCGCTTCCTTGAGCAAGGGCTCCACCAACGCTTTTTCTAAAAGACCTCCTTCAATAATTAGCTCCAGCCAATAGGCAGTCTCATCCGCTTCCTCTTCGACGATTCCTAATTTTGCAATAAATTCTGCCTTTGAGCGGCCCTTACAGGCACTACGGTAGTTAGCTCCAACAGAAGTTCCGGAATTAATAAGTTGGTTTCCAATAGCACGGCCTTCTATAGAGCGAGGCAAGGAGCCTACAAGTTTAATCACTCGCAGGGCAAATTGTTTCGTTCTCTTCTTTAATTCCTCTTCATTCATGGCAACCCCCATTCATAATTTGCGATTTCCGATTGCCGATTTGCAATTTAGAAAATCCAAACCTTGCTACATTTTCAATTTACGATTGCCGATTTGCGATTTGGAAAATCCAAACCTTCCTACATTTTCAATTTCCGATTGCCGATTTGCGATTTAGAAAATCCAAACCTTCCTACATTTTCAATTTTCGATTGCTAATTTGCAATTTTAGTTCTTCAAATTACAAATGAATTTCCTTTCAATATGTGAATCGTAAATCACAAATTGTCAATGCAAAATGTTTTAAAATCGTAAATTGCAAATCGTAAATCGTAAATGATGATCTACCTCTCCAAAGGTATCTTCAACACCACCGATGTTCCTTTTTCCGGTATGCCGCTGATTTCAACTTCTCCTCCAAAAAGAAGGGAGCGTTCACGCATTCCGAGAAGCCCAAGGGATTTTGGATTGTAAACCTCACTTTCTTTAATTCCCTTGCCATTGTCCTCTATTCTCAGTATGAGGCTATCAGCGCTTTTTTCCAGGCTAATTTTAACTCTCGTTGCTTTTGCATGGCGAAATACATTCGTCAAGGTCTCCTCAAAAATTCGAAACACGGCTGTGGAACGATCTCGATCTAAACCGATCTCTTCCACACTTGAATTGAAATCACATGTGATTCCAGTTCGATTTTCAAAATCCTGCGCCTGCCATTCAATAGCAGCTATCAGACCGAGGTCATCTAACACCCCCGGTCTCAATTCAGAGGAAATCCTTCGCACGGTTTGGATTGTGCTATCGACGAGTTTTAGCATCGATTCTATTTTCGAAATCAGCGATTTCTGGTTTTTAGAGAGTCTCTTTACCAACCACGAGAGGTCCATTTTTAGACCTGTTAACTCCTGGCCCAACTCATCGTGAATCTCACGTGATATCAGGGTCCTTTCTTCTTCCCGGATATCCTGCAATCGGGCGGAAAGAGACCTCATCTGGGCCTCTGAACTTCTTATTTGATCTTCTGCCTGCTTGCTTTCTGTAACATCCTGGGCTGTTCCAAAAACACTTCCGATTCTCCCTTCACTGTCCCTTTTGGGATATCCTATGGCATGCATCCAGTGGATAGTCTTATCTGGACGGAGTATCCGGAACTTAATGTCGAAGGGAATTCCCTCATTGATCGATGTTGTAACTGCATTGTTAAGAATATGCCAGTCATCGGGGTGTGTGACTTTCTGGTGCGCGGCAAAAGAGGGTGGGTCTTTTTGAGGATCGAGACCGAAGATTCGGAAGATCTCCTCTGACCATGTAGGTACCATAATGGATGTATCGAGTTCCCAGTGTCCGATATGTGCCGTTTTCTGAGCCTCTTTGTGGAGGACTTCGCTTTTTTTGAGCGCCTCTTCAATTCTTTTGCACTCGGTGATGTCACTAATAATATGGACAGCACCAAGTAAATTACCGCCCTGATTAAGCAGTGGATCAACGGTAACTTCATACCATTTGTCATTTACAGGTAAAAGCATAGTCTCTCTTTGTTTACTTTGTTTCATCCTAACAATAGGGCAGTCCGCTATCGGTTCTGATGTGCCGTGGACAATCTCCCAGCAGTGATGTCCTTGTATCTCTTTTTCAGTTTTGCCAAACAATTTCGTCGCATTTTTATTAATCTGAAAAATGACTCCCTCTTTGTCGAGTAAGAAAATAGAATCTTCAATTCCCTCAAAGGTGGTCTGCCATCTATTTAATGATTCTCTTACAGCCTCCTCTGCCCGCTTGCGCATCAATGATTCAACAATGGCTATGGATAGAGTTTCTATGGCCTCCTGATCCGCTGTGTCATAGCCGGTTTCTTTGTTAGCCAGACCGATTAAACCAATAGTTTTATCCATATGTTTCAATGGAACACCTATAAAATTGGCCACCGGTGGATGATCTTCCGGAATACCTACCCAGTCAGGATGAGAAACAGGCTCGTTAGCTATCACTGTTTGCCCGTCCTTAATTACCCTACCAGGGATACCCCGTATCTCCATATCCTTAAGCAACAACAGTGCATCCGATTTCGGAAGTTTACAGGCATCCCATCCTGGATTACTTAACGCAATAGTATCCAAACGACCGGCCTGATTTATTTCGTCAATAAAACCGAACTTGCTACCGGTCAATTGCTGAGCCACGGCAAGACATGTCCTGGCCAATTCTTCTTCTGTTTGGCATATCAGTGCTTCTCTAAATATCTTATTTATTCCAGTTAACACAGCACTTTGTCTTGAAATCTTCTCTTCTGCCTGCTTGCGCTCGGTTATTTCTTGCTGAGCTACCTCGTAGAGCCGAGCATTGCGGATGGCGATGGCCGCCTGGGTGGCGAAAAGGTTCAACACCTCGACGTCAGCTTGTGAGAAGGTATGTGGGGAATCTGATAATACGTTCAACACCCCCAGGAGCTCCCCCCAGCGAATCGGCACGCCCACGATGGCCGTAAATGGATAACCCTCATAGACAGCAGCCCGTCCCTCCCACTGCTTGTAGTCGTCCACAATGAGCGGCTGACCGGTCTCCCAGATCTTGCCGGAGAAACCCTCACCCTTCCTAAGGATGGTCCCGATAGGCGCCATGTTCGGGCCAACATTCATGGCCCATTCCAGCACGCCCCGTTCCGGCCGGTAGAGGTAGAGGCCGCCCGAGTCTCCGTCCACCAGTTCTACTGCCCGCAAGACAATGGAGCGCAGGAGGGCGTCTAGATTCAATTGGGTGACAAGTTCTAGACCCACCTGCTGCAGCGCCTCCATCTGTACCGTGCGCTGCCGGATCGCTTCCTCCACCTGCTTGCGCTCGGTGATGTTTCGTGCGATGACCCCTACGGCATACATCCGATTTTGTTCATCTTGAATAGGATACATATGGGTAGAGAACCAAAACGGTTCTCCTCTCCTGGAAATAAAATTCTCAATTGTTAAGGCCTCTTTCTCTTTGACGACTCGCCTCAACTGGTTCATCAGCCTTGCAGCAATCACCGGTTCAAATATACTGAATGCGTTCTTCCCTAAAACATCCTCTGCTCTGACCCCATACTCCGGTGGGCCGTTGTAATATAAGACTTCCCCTTCCAAGTCTGCCATTACGACGATATCCTTCGAATTCTCAATGAGTCTTTTCAAACGTTCCTCACTCCGCCTTAATAACTCCTGCCCCTTCTTCTTCTCTGTGATGTCCTGCCAGGTGACGACAACCCCATCTTCTAACCTAATAATTCGTACATCAAAAGCTTGCTTCAACCGGTCACTACCCCCGTACACAGATTCATAACTCGCATATTCTTTAGCCAATGGCTGCCCGGTCTCTACTACCCGCACATAATCATTAAAAAGGCCCATTCCCTTTTGCTCCGGGAATAACTCCAAAAGAGTTCTACCTATATGCTCTTCCCGGGGGTTCTGATTCATTTTACAGCCGGCCTCATTGATATATTCATATCTGAAGTCTATGAGTTGACCATCACTATCCCGAATGGATGATAAGATCGCAAATCCTTCGAGCAGAGTCTCCACAGAAGTATGAAACCGCTCCTCGCCCCTCCGCAGCGCCTCCTCCGCCTGCTTGCGCTCCAAGGCCGTTCGATTGGCCTCCATGGCCCTCTGGGCAACCACCGGCAGCCGTTGCAGGTAGCCCTCACCCTTGACCACGTAGTCGTAGGCCCCGCCCTTCATCGCCTCCACCGCCACCCGCTCGTCCCCACGACCGGTCACCAACACCACCGGGAGCGGAGCTTCGCCTCGCCGAATCTCCTCTAACACCCCCAACCCATTCCGCTCCGGCAGGCTGTAATCCAGAAACACCAGGTCGTACGCCTCCCCCTCCGATAGACGGCGCATCGCTGCCTCCCCAGACACCACCCCCTCGACCTGCCAGGTGGCGTCGTATTCGGTCAGGGCAAGACGCATCAGCTCTCTATGATCAGAGTTGTCCTCTACCAACAAGATTCTCATCTTATTCACCTCCAAAACCCTTAAGATGTGGACTTCATAGGCAAACTACTCACCACCAACCAGTAGAGCTTCAGGTCTTTGATCACCTTCGCGAACTCCTCAAAACCCACTGGCTTGACGATGTAGGAGTTGGCCCCAAGGTTGTAGCTCTCCATGATTTCTCTCTCCCCTATTGACGTCGTAAGCACTACCACAGGAATCGACTTGAGCGCCGGATCAGCCTTGATCCTCCTCAACACCTCTATCCCGTCCACCTTGGGGAGCTTGATGTCCAACAGGATCAACCCCGGTCGCGGTGCCTCCATATACTTCCCCCGTTGATAGAGAAACTCCAACGCCTCCTCCCCATCGGACACCACATGCACCTCGTTCAGAACATTGTTTTCCTCCAACGCCTTGAGGATCAACTCCACATGGTCCAGATTGTCCTCCACCAAAAGAACCTCAATCGATTTCATACCTCTTTTCTCATCCATCGCCTCTCTCCTTTTCCTCGTAAGTCGTCGGTCGTACTTCGTACATCGTCATTCGTACTTCGTACATCGTAAATCGTACATCGTCAAACAATCTTCTTTAAAAGGGATGAAATCATTTTGGATGTGTGGTCTAATTTTTCATTCATATCTTTTAGTTCATCATCACTGATAAAACCAAGCTCTTTTGCAATAACAAGTTGGGTTTCTAACTCTGCAGCTGATCCCAATGAAATGTGCAAAAACTGCTTATATTCCTTAGGAAAAGATCTTTTGAATCCTTCTGCGATGTTCGAAGGTATAGAAATCGCTGAACGTCTCATCTGTGCTGTCAACCCATAAATTTCTTCTTTTGGGAACTCTCTGGTCAATGTGTAAACGTCCTTAACAATTTCTATCCCTTTCTGCCACATCCTCAATTCTTTAAAACTTTTTATCTTCTCCATGATTTATCCTTTTCACGATTTACGATATACGATTTACGAAGTACGATTTACGATGTCCTATCTACAATTTACGAAGTACGAATTACGATGTACGATATACGATGTACGAAGTACGATTTACTAAGTACGATGTCCTATGTACGATCAGGTATCGTGAAGTAAAAGGTTGATCCCTTCCCAGCCTCTGACTCCACCCAGACGCGGCCGCCGTGGTGCTCCACGATCTTCTTAACTATGGCCAGTCCTATCCCCACCCCTTCGATCCCGCTATCCAACTGCCGGAAAGGTTCAAAGATCTGCTCTTGATACTGCGGCGAAATCCCAATACCGTTATCCCCTACGTGGAAGCGATAGAAACCTTTCTCCTCCTCACACCCCACCTCGATACGCACCCGCCTTTCAAGGCTCCTGAACTTCACCGCATTCTCTATCAGATTGGCGAACACCTGGCGAATGCGGCCCCGGTCTCCTCTCACAGCGGGCAGCGGTTGCTGCACGATGAACTCTACCCCTTCCTGCTCCAGCTTGAGTACCAATCCCTCTTCAATTTCCCTCAGCAGCACCCCCACGTCTATCTCTTCTTCAGGCCCTACCACCCGCCCGATACGTGATAGATCGAGCAACTCGGTGACGAGGGTATTCATGTGCGCCACGTTGGCTCTGATGCGCTCCAGGTAGTGCTGACCCTGCTCGCCCAACTGATTTTGGGACTCTCTCTTCAACAGGGAGGAGAAGCCGTCCAGGGAGACAAGGGGCGCTCTCAGGTCATGGGAGATGGTGTAGACGACAGATTCGAGTTCTTGGTTCTTTGCTGCGATTTCAGCCAGTAAGCG
>Ga0315277_10002079_pt1 | contig 28192 bp, 24 predicted proteins | sample YL17G05_15_MG_FD_203695 | JGI IMG/M metagenome (GOLD analysis project Ga0315277, IMG submission 203695) | Sediment microbial communities from Yellowstone Lake, YNP, Wyoming, USA - YL17G05_15 | ecosystem: Environmental > Aquatic > Freshwater > Lake > Sediment | place: USA: Wyoming | collected... | reverse complement strand
AGTTGAAGATTCGGATTTTTTTAACCATTCCTGTGAACCTAATGCCGGAATCAAGGGACAAATAACACTGGTTGCCAGAAGAGAAATCAAGCCGAAGGAAGAGATAACCTTTGATTATACTACTACCGAAAGCTTGTTCCCAAAATTTCGATGTCATTGCGATTCGAAAGAATGCCGAGTGGTTGTTACAAAAGACGACTGGAAAAATCCGGCTTTCCAGCGAAAAAACAAAGGATATCTTTCCTCATATATTGAAAATAAAATCAAAGCCCTAAAGAAATCTTGATCAAATTATGAAAAAGCCAAATCTTTTAGGAAAAAAAATCGAAGCCCAAAAAATTAAAAGAGGTCTAAAGGTTAAAGAGTTGGTCGATAATTATTTTCAGGCATATAATGCAGCCAGAATAAATGAGGCATGCAGGTTGTTGTCTGAGAAAATGCTTGAACCGAAAAACGACACTACTATCGGAATCACCTTAGCTGGCGCCCTGACTCCGGCTGGAATGTCTGGGATGGTAAGCTCAATGATTGAAAAAGGATTTATAGATTTTATAATCTCAACCGGGGCTAATCTTTATCACGATACTCATTTTGCCCTAAATTTTCCTTTATTTAAAGGAACATGGCAGGTAGACGACACTGAATTGTGGAATCACGGAATCGTCAGAATTTATGATATTTTTTTAACCACAGATACTCTGTTAAATACAGATAAATTCACTCAGAAAATTTTGCTTGAAAAAGACGCTCCCCGAGGAGCAATTTCATCGAGTGAATTTCATAACTATATTGGAAAAAAATTATTGGAATTAGCGCCCAATCCTGACGTGTCAATTTTAGCCCAAGCTGCAAAATACAACGTACCAGTATATACATCTTCTCCCGGCGATTCAACCTACGGAATGGATTTGGCTTCTTTCAATAAGGCGAGCCATAAAGAATTAATAGTAGATGGTTCAATAGATCTTCATATCAACCCCAACAAAGACGTAATAGAAACGGCGGCAATCGTTATGGGAGCTAAGAAAAACGGCGCGATACTTCTGGGAGGGGGCAGCCCTAAGAATTTTTACATGCAAACCCAACCTTTTTTGTGGGAATGTTTGGGGGTTGAAAAAGGAGGGCACGATTATTTTATTCAGATTACAATGGATTCTCCCCAGTGGGGTGGTTTGAGCGGCGCGACACCGCAGGAAGCAGTTTCGTGGGGAAAAATTAATCCGGACGAGCTGAAAAACACAGTTGTTGTTTATGCAGATACAACGATTGCCGTTCCGATACTTTTCAGCTACGCGATCGAAAACGCAAAGCCAAGAAAATTTAAAAACCTATACTTAAAAAGAGACAAACTGGTTTACGCTTTGGAAAAAGAAGCAAAGAAAAGGCCGCTTACCTGGACAGCGGAGGAACTTTATAAAAAACATCAGCATCAATAAAAAATGAAAGATTTTTCCTATCCAACGCTTGAACCTTATAATTTTGGAGGATTGGAGCGCCAAAATTACAAAAGCTCAAAAATTGTCATTGTTCCCGTGCCCTACGAATCAACTACTTATTATCAATCGGGCACGAAAGAAGGTCCGTGGGCGATTATTAATGCCTCCCGTCATGTGGAGCTTTTTGACATTGAGCAGGGAAAGGATGTCAGCGAAATAGGAATTTTCACCTTAGAGGAGTTAGAGCCTTCGAAGAATTCTCCAAAAGAGACTATTCAAAGAATTGAAAACGTAATTGAGAAGATTTTAGAAGATGAAAAGATTCCCGTAATGCTTGGAGGGGAACACTCTGTTACTTTCGGTTCGGTCTCCGCGTTCAAGAAAAAATACGGTCGAGATCTGTCGGTTCTGCAGATTGACGCGCATTCTGATTTACGGGATGAATTCGAAGGAACAAAATTTCATCACGCAACCGTTATGCGCAGAATAGTAGATGATTTGAGGCTTTCATTAACGCAGGTTGGAATTCGGAGTATGAGCGATGAAGAGGCTGCTTTCATTAAAGATGCGAAGAAAAGCAGCATATTTTTTGGAAAGGAATTTTCTAACGAGGAAGTTTTGAATACCCTTAAAGACAATGTTTATATAACCTTTGATTTGGACGGTTTGGACCCGTCTATTATGCCGGCAGTCGGAACGCCGGAGCCCGGAGGTTTAAGTTGGGAAGCAGCGTTAAGCTTGATCCGAGAGGTTGCTAAAAATAAAAACATTGTTGGTTTTGATGTGGTTGAGCTTTCTCCGATACCGGGATTTATTGCCTCTGATTTTTTAGCGGCGAAACTGGTCTACAAGATCATCGGTTACGTTTCTGAATCTTATTCCGAGTTCTTGAAAAAAGAATCTGTGACGAAAAAGGAAGCCAAGAAGAATTTTGATGCTTTTTTGGAAAGCAATTTTGAACTTGAAATTTGGGCAGAAGATAAAATCGTTTTCCAGTCCGAAGAAAGGGGACTGAAAGGTTTGCTGGACTTTATCGCCAAGAACAATCATAAATTTAAAGGCTCGATTATTTTTGATAAAAAAGTTGGCAGAGGAGTGGCATTGCTTATCGAGTACCTCGGTGCAAAAATGGTTTTTGGAAAAGTTGGGAGTAAGTTAGCGGAAGAAGCTTTAAAAAACGCAAAGATTGATTTTTATTTCAAAGAAACAGTGGAAAAGATTCTTAACAAAAACGGAAACGATATGTGCCCCATTGAAAAGCTTTCTATTGAAAAAAACCCGGAAGATTTTTTAAAGGCGCTTAAGGAAAAAGGCTAATAATTTATCATATAATGATATTTAAAGCGGCTAGTATTGATAGCCTTTTTTGTTTGACAAAAGTCAAAATTAGTGATACAATTTAAAAATTGTACACTAACAATTTTATCTGGTTTAGAAAGGGGATTTGAAATGGAGATTAGGATTCGGCAATTAGGCGATAACGAGCTTGAAAAAAGCGCAGCTATTGTGAGGGAAGAGATTTACGACACTCTCACAATCAAAGAAATGATGTCGTGGATGGAGAACGGCATCGGCTCATTTCCTTTTTGCCAGCATTTTGTAGCTACGGCAGAAGATGAAGAAATTCTTGGATTTATCAGTTGGGGTCTGTACGACAGACTTGATCCGGAGCTCGTTCTTGAGGTTAATTGGATGGCGGTTAAGCATAACTTCCAGCGGCAAGGAATCGGAGAATCACTGCTTCTTGTTTCGCTGGAAAAAGTAAAGGCTTATTGGAGTCAAGAAGGTCTACGGGTACGGGCTGTGATGGTCTCGACAGATCCCTCGTCGGCAGGTTTCTACCGCAAGGTTCTCCCCCCTCCGATACAAGAAAGGAGATTCATTAATGTCTGGGGCGACGAAGAGCCAATGATCATGTTTTGCAAGGTTTTCGATAACTAGCAAGACACGAATCAGAAATAAAGCCGGAAGGAATTATTCTTTTCGGCTTTTGTTTTACCCACGCACCAGAAAGCCCCGTTTTTTGGTTCGATTACGCTCACCATCCTGAGTTTATCGAAGGACAAGGCTAAGATGAATGGTGCCCGTTAAAGGCTTTCGGTCGGGCCGTCGCCCGCCGAAGCGGGCTTTGGTCCGCAAAGGCGGGGTTCCGCCGCAAAACAGGAGGAAACTCCAGCCTTTAAACTGGAGAGGCTTCACAAACCGCTTAATTTGCGTATAATTAATGGAATTAACTATGAGTGTAATTACAAGGATTTTTGGCAACGCCAACGAAAAATTCATAAAAGAGCTTCAGCCGATAGTAGACAGAATTAATAGCTTCGAAAAAGAATTCGAAGGTTTTTCTGATGAGGAGTTGAAGGGAAAGTCAGGCGGGTTAAAAGAGCGCTTGGGCAAAGGCGAATCTCTGGACAATATCCTTCCGGAAGCTTTTGTTTTGGCTAGGGAAGCATCGAAAAGAACCTTGGGCCAAAGGCCGTTTGATTCGCAGCTGATAGGCGGCATTGTTCTGCACCAGGGAAAGATTTCCGAAATGAAAACCGGCGAAGGAAAAACTTTAGCTGCAACCCTGCCTTTATATTTGAATGCCCTTGAAGGAAAGGGTTGTCATTTGGTTACGGTAAATGATTATTTGGCAAAGAGAGATTCTGTCTGGATGGGACAGATTTACTACGCTTTGGGGCAATCTACGGGTTGCATCGTTCACGACAACGCTTATATTTATGATCCAATATACCAGCAGGAAAACCAGGCAAGAGACAAAGAGAGAGACGCGCTTGGCGGATTTAAGGTTATTGAATCTTATCTAAGACCGGTTACAAGAAAAGAAGCATACGATGCTGATATTACCTACGGAACAAATAACGAATACGGATTTGATTATTTGAAAGATAACATGGCTTACGATTTAAAAGATCAGGTCCAGAGAGGGTTTAATTTCGCGATTGTTGATGAAGTTGATTCTATTTTAATTGACGAAGCAAGAACTCCTTTGATAATTTCAGCCCCAGATGTTGACGCGGCGAAAACCTACGCTGAGTTTGCCAGAATTATGCCGAATTTAGCAGAAGGACCTGACTATGAGATTGATGAGAAAATGAAGGCAGCAACCTTAACCGAAGAAGGCATAAACAAGGTTGAAAAATTGTTGGGATTGGAAAATATTTATGAAGAAAAAGGAATAAAGTATCTCCATCATCTGGAGCAATCATTAAAAGCGCAGGCCTTATTTAAGAAGGACAGGGATTATGTGGTGAAAGACGGGGAAGTAATAATCGTTGACGAGTTTACGGGAAGGATGTTGCCGGGCAGGAGATATTCGGGCGGCTTGCATCAGGCAATCGAGGCAAAAGAAGGAGTTTTTGTACAGCCTGAATCTCTAACCTTGGCGACCATTACATTCCAGAACTATTTCAGGATGTATAAAAAGCTGGCAGGTATGACCGGTACCGCAATGACTTCTGCGGAAGAGTTCGATAAAGTTTATAAACTGGACGTTGCGGTCGTTCCGACAAATAAGCCGATGATCAGAGCTGATTTGCCGGATTCAATTTATAAAAGCGTTCAGGGTAAATTCAAAGCCGTTGTCAGGGAAATAAAAACAAGACATGAAAAAGGCCAGCCGGTTTTAGTTGGAACCACTTCTATTGAAAAAAACGAATATTTAGGAAAAATGCTGGAGATTGAAGGAGTATCGCATCAGATTTTAAACGCAAAACAGCACGAAAGAGAAGGAGAAATAATAGCTCAGGCGGGAAGGCTTGGAGCCGTAACAATTGCTACAAACATGGCGGGCCGTGGAGTTGATATAGTTCTCGGTGGTAATCCACCGAGTCCTGAAGAGGCTCGAAGGGTTTGTGAGCTAGGCGGGCTTCATGTTATTGGAACAGAGCGGCACGAGGCAAGACGAATTGATAATCAGTTAAGAGGCAGGTCTGGCAGACAAGGGGATCCGGGCTCTTCGCAATTTTTCGTTTCAATGGAAGACGACCTGATGAGGATTTTTGGGGGAGACAGAATAAAATCTTTGATGGAAGCGTTGAAAGTTCCGGAAGACGAACCCATAGAGTCAAAAATGATTTCAGGGGCCATTGAATCAGCTCAATCGAAAATAGAAGGAATGAATTTTGATTTAAGGAAACATGTCTTGGAATACGATGATGTGATGAATAAGCACAGAGAAACAATTTACAGGAAACGGAAAGAACTTTTGGAAAAAATAGCAGACGGCGGATCTGGTTTACGACAGCAGGTTATCGGAATGTACGAGAGGAGCGGGTTTGCCAAAGAAGATTACGAAAATAAGGAAAAAGAAATCGGGCCGGAAAATATGCGGCAGGTCGGGAAATTTGTGACTCTGAAGATTTTGGATAATCTCTGGATGGATCACTTGGACAATATGGAGCATTTAAGAGATTCCGTAAGATTGCGCGCTTACGGCCAGCAGGATCCTTTGGTTGAATACAAAACCGACGGCCATAAAATGTTCCAGACGCTGCTAACTACTATTGAGTCAGACATAGTCCAAACAATTATTAATCTGAAAATCGGGCCGGCAAGGCCGTCTCAAAGAGACGCCAGTCCCATAAGAAATTATTCTGAAAATATGCAAAGCGGCGAGAAGCAGAGGGTTGCCAAAGCCGAAAAAATCGGCAGGAATGATCCTTGTCCATGCGGCAGCGGCAAAAAATATAAAAAGTGTTGCGGTAAATAATTTTTTGCCGCGATTGCCCGCCGAAGTTTTAACGTAGGCGGGAGCGAAACACCCAGATGGCCGTCCAATTAAATACAAAAAATGTTGCTATTCAAAATTTGGGTAACAATTAGCAAAAGCGGAGTCCTCCTAAAATCGCTCTTTGAGCCGTTGAGGCGAAAAGTAAGATTGGGAGGACGGGTCTGGAAAAAAATACAAAAAATGTCACGGTGGATGACATTTTGCAGTCCTGAGTTTATCGAAGGACAAGCATTGTCATGGTGCATGACAATGCGTAGCTGAGGAGCGAAGGCGACGAAACGCTGAGTATAGTAATGCGAATGTGCATTGCCACGGGAAGTAGGCGCTCGGGTAAAGCTTTTCAAGGATACACAATAATTTTCCCGGCGTGAAAATTTTGTTCATCGAGGGGCCCAGCCGAAGGCTGGGAGGACGCGGTGGGAGGGTTGTAGTCTCGGCTCGCTGCTCCTCTTTTTGCTTGGAAACCATGCCAGCTCGCCTGCGGGCTGCTCCATTGAAAAAGCTTTCCCCTCGCTTTTAAATAATAAGAGGAATATGAAATGCTTAAAAGGACAACAAGAAAAGGAAGCGATTCGGTGGATGAATGAAGCGGCAGAAATTGCCAAGAAGGCTTTATGTCTTCGGGCAAAATGCGGCACAATCATTGTAAAAGACGGCGAAATAATCGGAGAAGGATATAATGCCCCGCTACTGGATAAAGAAGAGAATCGGACATGCGATAAAGAATTCGGTCTTGGCAAGTCGAAGTATGACAAAACTTGTTGCATGCACGCCGAATGGCGAGCGATTATGGACGCGCTGAAAAGAAATCCAGAAAAACTGAAGGGATCGAAGCTATATTTTACCAGAAGGGATGAAAACGGCCAGATTAAGAAATCTGGCAGGCCATATTGTACGGTATGCAGCCGTATGGCACTGGATGCGGGTATTGAAAAATTCGTATTGTGGCACGATGAAGGAATTTGCGAGTATCCGACAGATGAGTACAATCGGCTGTCTTACAAATATATCCCTGCGGTTAGTAATTAAAGATCAAGAGATTTCATGGAGCGTAAGAAGAGGGAATAAATATGATTTATCTTATCACAGGGAATCAAGATAAGTTTAGGGAAGTAAAATTAATTCTGCTAAATGTGGAGCAGTTAGATATTGATTTGCCGGAAATCCAGGAAATTGACGCGAAGGAAATAATAAGGGAAAAATTATTAGAAGCGTTAAATCATGCAAAAGGAGAATTTATAGTAGAAGACACGTCTCTATATCTTGATTGTCTTAAGGGACTGCCGGGACCGTTGATAAAATGGTTTTTGAAAACAATTGGTAATAACGGCTTGCTTGAAATCGCTGAAAAATTAGGAGATAACAGGGCAGAAGCAAAAACACTTGTCGGATATGCAAAGAGCCGCGAAGAGATGCATTTTTTTGAAGGTGCAATAAAAGGAAGGATAGTCAGGCCAAAAGGAGAATTTAATTTTGGATGGGATCCGATATTTTTACCGGATGGTTGCGAGAAGACATTCGCAGAGATGAGTCAAGGAGAAAAAAACGAGATCAGTATGAGAAGGAATGCACTGAATAAACTGAGCGAATTCCTGCGAGATAAGAAATAATATTAAAAAAACCGTCACAGGAAACAACATGACAACAATAAAAAAGAAGATCTGGCCGGAATATTTTGAAGCAGTAGCGTCCGGGAAAAAAAGGTTTGAATTGAGATTAAATGACTTTGAAGCCAAGGAAGGCGATATTTTAGTTTTGGAAGAGTGGGATCCGAAAACAAAGCAGTATACGGGACGAAAAGTTGAAAAGAAGATTACATATGTTTTGAAATTTAAGGCCAATGAGCTTTTTTGGCCGGAGGAAGAAATAAAGGAAAAAGGTTTGCAGGTTATATCGTTGGAATAGTTGCACTATGGAACAGGTTGGCATAATAAAAAAATTCGTTGGTCTGGCCGATAAGATTCTGAATGGCAGAAGAAAATTAAGTAGAGACGATATTCGATAAAACGTAGGCTTTTTAACCGTGTCGCGTGAATAACTTTTAGAAAAGCGTTTAGTGTTCTATGAAACGGGGAAAGATAAAAATAATTCTCGGGTCAAAATCCAGAAGGAGAAAAGCTGTCTTGGAAAGCATGGGATATGCTTTTGAGGTTATGGCTTCAGATATAGACGAAAAAAAGATAAGGTTTGACGACCCAAAAAAAATGACCTTAGCTTTGGCGACCGCCAAAGCGGAAAATCTTCTGGCGAAAATAAAAGAGCCCGCTATTTTAATAACGACGGATTTGGTTGTAATATGCAATAACAAAATTAGGGAAAAGCCGGAAAACGCGGAGCAGGCCAGAGAATATTTAAGGGATTATGCAATCTATCCTGCAGAAACAGTAGGCGCCGTTGTAGTGACGAATACTGCTACCGGAAAACAAGCAGGAGGAGTGGATATCGGAAAAGTGTATTTTTCTCCCATTCCGGAAAGCGTTATTGAGAAACTTATTTTGAAAGGCGACGTTTTCGATGCTGCCGGTAGTTTTATGGTAGAGGAGCCGATTTTAAAGAATTATATAAAACGAATTGAGGGCGAATGGGAAAGCGTAATGGGGCTGCCTAAGTCTTTAACCGCAAGGCTATTACACGAAGTAATGCAGCGATGAAATTATATGAACGACATAATCGAAAAAGTTAAGGAGCATTTTTTGGAAGTTATCAAAGATGGAAATCCTATTTACGGCTATTTGCCAAGGCACGTTGTTGAAGCCGAGAAATGGGCTAAAAAGATTTTAGACAAAGAGCAGAAAGCCAATAGAGAAATTGTTTTGCTTTCTATTTGGCTGCATGACATCGGGCAAGCATTCGTAAAATTCGAAAAAGACGATGAAGATCATGCGGCTAAATCAGAGACAGAAGCAAGGATTTTTTTGCCGAGCCTAGGTTTTGACGAAGCCGCAGTTGGAAAAGTCGCTCATTGCGTAAGAGCGCATCGTTGCAGGGATATCCAGCCGGAAACCTTGGAAGCAAGAATAGTAGCCGCAGCCGATTCGGCCAGTCATATGACAGACATTTGCTATTTGGATATGGCTTCAAGAGGAAATAAAGATCCGGCACTAGACAAGCTTGAAAGAGATTACAGGGATGCCGGATTGTTTCCGGAATTACAAAAAGAAATCACTCCTATCTATAATGCCTGGAAGGAATTGCTAAAAGCATATCCGGATTAAAGAGAAAAGGAAAAAATTTGGTTGTAGCTTTTAATTCGGGATATTAAAGATAAAAAACGGTTGCAATAATTCGTTTTTTATGCTAAAACTAATTCACCTGTTTTGATATGCGAAGAAAAAATAAAATAACTTTAATAGTAGTTTTGGTTCTGGCGATTTTGGCCGGAAATTTAAGTTACCCCGATTACTTCAATAAGGGGGTAGATTTTTTAAACAACAAATTCAAAACCGGTCTTCCTTATTTTTGGGAAGTACCTTTCAGATTAGGCCTTGATTTGCGCGGTGGAGTTCATCTGGAATACGAAGCCGACCTGAATAATGTTAAAGAAAACGAGCGGGCTGGAGCAATGGAGGCGCTTAGAGATGTTATCGAAAGAAGAATAAATATTTACGGAGTTTCAGAGCCATTAATTCAGATTCAGGGTCAAAACAGGTTAGTTGTTGAGCTTCCGGGCGTGAAGGATGTCAGCCAGGCTATTGAATGGATCGGCCAGACCCCTTGGTTGGAATTCAGGGAAGAAATGACCAGAGAAGAAAAAATGCAGTATATTGACGTAATGTCGCAGGAAGATATTGACCAGCTATTGAAAATCATCAATGAAAAAGCCGGTAAGGAAATAAAAAAAGAAGAAATACTGGATTATATTTATCTGCCTTTATTTAAGCCAACCGAATTAAATGGGAGTTATCTTGAAAAAGCGCAGATTGTTTTTGACCAAACCACCAATAGGCCTGAAATTCAGCTGATATTTAATAAAGAAGGAATCGACCTCTTTGCAAAAATTACCGAAAGAAATATTCAGAAACCTTTGGCTATTTTTTTGGACGGCATGTCAATTGTTGATACCGATGGCGACGGTAAAATTACCGGTAACGACCTTTATGCTCCGGTGGTTCAGGACAAAATCTCGGCAGGAAAAGCAGTAATCTCCGGACAAATGACCCTTGATAAAGCAAAGGAAATAACCCAAAGATTAAATTCAGGCGCCTTGCCTGTTAATATAGGCAGTCCGGTTTCTCAAAGAGTGATCGGTCCGACGCTCGGAGAAAAATCACTTCAGCAAAGTTTAAAAGCCGGTATAATCGGATTTTTAGCTGTAATATCTTTCATGATAATTCTTTTCAGAATCCCCGGATTTTTAGCATCCATTGCCCTGATTATTTATATTACTTTGACCGTCGCTTTGTTTAAACTCATTCCCGTTACCTTGACATTACCGGGAATAGCCGGTTTTATTCTTTCAGTTGGAATGGCTGTTGATGCAAATATCTTAATATTTTCCAGGATGAGGGAAGAGCTAAAACAAAGCAGGGGATATTTATATGCCATTGAAGAAGGGTTCAAGCGCGCCTGGCCCGCTATTCGCGACGGCAATCTCGTAACTATCTTGGTTGGCTTTATTCTATTTGCTTTCGGTTCGGGTTTTGTGCAGGGATTTGCCTTAACGCTAATTATCGGTAACGTAATTAGCGTGTTAAGCGCGGTGTTCGTAACTCAGAATTTCCTTAGATTGTTTTCTGGGGATAAATCAAAAAGATGGTTGTGGCTTTGGAAATAAAATAAAATTACCACTTTAAAAAAATGAGCTTCCCTTTTGCAAAATATTCAAAAACCTACTATATCTTTTCAGGGCTTTTGGTTTTAGCCTCAATTTTTGGTTTGGTGAGATTCGGTCTTAAATTCGGAATCGATTTTACCGGAGGAAGCCTGCTGGAAATGAACTTTGAATCGAGGCCGGAGAATTCCGTCATTCAGGAAAAACTATCCAAACTTAACCTGGGAGACATCGTTATCCAGCCGATTGGAGATAAAGCTGTTATATTAAGAACGAAAGCAATTGACGACAACATGCATAAAGAAATAATTACGAACTTATCGGAAATTTCAAAAGTTGAAGAGGTTCGTTTTGAAACAATCGGTCCTTCCATAGGAAAAGAGTTGCGGCAAAAGGCTCTGCTTCTTATCGGAGTATCTCTACTGCTAACCCTTATATATATCACCGTTGCTTTCCTAAAAATTTCAAGACCCCTTTCAAGCTTTCAGTACGGCGTTATTTCAATTGTTACTCTCTGTTTTGACATTTTGATTCCCCTTGGTGTATTTTCAGTCTTGGGAAAATTCTACAACGTTCAATTCACTATTCCAATAGTAGCGGCTCTGCTGACCGTTTTGGGCTATACGATGAACGACAAAATCGTTGTTTTTGACAGAGTCAGGGAAAACCTTATGAAAAACAGAGGAGAAAACTTTTACGACCTTGTAAACAGGAGTCTAAACGAAATACTTATCAGATCGATCACAACGGGCTCCTGCACTATCTTTGTTTTATTGTCGATATTTTTCTTCGGAGGCGATACTCTGAAGTATTTTGCTTTAGCTTTGATACTGGGAATTTTGATCGGAACCTACTCATCTTTGTTCGTAGCAAGCCCTTTGCTGGTCAGTTGGGTGGGGTGGAAAAACAGACGGTTGACAAAAACTTTAAAAGTTGGTTAAATAGACAAATATGACCACACTTAATTATCCAAAAATTATCCAAAAATTATTTCAGGGTTTGCCTCAAAGAACAAAGGAAGTTATCGTGAGGCGTTTTGGCTTAAAGGGCGGGGAAAGAGAAACTTTAGAGGCCATAGGCAAGGACTATGGAATTACCCGCGAGAGAGTCCGGCAATTGGAAGAGGACGGTTTCTCCACAATGAAACCAAAGCTGGCAACTTTTCCTGAAGTGGAAAATTATTTCGAGAATCAGCTTAAAGTGACCGGCGGCTTGAGCAAGGAAGAAAATTTATTGCAGGCATTAGGAGGTAAAAAGTATCAAAATCATGCTTTTTTGCTTTTAACGCTTAGTGGATCATTTATTAGATTAGGCGAGAATAAAGATTACTTTTCTCTCTGGGCAAATAGCCTTGATTCTTTTCAGTCAGCCCAAAAAGTTATCAATTCCATAAAGGGCGAACTGATAAAGATTAATCAGCCGGTACAGATAGAGAAACTAAAGAGTCAGAATGCCAGCATCGGCGATGCGGTTCTTGGTTCTTATCTCGGAGTTTCAAAAACAATTCAGAGGGGAGTTGATGGTCTGTTCGGTCTAAAAGAATGGCCGGAAATTAATCCGAGAGGTGTAAAAGATAAAGCTTTTATAGTATTCAAAAAGGAGAAAAAACCTCTTCATTTTACCGAAGTTGCAAAACTGATCGAATCTCATTTTTCCGAAGGCAAGGTTTTCTTCCCGACCGTCCATAACGAATTAATAAAAGACGCCAGATTTGTTTTGGTTGGCAGGGGAACCTATGCCTTAAAAGAATGGGGATACGAACCCGGTATGGTAAAAGACGTAATTGTCAAGGTTCTCAAAGAATCAACAAATCCTTTGGCAAAAGAAGAAATAGTTGAGAAAGTTTTAACCCAGAGGTTCGTCAAGGAAAACACGGTTTTGCTTAATCTTAAAAATAAAAAATATTTCTCAAAAAATCAGGAGGGAAAATATATCTTGCGAGAGGCGTAAACATCTCTCGAAGGAAACCTCCGAACTTTAAGGTGCCAACTATCCATCTAAATCAACAGGAATGGTTGCAGTTATACTACGCGCTGGAAGGGTTTTTTAATTTTGTAAGTAACTGGTGGTGGGTTTTGCCGCCTTTTATTTTATGGAAATCCACTATTTTTCTTTATTTATGGTGGAGAAGACAGGTTTGGCTTAGCAAGCAGTCATATACTTTGCTGGAAGTCAGGATGCCGAAGGATATTTTAAAACCTATTAGGGCAATGGAGGTTGTAATGGAGGGTTTGTGGCAGATGTATGACGGTCCGAATCCCAGAGAAAAATGGTTTGAAGGGAAAATGCTTCAGTCCTATAGTTTTGAAATAATCTGCATCGGTGGAGACATACATTTTTTTATCAGGATCCCTTCCGGAGCACGAAATTTAGCCGAGTCCCAAGTTTATTCTCAATATCCCGAAGCCGAGATTTTTGAAGCAAAAGAATATTGGAAATACGTTCCGCAGGATATTCCAAATAAAGATTGGGATCTTTGGGGCTGGGATTATAAGCTAAAAAAAGCTAATCCTATTCCGATAAGAACCTATACCTCTTTTGAAACAGAGCACGAAGCCCTTGAAGAAAAACGGGTCGATCCCTTGGCCAGTCTTTTGGAGGGTATGGCAAGAATTGGTCCCGGAGAACAGCTTTGGGTTCAAATAATAGCTCAACCAATAAGATCTGATGTGGATATTCCTTGGGTTGCAGAGGGTGAAAAATTAAGGGATAAATTAGCCAGAAGAGAATCCCCGCCGCCAAAGCAAAAATCTCTTATTGAAATGGCGATCGACCTTCTGATCTTTGCAAAACCGCCGGAGCCGCTTAAAGAAAAAGAAAAAGAAATAATGCCTCCGGAAATGAAATTAACCCCCGGGGAAAAGGAAGTTTTAACCGCTGTAGAAAAAAAGACTTCAAAGCTGGGTTTTGAATGCTCGATAAGATTTATTTACCTTGGAACAAGAGATGTGTTTACGAGGGCCAAGGTAAGACTGCCTATGGGCTACTTTGCCAATTTTCTGACTGAAAACATGAATGGATTCGTTCCGATTTCTCAAAGCATCACAAAATCTCATACTATTTTGACTTGGTTTTTGGACAAAAGAAGAGCTTATTTAAGAAAGAGGAGAATATTCAGAAACTACGTATTGAGATTCAGTACTTTTTTTCCGAGACCCGGAGGAACCTTTATTTTAAACACCGAAGAACTGGCGACTATATTTCATTTCCCGGGTCAACTAACAGCTCCTTCTGCATTGATTGAAAGAATTGAGGCCAAGAAAAAAGAACCTCCGTCTGATCTGCCCGTAGAGCTCCAAGAATAGTTTTTTGATTGAGAATTTAAAGAATCAGATTTTGAAGGTTACTTGAGTTTTAGTCAAATAACGATCATGAACAGCGAAATAAATTTCTTCGCCGAAACCACTTTCCGCAATAATCGGAGAAAATTTGGCATTAAAACCGACGATAGGCGCCGGCATTTATACGTTATCGGAAAAACGGGAATGGGTAAAACTAACTTAATGGAAAATATGGCGATACAGGATATTCAGGCCGGGCGAGGTATGGCATTTGTGGATCCGCACGGGGAAGCTGCTGAAAAACTTCTCGACTTTGTTCCTTCAAAGAGAATCAATGACGTGGTTTACATAAATCCGGCCGACGTAGAATACCCGATAGCTTTTAATGTAATGGAAAAAGTGGATCTTGAGCACAGACATCTGGTTTCTTCGGGCTTGATGGGCGTTTTTAAAAAAATCTGGCCGGATGTCTGGTCTGCCAGAATGGAATACATATTAAACAATACAATTTTGGCTTTACTTGAATATCCGGGGTCAACTCTTCTGGGGGTTAATAGAATGCTGGCCGATCCCGAATACCGGAAAAAAATAGTTGAAAAGATTACCGATCCTATGATTAAGGCCTTTTGGACGACAGAGTATGCGAGATACAATCAGAGATACGAGGTCGAAGCTACTGCCGCCATACAAAACAAAGTTGGCCAGTTTATTTCAGCCTCTCTTATCAGAAACATCATCGGTCAGGTACAGTCCTCGATAAATATGAGAGAAATTATGGACAGCGGAAAAATTTTTATCATGAATCTCTCAAAAGGCAGGATCGGGGAAGATAATTCAATGCTTCTCGGAGCGCTCCTCATTACAAAACTCCAATTGGCGGCGATGTCCAGAGTCGACACGCCGGAAGAAAAAAGAAAAGATTTCTTCCTTTATGTTGATGAGTTTCAAAACTTTGCCACAGAATCTTTCGCAACAATATTATCTGAAGCAAGAAAGTATAGGTTGTCTTTGATTTTAGGCCACCAATATATAAATCAGATGGAAGAAGAGGTAAGGGACGCTGTTTTCGGAAACGTTGGAACTTTGGTTGCCTTCAGGGTTGGCGCAGACGATGCGGAGTATTTAGAAAAAGAATTTGCTCCGGAATTTATGGCTGAAGATTTCGTGAATCAGGCAAAATATAATATTTATATAAAACTTATGATTGATGGTTTAGCCGGTCGTCCTTTTTCAGCCGCTACTCTTCCCCCGATTCCGAAATCCGAGGTTTCAAGTGGAGAAAAAATCATTAAAGTTTCCAGAGAAAGGTACGGCACTTCCCGTCAGATTGTCGAAGAAAAAATTTCTCGTTGGGCCGGATTTCAGGAAAATCAAAATAATGCAGCAATCCCGGAAAATCCCTCGCCTCCGCCTTCGTATTCTTCGGGTAGCCAGCTTTATGATGCCAAGTGTTCTTCCTGCGGAAAGGCTACGAAAGTAATTTTCGCTCCCGATGAAAAAAGACCGGTTTATTGCAAGTCTTGTTTGAAAAAGGTGAAAAATAATAATCAAAGGCAGGGAATTCCAACAAGAGAGCCAGAAAGGGAGCCTGAACAGCAGAAACAACAGGCGCCGGTAATTTCCTTAAAACAAGCGACAGAGATAGAGCCGCAATCATTCTCAAGAAACAAGCATCCCAGGAAAGAAGTAAATCTGGAAGAATTAAAAAAAATTTTGAAAGAAACATTTAATAAAAAACCGGAAAAAAAGGAGGAAAATAATCAAAATGAAAACCCTGAGAGATTTTAACTTCAGAGATAAAAGAGTTCTTGTGCGGTGCGACTTTAATGTTCCCGTTGACGGGAGGGGATCAATTTTAGACGATTTTCGGATAGAGAAAACGCTTACAACGATAATGTATTTAAGAAAAGAAGGGGCGGGAGTTGTTTTAATGAGCCATTTAGGCGATCCCGGGGGTACGATCCAGGAAAATTTGAGACTGGAACCGATCCGAGAAAGACTGGAGAGCTATTTAAGGGTTAATGTGGTTAAGGCAAATGACTGTATCGGCAAATACATAGAAAATCAGACTTATGATACGATTCCAGCCTCGGTTATGTTGCTTGAAAACCTGAGATTCCATAAAGAAGAAGAAGAAGGTGATTCAAGGTTTGCCGAAGAGCTTTCTAGGATGGGCGATATTTATGTAAACGATGCCTTCGGTTGCTGCCACAGACCCCATGCTTCAATAGTAGGAGTACCCAAATACCTGCCATCGGCTGCAGGTTTTTTATTAGAAAAAGAAATCAATATTTTGAATCAATTTTTAGAAAACCCAAGAAGACCGGTTGTAGTAATTGTCGGAGGAAAGAAAGTGCAGACAAAAACTAAATTTCTTGAGCGAACTCTTGAAATGGCGGATACCTTATTGGTTGGCGGACCGATAAAAAGAGAAATCGAAGAACGTAGACTGGTTTTTAATAACTCTCAAAAGATAATAGGCCCAACCGACGATATTCGAGATTTTGACATAAACGGAAAAACAATAGAAACATTTAAGGATAAAATTCTTGGAGCAGGGACCGTTTTTTGGAACGGACCTCTTGGAAAAATCGAAGAAGAAATATATACCACCGGAAGCAGAGAAATTGCACAAGCTATTATTGATAGCGGCGCATTTTCAATTATTGGCGGAGGAGAAACCGTTGAATTTATTAATAAAATAGGTTTTTCCAAGAAATTCAGCCATGTTTCTACTGGGGGCAGCGCTATGTTAGCCTATGTTGCGGGTGAAAAATTGCCGGGTATTGAGGCTTTGCGGTAAAAATATGGAAATTAAAAACCTGCGAAAAGTAGCCTCGAGAATCTTCGAGGCTGTAAAAAACCAAGAAAAAATTATCATATACGGCGATACAGATTTGGACGGGATCGCCTCAGTTATTGTTCTGAAAGAGACTTTAGAGTTTTTGGGTTATAACAAGTCTATAATTTATTTTCCGAATCGAGAAAAAGAAGGATACGGTATAAATAGAAAAGCGCTGTTATATTTAAAAAAATTTGCAAAAGAAGGAAAAACGAACCGAACGTTATTTATTGCGGTTGACTGCGGTATAGGGAATTTTGAAGAAGTGAAGGAAGCGGAGAGACTTGGTTTTGAGGTTATAATAATCGATCATCATGAAGTTTTGAAGAAACTTCCCAAGGCTTCAATAATCGTTGATCCTAAGCAAAAATCAGATAGGCATCCTTTTAAAGAACTGGCTACCGTTGGGATTATCTTTAAATTAGCCGAGATACTGCTTGGCGACAAATTAAATTCAAGATTCCGAAAAAATTTAATAGAAATTACCGCCTTGGCGACAATTGCCGATATGATGCCAGTTATAAACGACAATAAGGAACTGATAGAAGAAGGTCTAAGATCTATCGACAACAGCGAGAGGCCGGGCTTAAAAGTTTTTTTTAAAATGGATCTTTCCAGGTCAGCTGAAGAAAGGAAAAACCAAAATAATCTTCAGAACAGAATTTCCAAGATTAATTCTTTATTGAACGTAAGGGATGTAAAAAAAGGAATACCGGCAAGCTTCAGGCTTTTGACCAATCCCTCGGAGGCAGCTTCGAGAAAGATTGTAAAACAGTTATTAAGGAAAAACCTGAAAAGAAAGCAAAAAATTTCAGCAATTATAAAGGTAGTCGAAAAAAGAATTTTAAAACAAAAAAAACTTTTTTTTGTTTTTGAAGGGGAAAAAAAGTGGGACTTGGTAAGTCTTAGTCCTGTGGCTTCAATAATCTGCCAAAAATACAAGAAGCCGAGTTTCATTTTTAAAAAAGGGAGAGAAGAAACGCAAGGGACAATAAGAATGCCATCAGGAATAAATAGCATCAAAGCCTTGATGAGGTGTTCGAAACTTCTCAAAACCTATGGCGGGCACCCTGCGGCAGCCGGATTTCGATTAAAGAATAAAAATCTTAAAAAGTTTAAAAATTGCTTAAAGAGTTATTTTGAAAAAAAATGAAAAAAATTATAATTTACACAGACGGAGGTTCTAGGGGAAATCCCGGACCTTCGGCAATCGGAATTGTCTTTTGCAATGAGAACGATCAAAAGATAAAAGAATATTCAGAAATGCTTGAGCCTGGAACAAACAACGAAGCCGAATACCGGGCTGTAATTTTCGCTTTGAAGAAGTTTAAAGCGCTTTTTGGAAAAAAAATAGCGGAAACCGCAGAGGTCGAAATAAAATCGGATTCCGAACTGATTGTTAAGCAGTTGAACGGAGAATATAAAATAATAGAGGAAAATATCGGAAAGCTTTTTATTGAGGTCTGGAATCTGAAACTTGATTTTGGAAAAATAAAATTCAAACTGATCCGGCGTGAAAAAAACAATGAAGCGGATAAACTTGTGAACGAAGCCCTCGACGGAAAATCAGCTAACCGCCAGTTGATTTGATCTAGGTTTATCTCAATTCTTTTTTTGGAATGAAAAAAGCCTCTATCTTCGTAGATAGAGGCTTCTGCCGTCCTAGTTCTTCTTAATCTGCACCGAGACGGTACGGATACAGATTAGTCGTCCTTGTCCATCAAAGAAGAGGGCATGGACGACGCCTACGTGCGCCCATGGCTGCAGCCACATTGGATAATCCATGTGGCTACCAGAGGGCTGGACCACTACCGCGAACTGCCTGGCAGATCCACCGAAAGCGTGGGTTATTCCACCCCACGCCACGAACTGAATCGTTCCTTCAAACCCCTCGGGTGTAGTGGTCCGAGGGATAAGGAAACAATTCGTACAGGTTGGGCCTGCCGCGAGAGTGAAGCCCTTGCAGTCGGGACACGCCGGGGCCACGAGCGCAACCGATACGATCAGTACCAAGCCGATAACTAGAAGAACTTGTTTGCGGCGCATGGTTTCCTCCTTTTACGCCATTTATCATTTGTTAGAGAACAAGCTTTCACCCCAGCCGCGTTGGTGCTTGTCCTCTAACTCTTTATTGAAAGAGCTGTATTCATGCGGCTAGGAAATGGTCAGAAACGACTTCTGTCCATTTCCCAGCCGTATTCTTATTGTTCCTACATTTATTATACCATAAAGAATACATTCAGTCAAGATTGACAGATTTAGTTATTTTGCTATACTATAGTCAGCTCAAGCAGAAAAAGCAATCGCTCGCCGAAAAATATACATAGTATATTTTTCGGACAGAGAGGAAAGTCCGAACACCCATTCCCGCTAAATCGGGTCTAAGAAGGTAGCGGCTAACAGCCGTCGACTGAAACCCGGCCCTAGGCCGGTGATAAGGTTAGAGGTGCGAACAGAAACGCTGAGGATCGAAAGATCCGAAGCGGCCTTCCGAAGCTCGAAGAGCGTAGGAGGCCGAACGGGGCCATAAGGCAAAAAAGTCCACCTTCGCATAAAGCTATGGCGGATCTTCGCTAAAAGCTCCGATGAAACGGCTAAATCCTTATCGGGCGCAAGAGCAGACCGAAAATTTTGGAATTATCTGGAATTTTCGTGCAAAGTAGCTCGCAAAAATCCTTCAAGCAATTGGAGGGTAAGACAGATGATTGCTTCGTTCTTCGCGATAGCGGAGAATCAGACAGAATTCGGCTTATTGAATGCTTGGGCAATCGGCCACCGTATGGTGGCCGGTTTGTTTTGATTTGTAAAAAACCATCAAAAATATTAGAATGAATTAGTTAAAATTTTTAAAAAAATGGAACTATTTCCAAATCCTCATAAAAATTTAATCATCGAAGCATACGGAAAAAAATACGCAAGATATCCGATTAGAACCCACGTTATAACGCCGGAAGACAAAGACTTGGAGTCGCTTGTTGAAAAATACGTGAAAGAACACTTGAAACCAGGAGACGTTGTTTTTATGGGAGAAAAGGCAATTGCCATAAGTCAGGGAAGGGCTTACCCTAAAGATACGATAAAACCCTCGGGCTTGGCTAAATTTCTAGTCCGTTACGTCACGAAAACCCCGATCGGTATCGGACTTGGATCTCCCGAAACAATGCAGTTAGCGATTGACGAAGTCGGGGCGTTAAGGATTATTATTGCCGCCTTTTTCGGAGCAATCGCGAGAGTTTTCGGACTAAAAGGGGTGTTTTATATGATAGCAGGAGAACAGGCGAGTTCTATTGATGGGGCGGCAGATTACGTTATGCCTCCTTACAATAAATATGTCAGCAAGGGCCCTATAAGAGCCAACGAAGTGGCTCAAGAGGTAAGCAACAGAATAGGAGTTCCTTTTACAATAGTTGATGCCTGCGATTTTGGAGTGAAGGTTTTAGGGGCAAGCGAAGGAATAGATAAAAATTTTATCTTGAAAGCTTTGAAAGATAATCCTCTGGGCCAGACAAACGAACAAACGCCAATAGGCATAATCAGAGAAGTAAAAGAATAATACTTAGTTTTTTCTGCAAAAAAGCTTCAGAGATTCGGTTCTCGAGTTTTATTATTCTAATAGCCGCTTGCTTCAGGAGACACGCAGTCGGCTATCTGTAGATACGGATTGCAATTATCCAGCCGCTGCGAGCTATTATAGAAGTAACATAATTCATCACTTCACCGGGCTCGGTTGCGAAACGTTTCCTTCCTCAAGCGGCAAAATATTTTTAAAGCTTTGTTGCTTCGTTATGCTAAAGAAGATTTTAAACGCTGAAACGAAAAGTATTGCTTTCGCTTCTTTTATTTTAGGAATAGCTACCTTAACGAGCGCTGTCCTTGGGCTTTTCCGGGACAGGCTTCTGGCCGGTCGTTTTGGCATAGGGGATGATCTCGACGTTTATTATGCCGCTTTCAGAATTCCTGATTTTGTGGCAATGGTTTTTATAATGGGGGCAATCTCTGCCGCTGTTATTCCGGTATTCAGCGAATATTTTGTCAAGTCAAAAGAACAAGCTTGGAAGTTTGCTTCCAACCTGATAAATCTTTTTTTATTGACTTTAACGGTTATATGCATTTTTTTGGTAATTTTTACTCCTCAGCTTGTATTTTTAATTGCCCCCGGGTTTAAAGGAGAGAAAAGAGAATTATTAATATCCGTCACCAGGATAATGTTTTTGAGCCCGATACTCTTAGGAACAAGCAATGTAATTTCAGGTATTTTACAAATTTTTCAAAGGTTCATTGCTACCGCCCTCGCTCCGATTTTTTACAATTTTGGAATAATTTTTGGAATCTTATACTTTGCACCGAAGTTTGGAATCAAGGGATTGGCTTTTGGAGTCGTTCTCGGAGGGTTTATGCATTTATTAATCCAATTGCCGGCATTTATTGTATCGGGTTTTAAGTTAAAACCTCTGTTTAATATTTCTGACGCAGGTTTTCTGAAAGTTATTAAACTGATGGTTCCAAGATCTCTTGGCTTGGCCGCTTCCCAGATCAATCTTACGGTAATAACAGCCATTGCTTCAACCCTGTCTTCGGGGAGTATCGCTATTTTCAATCTTGCCAATAATTTAGCCTCTCTTTTGGTCGGTTTGACCGTTATTCCTTTTTCGACCGCCGCTTTCCCGAAGCTTTCTATGGCTTATGCGAATAAAGAAAATGACAGGTTTATCAAAATTTTTTCTTCGGTGGTGCGCCAAATTTTCTTCCTGGTGATTCCACTGAGTCTTCTATTTTATATTTTACGGGCTCAAATAGTTAGGATTACGCTGGGAACCGGCAGGTTTGGCTGGAGCGATACCAGGCTTACCGCCGCTTGCTTAGGAATTTTTAGCCTGGCAATCTTTGCCCAAGGTCTTTCTCTGTTGCTTTCGAAAACCTTTTACTCGGTTTACGATACTAAGACTCCGGCTTTGCTGAGTTTTATTACGGTCGGCATAACTATTTTCTTGGGTTTTTTCTTGATATGGATTTTGAAATTTCAAAACGTTTTCAGCGATCTAATCAGAGACGTTCTACGCCTTAAAGACGTTAATGATATTACGGTCGTCGGACTTCCTTTAGCTTTTTCCATTTCTGCAGTATGCCAAGCTGCTTTGCTTTTGTTTTTTCTCAAGAGAAAAGTAACGATTTTAGGATTCTCAGAGATTCGGCAATCCTTAAATAAAGTTTTACTGTCAAGTTTATTTCTGGTTTTTTTTGCCTATTTGATCCGTACTATAGTGGCAAATTTTGTAAACATGAGAACTTTTGCGGGAGTTTTCATTCAGACCATATCCACAGGAATTATCGGTTTGCTGGCTTATGTTGTTTCGGCTTTATTTCTAAAATCAGCCGAGATAAAAAGTATTGAAAAATTACTGTTAAATAATTTTCTTCCAAGAAAAAAAAAGAATAATCCGGATTAATGAAATGCCAAACATCAGGAATTTCGCCATTTTAAGCCATATCGATCACGGTAAATCAACCTTAGCCGATCGCCTTTTAGAATTCACTGAGACTATACCGAAAGAAAAAATGCGGCCTCAGTTTTTAGACATGATGGACCTGGAAAGAGAAAAGGGCATTACCATTAAAATGCGGCCGGTCAGAATGTACTGGAAGGACAAAGAAAATGGCCAAGATTATATACTGAATTTGATTGATACACCCGGCCATGTTGATTTTGGATACGAGGTTTCAAGATCTTTAGCTGCGGTTGAGGGTATTGTTTTGCTGGTTGATGTTACAAAGGGGATTCAAGCTCAAACAATAGGAAATCTGGAATTGGCTAAGCAGCAGAATCTTGTAATAATCCCCGCTGTGAATAAAATTGATATGTCGAATGCCCGCACCGAAGAAACCGTTCTTGAGCTTGGTAGTCTTCTTGAGATAGACCCGTCTGAAATTATTAGGATTTCTGCGAAGCTCGGTACTAACGTGGAACAAATTATTGAAGCCATTATCAAGAAAGTCCCGCCTCCTTCGGTTAAAATCGGAAATAACCGGGAAATTCCGCCACGGGCTTTAATTTTTGATTCAAAGTTTGATTCTTTCAAGGGGATAATAGCTTATGTGAGGATAGTCGAGGGCGAAATCTCGCAAGGAGAAAAAATTTATTTAATGGCCACAAAAACGGAAGGAGACGCAAAAGAGGTTGGTTTTTTTAGACCGGATCTTTCTCCCCAGCAAAAAATTTCAGCCGGGGAAATTGGCTACATAGCCACAGGAATCAAAGAAGCGGGCAGGGTGAGGGTTGGAGATACAATCACAATGCAGGGTTTAATCAATCAGGGTATCTCCGTTCAGCCGTTAACCGGATACAAGGAACCTCTTTCGGTAGTTTTTGCAAGCTTGTATCCGGAAAATCCTGATGATTTCGATTTGCTTAAAGACGGCTTAAGCAAGCTTCATTTAAACGATGCCGCCTTAACCTTTGAGCTTGAGTCAAAACAAGCCCTAGGCAGGGGTTTCCGCTGCGGTTTTCTCGGGACTCTTCACGCGGAAATTGTTAGCGAGAGGCTTCGTAGAGAATTTGGACTGAATCTTGTTTTGACCACGCCCCAGGTTCTTTACAAGGTGATTTATAAAAACGGGAAGGAATCGTTTATTTTTTCATCTTCCGATTGGCCAGATCCCAGCCAGGTTGAAGCAATGCAAGAGCCTTGGGTGAAATTAGAGGTGATGACACCGATCAGCTATCTGGGAGGAGTGATGGAACTGATAAAAAGTATCAGCGGAAATTATATTGATACCAAGCATTTCGGTTCGGGCAAATCGCTGATGATTTACGAAGTCCCCTTAAGGGAGATCGTGGTAGGATTTTATGACAATTTAAAAAGTATAACTCAGGGATATGCTTCAATGAATTATAAGGTGCTGGAATTCAGATCTGCCGACCTTGTAAAACTTGATATTCTGGTTGCCGGAAAGAAAGAGGAAGCGCTTTCTGCTATTGTTCCGAGGGAAAAAGCATTTAATGAAGGCCAGATAATTGTGAAAAAACTGAAAGAGCTTCTGCCCGCCCAACTTTTTAGCGTAGCCCTGCAAGCTGTCCTTTACGGAAAAATCATAGCCAGAGAAACCATAAGAGCAAAGGGCAGGGACGTAACAGCGCCGCTTTACGGGGGAGATTATACGAGGAAGAGAAAATTATTGGAACAGCAGAAAAAAGGAAAGAAAGAGCTTAAAGAAAAAGGGGAGGTTCGAATTCCCCCTAAGGTTTTTTTGGAGATGTTAAGGAAATGAAGCTCCTCTACTATTGAATTTTTGTTAGAATAAAGAAGCGAAGAAGGAAATAAGCATACTGATTACGACGAGTACAACCACCGCAACCCAGAGACTATTTAGTATTTTTTTTGATTTTTGCATATAATATAATACTGCTAAATAAATGATAGCGAAAAAAAGAAAAAAAAGGAAGAGCCGGAAACACGTTTTAGGTGCAATTGTTACGACGGTGATAGTTTTGGGAGTAATTGTTTTTCTGTTTGCGACAAACTGGAAAATAGAACAAAGGAGAGAAGAGGTTTCAGCTAAGGGACGATACCTTCAGCAGGAAGTTGAAAGACTGGAAATGCAAAAAGAGGAATTGGAGTCAAAAATGTCAGAAGTCGGAGAGAGTGAATATTTAGAGAGGGAGGCGAGGGAAAAATTGCAGCTGAAAAAAATCGGAGAAGAGGTGGTCACAATTTTAGCTCCGGAAAAAACCGGAGAAAGTACCCAGCAAACACAGGAAGAACCTAAAAGTTTTTGGCAGAAATTGATGGAAATGCTTGGCTTAACAGAAGTGCGGGAGTAGCGCAATGGCAGTGTCTTGTCCCGCAAAATAATGAGCTGGAGCGGATATATTTTGCGAGGATCCCGTTATTCTTGCGCGATCATACTTTTTATGTTGTATGAAAAAACAAGCGGGTGTAGTACAAACGGCTAGTACGCTTGCTTCCCAATCAAGATACGAGGGTTCGACTCCCTTCGGCCGTTCATTATCACGGGATCCACGAAAATTCATTGTTCGTCGTGATGCTCTCAAGAATTTTCGGGACTTCCCAAGCCCCGTAGTGAAAATGCGATAACAAAATTGAGGCGGGCGTAGTATAGTGGTAATACGTGACCTTCCCAAGGTTAAGCCGTGGGTTCGATTCCCATCGCCCGCTCAAAGAAAAACTAAAGCTCTGAAATTTTATTGAAAAATCTTGTTTTTGTGTTACAATAACTTCGAAATTGCCGCCTTAGCTTAAGGGTGTTCCAGGCCAAATCAGAACTAGGTGCGGAGTAAAAGGCACTTGCTGATTAGCTCACCTTCGTATGCCGGAGTAACTTCCTCCTTCGCCCTCATTTTCATTCGGGCTTCCCCCTTCGGTAAACCTTCGGGGGACAAGTCAGACAGCCCATCGACTTTGTCCTTCTGTAGCTTTAGCGAAAGAGGAAGCTCTGATGTAATTCAGAGCGAAGTTGGGCCGGAGTAACTCAGTGGTAGAGTAGCTGTTTCGTAAACAGCAAGTCGCGAGTTCGAATCTCGCCTCCGGCTCTCTTGCCCCTCGCCAATCATTGATTAGAGTAGAGTTTTGCTCTCCGCATGCATTTACCCTCCTACGCAGAAAGCCATGCCTGCTTTCTGAAGCGCACTACGGAGAGCAAGCACGGGTCTTTAGACCGTGGATGAATGCGGGGTGAGGGTACTTTCGGAGGGTTCCGCGCTCCGTCGCTGAAGCTATGGAAGCGTAAGAGACCCGACGAAGGTTATGGAGGAGCAAAGGACTTTAGCCCGTGGGGCTCCACAAAGGGTCTGTCTCAATTTGAAAAGTGCATAATGCAAGATCATATTTGACACGAAATTAGTTTTTCTTTAGGGGTTAAGCCGTTAACCCCGAGATGTTCTCTCTCGTTGTTGTACCAAGCTAGACAGCTAGCTTGGTTTTGATTTAATCTTGCTTTTTCCTTCAGTTTGATGTAGTTTTACGCTGGAGGAAGTCAAGCGTAGCTTGGCTTAATTTGTATCTTGAAAATCAAAACACAGAAAAGGAGATGAAACCATGAACGAACAGGAAGTCTTGCGAATACTTCGAGACGTTGGCGCGGTAATCACTGATGGCCACTTTGTCTACACCTCAGGTAAGCATGGCAGCGTCTATATTAATAAAGATGCCGTTTATCCGCATATTAGAGTAATATCTCAGCTGTGTTATGCTATTGCCGCCCATTTCAGAAATAAGTTCGGAGCATATTATGGGATTGATTCGGTTGTTGGCCCTGCAATAGGCGGTGTAATACTAAGTACAAGGATAGCAGATTGGCTGGAACAAATGAATGGAGGAAATGTATTATCTTTGTATGCTGAAAAGACAGATAACGGAGAGTTTGTCTTTAGGCGTGGATATGACAAATTTGTACCGGGGAGGCGCGTGTTGGTTGTAGAAGACGTGCTAACAACCGGCGGTTCAGTGAAGAAAGTCATTGAGGCAACTCGCGATCTCGGCGGCAAGGTTATCGGCCTTGGTGTCCTCTGCAATCGCGGGGGAGTAACTCTGCAGGACGTAGCGGATCCGCCGGAGCTATTCGCACTCGTTAATGTTAATCTTGATGCGTGGGATGAAGCGGAATGCCCGCTTTGTGCCTCGTACGTTCCGATCAATGAGGAGGTTGGTAAAGGCAGAGAATTTCTTGCCCGCAGGAAAACGGGCTAAATAAATAGGAAGGGTCTAGCGGCACCCGTCAAAAAGACAAAGCCGCTTTTTCTTTTTTGTTTTTTTCGGGGATTGAATTAATTTAAGCATTATACTCTTTCTTTTTGGCAGATTTTGTGATAAAAAGAGAATGATATGCAAGAAATAAGGCAGAGAATCGAAGGATTAGAAGCTAAAATCCGCCATTTGGCGGACTGTCTTTGACGTAGAAAATAAGAAAAAAAGGATAAGAGAACTTGAGAACGATATAAAAAAGGAAGGATTTTGGCAGGACCTTAAGACCGCAGCAAATACAAACAAAGAACTTAGTGATTTGAAGGAGGAAGTGACGATTGTTTCGGAGCTTTTAGCCGAAATCGAAGATTTAAAACAATTTTCAGATTTAGCAGATATTGACGAGAAAGTTTATGGAGAGATTGAAGAAAAAGCAGATAAGCTTGATAAAATAATTAAGAAGGAAGAATTTCGGACGTTTCTTTCGGGCAAATATGACAGCAAAGGGGCGATTCTTTCAATTTATTCAGGCGCAGGAGGCCTGGATAGCCAGGATTGGGCAACAATGCTTTTGAGAATGTACCAAAGATACTGCGAAAGAAAAGGATTCAAAACCACACTTTTGCACCAGGCGTTCGGGGAAGGAGGAGGGCCTGAAGGGAGAATCGGAACAAAAGCGGTTACCGTTGAAATAGAAGGAAAATATGCGTACGGTTTCCTGAAAAGGGAAAACGGCGTCCACCGCCTTGTAAGAATTTCGCCTTTTTCATCTCAGAAATTGCGGCATACTTCCTTTGCATTGATTGAAGTTCTACCTTCCTTGCCAAAAGAAATAGAAAAAGAGATTGAGATAAGGCCGGAAGAAATAAACTTGGAAACTTTCAGGGCTTCGGGGCCGGGAGGCCAGTATGTTAATAAAAGAGAATCGGCCGTAAGAATCACCCATATTCCAACTGGCATACAGGTTTCCTGCCAGGTTGAAAGGCTGCAAGGCCAGAATAGGGAAAGAGCGATGAAAATTTTATATGCAAAGCTCTACCGATTGAAGGAAGAATCCCATCAGAAGGAGATGAAAGAAATCAAAGGGGACAAGGTTTCTGCAAGCTGGGGAAATCAGATTCGTTCATATGTCCTGCATCCTTATAAAATGGTGAAAGACCTGAGAACAGTGGTTGAAACGTCGGATCCCGAATCTGTGCTGGATGGAGATTTAGACCAATTCATTGAAGCAGAAATAAAGTTCAGTAAACGGTAGGCGCAGATTATTTATTCCTTGTTCTTTGCTTTTTGCCCCCTATTCTTTAGCTCGTCGTCATATGATTAAATTTGAAAACGTTACAAAAATTTATAACCCGAGCAGACCTAACTTTCCACCCGCAGTTGCTTTGGACGATGTCTCTTTTGAGATTAATAATACGGAGTTTATATA
>Ga0315277_10002078_pt1 | contig 28196 bp, 23 predicted proteins | sample YL17G05_15_MG_FD_203695 | JGI IMG/M metagenome (GOLD analysis project Ga0315277, IMG submission 203695) | Sediment microbial communities from Yellowstone Lake, YNP, Wyoming, USA - YL17G05_15 | ecosystem: Environmental > Aquatic > Freshwater > Lake > Sediment | place: USA: Wyoming | collected... | reverse complement strand
CGCGCGAATATCATCCTCGACAACCTCATCGCCCAAGGCAAGGCCAGGCCCATGCTGATCGTCATGCCGCTGGGCTACGGCAATAAGGAGGTCATCGCCAACGGCTGGGCCGGCCTGCGCAACCGTGACGCCTGGCGGGACAGCATCGAGAAGTTCCGCGATTCATTGCTCAAGGAGGTCATCCCGCAGGTGGAAAAAGCGTACCGTGTCTCGACGGATCGCAGCGCTCGCGCCATCGCCGGCCTGTCCATGGGCGGGACCCAGTCGCTCCTGATCGGCCTGAACAATCTGGACCGCTTCGCCTGGATCGGCGCTTTCAGCTCAGGCGGACTCGACACGGACTTCGACCAGCGATTCCCGACAGTGAATGAGAGCATCGACTCTCAGTTGCGTCTGCTCTGGATCGGCTGCGGCCGGCAGGACGGCCTGATCGGCGTCAACCAGAAGCTCGTCGAGTGGCTCAAGTCCAAAGGCGTCAATCCCGCCTGGGTCGAAACCCCCGGCACTCACAGCTTCACCCTCTGGCGCCGTTACTTGGCCGACTTCACACCCCTGCTGTTCCAGCCAAAACCCGGAGCGTGAGCTATGTGATATCTGAAATCTCAAATTTCAGATTTGAAATCTCAGACAGAACGAGTATGGAGTGCCGGCCAGGATTCCTCGCGTGCATTGCCCGCTCGCTGGCCGTCACCAGTTGAAGTAACATACCCAGCATGTAGAATAGGCGCCAGCCCACGCGGATCGGTTGGGAACCGCGAAGGCACGGGAATAGGGTCGTGGCCTTCATGGGCCCGGTAAAGCCCATCACGATGCAGACCGTTTGGGAGTCGCCGGGGCGCGAGAATATGGTCGTGGCCGCGTAGGCCCGGCAGAGCCCATCGCCATGCGGATCGGGGCACGGGAGCTCCGGATTTCGAGACACCTTATCAAGGTGGGGAGGTTGCGCGGATGAAGTATGAGCGGTTTGAGGATTTGCCGGTGTGGAAGACAGCGATCGAGTTGGCGCTCGGCGTGTACGAGCTGACGAAGGACCGGTTCTTCAATCAGCCGGGGGACTTGGCGGACCAGCTTCGACGGGCAAGCCTGTCGGTGTCGAACAATACTGCGGAGGGGTTCGAGCGCGGCTCGACAGCGGAGTTGCTGGCGTTCTTGTATATCGCTCGCGGCTCGGCGGGAGAGACGCGATCCATGCTGTGCTTCGTGGAGCGATGCCCGGACGCGGCACATCTGAAATCTCAAGTCTCACATCTGAAGCCTCTTGCGGAATCGTGCTCGCGCCAGATTCGTGCGTGGGCCGAGGATTTGCAGAACTCCGGCGTCAAGGGGCAGCGGCATCTGAACGATCAGTCCCGGCGGGCGTATGAGGGCCAACATCGTGCGGAGGCGTTCCAGCGACAAGTGGATGAGATTCTTCGTCGAGCTCGGCCGCAGGATTTCCCGGATTCCACTGAACAGGCGTGAACGATTTGAGATTTCAAATTTCAGATTTGAGATCTCAGATTTCAAATCTCAGATTGTGCTGCACGTCGGCACCGGGCTAAATCGTGGGGGCGCCTCTGCGGCCTTGGCCTGCCGGCCGCCACCACTTGGAGCACCAGACAGAGAACCGGCAGGGTCGGTGTTGAATCTCGGCCACGAACTGGTCTTCCGGCTATGCGTCACCACTTGAAGTAGCAGGCGTAGTGGCGGTAGAGAAGGCCGGTGGCGCGCATGGCGAAGATGGCGACGAGCTGAACGGCCAGGTTCAGGGCGAGGTCGCGGGTCAGCGTCAGGGGGTCGGCGCCGGTGCTCTGGGTCGTGTGATACTCCAGGAGGCATGCGGCGGTCAGCAGCGATACGACAAGGATGTACGGAATGAACGCCCGGACGATGGGGGCGAGCAGGTAGTCGGGCCTCAGCAGGAGGAAGTCCTTTCCGACGGCCGTCGTCAGGACCGCGGCGGGGAAGACGAACAGGCCGCCGATGACCAGAGCCTGGAGGAATCGGTGCAGGGCAGTGCCGCCGGACCAGAGGTTGGCGGGGGTCACGTCGTCGCCGTGCAGCAGAGCGAAGGCGATGATGAAGGGCAGCTCGACGAGGAACAGCGTGTAGAAGAAGACCAAGAACGGCTGGAGGATATTCCAGACGAACTCCAGTGCGGACCCGAGGTGGATCTCCGGCAGCACATCCTCGTCGAATGCGGTATCGTAAATGAGGCTCAGGTAGAAGCCGAACAGCCAGCCCCAGATGACGACGCTCGCGACGTAATTCAGGCAGCAAGCCCCCGCGAGAAAGAACTTGAAGCACACCACGGCGATGACGAACCCGAGCGGCGTGACGCTCTTCGGGTGAAAGATCACCTTCCAGGTATCGATGAAGACAGCTCGATAGAAGCCCGGCGCCGGCACACCCTTGGGCTCCGTCGGCGGCTTGACCTTCTCGGGCTTCGTGAAACTGGCGGCGGGAATGATGAGCTTCTGCCCGCAGGTGAGGCATTTCGCACGCTTGCCGGCGTACTTGGCGTCAAACGCGATCAGCGAGCCGCAGTTCGGACAGTTGAACTCGATCGTCATAGTGCATGTCAATCCCGCTGCATGCAGTCCACAAAGGCCTTGAGATCATTGACCCATTTCTGGGCTTCGAGCAGATCGATCTTGTCGGCTTTGACCAGCATGGACAAGTGCTTCTCCAGGGTGATCATCTTCTCGTCGGGCTTGTCCTTCGTCTTGGTTTGCAGTTGCGAGTACAGTTGTTCGATCTTGCCCGTGCGGATGAGGTTGGCACAGGCGTAGTTGTTGTTGAGAATCTCCATGGCGACGATTCGGCCGGTGCCATCCTTGCGCGGAATGAGCTTCTGGCAGACGACGTAGGCCAGCCCGAGGGAGAGCTGGTTTCTCACTTCCGATTGCCGGCCTTCGGGGAAGTAGTCGAGAATGCGCGTGATCGAGCCGGTCACGTCCCGCGTGTGCAGAGTGGAGAAGACCAGGTGTCCCGTCTCGGCGGCCATGAGGGTCATCGCGATGGTCTCGGCATCGCGCATTTCGCCGACGAAGATGATGTCGGGGTCTTCTCGCATCATTTCCTTGAGGCCGTCGTGGAACGATTTGACGTCCCGTCCGACCTCCCGCTGGGAGACCAAGGAGTACTTCTGCGGCAGGATATACTCGATGGGGTCCTCGACCGTAATGATCCTGGAGGCACTTTTGTCGCTGATTCGCCCGATGAGCGAGGCGATCGTCGTGGATTTGCCGGCCCCGGTAATGCCGGTCAGCAGCATGAGTCCCTGCTTGCGGTTGATCATGTCCTTCCAGGCGTCGTTGGGAAAGCCGATGCTCTCGATATCCGGGACGTCGAGGGCCAAGGCACGGATGGCCGCCGCCAGGCCGTCGTTGTCGTAAAAGACGTTGATGCGGAACTGCAGCGACCCCATGCGGTAGGAGCCATCGACGCTGTGCTCCGTTTGCAGCTTCTGCTGGCTGTGCTCCTTCAAGAGGGGGAAGATCAATTGCTTGGCCACTTCCGGCGTGACTTTCGGGCCCTTGAGCTTGACCAGGTCGCCGTCGATCCGGTAGGTGGGCGGGGCATTGACCTTGATATGCAGGTCGGAGACCCGCATGGCCCCGTGCTCTTCGAAGTACTTGAGCATGTCAAGAATGCTGAACTTGCCCAAGTTATCGGTCAGGTAGACCTTGGCCGAGGGCGGAAACTCTTGCGTCATGTTCGTCTCCATTGTCATCCGCGCTTTCCTCCGGCGTGGGCGAGCCAGTCTTGGAGGTTCTTCGCCAGGACCTCCACGTCTTTCTTGCTCATGATGTGATCGATGATGGGCTGCGGGACATTCAGCTTGATCATGGCCTGGTGGACCCTCTTCCAGAGCCGGTCTTTCTTGGCGTCGCTATCGGCCACATATAGCTCGCTCACCATCGCCTGCAGCTTGTACAGCATGATGGTGTCCAGTTGCGAGTAGTACCGGGAGATAATGTCTATCTGATGCTCGGAGTAATCACGTTGGGCCATAATCCATCCCGTAATCACCTATCCCGCCTGTTCATTCTACAGGAGTATTTATACCAGCCGGGCGGCGTGAAATCAACGGAGAAACGGCCCGTTCGTTTTTTAGTGGCGTTGCCGGGCTGTGCGGCTATAATCTCGGGCAACGTAGTCGGGTGGGGGTTTGAACTGTCAGTGACGAGATAATCGCCCTATGCGATACGCATTGCTGATGGCGGGCATGCTGCTCCTGACGCCAGGGACGCTTCTGCTGGCGGGCGGCGGGGAGGCGGATAGGGGTGATGAACAAGCCCGGATTCTGCGCCGACAGTGGCAGAGCCAGGACCTGCACCTCGCCGCCCGGGACCTCGTCAGTCACCAGGTAGACACCGGCAGCCACCTGCTGGCGTTCGAGCGTGGCTTTTCGATGGTCCTCGCCGGTCGTCAGTGGGGTAGCGACAGCGCCGTCGTTTGGATCAAGACGAAGGGCTCGCCGGACGATGCCGTCCCGCAGTACGATGTCCAGGTCTATCTGAAAGGCCACGTCTCCGGCGGCCGGGCGGCCGATACGCAAGAGCTTAAAGCACAAGAAGTTGTGATCGAGCGAGGGCAGGCCGCAGTCGTGAGGGCGAGCTTCCGCGGCCAAGTCTTCGTCACGGCCGAGTCCCGGGAGACCGGCAGTCCCTACAACCTTCCGCTGTACAAGGGGGCGGTCGCGGCGTTTGGCACGGCCGGCTGGGAAAAGCCGCCGGCCACGGAGGCACCCGCGCCGTCGGCGACAGTCACGCCGGAACGCAAGAAGGAAGCGAGCAGCCGGACGCCGATCAACTATACCGTCAGTATCGGCTGGCAGGGCGATGTGGCGCCTGAGTTCGAGATGAGCAAGACCGACGGCGCCGAGATCATCACGATGATCGGCCGAGTTTACGTCTGGTGGCAGGAGCAGGATGAGGGGACGAATCAGCCCCGGATCGTGGAGCTGCAGGCCGACACGCTCGTCCTGTGGCGGCGCACGACCGGCAAGACGGACCAGTCGCCGGGCGTGTCGCCCATGCAGCAGGAGGGAGTCAGCGAGATCTACGTTGCAGGGGACGTGCTGCTGACGGAGGGACAGCGCACCGTCCGCGCGAAGGAACTCTACTACGATCTTCAGAACAAGCGGGGCCTGGTCAGAAACGCCGTCATGCGCAGCTTTGACGCCTCCCGCAACATCCCGGTCTATGTCCGAGCCGGGGAGCTGCGCCAACTATCCGAGACGCGGTTTGAGGCGGACAACGCCAGCGTGACGACGAGCGAATTCTGGAAGCCGCAGCTCTCCGTCGAGGCGTCCAAAGTCCGGGTGATGGACCGGATCAAGGAAGTGGAGCCCAATGAGACGGTCCCGGAGAGCAGCTATACGGCGGAGCTGAGGGGCGTCCGGTTCAAGTACTACGACACGACCCTTTTGAGATTGCCGTCGTTTCGCACCAACCTGCTGGGTCCGGCGACACCCCTGAAAGGCATCCATGCGGGGCATGACAGCACGTTCGGCGCCTCCGTCGAGACGCAATGGTTTCTGGGCCGCCTGCTCGGCCTGCGGGAGCCGGAGGGGACCGATAGCACGCTCTTTTTGGATTATTACGACGAGCGTGGTCCCGGCGGCGGCGTCGCCGTCGATTACGAGCGGGAGAAGTATTTCGGCCACATCCTGGGGTATGCCATCGAGGATCACGGCAAAGACCGGCTCGGCCGTGAACGAAAGAACATCGATGTCCCCGAAGACACCCGCGGCCGATTCGAGTTCCAGCATCGCCAGTACCTGCCCTACGATTGGCAGTTGACCGCCGAGGCCAGTTACCTGTCCGACAAGAATTTCCTCGAACAGTACTACCGCCGCGAGTTCAACGTCGGCAAGGAGCAGGAGACGTTGCTTCACCTCAAGCACATCCAGGACAACCGGGCCCTGGCCTTCCTCGGCAAGGTGCGCATCAATGATTTTCTCAGCCAGGTGGAGGAGCTGCCCAGCGCCGAGTACCACTGGACGGGGCAGTCGTTCTTGGACGACCGCTTTGTCTTCTTCAGCGACAGCCAGGCGAGCCGGCTTCGGTATCGCCTCAGCTCCGAAGTTCCGACCCCGCCGGCAGATCTGCCGGAGGACACCTTCACATTCCTGCAGACCCGCAATGAGGTGGATATGCCGCTGCCGGTGGGCAGCTCGAAGGTGGTTCCTTTTGTCGCGAGCACGTTCGGCTATGACGGAGGGACGGGCTTCCGGGAGACACTCGACGAGGGGCCGGTCGAGCATAGAGACGCGATCTGGATCGGCGAGGCGGGCGTGCGGATGTCCACGCAGCCGTTCTGGCGGGTTTATCCGGACGTTGAGTCGCGACTATGGGACCTTCACCAGATGCGGCACACAATCCGGCCGAGTCTTACGGCTGTCGCGTACACCCAGAGCGACGCCGTCGCGGCGCAGCGCGACACCCTGGATTTGGGCATCGCCCAGCGGTGGCAGACGAAACGCGGACCGGAGGGACGCCGCCGAACGGTGGATTGGCTGGCGATGGACACGGATTTCGTGTGGGTGGGCGAGCCGGGCGAGGAGACCGCCGGACCCGACCAGTACAACTGGAATGACCCATTTATCCCCCTAATCAACCGGCTGGGCACCCAGGTCCCGCCTCTCGACAGGCGCACAAGCGCCTTTTTCGGACCTCGCCGCAACTATGCCAGCACCGCGATGACCTGGAGAGTCAGCGAAACCATGTCTGTGCTGGGGGATGTCTACCTCGACATGCAGAGCGGGGACGTGAAGCAGTTGGACGTGGGCTTTTCGCGTCTCGTCTGGCCGAACCTGAGCTATTTTATCGGCAGCCGATATCTGCGGGACGTGGACAACGGCCTGGGCCAGCATGGCTCGAACGCGGTCACCTTCGCCGTTACCTACGTCCTGGACCCCCGTTATACGCTGGTTTTCTCCGAGCAGTACGATTTTGACTATGGCGCGGGCATCCGAAGTGATATAACATTGATTCGCAAGTATCACAGGCTGAATTTCGCCGTAACGCTTAGCGTGGATGAATCTCTGGACGAGGAGCGCTTCGTCCTGAGTTTGTGGCCGGAGGGCGTGCCGGAATTGGGCGTCGGTCTGCGACGATATATTGGGTTAGGGGCCTCCGAGACGATATATTAGAGAAAATGTAGACTACACCGGCCGGAAGATTTGTTAAAATGGCGGCCGCAGAGAAAGGTGTATGGACTCCTGGGCTCTCTGCATCTTGTACGAGAGCCGGGCTATCGCTTGTGGCGGTTGATACAGAGTTCTTTTAAGGAGCAGGCTATGCCGTTGGTGAACACGAAGAAAATGTTCGACATGGCGTACAAACATGGATACGCCGTCGGTGCCTTCAACGTCAACAACATGGAAATTACGCAAGGCATCATCGAGGCGGTCGCAGAGGAGAAGGCCCCCCTGATTCTCCAGGTTTCCCGGGGCGCCAGGGAGTACGCCAAGATCAGCTATCTCAATGCCATTATCGATGTGGTTGTCAAAGAGAACCCGGATATTCCGGTTGCTACGAATCTCGATCACGGCGACACGTTCGAGACATGCAAGCAGTTTGTCGATGACGGTTTCACGTCCGTGATGATCGACGGCTCGAAACTGCCGCTGAAGGACAACATCGCGCTGACCAGGAAAGTGGTCGAGTATGCCCATCCTCACGGCGTGTCGGTGGAGGCGGAACTGGGGCAGTTGGGCGGAATCGAGGAGCACGTGGTCGGCGTCGATGACGTCAGCAAGCACCTGGCCGACCCCGATCAGGTGGTGGAGTTCGTGGAAAAGAGCGGCTGCGACTCGCTGGCCGTCGCCTGCGGGACCAGCCACGGGGCCTACAAATTTAAGACCGAACCAACAATCGCTTTTGACGTTATACAAAAGATTGGGGAGAAGTTACCGGGCTATCCGCTCGTAATGCACGGGGCCAGTAGTGTTTTGCAGGAATTCAAGGACCTCATCAACAAGTACGGCGGCAAGATGCCTGCGGCGATGGGAGTCCCGGAGGTCATGATTACCAAGGCAGCGAAGACGGCCATCTGCAAGATCAATATCGATACGGACCTGCGCATGGCCCTGACCGCCAAGATCCGGCAGGTCTTCGCGGAAACCCCCGGGGAGTTCGACCCGCGCAAGTACCTGGGTCCCGGCCGCGACGCCATTCGGGAAATGGTCCGTCATAAGCTCCATGTGCTTGGTTGTGCCGGAAAGGCCGGCGAGTGCCTGTAAAGACTCGTAAGGGCACGACCGCCGGAAGACAGGGGAGACTGTATGTCAGGTTGTAGGTGGCAGAGGTGGATCTCTTGCCTCAGGTTTCCTTTAGTCAGGTTGAAGTTCTGTAGGTGAAAGGAGCGGTTCATTGGTGGCCCAGAGAACAGGAGAATCCTTGCCGCGGCGCAAGCGAAGAATCAGCGGAATCCGAAGTGCGAAGATCACATGTCTCCTCTTACTGCCTTGTGCCTCCATACTCGTGCTCTCGTGCTGGTTTGGCGGCTACAATTGCTCGGGGCAACACGAGACGGCAAAAATCTTCGATGCTTCCGTGGCGGGGCCGGAAGGTTCCGCCGCCGTCCCCAAGCAGACTCCCGCCGTTCCGGCCGATGCTGTGACTGCGGCCTGTCAATTGATCGCGCGGGGACAGTTCCAGGAGGCGGCACAGAGCCTCGCCAGTGCGCAGCCGTCAGACAGCGTCCGCGTCCGCAGCGTCAAAGAGATTCTCGACCAGTACACGCAGATCGGCGACGAGCGGCGATTGGCCAAGGAAGCCGCCTTCAAGAAGCAGCATAAGGAGCTGGAGAAGCTCAAGTCCTCCGTCGATCTGGAGAAGACCCCTCGGGCGGCTAGTACGAGCGAGTACACGGACGGGACCGAGACACAGACCAAGAAGGACCCCAATGAGCCGAACGATGTCACGGATGTCCTGGCGGTTGTGATCAAAGCGGTGGAGTTTGCCGATCATTCGCAGAAGGCGGCGCTCCTGTCCGATCCCTTCGTGACCAAGGTCCTCCAGAAGGCGGTGGACCACAGCAGCGCTCTGGAATCGCAGGGCCGGTGGCTCGACGCCTACGTGAATTACTTCTACTGGCTGGCGGTGATCGATCCCAATAACAAGGGCTATACGACGCATGCCGAGGAGTTGCTGGACAAGACCAGCATCGCCGCCTCGTTCCAGGATAGTCCGTGCGAGACCCGTAGCGAACGCTATGACGGCGTCGAGAAGTATATGTTCGAGCGGGCCATCGACGCGCTGAATCTGCACTATGTCAACAGCATCGATTATGTGCAGATGGCCACCAAGGCGATCCGGCGATGCGATCTGCTCGGGCAGGTCCTGGCGATCTCGTTCGCCGACGGCACGGAGCTGAGCAAGAAGGGTACCTTCAAGGCCCCGGAGCCGGAGAAAGTGACCGCTTGGTCGGTCGCTTTGGCAGGACTGCGTGACGAGATCGAGGGATCGGGCCAGAGCAAGAGCGGATCGCCAGGCCAGGCCCAGGCCGGTTCTTCGGGCGAGGCCAAGCCGCCGGTCCGGACGTTCGGCAAGGATGAGTTCCTGGCCGTTCTGGACAAGGTGCTCTCGCTGAACGAGACGACCGTGCAGTTGCCGACCCGGCCGCTGATCGCCCATTTCTCCGAGGCGGCGCTGGAGGCGCTCGATCCGTACACCGTGATCGTGTGGCCTCGCCAGGTGCAGGACTTTGAGAAGCTCATGACCAACGAGTTCACCGGCATCGGGATCGAGATCTCCAAGCCCAAGGGTATGCTGACGGTGTCGAGCCTGCTGCCGGACACTCCGGCGTATCGCGCGGGCCTCGATGCGGGCGACGTGATCGAATGCGTCGACGGCATCCCCACGAAGGACATGAGCCTGATGTGCGCGGTCAAGAAGATCACCGGTCCCAAAGGCACCAAGGTGAACCTGACGATCAAGCGGGAAGGCGAGCAGGAGGCCAAGCCGATGGAGCTCGTTCGCGATCGCATCATCGTGCCGACCATCCGGGGCTGGCAGCGGGCCGAGAACGGGTGCTGGCTTTACATGCTCGATGAGAAACAGAAGATCGGCTACGTTCGCATCACCAGTTTCTCCGGCGAGACGGCCGACGATCTCGAAACCGCCCTCAAGCAACTGGAGTCCGAAGGGCTCAACGGCCTGATCATGGACCTTCGCTTCAATACGGGAGGCCTTCTCGATAGTGCAGTCAGCGTGGTGGACAAGTTCATCTCCGACGGTCTGATCGTGAAGACTCAGCCGAAGGCCAGCGTCATGCCGGCGTACGAGTATGCCCGCAAACGGGGCACGCACCCGAATTACCCGCTCGTCATTCTGACCAACTCGGGCTCGGCCAGCGCCTCGGAAATCGTGGCGGGGGCCCTGGGTGACGGGAAATATGAGCGGGCGGTCCTGGTCGGGACGCGCACGCACGGCAAAGGCAGCGTCCAGGGCATCACGCACTACCCCGGCGGCGGCGCCGAGCTGAAGTACACCATGGCCTACTACCATCTGCCGTCCGGGCAGAGGGTCCAGAGCCGCGAAGCCGTCGAGAAGGAAGGCCGCAAAGACTGGGGGGTCGGACCCGATGTGCAGGTCGATCTGACCAGCGAGGAAATGAAGCAGATGCTCGACGTGCAACGGGATAACGACGTCCTCGTGCAGGCCCGCCGCGAAGAAGGCAAGACGGCCGTCAAGAAGCGGACGCTGGACGAAACGTTGAAGGCGGATCCTCAACTGGCGGTCGGGCTTCTGGTGGCCAAGGCGAAACTGGTCGATGGGGGCGCCGTGGCCGCAAAGTAGGAAAGGGAGTTCTGCAAAATGGAAATTAGGCTTGTATTATTCAAGGAAATCAGCTTTGGGATTTCCTTGAATGATCAATTTAACTCTTTCTGTACCAAGCACTTATTGTTCCTGTTGAGGAAGGAAAAATCAAAAGACGATTTTTCCTTCCTCAAGTAAGCCTAATTTCCATTTTGCAGAACTCCAGTAGGAGATTGTGTACCGCGAGGATATGCCCTTGGCCAATCAAGCCGACGCAGATCGATTCGAGCAGCAACGAAAGGAGAAGCTGGCCCAGATCAAAGAGCTGGGCCTCGATCCTTACGGGTCTCGCTACGAGAACGTCGAGCCGGCGGCCTCCGCCAAGGCCCGCTACAAAGACGATGATGAGAGCCAGCGGGCACGCTGCGCCGGCAGAATCGTCCTGCTGCGGGACATCGGCAAGCTGATCTTCATTACGCTTCGCGACCGAAGCGGCACGATTCAGGTCGGCCTGGCCAAGAACCTGATGGGTGAGCAATGGCGTTTGGCGAAGCTGCTCGACCTGGGCGACGTGATCGGCGCCGAGGGGCGCCTGGGCAAGACGAAGACCGGCGAGATCACGATCTGGGTCGAGGAGAACGGCCTGACCCTCCTGAGCAAGTGCCTCAGCCAGCCGCCGGAGAAATTTCACGGCCTGGCGGACGTCGACCAGCGATATCGCCAGCGATACGTCGATCTGTGGGCCAATCCCGAGGTCATGGAGCGCTTCCGCAAGCGCAGCCGGATCGTGCAGACGATTCGCAAGGCCCTCGAAGAGCGGGGCTTCATCGAGGTCGAGACGCCTATGATGCAGGCGATTGCCGGCGGGGCGGCGGCCAAGCCGTTCATCACCCATCACAACGCTCTCGACCTGGACCTGTACCTGAGGATTTCGCCCGAGCTGTTCCTCAAGCGGCTGCTCGTCGGCGGAATGGAGCGGGTCTTCGAGATCAACCGCAACTTCCGCAACGAGGGCATCGACCGCCAGCACAATCCCGAATTCACCATGATCGAGGTGTACCAGGCCTATGGCGATTACAACGTCATGATGGACCTGACGGAGGACCTCGTCTCGGCATGCCTCCAGGCCGTCGGCTTGAGCACGAAGGTGCCGTTTGGGGACCTGGAGCTCGATTTCACCCGGCCGTGGCGGCGGGCGAGATATGCCGATCTGCTGCTCGAATATTCCGGCTGCCGGATCGACGACATTAAAGAGATCCGCGCCAAGGCTCGCGAGCTGCAGATTGAAGATGCCGCCCTGGATGACGCCGTCGTGGTCAATGAGGTGTTTGAGGCCACGGTCGAGCACCGGCTGATCGATCCGACGTTCGTGATTGACTATCCGGCGATCCTGTGTCCGCTGGCCAAGCGCAGCAGGAAGGACCCGCAGTACGCGGAGCGATTCGAGCTGTTCGTGGCCGGCATGGAGCTGGCGAACGCGTACACCGAGTTGAACGACCCTGCACAGCAGTACGAGAATTTCCTCCACCAGCTTCGCGGGCAGGAGGAATCGCTGACGAAGATGGACACGGACTACATCACGGCCCTGAAGTACGGCATGCCGCCCGCCGGCGGGCTCGGAATCGGCATCGACCGGCTCGTCATGGTCCTGACGGGCGCCACGACCATTCGCGACGTCGTCCTGTTCCCGCTCCTGAAGCCCATAGCACCAGACGGCCACTGAGAGCGTAAACGTGCTGTGCACGTACTGACGCGGGCAGGCACAACAAAGGGTAGCACCGGCAGGCTTGTACCTGTTTAGCCTGGAAGAGCCCAATCTTGGGTGGCACGGGCAAACTCGTTTGCCCGTGGGGTTTCGATTGAGCAAGCAGCCTTATCGAATGAGCACCGTCAAACGAGTTTGGCGGTGCCACCCGACTCCGAGAGGGGACGGGCTAAACAGGCATGAGTTTGGCGGCGCCACCCGGCTTCGGTGTATTGCGGGCGATGTTTTGGATAGCGAGATAGCGGTTCGATCATGTTGAAACTGTTCTTTTGGCTACGATACCTTTGCAGGCGGCGAATCGTGTTCCTGAGCGTCGCGGCGGTGGCGCTGTCGGTCTCCCTGCTGATCGTGGTGGCCAGCCTGTTCACCGGCTTCATTCGGACGTTCGAGGAGAGTGCGGTCCAGGCGATCGGCGACGTGATTCTCGCGGCCCCGCAGGGGACGAGGATCGACCAGTACCCCGCACTGATCGAGCAGTTAGAGCACACCAATATCGTGGAAGCCGCCAGCGCCACGCTGTCCTGCGAGGGCCTCCTGCACGTGGGCAAGGGCAACGTCCGCGGCGTCAGCGTCTGGGGGATCGAGCCGGACCGGCGGGCTAAAGTCACGAAATTCAAAGACGCGCTGATCCGCCAGAAGCAGATGCCGGGCGAGCCCTCGTTCGAGGTCCCGGGAATGCCGGCGGAGGTGGGGGGCTTCGTCGGAATCGGCATCGTCGCCGATCCGAATGAGGTGACGGACGAGTACGACCAGCCGGCGATTCTCGAAAAGATGATCGGCCAGCAGGTCCTCGTGACGACGGGCACAATCTCTCAAACGCCCGAGGGGCAGGACAATCCCAGGAGAGTGCTCATCCCGTTTCGCGTCGCGGATATTGTCTTCACGGGGGTGTACCAGCTTGATGAAGGCTTCGTCTTCGTTCCGATAAAGACGCTGCAGAAGGCACTTTATCCTGACGAGAAGGGCGATCTTGCGACGAGCGTCAATATCAAGCTGCGGCCGGGGGTCGATCCGGAAACCGCCGTGGCGCAAATCCGCGGCCTGTGGCAAGTCTTTGCGAAAGACGAACTGGGCTGGGCTCCCTACCTGATCGCGGTGACGAAGGTCCAGACGGCGCGCGAAATGCAACACCCCTACGTCGCGGAAATCCGCAAACAAATGGGTGTCCTCATGCTGATCTTCGGCGTGATCAGTTTCAGCGTGGTGGTCCTGGTCTTTTGCATCTTCTACATGATCGTCCGGCTCAAGCGCAAGGACGTGGCCATCATGAAAAGTTGCGGGGCGTCCGGCTTCTCCGTCGCGTGGATTTTTCTCGGGTTCGGCATTTCCGTGGGTGTCATGGGCGCCGGAGTCGGCGCGGTGCTCGGATACCTGATCACGGTGAACATCAACGCCATCGAGAAGTGGATCCGGATCACTTCCGGCTTGAAGCTCTGGCAGAGCAGCGTGTACATGTTCGACAAGATTCCCAACGTTGTGGACTGGGGCTCGGCGCTGCCCATCGTGGCAGCGGCCATCGCCGCGGCTGCCCTCGGAGCGCTAATGCCGGCGGCCCTGGCCGCCAGGACCAGGCCCGTCGAGGTCCTGCGTTATGAATAGACCGGGTGATTTCTAAAGAACCGATGTACAAGCTGACGCTGATAATTCGATACCTGCTGAAGCGCCGGATCACGCACTTTGCCATCCTGGCGGTGGCCCTGTGCGTGTTCATCGTCGTGGTTGTCATGACGATCATGACGGGCCTCGTGCAAGACTTCAAACAGAAGAACCATGACTTCGTCGCCGATTGTGTCGTCGCGACGGACTCGCTCGTCGGGTTCCCGTACTACGACGAATTCATGGACGTTCTGAGAAAGACGGATTTCGTCGAGAGCGTTTCGCCGGCGGTCAAGAGCTACGGCCTGCTCAGCGTCCAGGGAAGCGAGATCAAGCGGGGCGTCGAGATCATCGGAATTGACCCGGCGTTGCAGTCCTGTACCACGAATTTCGGCAAGACCCTGCACTACCACGCCGATCAACCGGCGAAGGCCTTTGTGCCGCCGTACGATCCCAACGCCCTGGGGTGTGTTCTGGGCATCGATATGGCCCTGCTGCGCGACATGAACGGCAAATATGCCTATAGTGCCCAGCCGACGCAGGTCGCCATCACGCTGACGTGCTTTCCCCTGACGGCCAAGGGCGCCCCGGCCAAGGCCGGCGCCGGTGAGGTCAGCACGCAGCACTTCTACTACAGCGATCATTCCCAGTCGGGAATCGCCCACGTGGACGGCTCCGTGGTCTACATTCCGCTGGAGCAGGCCCAACTGTTGTGCATGTCGGGGGACCTCAAGCGGGTCAACGCGATTCACATCAACTTCCGCCCGCACGTGAGGCTGAGCCAGGGCTGCAACCAGGTCGCCGCACTGTGGAGCGAATTCAAACAACAGAAGGCACAGGCCCAGGACAGCTATCTCCTGGATACGGCGAGGGTGCAGGACTGGAAGGAGTATCGCCGGGCGGTGATCGCCCCCATGGAGAAGGAGCAGGTCCTGCTGAGCTTCATGTTCATCCTGGTCGGCATCACGACCGTCTTCATTGTCCTGGTCGTCTTTTACATGATCGTCAGCCACAAGAAGAAGGACATCGGGGTGCTCAAGAGCCTCGGAACCTCGAACATCAGCATCATGGGTTTGTTCTCCGGATTCGCGTTCGCGGTGGGCTTGCTCGGCTCGTGGATCGGAGTCTTCTCCGGGTGGTTGTTCCTGTCCCAGATCAACCACATTGAACACTGGCTCTTCAGGCATTTCGGGTTTCAGTTGTGGGATCGCAGTCTGTACGCGATCGGGGACATTCCCAGCCGGTTGGAGTCTCATGTGCTTGCGATCATCGTTGGCTGCGCCATCGTCTCCTGCCTGATCGGGGCCCTGATTCCCGGGTACTGCGCCGCGAGGCTCCGACCCGTAGAGACCCTGCACACCGGCCCCGTATAGCAGCACCGGAAAGCGACAAATGGTCTCATGCAGCTGCGCCCTGTCCGGGCAATCCCTGCATCCTGACGCACAATTTTGGCATTTAGTCTTTGATTTTTGGTCTGGCCAGCGGGATATTGGCCCTTTTTGAACGATGCCTTTATGGAGAAATCTCGCACAATTCTGAAAGCAACGGGTGTCCGCAAATCGTACCGGATGGGCGCGACGCGAGTCGAGGTGCTCAAAGGGGTGGATTTGACGGTCCGGCAGGGGGAGTTCGTCGCGATCGTCGGGGCCTCCGGCAGCGGCAAGAGCACCCTGCTACACATCCTCGGCGGCCTGGATAGGCCCGATAAAGGCGTCGTCGAGTTTGACGGCCGCGATTTGAAGCGGATGCGGGCCCGCGAGCTGAACCGTCTCCGCAACGAAATGGTCGGTTTTGTGTTTCAGTTTTACCACCTGCTGGACGAATTGAATGTGCTGGAGAACGTGGTTTTACCAGCCATGGTCTCGCGCACGGTGATCGGCTGGCTGCTAAGCCGGCGGGCGGCCAAGCGGCGGGCAATGGAGCTGCTCGAACAACTGGGACTGAAGGAGCGGGTCCGTCACAAGCCCTACCAACTGTCGGGCGGAGAACGGCAGCGGGTGGCGATCGGCAGGGCCCTGATGAACCAGCCCAGGCTGCTGCTGGCCGACGAGCCAACGGGGAACCTTGACTCTGTGACAGGAAGTGGTATCCTGAACGTTTTCGAGCAGTTGAATCGGGCCGGCCAAACCATCATCATGGTGACGCATGACGAACGGGTCGCCGCACGAGCCCAGCGCGTCATCGTGCTGGAGGATGGCAGGATAAGGGTATAGTTATGGCATTGAAGATCTGGCTCAATGACAAGCTGGTTGATGAAGCAGAAGCCAAAGTCTCCGTGTTCGATCACGGTCTGCTCTACGGCGACGGCGTTTTCGAGGGCATTCGCGTTTACGACGGGAGAATATTCGAGCTGGAGGCCCATGTTCGCAGGCTCTTCGACTCGGCTCGCGCGATTCGTCTCCAGGTCCCCATGGGCAAAGAGGAACTGATTCGCGCCATTGAGACGACGGTGGCGGCCAATCGGGTCCACGACGGGTACATCCGCCTGGTGGTCACTCGCGGCGTCGGCACGCTCGGACTCAATCCGTTCACCTGCAAGAACGCCGGCCTGATCATCATCGCCGACAAGATCCAGCTCTACCCCGAGGAACTGTATGAGAAGGGCATGAGGGTTATCAGCGCGACCACCGTCCGCAATCACCCCCTGGCCCTGCCGCCGCAGATCAAGAGCCTCAACTACCTCAACAACATCCTGGCCAAGATGGAGGCGCTGGACGTCGATGTGCCCGAGGCGATCATGTACAATCACGAGGGTTACGTCGCCGAGGCCACCGGCGACAACGTCTTTATCGTCAGGAATCGCATCATTTACGCGCCCCCCGTGGAGGCGGGCAGCCTGGAGGGGATCACCCGCGCGGTCGTTATCCGGCTGGCCCGGCAGGAGGGCCTGGAGGTCGTCGAGAAGAACCTGACCCGCTACGACCTGTACGTCTGTGACGAGCTCTTCCTGACCGGCACCGCGGCGGAGGTCATTGGAATCGTGGAGATTGACGGCCGAGCGATCGGCGACGGCAGGCCCGGACCCATCACGCGCCTGCTGAGAGACCGGTTCTACAGCTACGCCCGTCGAAAGGAGAAATAGCAGATCGCACGCTGTGGCCGCAGATGCCGTCTGCTGACGATCGCCCATGCAGTCGCCCGTGAATACACGTGTTGCCGAAGACGCCCCATGGACGGAAATTCGCCCATTTTGCCTGATTGACTCCCAGTTGCGGCAGGTGCGCGAGTGCATTCGCCAGTCGCTGCTGGTGCAGGCGGGAGAGCTGGCCCCGCTGTACGAGTACCTCTGCTCGCGAAACGGCAAAATGATTCGACCGGGCCTGGTTCTGTTGACCGGCGCATGTCTCGGCCGGATCACCCAGGAGCACATTCGGGTCGCCGCCACGGTGCAGATGATCCACGATGCCACGCTCCTGCACGATGATGTCGTGGATGAGGGCAGCACCAGACGGGGCGTGCCGACGGTCAATAACCTGTGGGGCAATGAATCGGCCGTCCTGCTGGGGGACTTCGTTCTCAGCCGCGTTTTCAAAATGACAGCCGAGTTTGCGTCCCCCGTGGCCAAGGTCCTCGCACAGACCGCCGTGCACGTCTGCCAGGGAGAGCTCCGCCAGGTCCTGCAAAGGCACAACTGGCAGCTCCGCGAAACCGAGTACATCGATATCATCACGGACAAAAGCGCATCGTTCTTCAGCGGATGCTGCCGGCTTGGCGCCATGTTGGCCCAGGACCGCGAAGATCAGATCGAGGCCGCCTCCCGGTACGGACTGCACAGCGGCGTTGCCTTTCAGATCATGGATGACGTCCTCGACATCGCGGGCGACGAACGCCGGATGGGAAAGGAGTCGCAGAGCGATTTTGACCGCAGCAAGCCGACCCTGGCCGTGATTCACCTGCTGGAAGCGGCCGGTGCTAAAGACAGGGAACGTATCACCTCGCTTTTGAAAACACCGGCCTGCTCCAAGGGCGAGCTGGCCGCCATGCTCGCGCGGAACGGCAGCATGGAATATGCCCGCCGGCGGGCGGAGCAGTACGTGGCTATGGCCGTCCAGGCGCTGGAGGCGCTGCCTGCAGGCGAGGCCAGGGACGCGATGGCGGAGACTGCCCGGCTGATGGCCGATCGAACGACGTGAGCCGACTGACGGGTGGTCGGATCAGGTTACGAGCGAGGAGATACGCCGGTTGGGCAAAAGAAAAAGGGAGGCCGCACTCGCGAGATACAGCCTCCCGTCGTATTCGACTCAATTGCGCGTGTTCCAGGGCCTGCTTACATCCCGAACGTCTTTTCCGGCGTGAAAACCGCGCTGACGCCCACGAGCCAGGAATCCTCCGTCACCTGGCCTTCGACCCACAGACTCCACTGCTTGGCGATCTGCCAGTCCGCGCCGAAGTGCGCACCGATCTGGGCTGTCTCCTCCAGCTCACTGGACCAGGTCAGGCCGCTGGAGCCGCCCCCTTCCTCCAAGATGGCCTCCCCGCTGAAATCCATGTCCCCTCGCACAAACTGCAGGAACGGTCCGCCCCAGAGCCGTAAGGTGTCGGCCTGGTAGGCCGCTGCCAGAGAGATCTGCGTTTGCCAGTAATCCAGCCCCATCGTGCCGACCCAGGTCTCGCCGGGGACGAGGGGGTCCGGCACGGTGAAATCGCTGTCGCCCGGCTGGAACCACGTCACCTGCAGCAGTCCTCCCACGCTCCAGGCGCCCCACCGGCAGAATGTCGCGCGGGTACCGACGCCCCAGGCGAATCCAAAGCTGCCGTCATAACTGTCGCGCACCGTGACGGAGCTGGTGTCGGCCGGCAGAACGATGATCTCGTCTGACGCGTCCGACGCGCCGGCTCGTACGAACAGGTCCCAGTTGTCGCAGACGCCGTAGGCGAGCTTTCCAAAGAACATGTTGCTCTTCAGGTCGTTGATCCCGGAGGGCTGCGTCCAGAAGAATGGGGCCTCGCCGGGAATCTCCGTTTCGGCCCGCCCCGACGCCTTCATGTCGGTCTGCTCGAAGGCGTATTCGCCGCTTACGCTCCACTGTCCCTCCCCCAGAATGGCGGCCGGGGGTCCCATCGGGGCGCCGCCCACGGCGGTGGACGCCAGGACCGCCGTGATCGCCAGATCGAACATCCAAAGTGCCTTCATTACTCTCATGGCCCACTCCTTTCCCTTGTAACCACGTTCTCCCACGTTCTGGCCCACACAACGCGGGAACCAGGACCTCATTTTGTGCTCGGTGACGTTGTTTGACTCTTGCGGGGCACTGTACGGCATGTCGCGTCATCCGTCAAGCGGAAAAGCGGCCCCGCCCGGCCAAGACCTGCGGGAAATCGGGGGACAAAAAAAGCTGCGAGTCAGATGCGACTCGCAGCTTTCCATTTCACAGTTGATCCTGGAATCAGATGATTCGCAGTGTTCGATTCCGAGGTTGTCGGATCTTACTTGAACTTATGGACGAACCCGAAGAAGATTCCCCAGCCGTTATCGAGGACGTCGCTGATGTCGCCATCCCACATATGGTACTGGATCACGCCGTACACGTCGGTGACCTGGTTCAGCGACATTCTGGCGCCGACTTCAGGTCCCCACAGCATGCCGTCTACGTCAGCGGCTTCGAAGTCGGCATCAGCCTTGGCCCAAAGGATTTGACCGCCAACAAACGGCACGATCTGGTTCTGCGGCATAAAGTGGTATCTGCCGCGGGCGCCGAACGCATAGACGTTCGTGTCGACATCCTCGATCGTGGTCCACACGCCGGCGCCAACGCCCGAGACCTGGATATTGTCGGTCAGGAAGTAGCCGACTGCGGCCGACACCCACCAGGCGGTTATGTCCACGCCATCGTCTGCCCCATTCTCATTTACGTAGGCAAAACTGGCATCCAATTCGACGTCACCTTGCTGGACGGATGCAACCGCTGCCCCGGCAAACGAGAGGGTGATTACTGACAACAAGACCAAACAACGTTTCATGGTGCTCCCCTTTCAAAAAACAACGCTCACAGTGGCTTTTCCGACAGCCGACAACACACAATAAAGATCAAAACAGCCTTATCAACGTGGGACAGGTCGGTCCCTTGCCCTGACTCTCATCTGCATGAGCCTCCATGCAAAACCCACTGCACACCACCAGTGCCAAGGATACTCGTGAGAGTGTATCGACATGCGGGGGCAAATCAAATGAAAAATTCTCTGGCGTCTTTTTTTTGGGCGTGAAGTCGAGGTAAGATGTGAATCTGTTGTTCGCCGAGCGGTTTTGCCTAGGTTTACTCGCGTGGTATCCGATAGACGACCACTCCTATTTAACACACAGGAGGTAAAGGAGTTACGGCAAGATGTCACTGCACGACAATGGGGAGCATTCCGGCGTGACGGACGATGCGTATTACGTCAATCCGGCCCGGAGTGACACACTCGCGGGGACGGCGTGCGGACGTGAGGCTGCAATCGCGGCCCCGTAAAGCCCAAAGGGGCCTTTAGAGTACTCAAATGGAAACCACTGGAGAATAGACGGCATGCAATACCGGTCCAGCACACGGAAGCCCCGGCCTGTCACGGTTCTCATCGCCACCGGCCGTTTCATCTCGCCGCGCGCGAGATGTGGACAGCAGTCCTGCGGCCGCGGCATCAGAGATGCTTGAGGATATCTGGACTCGTGATTATAGGTTATGAACGTCCCGCGTGGTCCGTGTCGTGGGCGCGGCGCCCCGCGGCGACGCTGTATTCTGCACTGAACTGTGGATGGCCATTTGCCATTCCGGGCGGGCGCTTGCCTCAGGGGTGGACAGGGCGAGTGGAAATAGGTTCGACGCGCGCGGAGGCCAAACGTATAATAGCCTCCATGCAGAATGTCGGTGATCATACGGGGCTGTTTGAGGCCCGGGAGAAGTCCAATCTTCAGTCGGCCGCCCCCCTGGCGGCCAGGATGCGGCCAAGGACGCTGGAGGAGTTCGTCGGCCAGACGCATTTTCTCGGCCCCGACAAGTTGCTGACCCGTATGCTCCAGGCCGACCGGCTCAGCAGCCTGATCTTCTACGGCCCGCCGGGAGCGGGCAAGACCTCCCTGGCTATGGTCATTGCGCAACACACCCGGGCGACGTTCCATTACCTCAGCGCCCCCGCGGCCACGGTCAAGGACATCCGCGAGGTGATCGCCGACGCGAGAGACCGCCTGGCCTCGCACAGGGCCAGGACCGTCCTGTTCGTGGACGAAATCCACCGGTTCAATCGCGCCCAGCAGGACGTCCTGCTCAACGACGTGGAATCGGGTGTCCTGATCCTCATCGGAGCCACCAGCGAGAACCCTTATTTTGCGATCACGGGCCCGCTGATCTCCCGCAGCACGGTCTTCCGATTTGAGCCGCTGAGCCCCGAGGAGGTCCTGCACCTGCTCAAGACAGCGGTGGAGGACCCCGAAAGGGGCGTGGGGAAGCTCCACGTGCAGGCGGAGGAAGCCGCTTTGAAGTTTCTGGCGGAGATGTCGGATGGCGATGCCCGCAAGGCGCTGACGGCCTTGGAAGTCGGGGTGCTGTCACAGGCCGCACGAGCGGGCGGGCAACCCCCAATTTTTAATCTGGAAACGGCGAGAGAGTCGATACAACAGAAAGCGATCATTTACGACGGAACGGGCGATACTCATTATGACCTTGCCAGCGCGTTACAGAAGAGCATGCGGGGCTCGGACCCGGATGCGACGGCCTATTGGCTTGCCCGCATGCTCGCAGGCGGCGAGGACCCTCGTTTTATCGCCAGGCGGATCGCCGTCTGTGCGGCCGAAGACGTCGGCAACGCCGATCCGATGGCCACGGTCCTGGCCGCCGCAGCCGTCCAGATCTCTGAGTTCGTGGGGCTGCCCGAGGCGCAACTGCCTCTGGCTCAGGCGGCCATCTACGTGGCTTGCGCGCCGAAATCCAATGCCGGCGCCAAGGCCGTTTGGGAGGCGATGGAGGACGTCCAGACAAAGCCAATCCGACCGGTGCCGCCACACCTGAAGGACTCTCACTATGCGGCGGCAAAAAAGGCGGGGTTTGGAGCGGAGTATAAGTACCCGCATGATTTTGAGGGCGGTTTCGTGCCGCAGGAGTACCTGCCGGGACCGCCGAGACAATTTTACGCCCCGAAGGATGCCGGATACGAGAAAAGCATCCGGCGTTATTTACAGTCTCTTGCGGCAATGGTAAAAGATGGAAAAATGTTCGGGGACCGGCGTTCCCGTGGACCTCAAGGATCGGTAGATGGAGAAGGTTGAACTGCGCCGCCAGTTACGCAGCCGCCTGCTTGCGATGGCGCCGGCGGATCAGAAGGCGAAGAGCCACAAGGCATGTCAGAACTTGATCTCGACCGAGGAATTCCAGCGTGCCTCGATCGTTATGATGTACCTGTCCTTGCCGTACGAGCTGGACACCTCCGAGGCGATCCTGCACGCATGGCAGCTCGGCAAAACCGTGGCCGTGCCCAAGATCTCCTGGCAGCAGCGGCACATGATCCCCGTCCGGATCACCTCGCTGGAAACGGGTTTCTCCACTGGCGTGCTCGGTCTGAAGAACCCGGTCAGCGGAGTGCCCATCCCGTTTCGAGAGATCGATCTGGTGGTCACGCCGGCCCTTGGCTACGACCGGCGGGGTAATCGGCTGGGCCGCGGGGGATCGTTTTACGACCGGTTCTTCGCCAACAAGGAAGTGAGGGCTACACGTTGCGGCCTGACCTTCGCCGAGCAGGTCGTCGAGTCAGTTCCCATCACCGATACCGATGAGCCGGTGCAGATGCTGGTCACCGACGAGGAGATCATCTACTGCAGCAAGCAGAAAGGAGCTTAAGGATGGCTCGTTTGCCTAAATGGATGCAGGGTCAACTGAGGGCCAATAGCCTTTATCTGATCGTTGCGTTGATCGTGTTCGGGGCGGTGGTCTTCGTATTGTTCCGCGGCTGGACCCCGGGGCCGAGCGAGGCGGCGACCGGCGGGGTCACGGAAGCCAATTTGGTGGGCAATCCCGACCAATCCACTCCCTCCCTGGCCCAGACGCAGCCACAGCCTCAAGCGGTTCCGCCGGCGACGATCGTTGGGCAGCTCCCGGCCGGTCCCGCCAGCCCGGCGGCTGTGCCGGCCACACAAGCGCGGTCTAATCCCGAGGTAGCCGCCATCCAATCGGAAGCGGCGGCTCTCCTGAAATCGCAGCCCGGCCGTCTCATCGAGGTCCGCAACAAGCTCAACGGGGCCCTGAAGATGCCCATGTCGGCCGAGCAATTGCAGGCAATCAAGGAACAATTATCGAAGGCGGCCGACGCTTGGCTGTTCGGTCCGGCGGTCTTCGCCGGTGACACGCTGTGCGAAGGGTACACCGTGAAGTCCGGCGACCTGCTCCAGGTCATCGGGCGGCGACACAAGGTCCCGCACGAGATCCTGATGCAGATCAACGAAATCCCCCGGCCGGAGAGCCTTCAGGCGGGGCGGACGATCAAGGTCGTCAACGGGCCATTCCACGCAAAAGTCTATCGCTCCACCTTCACCCTCGACCTGTATCTCCAGGACACATTTGTCCGCAGCTTCAAGGTAGGGCTCGGCGCACCAGGCACGGAAACCCCGACGGGACTTTGGCGTGTCAAGGAAGCCGGCAAGCTCATCCAGCCGCCCTGGTATGACAAGAGGACCAACCGGACGTATCAGCCGACCGATCCCGATTACCCGCTCGGCTCACGGTGGATCGCTCTGGAAGGTATGGAGGGCGAGGCCAAAGGACAGATAGGCTATGCCATTCACGGGACGAAAGACCCGCAGCAGATCGGTACGGCCGCCTCACAGGGCTGTATCCGGATGTTCAATGGGGAAGCGGTCCTCACGTACAAGGTGCTTTTCCCCGTCTACTCTAAGGTCGAGGTCTTGCCGTAGCGGTTCTTCGCCCTCGGGCAGGCAATCACAGGCTTGGGGCGGCAGCGTCGAGTGCCGGCCTGGCGATGGTCTTCTACGCGGATTCCTTGCGGACCTGCTGTCTGGCGGCGGACAGGTCGGCCCGGCCTTCCACGATATCCCGCGTGATCACGTATTTTGCCGGCTTGGGCTCCTCTGGGAGCAGGTACATTAGGTCAACCATCAACTCTTCGGTGATCGCCCGCAGCGCACGGGCCCCGGTATCATGCTTGAGCGCCTTGCGAGCCAGAGCCCGCAGCCCCTCGTTTGTGAATTCGAGCCGGGCGTCCTCCATCTCGAAGAAACGCTGATACTGCCGGACGAGCGCATTCCTGGGCTTGGTAAGGATATCGACCAGCGCCTCTTCATCGAGGGCGGTGAGCGTTGCCATCACGGGCAGCCGGCCCACGAACTCGGGGATCATCCCGAACTCGATAACGTCTTCCGGAATGACCTGGGCCAGCACGTCGCTGAAGTCCTCTTTGTCGTCGGTCTTGGTCGCCAGCTCGGAGCCGAATCCGATCATCTTCCGGCCGAGCCGCTTCTTGATGATATTTTCCAGTCCCACGAACGTGCCGCCGCAGATGAACAGGATGTCCGTCGTGTCCATCTGAATGTAGGATTGCTCGGGGTGCTTCCGGCCGCCCTGGGGCGGAATGTTGGCCACCGTGCCTTCGAGCATCTTGAGCAATGACTGCTGCACGCCCTCGCCGGACACGTCGCGGGTGATGGAAATGTTCTGGTAGGTCTTGCCGATCTTATCGACCTCGTCGATATAGACGATGCCCCGCTGGGCGGCCTCGAGGTCGTAATCGGCGTTCTGGAGCAGCCGCAGCAGGAAGTTCTCCACGTCCTCGCCGACGTAGCCGGCCTCGGTCACCGTCGTCGCGTCGCAGATCGCAAAGGGCACGTCCAGCTTGCGGGCCAGCGTCTGGGCCAGCAGCGTCTTGCCGCTGCCCGTCGGCCCGATGAGCAGGACGTTCGATTTGTCGAGTTCGACGTCGCTGTCGCCGCTGTCGCTGTGAAGCAGCCGTTTGTAGTGGTTATGCACCGCCACCGACAGGTACCTCTTGGCATTCTCCTGGCCAATGACGTACTGGTCGAGGTATTCCTTTACCTCCCGTGGCTTGGGCATGTCTCGCAGGCCCGCCCGCCGGCTGCCCGACTGGCGGTTCTGCTTGATGATGTTGTGGCACAGCTCCACGCACTCCGGACAGATAAAGACATTGTCCGGCCCCTCGATCAGCGTGTCCGCCTGGCTGCCTGAGCGGCCGCAAAAACTGCAGATGGCCTTGGTTTTCCGGTTATTCGTCTGTTTGGTCATCGGCGTTCTCTCGTATTGAACCCATTATCAGCTTGCATCCCTGGCAATTGTAGCCCATGCAACGGGATTGGGCAAGAGATTTCGGGGTCAGCCTCCATCCGGCCGGTGCAGCAACATCCGCCAACCGAGGCTCCATTTTCCCGAACCATGAATTTGACCTCCTGCGAGCACATCAAGGCAGGCCACAAGCCGCAGGTGAGCATCCAACTTCCCAGTAATTTACGCTTCCCCCCGCCCCAGTGTTCTGGGCCCCTCGCTGTCAAAATAGGCCCCCCTCCGTGGCGAGGGCATCTTGCCCTTGTTCTTCTGTGGCGAGGGCATCCTGCCCTTGTTTCCTTGTGGCTGACCCGCCGCCCCCCGCTCGTAGTGATGCCGTAAGGCGTTCTCCGCAAAGCCCGTAGGGTCGGCTCTGCCCACCACTCTTGTCCGAGAACCGAGAACTATCGACCAGTCATCCCTGCCCGGTTACCATTTGCCTGTCAGACGGGCTTGTCCTACAATACAGCCTTTGCTGGAAGAAGATGATGTTCGCTTGCCCTTGTTGCGGCTATCTGACATTTCACGAAGCGCCGCCAGGCACATACGACGTCTGCCCCGTCTACGCCTGGGTCGATGACCCTGAACAATTTGAGAACCCGTCTCTTGAGAGTGGCTGCAACAAGGTGAGCCTGAACGAAGCTCGTGAGAACTATGCGCGCTTCGGTGCCGCATCTCGGGAAGACCTGCCATCTGTTCGACTACCCAGGGCGACCGAGAACCCTCTGTACGAGCAGATCCGGAACACATTGCCGATTGGTTTGCCCGACGAGGTACTCAAGGAGGCAAGGTCGCTCGGGTCCGCCGAACCCTATCTTGTCGGCTGGACAGAGTCATCCGTCAACAAGCTGCTGTCGGCCCTGGACGCCACGGACATCGCAGTGACAACCGGGGAGGTCTACCATGTGAAAGGCGACAGAATCTGGAATGCTGCGGTGGTGTGGTGGCCGAAGGCCATTCGTCGTGCGGGCGAGTCGTCCCTCGTGTTTGCGGAGAGGAGCAGAGAGCAGACGCGAGATTTCATCAACTCCTACCAAGCACCAGATCAAGAAACCGCCCTCTTTGTGCTTTGGTTCAAGCAGGAACGCTAGAACAAAGTTGCGTCACGACCAGACGGCGGAATTGACAGTCCTATCGTTCTTTGAATGGTTGAATGAAATGGCCGTGAACGACCGGCCTCGTGCTTTCAACTCAAGTTGTGAGCCATTTCATTTATCCATTCACAATCCTATAAGAACCACCTACCGACAATCTAATCTTGTCCTGCCGGCGTGTGTACTCTCGTGTCTTCCCCCGTTTTCTCTTGCAGTTCCGGATGAGTTCGGGCATAATAAGGGTCAGCGAAAATAGGCCGTGCTGAGGGTGGCTTGGAGGGCTTTGGATTACCGGTAAGGAAGGCCGCACAGAGTCCGTTTGCTGTTATCGATTGGAAGGCAGAACAATGGCAACACGTAATTCGTTATCTGTCATGGTCGTTGCTTTCAATTTGCTCGTGGCGGGCCTCGCCCAGGGCGCGCAGGTCACGTTCACGCACGCAGAGCAACAGGTCGTTGGTCACCTGGCAGCGAAACTCTCCGACGAGGATAGCGATCATGTGATCGATGAGCAGTTCGATCCAGCCACCCCGAAAGGCCTTGGTAATGCCGATCTGAAAGCCTCTGTCGCAGGCTGTGGCGCTTCGGGAGACGCAAACCTCGTTTCCATCTTCGGAGCCGATGAGCTCACCGTGAAGGGCTCAACCGTGGCCGATGCGGAATGGATCGGTGAGCCTCCCGATGCCTGGGATGTGCACCTTGGCTGCGCTTCTATGTTCGCTTTGGATTTCAGGACGGGGGACTCCGCAACTCCGTTTCGCATCGACGGTTCCATTGGGGTCGGGATGATCGGCGAGCCTGATCGGCATCCCGAAGAGACTTTCGTGGATGTAAAACTGTCTCTGGTCACCGGCGCCGTTCTATGGCAGACGAGCCTGGATGGGATGGCTGGAACCCATCAGCATGTGGTCAGCCATGAGCGAGTACTTGAGCCACTTACGTCATACCGGCTCGAGATTCGCGCTCAGACAGGGAGTTGCACTTACGTAGATCGTCCGGGGCCCCAATCACGGCGTGCATGGTTCGATCTACATCCCCTCTGGTCTGATGGAACAACCCCGCCCGAGCCGAACGGACCGCCCGCCAGCCCCTGCGACCGCGACCTTGTCGGCCCCTGGGTCGGGCGGCTCTCTTCGCCCGCAGAAACGCTCCTCCACACGTTCACCTTCTCGCCCTTGTGTCCCGGAGCCGATGAGTACCTCATGACGGTGCAAACGGCGCAGCTCGCCGCCGACGCTCGCAAGGCCTTTCCGAAAGTGAACCATCTGACAAGCCTGATTGGCAAGGCGGTCTCGAGTGCTGGAGACGAGTTTCAGTTCACGGCCATAGGCTATGGCTCCCAACTGGATTGCACCTGCGATCAGCCGACGTACATCGCGGTCATGTCGGGGACATTGAAGCCGCAGAGTGATGGAAAGACCCTGACAGTAACGGCCACTGTGTCCTACTACCCAGGCGAGCAGGACCAGGATCTCGACGGCTTCCCTGACACGGCCAACGACATGATCTGCCTGACATACGAGGGGACGCTCAAGGCCGTGGGACTGCGTGACCCGTGCCAATAGCCCAGGATAAGCATGCGACCCAAGAGAATCCCTGGGACGGCTTACTTATCTCCGTTTCTGAATTGAGTATGGCGTCCCCAGATTCACTTATGGGAGATCACATGGGTTCTGAAACAAGAATCGTCTTGCCGTTCGCGGAGATTACCGAATCGGATGCTGGCATGGTGGGG